>Ga0307479_10000079_pt1 | contig 96950 bp, 82 predicted proteins | sample atmos_gasesECM4C_FD_203743 | JGI IMG/M metagenome (GOLD analysis project Ga0307479, IMG submission 203743) | Hardwood forest soil microbial communities from Morgan-Monroe State Forest, Indiana, United States - atmos_gasesECM4C_515 | ecosystem: Environmental > Terrestrial > Soil > Temperate... | reverse complement strand
GAGCCTGGTGATCGAGCTGATCACGCCGGTGGCGATGGAGAAGGGTCTGCGGTTTGCCATCCGCGAAGGCGGACACACGGTGGGCGCGGGAACGATTGCGGAGATTGTGCAGTAGGGCAGCTTCTAGTAACCCCAGTACTCAGTTGCCAGTTGTTTGTGGCGGCGAGGAGTTCGGGGCGACTGGCAACTGGGTACTGGCAACTGAGAACTGATTCAGGAGTGAGCAATGCCCCGAGAAATTGTGACGTTACAGTGTGGTGACTGCAAAGAGCGGAACTACTCGACAACCAAGAACCGCAAAACGACAACGGAACGCTTGGAATTCAAAAAGTTCTGCAACCGTTGCCGCAAGCACACGCCGCACAAAGAGGTCAAATAATTGTTGATTGCCGATTTTTGATTGCTGATTGGGAAAATGGTTTTCAATCAACAATCCTCAATCACGAAATCAACAATGGTGCAGGGGCGTAAGCTCAACGGTTAAACTGCCGGTCTCCAAAACCGGACTTGGGGGTTCGAATCCCTCCGCCCCTGCCAGAGTTTACGGTTCGGGATGGTTCGGCAGTCCGAGCGCGAAAAGGAAGTAGGAATATGGCGAGCGTCGCAGAGCAGAATGCAATCGTAACCACGGTGAAGGCCTGGCCGGAGCGCGTCAGGTCCTTCTACAACGACGTGCGCACCGAGATGCGCAAGGTCACTGCACCGTCGTTCAAAGAAGTTCAGGCGACTACAACAGTCGTCATCATCACGGTGTTCATTTTTGGAGTTTACTTCGCGGTAATCGACTACTTTATTCAGCACGGGGTGTCGTACCTGTTCAACTATTTCAAGGCCCACTAGTAAGGTTCGAAGGAAGACGAAGCGCACCAAGCATATGCCGGACGAAGAAAAAAACGAAGCAGCGAGTGGCGAGAGTCAGCAGCCTGCAGATGGCGCTGCTGCTACCGCCGAAGCGCCGCGCAATCCGAACATGAAGTGGTACATCATCCACTCCTATTCGGGATTTGAGCGCAAGGTGAAGGAATCGCTCGAGTCGCGTGTCGCGGCTTTCGGGCTGCAGGACAAGATTGGCAAAGTATTGATCCCGACCGAGTCGGTCACTGAGGTTCGCGGCGGCAAAAAATATACGTCGGAGCGCATGTTCTATCCCGGCTATGTGCTGGTGGAAATGGACATGGACGATCACGTCTGGCACGTGGTGAAGTCGACGCCGCGCGTTACGGGATTTGTCGGCACCGGGCAGCAGCCGACGCCGCTATCGGATGAAGAAGTCCAGCATATCGTCTACAAAGTTGCCGACAGCCGCGAGAAGCCGAAGCTTAAAGTCAAGTTTGAGAAGAACGAATCGGTGCGGATTATCGAAGGCGCGTTCGCCAGCTTCACTGGCGTGGTCGATGAAGTCAACGAAGACCGCGAAACACTAAAGGTGATGGTCACAATCTTCGGCCGCTCGACGCCGGTGGAGTTGGAATTCAATCAAGTTGAAAAGGTCGCATAAGAGCCTTGGCTAGAAGCTAAGAGCTAGAAGCTAGGAGCCAAAGAAGTGGCAAAAAAAGTAACAGGTTACGTGAAGCTGCAGATCGCGGCGGGTAAGGCGACACCGGCGCCGCCGGTTGGTCCGGCATTGGGCCAGGCGCAGATCAACATCATGGAGTTCTGCAAGCAGTTCAACGCCCGCACCAATCAGAAGGAAATGGAAGGCCTGATCATCCCGGTCGTCGTTTCGGTATATAACGACCGCTCGTTCACCTTCATCACCAAGACGCCTCCGGCGTCGATTCTGCTGAAGCGCGCGGCGGGCATCGCCAAGGGATCGGGCACGCCCAACAAAGACAAAGTCGGCAAGGTCACGGCGAAGCAAGTCGAAGACATTGCCAAGCAGAAGATGCCTGACCTGAATGCGGCCTCGGTCGAGACCGCGATCAAGAGCGTTCGCGGAACAGCACGGTCAATGGGAATAGAAGTAGTTGGGTAGCGCCGTCGTCCCGGCGGCCCTTATGGGCGGCCAGAGGCCGGCGATACAAGTACAGTCAAACGCACCACGGTGGATCGAATCGTGATCGAAAGGATCGAAGATCCGCGGTGGGAGACAAGGAAGAAGCAATGCACAAAAAAGAAGGAAAGAATATTGCCAAGGCGCACGCAGCCGTCGAGCCGCGGCCTTATGTTCTGCAGGATGCGGTTCCGCTTCTGCAAAAAGTAAAATTCGCCAAATTCGATGAGACGGTCGAGGTCACACTGCGGCTGGGAGTCGATCCTAAGCACGCGGACCAGATGGTGCGCGGCACGGTCGTTCTGCCGCACGGACTTGGAAAGTCGAAGAAAGTCCTGGTCATTGCGACCGGCGACAAAATTAAAGAGGCCGAAGCAGCCGGCGCAGATTTTGCCGGCGGCGAAGAGATGGTAGAGAAGATCACCAAAGAAAACTGGACCGATTTCGACGCGCTCATCGCCACACCCGACGTAATGAAATCTGTTGGGCGCTTGGGCAAAGTTCTTGGCCCAAAGGGACTCATGCCGAATCCGAAGACGGGTACGGTCACGTTCGATGTGGGTAAAGCGGTGCAGGAAGTGAAAGCCGGCAAGGTCGAGTTTCGTACCGACAAGACGGCGCTCGTGCACTGCCCGGTCGGCAAGATTTCGTTTACTCCCGACAAGCTGATCGAGAACGCGACCACGCTGATCACTAGCGTGATCAAAGCGAAGCCGTCGGTCGCGAAGGGCAAGTACATCAAGGGCTGCTACCTGAGTTCGACGATGGGCCCCGGCATCCAGCTGGATGTGGCTCCGATCGAGGCGGCAGCGAAGGTTTAACTAGTGAGTAGTAAGGTCCAACTGCTTTGGTTCGTGCGAGAGTGGGAAGATGGTGACGACACCGAACTTCTGATAGGCGTCTATACAACAGAGGACGACGCAAATTCTGCAATCGAAAGGCTACGTAGTCAGCCAGGATTCGTAGACTTTCCGCAGGGATTCAAAGCGGAACCGTATGAGCTGAATCAAGATCACTGGACTGAAGGCTTCGTAAGGCCGTAAGCCCTTCAGCTAAAGATTCGAGGAATTGACCAAATGGCGGTTACTAAAGCAAAGAAGACAGAGCAGGTCGAGAAGCTGAGCAAGGACCTGAAGAACGTTTCGAACCTGGTGGTCACGACCTACACGAAGATGACCGTGGCGCAGGACTACGAGCTACGTAAGGCATTGCGCGGCGCGGGCGCGAAGTATCAGGTGGTCAAAAACACGCTCGCCGAGAAGGCCTCGAAGGGTACGAAGGTCGAGGGTGCGCTGAAAGACCTGTCCGGCGTGACTTCGATTGCCTATACCAGCGGAGATCCGGTGGCAATGGCCAAGGCATTGGTCAAATACGCCAAAGACACCCCGGAATTCACCTTCAAGGTAGGCGTGGTCGAAGGGCGCGTGGTCTCAATCAGGGACGTCGAAGCGCTGGCCACCATGCCGTCGAAGGAAGAGCTGATGTCGAAACTGCTGTTCCTGATCAACGCCCCGGCGCAGCGTCTGGCGACGGTCATGAATCAGGTTGGACGCAACCTGGCAGTGGTGGTCGACCAGGGCGTGCAGCAGAAGAAGTTCAAAGAAGCGTAGAAAGAGTTTGGTCGTCGGCGTTCATGGGTTGCGCGGGTCGTTCTCAGGCGTTGTCTGGCGCACGGGAAATGGATCCAGTCGCACTGGAAACCTGAACTGCGGACGACGAAAGCAGTAAACGGAACAAGCAAGACCAAGAATTCAAATTTATTTGGAGAACTAACATGGCGGATCTGCAACAAATCGAAGAATCAATCGTAGCGTTGTCGCTTCTGGAAGCGGCGGAACTGGTCAAGAAACTGGAATCACGTCTCGGCGTGTCGGCGGCAGCAGCGGCTCCGGTGATGGTGGCCGGCGGCGGTGCGGCGGCAGGTGGCGCAGCGGCTCCGGCGGAAGAGAAGACCGAGTTCACCGTCGTTCTGAAAGAAGTCGGCGCCAACAAAATCAACGTGATCAAGGCTGTCCGCGAAGTTACCAGCCTGGGCCTGAAAGAAGCCAAGGAACTGGTCGACGGAGCGCCTAAGAATGTGAAGGAAGGCGTTTCCAAGGAAGAGGCCGAGACCATCAAGAAGAAGTTCACCGAGGCTGGCGCGACCGTAGAAGTAAAGTAAGCACTTTCTGTGTGGATCCAGGTCTTTGACCCGGATGGGCCGAGCGAAGGCTCGGCGGCTTATACAGACCCAAGGGCGGGCAGGAGTGCCGCCCCCACACAAAATTGCACCAGCCCGGGGTTAATTCTTAAGTTCGCCCCTAACTCAGTGCAAGAATGGGAAATAAGCAGCGTTCCTACTTGTGAATCGTGGGCGGCGATGTTAGCATCTAGATAACGTCGCTTCCCTCAGTCCACTCAGGCGCGAGGATGACTCGCAGGGGAAGTTTAGGCGGCTGCTTCGCGGGCAGGCGAAGCGGAAACAGGCCGAAGAACTGGCGCGAAAGAGTTCAAATCAGAATTGGCTAAACGCCTCGATTGGCGTCTGCGGGAACCACTGTCCCTGCAGGCGCCCAGTCGTCTTTTCGGCTGGCCTGCTGACGTCCCAGGTTGTACAGGTTCTGCACAGGTAGATCCCGCGGCGCGTTTTTTCAAAAAAACGGCGCGCCCCACATTCCGCGGTTTGAGCGCGGCCTTCGGTCGCGCGTGAGAGATTGGGAGTTTCTTGACGATGAAAAATGCCTTCCGCAAACGTTTTGACTTTTCCAAAATTCCGGCCACTATCCAGATCCCGAACCTGATCGAGGTTCAGAAGCGGTCCTATGATCGCTTCCTGCAAATGGACAAACTTCCCAGCGAGCGCGAAGACGGCGGCTTGCAGGCGGTGTTTCAGTCCGTGTTTCCGATCACCGACTTTCGCAACGTATCACAACTTGAGTTTGTGGATTACGCCATTGGTAACTGGGAGTGCAAGTGCGGCCACCTGAAAGGGCTGCATCACCTGCGCACCACTTGTAAGAACTGCGGATCAACGGTCATCACCGACCCGTTCCATCCCGGCGAAGTTCTGTGCCAGAAGTGTGGCACGTATAACGCGAACACGCCCGACTTCTGCAACAAGTGCGGCGATCCCGTCGGTTTGCAATTGAAGTATGACGTGGCTGAGTGCGAAGAGCGCGGCATGACATACTCCGCGCCGCTCAAGGTCACGATGCGTCTGACGATTTTCGACAAGGATGCTGAGACCGGCAACCGCTCCATCCGCGACATTAAAGAGCAGGAAGTGTTCTTCGGCGACGTTCCGCTGATGACGCAGAACGGCACCTTCATTATCAACGGTACCGAGCGCGTCATTGTCAGCCAGTTGCACCGTTCGCCCGGTGTCTTCTTCGAGACTGCGAACAACCGCACTTACTTCCTCGGCAAGATCATTCCTTACCGCGGTTCGTGGGTCGAATTCGAGTATGACCAGAAGAACGTCCTCTACGTTCGCATCGACCGCAAGCGCAAATTCCTGGGCACGATCTTTCTGCGCGCTCTCGGCCTGCGCTCCGGCGAAGATATTCTCAAGACGTTCTACACCACCGATCGCATTGCTGTCCGCGACAAGAAGCTCTACTGGACGCTTGATCCCACCAGCGAGAAGCCCACGAATCTTTTGGGTATGAAGCTCGCCCACAGCATCAAGTCGAAGTCCGGGGACGAGATCGCGCACTCCGGCCGCAAGATCAACGCGCAGATTCTGAAGGAAATTCAGAAGGCGAAGATCACTGAAATCGAAGTCGACATCACCGACCTCGAAGGCGCGTGGACCGCTGGCGACGTCGTCGACACGACCACCGGTGAAGTCATGCTCGAAGCCAACTCCGAACTGACCTCCGATAAGCTTTCGAAGATTCTTGACTCGGGCGTGGTGGAAATGTCGCTGTTCTTCCCCGAGCGTGACGACGTTGGTACGGTCATCAGCCAGACGCTGAAGCGCGATTCGGTCAAGACTCCGCAGGAAGCACTGATCGAAATCTACCGCAAGTTGCGTCCCGGAGATCCGCCGACGCTCGACACGGCGACCGCCTTGTTCCACGGCATGTTCTTCGACCCGCGCAAGTACGATTTCTCGCGCGTGGGCCGGCTGAAGTTCAACATCAAGCTGTTCGAGAACCAGGAAGCGACCTCGCTCGAAAAGCGCACGCTCGATCCGGAGGATTTCTACGCCACGATTGCCTACCTGCTCAAGCTGCGCAAGAGCATCGGGCAGGTCGACGATATCGATCACCTCGGCAACCGCCGCGTGCGTGCTGTTGGTGAGTTGATGGAGAACCAGTTCCGCATCGGCTTGGTCCGCATGGAACGGGCGATCAAAGAAAAGATGTCCGTGTACCAGGAAATGTCGACGGCCATGCCGCACGACCTGGTCAACGCGAAACCAGTGATGGCTGCGATCCGCGAATTCTTCGGATCATCGCAGCTCTCGCAGTTCATGGATCAGACCAACCCGCTCTCCGAGATCACGCACAAGCGGCGTCTCTCAGCGCTCGGGCCGGGCGGTCTGTCGCGCGAGCGGGCAGGATTCGAAGTGCGCGACGTACACCCCACGCACTACGGACGAATCTGTCCTATCGAGACGCCGGAAGGTCCGAACATCGGGCTGATCTCGTCGTTGAGCTGCTATGCACGCATCAACGACTACGGCTTCATTGAGTCGCCTTACCGCAAGATCAAAAGCGGACGCGTCATCGACTACGTCACGATCGTCAACACCGGCGATAGCGATTTCAAGGTCGGCGATCACGTGGAGAAACACGAGATTGAAAAGATCAACGCCGAATTGAAAGAAAAGCGCAAGAAGCCGGCGCAAATCGAGCCGTTCTCGTTCTATCTCTCCGCATGGGAAGAAGACCGTCACACGATCGCGCAGGCCAACGTCGAGCTTGACGACAAGGGCCGCATCGCCGCGGATCTCGTCAACGCCCGCAAGGCTGGCAACTTCGTGTTTGTGGCTCGCGACGAAGTCGACTACGTCGACGTCAGCCCGAAACAGCTCGTTTCGGTCGCTGCATCGCTCGTGCCGTTCCTGGAGCACGACGACGCCAACCGCGCGCTGATGGGCGCGAACATGCAACGCCAGTCCGTTCCTTTGCTCCGCGCGCAGGCGCCGATCGTCGGCACGGGAATGGAAGGCGTCACGGCACGTGACTCGGGCGCGGTCATTCTGGCCAAGCGCAACGGCTTCATCGATTCGGTCGACTCCGAGCGCATCATCGTGCGCGTCGAAGGCGAGCATCATCCCACGCAGTTGTCGCGTGAAGTCGGCAGCGACATCTACCAGCTCACCAAGTTCAAGCGCTCGAATCAGAACACCTGCATCAACCAGAAGCCGGTAGTCAAAAAAGGTGAGCGTGTGCTTAAGGGACAGGTTATTGCCGACGGTCCCTGCACCGATCACGGCGAGTTGGCGCTCGGACGTAACGTCCTCGTCGCCTTCATGCCGTGGCGCGGCTACAACTTCGAAGACGCGATTCTCGTTTCCGAGAAGATGGTGAAGGAGGATTACTACACCTCGCTGCACATCGAAGAATACGAGATCGAAGCGCGCGACACCAAGCTCGGTCCGGAAGAAGTGACGCGCGATATTCCCAACGTCAGCGAGTCAATGCTACGGAATCTCGACGAAGCCGGCGTTATCCGCATCGGCGCCACCATCAAGCAGGGCGACATTCTCGTGGGCAAGGTCACCCCCAAGGGCGAAACGCAGCTCACGCCGGAAGAAAAGCTGCTGCGCGCGATCTTCGGCGAAAAGGCCGGCGATGTGCGCGACGCTTCGCTCTACTGCCCGCCGGGCATTGAGGGCGTCATCGTCGATGTGAAGATCTTTTCGCGGAAAGGCCAGGAAAAGGACGAGCGCGCCAAGTCGATCGAAGCCACGCAGATCGCGAAGCTCGAAAAGAACTTGTCGGACGAAATCCGAATTCTGACCGACGAGCGTCTGAAGCGTCTGGAGAACATCCTGGGCGGCAAAGAAGTGCAGGCCGATCTGCACGACGAGCGCACCAACAAACGCCTGCTGACCAAGGGCAACATCCTCAACCGGGACGAGATCGAGCGCATTTCGACCCGCAACCTGAAGCGAATCAAGTACGCTGACAAGGATCCTCGCGTCAACGAGCAGATCGACGAGATCGAAGAGATGACGTCGCGGCAGATCGACGTTCTGAAGAAGATCGTCAACGAGAAGAAAGACAAACTGACCAAGGGCGACGAACTGCCGCCGGGCGTGATCAAGCTGGTCAAGGTCTACATCGCCATGAAGCGCAAGCTGAGCGTGGGCGACAAGATGGCCGGCCGTCACGGCAACAAGGGCGTGATCGCGCGCATTCTGCCGGAAGAGGATATGCCGTACCTCGAAGACGGAACACCGGTCGAGATCGTGCTCAACCCACTGGGCGTACCTTCCCGTATGAATGTGGGCCAGATTCTTGAAACCCACCTCGGATGGGCCGGGTTCGTCCTGGGCGAGAAGATCACGAACTTGCTCAAGGAGAACACGCGTACCGAAGCGGTTCGACGCGAGTTGAAGGCACTGTTCAAGGACTCGCAGCTCGCCGACACGATCGCGGAAATGTCCGATGAAGAGCTCGAATCGATCGCGCCGACTCTGACCAAAGGCGTCTTTATGGGATCGCCCGTGTTTGACGGCTCGAAAGAAGGCGAAATCAAAGCTCTGCTCGAACACGCAGGCCTGCCGACCTCGGGCAAGACGACACTCTTCGACGGCATGACCGGAGACAAGTTCGAACAGCCGGTAACCGTGGGCTACATCTACATGCTGAAGCTGTCGCACCTGGTGGACGACAAGATTCACGCGCGCTCCATCGGACCGTACTCGCTGATCACCCAGCAGCCGCTTGGTGGTAAAGCGCAGTTCGGCGGACAGCGCTTCGGCGAGATGGAAGTCTGGGCTCTCGAAGCCTACGGCGCCGCGTTCATACTGCAGGAGCTTTTGACGGCGAAGTCCGACGACGTTTACGGCCGCACCAAGATTTACGAGGCCATCGTCAAGGGCGAAGCCGCCATGGAGCCCGGCGTGCCCGAATCGTTTAACGTGCTGATCCGCGAATTGCAGTCGCTCTGCCTCGATGTGGAGTTGATCAAGGCAGCTGAGAAGAAGCCGACGGCCAGCGCAGCGGCGGATTGAAAAGCAGTGATCAGGGGTCAGTGGCCAGTACGGCGACCCTGATCGCCGACAATGCTGAATCAAGTTTCTGAGGAACGGTTTCGCGGAGCAATAGCTCTCAGCTACTGCGGAACACAAAAACTGGCAACTGGCCACTAACCCCTGGCCACTGCCGTTGAGAGCAGGAAGCGGAGGAACACCTTGTTTCGTTCGAGCCCATTCGAAATGGCAAATGTGATCGCGGACTTTGACGCCATCCGTATCAGCCTGGCCTCGCCGGAAAAAATCCGGAGCTGGTCGCATGGCGAAGTAACCAAGCCCGAGACCATCAACTATCGCACCTTCAAGCCGGAGCGCGACGGCCTGTTCTGCGCGCGCATTTTCGGACCGGTCACCGACTGGGAGTGCCTCTGCGGCAAGTACAAGCGCATGAAGCACCGCGGCGTGATCTGCGACAAGTGCGGCGTGGAAGTCACGCTATCTAAAGTGCGCCGCGAGCGCCTCGGCCACATCGAGCTCGCCTCGCCCTGTTCGCACGTATGGTTCTTCAAGGGACTGCCCAGCCGCATCGGGCACCTGCTCGATATTTCGCTGCGCGATCTTGAGTCCGTTCTCTACTTTGAAGCCTACGTAGTCGTCGAACCTGGCGACGCGCCGGTGAAAGAGCGTGAGGTCATTAAAGACGAGGCCAAGTTCCGCGAACTCGACCAGCAGTATCGCCCGGCCGGTTTCAAAGCGATGATGGGCGCGGAAGCGATTAAAGAATTGCTGAAGCGCGTCGACTCCGACGGCCTCTCGGTTGAGCTACGCGAGAAGATGAAAAACGAGAGCTCGCTGCAGAAGCGGCTCAAGTACGCCAAGCGCCTGAAAGTCGTCGAAGCCTTTCGCAAGAGTGGCAACAAGCCGCACTGGATGATCCTCGACGTCATCCCGGTCATTCCGCCGGAGCTGCGTCCTCTGGTTCCACTCGATGGCGGTCGCTTCGCGACCTCCGACCTGAACGACCTCTATCGCCGCGTCATCAACCGCAACAACCGGTTGAAGAAGCTGATGGACCTGCACGCTCCTGAAGTCATCGTGCGCAACGAAAAGCGCATGTTGCAGGAAGCCGTCGATGCGCTGTTTGATAACGGTCGCCGTGGCCGCGTGCTGCGCGGAGCGAACAACCGTCCGCTGAAGTCGCTCTCTGACACGCTGAAAGGCAAGCAGGGACGCTTCCGCCAGAACCTGCTCGGCAAGCGCGTCGACTACTCCGGACGTTCCGTCATCGTGGTCGGCCCGGAGCTAAAACTCCATCAGTGCGGTTTGCCGAAAAAGATGGCGCTCGAACTGTTCAAGCCCTTCATCTATCACCGGCTTGAACAGACGGGCAACGTCACCACCATCAAGCAGGCCAAGGAAATGGTCGAGCAGCAGGAGCCTATCGTTTGGGACATCCTGGAAGAAGTCATCAAGGACCATCCGGTGCTGCTGAACCGCGCTCCCACGCTGCATCGCCTCGGCATTCAGGCGTTCGAACCGGTACTCGTCGAAGGCAAAGCCATCAAGATTCACCCGCTGGTCTGCACCGCGTTCAATGCCGACTTCGACGGCGATCAGATGGCGGTTCACATTCCGCTGTCTCCGGAAGCGCAGGTCGAAGCGAGCGTGCTCATGCTGGCGTCGCACAACATTCTTTCGCCGGCGTCGGGTCAGCCAATTACCGTGCCCACGCAGGACATGGTGCTGGGGCTCTACTATCTGACCAAGGGCAAGCCCGGCGCGAAGGGTGAAGGCCGCGCGTTTGCCAACATCGAAGAAGTATTGATGGCGCTCGATGCGGGCGAAGTCGAAACGCTGAGCCCGATCCGTCTGCGCTACTCGGGCGAATTGATTGACCTGACCACCGCGTACGATGATCAGGACATCATTCACACCGAGCCGGTGCAGGTCGAGCGGTCGTTCGTCAACACGACGGTCGGGCGCGCAATTCTGAATGATCATCTGCCCGAGGGCATGCCCTTCATCAACGGCCTGCTCAAGAAGAAGGGGATCGGCGCGCTGGTCAACTACGGCTACCTGCGCTTCGGCCTCGAGACCACGGTCAAGATGCTCGACGAAGTAAAGTCGCTCGGCTTCAGTTTCGCGACCCGCGCCGGCTTGTCAATCGGCATTGACGACATGGTCATCCCTGACAACAAGAAGATTCTTGTCCGCGACGCCGAAAAACAAGTCGTCAACGTGCAGCAACAATACCTCGACGGCGCCATCACCAATGGTGAGCGCTACAACAAGGTCATCGAAATTTGGTCGGCGATCACGGAAAAAGTGGCCGACGAAATGTTCGGTGAAATGCAGAAGCGCGACAAGGAAGGCGAACTCAATCCGATTTACGTCATGGCTGACTCCGGAGCCCGCGGATCGAAACAGCAGATTCGCCAGCTCTCCGGCATGCGTGGATTGATGGCTAAGCCGTCGGGCGAAATCATCGAGTCGCCGATCACGGCCAACTTCCGTGAAGGGCTGACGGTGCTCGAATATTTCGTCTCGACCCACGGTGCCCGCAAGGGACTGGCCGACACGGCGCTCAAAACTGCCGATTCGGGCTATCTGACGCGGCGTCTGGTCGACGTTGCACAAGATGTCATCATCAGCGAATACGACTGCGGCACGGTCGACGGCATCTACGTGCAAGGCATCGTCGAAGCCGGCGAGATCATCGAAGCACTGCGTGACCGCATCATCGGCCGCGTATCGCTCGAAAAGATCAAAGACTATGACGGCAACGTCATCGTCGACATTAACAACGAAATCACCGAAGAGCTTGCGATCTCGATTCAGGCCGCCGGCATCGAGCGGGTGAAGATCCGCTCCGTGCTGACCTGCGAATCGAAGCGCGGCGTCTGCGTGATGTGCTACGGCCGCAACCTGGCCTCCGGACGCCTCGTCGAACTCGGCGAAGCGACCGGCGTCATCGCGGCGCAATCCATCGGCGAGCCCGGAACGCAGCTGACGATGCGTACCTTCCACATCGGCGGTACGGCGTCGCGAGTCTCCGAGCAGTCGCGCCTCGATGCCAAGAACAACGGCAACGTGCGTTTCATCGGATTGCAGACCGTTAAGGCCAAGTCCGGTGATCTGGTGGTCATGAACCGCCAGGGCTCGATCGCCGTGGTCGACGACAAGAACCGCGAGCGCGAGCGCTACTCGGTTGTGTACGGCGCCAAGCTCAAGGTCAACGAGGGCGATCCGGTTACGCTCGGCCAGGTCATGGTCGAGTGGGATCCTTACACCTTTGCCATCCTGACCGAAATCGGTGGTACGGTGCAGTTCAAGGATCTGCAGGAAGGCGTCACGCTGCATGAAGAAGTCGATGAAGTCACCGGCCTCTCGCGTCACGTGGTCGGCGATTCGCCCGACGAGAAGCGCCAACCCGCGATCGTGATCAAGGGCAAGGCGAGCAAGCGCTACCTGATGCCTTCGCGTTCGCACCTCATGGTTCAGGACGGGGACGCGGTTTCTCCGGGCGATGTGCTTGCGAAGATCCCGCGCGAAACCACCAAGACGAAAGACATCACCGGTGGTCTGCCGCGCGTGGTCGAGCTGTTCGAAGCCCGCAAGCCGCATGAGACTGCGGTCATCAGCGAGATCGATGGCACGGTCAAGTTCGGCGAGGTTTCGAAGGGTCAGCGCAAAATCTACGTGGTCGCCGACAACGGCAGCGAAAAAGAATACTCGGTGCCGAAGGGCGTTCACATCAACGTGCAGGAAGGCGAGCGCGTGAAGGCTGGCGAGCCTTTGATGGACGGGCCGCTCAACCCGCACGACATTCTCGCTGTACTGGGAGAAAAGGAACTGCAGGCTTACCTGGTGAACGAAATCCAGGAAGTCTACCGGCTCCAGGGCGTCAACATCAGCGACAAGCACATCGAAGTGATTGTTCGCCAGATGATGCGCTGGGTGAAGGTCGAAGACGTGGGCGATACCTCGTTCTTGCTCGAGCAGCAGCTCGACAAGTTCCGCTTCCGTGAAGAGAACGAGCGCGTGATTGCGCAGGGCGGCAAGCCGGCCACCGGTCGTCCGCTGCTGCTGGGCATCACGAAGGCTTCGCTCTCGACCGACTCCTTCATCTCGGCGGCGTCGTTCCAGGAGACCACGCGCGTGCTTACCGAAGCCTCCATCCAGGGCGCGGTCGATCACCTGCGCGGTCTGAAAGAGAACGTCATCGTCGGACGCCTCATCCCGGCTGGCACCGGCATGGAGTATTACCGCAACGTTCGCCTCTCGCCAGAAATGGAAGAGGCCGCGGCCAAGGTGCAGGCGGAAGTCTCGGCTGCGTACGAAGAAGCTGAGCGCGCTCTCGAACTCATGCGTCACGAGGGCGAGACCGAAGAACTGCCAGTGGAGCTTCCAGCCGCAGAGTAAAGAAAAGTAAATTAGGCTTCGGGGGCGGAAACATTTCGCCCCCGAACCTGTTTTTAGCTTCTAACTATTGATGCACGCGACCCCCCAGCGAGTGCGTATCGAGGAACCTGCTGCACTTCCCTCTTTGCGTCCGGTGCCTCCCGGCCCTAATCTAGGGCAACGCATGCTGCGCTTTCTCCGCCTTTTGCGGCTGGCTCTTTGGCGTGCCTTCGAGCACGACGCCTTCGCTACAGCGAAAGCGTCGGCGTATTCTGCAATTTTCACCTTCTTTCCGGTGCTGCTGATTGTCGGCTCGGTTCTGGCCAACTGGCGTAAGGGCGGGCCTTATTTACGGGAGATTACCTATGCGTTGAACAGCGTCCTTCCGGCGGGCGGCACGACGGCGGTCAACTACCTTAAGGGCGCAAAACATCCCGTTGGCTTTGTGCTCACGACTTCGCTGATCACACTATGGAGCGCTTCTGGTGTCATGATTTCATGGATGGACGGCTTCCGCCGCTGTTACGAGCTGCCAAAAACCTGGGGTCTGGTGAAAGAGCGCCTGATTGCATTTCTGCTGGTGATTTTCACGCTGGTGCCAATGACATTCTCCACGCTGCTGGTGGCGCTGGGATCGAAGATCGAGACCCGCATTCTCTCGTACATTGATCCTGATTTCAGCGTCTACATTCTGTTGATGTGGGGCGGCATGCGCTGGCTGATCGCCACGCTGACCAGCATATCGGTGATCGCGCTCATTTATCACCATGCCGTTCCACGCACCCAGCCCTGGCATAGCGTGATTCCGGGCGCGACGCTCGCGACCGTCGTGTGGTTTTCGGTCACAATTGGGTTCCGTTCTTACCTGCAGCACTTCGGAGACTTCACCACGATTTACGGATCGCTGGGCGTGGCCATGGCCCTGCTGGTGTGGATGTATTTGATCTCACTCGTCGTGCTGGTGGGCGCCGAATTTAATGCGTTGCTGTTCCCACGGGCCATGCTGGGGAAAGAACTGACGGCGATCGCAGGACCGAGAGCCAATGGCGAATTGATGAATGGCTCCAGATAGAATTAGGGTGTGGGATCATAGGTAACACTGGGCGCCGAATTCACTTCGGGAAAGTGATCTGCCAGCCCGATCCTGACAGCGAAATCCACGACGATACGCTGTTGGCATTCACACGAATTGCCGATGATTCAAAAACAACAGTCGCGACCTGCCTGAATTTTTAAGTTGATCCGGAGAGCCATTGAAAGAGAGACTTCCCATTATTGATCGAGGCAACCTCACACCGGGGAGTCGCCGCGCCAAGATCATCTGCACAATCGGTCCCGCGTGCAACTCTGAAGCCGCCATGCGTGATTTGCTTCGTCTCGGCATGGATGTTGCGCGCCTAAATTTTTCTCATGGCACTCACGAAGATCATGCGCAGAACATCACCCGCCTGCGCCGGGCCGCGGAACGCGAGGGCCGTACGGTTTGCATCCTGCAGGATTTGCAAGGCCCGAAAATTCGTACTGGCCTGCTGGAGGGCCATCAGCACGTTCTGTTAAAGACCGGTTCTGTGGTGACGATCACGCCGAAAGATGTGCCTGGGACGGCGTCGCGCATTTCGACTACTTTCCCCGATCTCGCCCGTGAACTCTCGCCGGGTGCACGCATACTGCTGAGCGACGGCCTCATCGAACTGCGGGTACGCGCCGTTCGCGGCGACGATGTGTTGTGCGACGTGATCAATGGCGGAATGCTGGGCGAACACAAGGGCATCAATCTGCCGGGAGTGGCGCTGTCGATTCCCGCCCTTACGGAAAAAGACCGCAAGGATCTGGAATTCGGCCTCAAGCACGGTGTGGATGCGGTCGCATTTTCGTTTGTGCGCAGCGCGGCCGACATTGCCCTTGGAAAGCAGATCATCGCCGCTCATCGTGGCGACATTCCCGTCATCGCCAAACTCGAGAAGCCGCAGGCCATCGACCATCTTGAGGAAATTCTAGAAGCTTCGGATGGCGTCATGGTCGCACGTGGCGACCTTGGCGTCGAAATGGCGCCAGAAAAAGTCCCGGTGATTCAGAAACACGTGATTCGCAGCGCCGCGGCGTGGCGCAAGCCGGTGATCACGGCCACGCAGATGCTCGAGTCGATGGTCGAAAACCCGCGTCCCACACGGGCAGAAGCGAGCGACGTAGCCAACGCGATTTTCGACGGATCGGACTCCGTCATGCTTTCCGCTGAAACCGCTAGCGGACAGTATCCGCGCGAATCGGTTGCGATCATGGTGCGCATCGTGGTGGAAGCGGAGTGCAACATTGCGGACTTCGTGCAGTTCCGCCGCCGCCGCGAGCATCACAGTCTCTCCATCGCCGAGACGATTTGCGAGTCCATCGCCCACTCGGCCGAAGATTTGCCCATGGGTGCGATCGCCGTCTTCACCGAAACTGGCAACACCGCGCGCATGATTTCAAAATATCGCCCGAAGGCTCCGATCTATGCCTTTACGCACAGCGCGCCGGTAGTACAACGGCTGAATCTTTACTGGGGTGTCCATCCCGTGCGTTGTAGCCAGGCCAAGTCTGCCGAACAGATGGTGACCATGGCCGAGCAGGATCTTGTTTCGCGTGGCCTGATCAAGCCGGGAGATGTGCTGGGAGTTGTAGCGGGTACTCGGCAGGCATCAGGCTCCACGAACCTGATGCGCTTGCACACTGTTACCGACGAAGAGGCGAAGCGTATTTCGCAGCCAGCGAAATCGTATCCTAAGAAAAAACGTTCGGTACGCCGCCGCAAGCTATAATCGCCGCCTATGGCGCAAGAGGCATACGCTCGCGAGATACTCGCCGTCGCCATCTGGGAACCTGTCCCTGGAATGGAAGCCGCGTCACTTGCTACGCTTCGTGAGCTTACCTCCATCGTCACAGCCAAAGGATACGGACGTGACCTGCTCTATTGCGATCGTGAATCGCACTATATCTTTCTGCGCTACTGGAAGTCGGAAGAAGCGCGCCGCGCCGCGCAGGAAGATCCTGACATGTTGCGTTGCTGGGCGCGGCTTGGCAACGAGATTCGCATCGTGAAGGTCTATGAGACGCTCCAGCAAGTAAATCGCGAGTAAGTCAGGCGATTGTTAATTACTTACCTATAAGCACCCGCCAATTAAAAAGTCGCTAATGCAACATATTCGCCTGTTTGCAATCTATTAGTTAAGTTGTGCAAAACTTACTCTTGACAAGCTATGGGAAAGAGATCAAAGTCAGTCCAACTCGAGAAAAAGCCGATGATGCTCACCGGCTTTGGCCTGATAGAAAACCCCGAAGTGAAGTAGTCAGCTGCCTGCTTCCTGCCGCATGCATTCCTGAAGGAGGAAGCTTATGTATCAATCCCAGGGAAAACTTGTAAATCGCATCTACGTAATAACCCTTGCCGCGTTATTGGTAGTTTCGTGTGCAAGCGTCAGCTTTGGCCAAGCCTCGCCTCAATTCACTGAGTATTCTGCCAAGTTTCTATGTGGTATACCTTCAACAACCCAGGTCAACAACGGCCAAATTGCAGCAGGAACGTACTCGACAACCATCAATATCCACAACCCGCACGATAATGCTTTCTCGTCGCAGACAAGCACCTCTTTCCTGAAGAAAGCAGTACTGTCGCTGCCGGAAGGGACCACGCCGGTTCCACCGTCTGCGTTAGTGCAGGATAACTTGCTCAATGACTTTGCAGAGGAAGTTGACTGCGCTGTCATCCGCAAGTTACTCGGTACAGCTGCTCCTCCAGCCCCTGCATTTATCGAGGGATTTGTGGTGATCATCGTTCCTCCAACCAGCGCCAGCACCGTCCCCAATGTCCTTGACGTTATCGGTGTTTACACTGATAAGTTAGGAGCATTGAAGGTACACCCCGCCAACGAGCGTTTCTTCACACCTGGGACAACCAGCATCGCACAAGCGAAATAACAGTCGCTGTGTGCTGATTTGAGAAATGGCATCGATGGGATTCCTCGATGCCATTTTTCGCTGCGCGGGACATGCTCGCACAGAAAGACCCCGACATGTTACGCTGCTGGCGCGACTGAGAAAAAGCGAGTTCAGAATGAGCATCATCCAAAACGAAAAGGCAGATCGTTTCCGTGCGCTCCATGATGGACCTGGCGTCTTTGTAATTCCGAATCCGTGGGATACCGGGTCTGCCCGCATGCTTGCCGGGCTCGGCTTTCAGGCACTCGCTACTTCGAGCGCGGCTTCGGCTACTGCTCTTGGCAAAAGAGATGGCCAGCTGACGAGAGAGGAAGCGCTGGCGCACGCGCGCTTGATTGTTGGAGCGACCGATTTGCCGGTCTCTGCCGATCTGGAAAAGGGATTTGGCGACGCACCGGAAGTGGTGGCGGAGACGATCCGGCTGGCGGCCGAAGCAGGGCTGGTTGGATGCACGATCGAGGACACGACTGGAAATTCTGACAAGCCGCTTTACGACGAGACTCTCGCTGTGGAGCGGATTGCGGCAGCCGTCGAGGCAGCACGGACGCTTCCGTTTTCCTTCATGCTGACGGCGCGTGCACACAATTTGATGTACGCCAACCCAAGCCTCGATAACACTATCCGGCGTCTGCAAGCCTTCGAAAAAACTGGAGCCGATGTTCTCTTCGCACCGGGACTGCCCGACATCGCCGCGGTACATGCCGTCTGCGCGGCAATATCGAAGCCATTCAATTTCATGGTGGGAATCAAAGGGAAGTCATTCTCCGTGAGCGAACTCGCTGCGGCCGGAGTGAAACGCATCAGCCTTGCCACTTCCTTATATCGAGCCGCGATGACCGGGTTGCTGGTGGCCGCGTGCGAAGTGAAGGACAAAGGCGAGTTCCATTTTGTGGATGAGTGTGTGACCATCCCTGAACTGCATAAGCTCATGCAAATCTAGGCATGCTCATGGACGCCATCGCCACGGCATTCCAGAGAGGACGCAGCCGACGATTTAAAATGATTGCTTGCCTGCACTTTCCATCCGCGAGTTCGCCGAAAATACCGATCCCAAAGTCCGTGGCTTTCTCCATGTTCCTGACACTCCTAACGGCAACGGCTTAATACTCACGCACGGCGCAGGGTCGAACGCGAAAGCGCCGCTGCTCATAGCATTGGCAGAAACTTTCTCCGTTGCAGGGTTCACCGTTCTGCGCTGCGATCTGCCTTATCGGCAAATAAGATCCTGGGGTCCGCCCGGACCCGGCGATGCCGCCCGCGATCGCGCTGGATTAAAGAACGCGGTCGAGACTCTTAGGAAAACAATCACGCAGGAGGTTGCCCCACCCTCCGCGGTTTTCGGAGGGGGATCGATTTATCTCGGAGGTCATTCGTACGGCGGACGCCAGGCCAGCATGCTCTGCGCCGAAGAGCCAGACCTCGTCGCAGGACTCCTGCTCCTGTCTTACCCGCTGCATCCGCCGCGTAAACCGGAGCAGCAGCGCACGCAACATCTGCCAAACCTGCGCACGCCAACGTTGTTCATCCACGGCACGCACGACCCCTTCGGATCGATAATCGAGCTAGAGCAGGCGTTGAAAATGATTCCAGCGAAAACGAAGTTGCTGCCGATCGATGGCGCCGGTCACGACTTGGGATTCAAGGGGAAGACGCGAGCGGAAGGTCTTCCCAGGCTTGTGTTCTCGGAATTCACGAAATTCCTGGCATTGTCATCCTGAGCGGAGTGACTGGTTCGCGAAGCGAAGCAGTCATGGAGTCGAAGGATCCCTAATATACGCACAACGGCTGGCGGCGAAGATGTTCGTGAATCCGCGCGCAGTAAACCTTAGAATGCCAGCATCCGTTAGAGAGTAGGGATCCTTCGACTCCGTGCGGCCTTCGCGCCGTTGGCGCGAACGTCGCACTCCGCTCAGGATGACAATGCTGCCACGATGATTCAGGATGGCAAAAGGCTGGCTAAGAATTAATTCACCCAGCCCGACTTCCCGCCTCCATTGCCTTTGCGGTCGTCGTCCGGAGGGATGTAATTGCCGTGCTCGTCGAAGTGCACCTGGCGGTCATGTTGCTTCATGTAGACTTCAAATTTCCGCGCAGCACGGCGCCGCTTCCAGCGATAGTACGAATTACGCATCTCGTAAAATCGCTCAGCGAAACCGAAGCCTAGTGAAGCACGCCGGTTCAGCACGACCGAGTACCACAGATATCCCGCGCCAAATCCCAGCAGCGCGACGCAATAAAAGAGCGCAAAGTGAGTCAGAAGCAGGTAGGCGGTTTCTATGGCTGCGGCCAGAATCACGATCCACTTCACCGGAATCTGGATGGGAATGGGGAACAGCATGATCGGCGCTTCGCGGTTGTACAGGTAAAACACCATCAGGATCGCATTGGCTGCCGCACCCGAACCGAACGCCGGGCCTTGCGCCATCCTGGGTATAAACGATAGAGCGAAGCCGGCCAGACCGGAAAGAACGAGGCTCCCGAAAAATAGGCCATAGAAACGGGAGTAGCCGATGCGCTCTTCCACTGCGTAGCCCAGGAAATAAATGCCTCCGAGCGATAACACGAAGTTGAGCGGGTCCACGTACATGAAGGCGTACGTGACGAACTGCCAGATCCATCCCTCGCGTACGCGCGCCGGATCAAGCATGCCAAGGACTAGGACAGTTTGACCAATCGCTGAGGCGAACGCCATCAGCAGGAGAATGACAACGTAGATGGCAATGCTGGCGAGAATGATCTGACGGCACGCACCGCGAAACGGCGGCAGTCCCATCTCGAAAGAAGCGTTCCTGGCCATAAATGAAGCCGGCTGACGGCTGTGAATCTCTATCCTAACAGTTTGCCTCAGCGCTCTGGCACCGGCACCATCGGCAGACTGCGATGCCCAGCTTGATCCACGGCCCGTACTGCAAAGATCGACTCATCTTTGGAAATCTGCAGCGTAATCCGTGTTGTGCTTCCGACTTTGAGCACATTTTCCCAGTCCGGACTCGATGTCGAGCGCCACAAAACTTCGTAGCTTGCAGCCATGCCGCCGGGTGATGCGTCCCATGTGAGCGTTGAGCTATTTTGCAGACCCTTGACCAGCAAGTGGACGTTCGCCGGAGGCGCGGGCGCTGAGGCCAGCGAAGCCAGCGTTGCGGCGTTCAGCCGCGCCACGCGAGCGACATAGTCGAAATCAACGAACTTCGGCAAATCGCCATATTCGATGTTGTTTTCTGTGCGCACACTCTGGTGCTGATGAAAAAAGTTTTCGCGCAGCTCCGTGAACCGCACCGCCGCGAACCCTTCCTGATTGAATGCAGAATGATCCCCACCGCGCAGATAGCGGTCCAAACGGAACACCAGCATCGGCTTCACGCCCGTGTCGTACGTCTTGCCGATGTCAGCGATATAGCGCGCCAGTTGCCGCGAAGCGGAGTCATTCTCTCCACCGAGAGATCGAATGCGCTGAATCTCCTGCTCGGTGGCAGCTGCCGGCAAGCCTTCGGAGAAGACGCGCACCACCGAGGGAATCTGATCCGGATTTTTATCTCCGCCGACAATGTCATTGTTCAGAACAGCCTCAAGATCCCAGCCTCGCTCTTTCCCCATTTGTGCGAAGTGCTTGCTGCCATACAGTCCTTGCTCTTCGCCGGCCACGGCGAGAAAAACAATGGTCGCCGGAAATTTCATCTTGCTCAGCACACGTGCGCATTCCAGGCTGACGGCTGTTCCGCTGGCGTCGTCATTAGCGCCAGGGGCGTCTCCTTTGGCGTCGAAGTTGTCGCTGTTGCGAGAGTCGTAGTGTCCCGTCACCAGAACCATACGTCCGGAGTTGGCAGGATCAGTCCCCTTCATCACGGCATACACGTCTGTGATTTCGGTTGGGTTTTTGATTCGCTCGCTCGGCTGTTCGACAGAACGGTAGGTCTCCACATCGAGGCAGCCGCCGCAATCGCGGGCATAGCGTTCAAATTCCGACACAATCCAGAGCCGCGCCGCATCGATTCCGTGACCAGTGCTCAGCAGGCTTGAATCTCCGGCCGAGAGCGTCGACCGGGTTCCGAAGCTGACCAGTTTCTCAATGTATTTCTGAATGTGTTCAGCTGAAATCTGCTGCAGCGCCGCTGCGATCTTCGGATCGGCCGCCGCTGCTGACTCAGATTTGGCTTGACCGAAACCGTACCGCGCCAAGCTCAAAATGAGAGAGACGGTCAGCAGTGCGATGCGCGTTCTTTTGCGGAAGAGAGACATATCTTGGTCGAAAAACCCTGAATGGCAGCTTGGGTAGCCGATTCCCGGGATGCACTAAAAATCGTGCATTACCCCATACCTCTTGACCAACCGCCGGGGAAGAATCTAAATATTAACAGGATGCTCTAATGGTGGATGGAGGCTTTATGGTTCTGTGTCCTGAGTGCGAAACCAATTTGGACGTCGAAGAAGAGGATGTCGACGAGGGAGAAGTGATTTCCTGTCCCGAGTGTGGTACCGACTTTGAAGTCGTTACTACCAGCCCGCTCGAGCTGAAAGCCGTGGAAGCAGGTTACGTAGAGGAGGAAGAAGAGGTGGAAGCAGAAAGTGAAGACGGTGATTTTTCTTAGACTTCACCTCCGTCGTGCACGGTTCTCTCTTCTGGAACTCCTGCTTATCGCAACGCTTCTATTGAGCTTTTGCCCGCGTGTTAGCGGTTCTGCTCCACAACATGGCAAGGAAGAGAAGCCTTACGCATTGATCTTCGGAACGGTGTGGGGGCCTGATGATCGGCCCATCTACGGCGTCACGGTGAAGATTCGCCGCGCCACTGACAAGCCCAAGAAAGTGCGCTGGGAGCTTTACTCCGACCATCACGGCGAGTTCGCCCAGCGCGTTCCGGCGGGCGAAGCCGACTACATCCTCTCGGCCGACCTCAAGAACGTCAAGACCGCTGACGGCCAGCCCTTGCGCCTCGCGCAGGAAGTCACCGTCCACATCTACAACGACGAGCGTGAAGATACCGGCCTGCATCTGGTTCGCTAACGTGCTGCCTAGCAATTCCCGTGAGACAATAAAGTCAGCATGAATCGCAAGGCGATCGCTCTCGTGACTGTGGTTTGTGCGCTGCTCGTCGCAATGGGTGCGATTGCTCACGCTCTGCCCCAGAAGAAAGACAAATCCACGGGAAGACTTCTTTTTGGGAAAGTCCTTGATACGCAAGATAATCCGGTGTCCGACGCTGTCGTCTACCTCACCAACACCCGCACCCGCGCCGTAAAAACCTACATTGTCGGGCAGGACGGAACATACCGCTTTCCTGCGCTTTCCACGGCCATCGACTATGAAATTTACGCCCAGTACAAAGGCCATAAGAGCGATACAAAATCCGTCAGTCAGTTCGACGACCGCTCCCAGGTCTACCTCGATCTTAAGATCGATACGCGATAATGGATGATGACGCGGTTCGAATCTAGGAGAGAGGTGCGCCTTCAGGCGTGCCGAAATGTTCCTTCACAAATCGAACGTTTTGGGCGCTGCTGGCAAGCCCCGCCCTTCCGAGGCCTCCGAAATTCAATTTCTTCAGTTGACCATTTCAATTGACTATGATCTACTAGAATAGTCATGAAAGAAATTGCCATCTCTGAATTCAAGGCAAAGTGCCTGGCTATCCTCGATGAGGTGCAGAAAACCCAGCAGCCGATCCGGGTCACTCGTCGCGGGCGTCCCATCGCGGAGGTCGGCCCTCCTTCTCCAACCAATAACCGGGATTGGATCGGTTCGATGAAGGGCAAGAGCAAGATCCTGGGCGATATCATCTCGCCGGCGAGCGAAGAGTCCGACTGGGAGGTGTTGCGGGATTGAGGCTGCTGCTCGATACGCACATCTGGTTGTGGAGTTTCATCGACCCGGAGCGTCTGGGCAAGCGAACCCGCGCCGAACTCCGGGACGTAACAAACGAATTGTGGCTCTCACCCGTTAGCACTTGGGAAGCCCTGATCTTGCACGATAAAGGACGCGTATATCTTGCCCCTGACGCAAGGGAGTGGATCGCACACAATACTGCGCCCTTTCGAGAGGCTTCGCTTACGCACGAGATTGCGGCGGCCTCTCAATTCCTTCGCCTCGCGCAGCGAGATCCCGCCGACCGATTCCTGGCGGCGACCGCCAAAGTCCTCGATTTGACGTTGGTCACGGCAGACGCCAGCCTGCTCGGCCTAGGTGAAATTGCCACTCTTGGAAATCGCTAGTAACGAAACCCGCCTTGCCCACAAAGGATTCCGGTTTGTTACTTGCGGCGCTTCCCCCCGATTGACGCCACCCCACATTCCGTACTAATGTGGGCTTACACCGGAAAGGAGGTGGTCGGATGACAAGTTCTGAAGGCAGTAGTAGACGTACCCATAGACCAGGTGAGGTGGCTGAGACTTAGAGCGGTCGCTCTAAGCGGGGCTTTTGTGTGGAGCGGGCACTCTTGCCCGCTGCGCCGAAAGCTACAGCCCGCACACTACCGGTGAGTAAGGATTGATTCCGCCTGACGCAGGTCGGTCAGAATCGCTGGCAAGACGAATCGTCTTTCAGCAAACCCGGAGTTGCCGTAGAGGCCACGTAGAGTGACCACCTCTTGGTCAATCCCAAACAGTCCACCGGGCGGCCCACAGGCTTTTTGCTTGTGGGCCGTTCTGTTTTTTATATCTTCGTTTTAGCGTTGTATCGTTACAAGATGAACATGCAAGATGAATCCAAAGAACGCCTGCGTTTGGCAAACACGTATGCCACAATGACCGACGAGGAATTGCAAAGCCTAGCCCTTAATCCGGCATCTTTAACGGATGCGGCCTGGGAAGCGCTGGAGGATGAGTTGGACCTCCGCCACCTGGAATTGCCCGAGCAAGCCGAACCACAGCAGGAACTCGACTTTCAGGCTCTGGTAACTGTCCGACAATTCCGGGATTTGCCGGAAGCGCTCCTGGCTAAGGGCAGCCTGGAATCGGCCGGGATCGAATGTTTCCTTCGCGACGACAACCTGGTTCGACTTGACTGGTTCATTTCGAACTTCATTGGCGGCGTCAAGCTTTGCGTCAAGCGAGAAGATGCGGAGAAAGCGCAAACCATCCTCAATGAGCCAATTCCTGAGGGGCTTTACGTGCAGGGCGTTGGACTGTATGAACAGCCTCGCTGCCCCAAATGCAACTCGTTAGACGTGACTTTTCAGGAACTGGATCCGACAGCGTATCTGACACTGGCCGTGAATGTGCCAATTCCACTTCATCGTGAGGCATGGCGGTGCCGTTCTTGCAATGCAGAATGGGAAGACGATGGAGTGCCGGGTTCGGCCGAATCAAATGCCTGAGGCTATTTGGCTATCTCATAAATGATTTTGAGAAGGGCGCGGCTTCCAGCCGTGCCGCCAAGGCGACAAACGACGCGGGCTTCAGACCTGAGGGGGTTTGTATTTTGTCATCTTCGCTCATTTATGAGCTGGCATCTATAAGCTGGCATCCAGCTTCTCAAACCCCTTCTGGATTACATCGAATGTGTCATCGGCCAGCTTCAGTGCGGGTAATTCTTCACGCGTGAACCAGCGCACTTCGGCGGCGTCGGTGTCGGCCTGAAGTTCTCCTCCCACAGGGCGGCAAAGGAAATCAACCAACACATAGTGATATTGCACGCGCCCGTCAGCATGGCGCAAGACGCGGTCGTAAACCCCAAGCAGTTCTCCGGGCTCGACGATGAGTCCGGTCTCTTCGCGTGCCTCGCGGATCGCGGCATCGCGAACCAACTCGCCGACTTCGAGAACTCCGCCGGGGATGGACCACTGTCCCTGGATCGGCGGATGGCCGCGCTTCACCAGCACCACGCGGTCTTTTCCCATACGATCTTTCTCGACAATGATCGCACCGACGCCGACCAGCGGATGCTCCGGAAATTCGCGCTGCATCGTGCAGGGATTCTACTAGAGGAACACCCCGCTTTCGTTCCCATGAAATTAGGTAGCGGGGCGTTTCATACATAGGTCGACTTTGTACTTATTGCATGATGTATTGAACTGTGACATTGACATTGCCCGTGTTGCAACCCTGCGAGTAAGCCTGAGTGAATAGCGGTGTTCCGGCAGCCACGGGTCACAATCCATTCATTTTTGGAGGGCTCCCAGTTGGGGAGATCTGCGGGGCGAGAAATCCACGCGGCAAGCTACAATAACGCGGGTTAGCTTGTGCTATGGCACTCGAAGAATACAAACGCAAGCGGCGGTTTGAAGAGACTCCGGAACCTCCTCCAAAGGTAGAGACAAAGCCGGGGAACCGTTTCGTCGTGCAAATGCACGATGCCACGCGGCTGCACTACGACTTTCGCCTAGAGATGGAAGGTGTACTGAAATCGTGGGCGGTCCCCAAGGGACCGTCGCTCGATCCGGCGGACAAGCGGCTGGCGATGCAGGTCGAGGATCATCCCGTTTCGTACTTCGATTTCGAGGGAAACATTCCCGAAGGGAATTACGGAGCGGGCACTGTGATCGTGTGGGATGTGGGCACCTGGCAGCCGCTCTCGCCCGTCATGGTCGAGGGAAAATATGTGCCGGGAACGGAAAAAGAAGCCGCGGCGATGATCGCAAAAGGCGATTTGAAATTTCGTTTGGACGGAAAGCGGCTCAAAGGCGACTTCGCGCTGGTCAAGATGAAGGGACGGCGTCCCGGAAGCAAAGGCAATGAGTGGCTGATGATCAAGAAGCACGATCAATATGTCGTCGAGGGATATGAGATCGACACTATCGATACGTCTGTACTGAGCGGTCAAAGTCTTGAGGAGATCGCCGGCGACACAGGATCAAGAGAATGGAAGAGCAGGCCTGCGGGTCGAGGCAAGCTAAAGGCGGCTTGGCTTGCGGATGCTGTTGCCCGGCTCGATCAAAAAAAAAAGCAAAAGAACACCGCCGAGAACGCAAAGGACGCAAAGAAAAATAAATTAAAAGAACCTCAGGTCTCCCAAGCTGCGATTCCGTTTCCTGCCTCTCCACCACAAGCAGAAAAGAAAAATTCGAAATCCTCGGTGTCCTCTGCGATCTCGGCGGTAAATTCCTCCGGCCCAGTGAAGCGACCAATGCCGACAGCAATCCATCCCATGCTGGCGGAATCAGTCGACGAGCCGTTCGATGGAGAGGACTGGTTGTTCGAAATCAAATGGGATGGCTATCGTGCCGTCGCGTTTATCGAAGGCGGCAAGGTACGACTGGTATCAAGAAATCAGACTGACCTGACACCGCGATATCCGGAGTTGAAAGACCTGCCGCAATTCATCAAAGCGAAGACGGCGATTCTCGACGGCGAAGTTGTAGCGCTCGACGAGAAAGGCCGCGCATCGTTCAGCCTGATGCAGCAGCGGACGGGATTTCGTGCTCGAGGTCGCCACGCAGCAGCAAATGCAGATGTGCCAGTGCTCTATTACGCATTCGACCTGTTGTATCTCGACGGCGAAGATTGGCGGCGGGTTCCGCTGAAAGAGCGCAAGAAGAAATTAGCATCCGTGCTGTCTACCGGTGATGGCCTTCGTTATTCCGATCACTACAAGCAACACGGCAAGGCGCTGTACGATATGGCGCGGCAGCAAGGGTTGGAAGGAATTCTGGCAAAGAAGCGCGCGAGCTTTTACGAAGAGCGCCGCACTCGCGACTGGCTTAAGATAAAAATTCGCAAGCAAATCGAGTGTGTGGTCGGTGGCTATACCGAGCCGGAAGGCAGCCGCGCGCACTTTGGATCACTCGTGCTTGGGCTTTATGACAAAGAAGCTAGGTTGATCCATGTGGGGCAGGTGGGCAGTGGCTTCGATCAAAAGTTGCTCGACGGGATATGGAAGTTGCTCAAGAAAATTGAGACGAAGAAGAATCCGTTCTTCGGGGAAGTCGAGGCGCTGCGCAATACCTTCTGGGTGAAGCCGGAGTTGGTGGCGGAGGTCGAATACGGGGAATGGACGGAAGGTACGAACGAAGGCAGCGGCCCGAAGCTGCGAGCACCGGTATTTCTAGGATTGCGGGATGACAAAGATCCGAAGGAGTGTGTGTTGGAAGAAAATGTGGCGAGTTCGTCGTTATAGTTCAGGCGTCCCCGGGGACGCGAAACACTGAGAACTGGCAACTCGCAACTGAGAACGGATCTCCCCTACTTGATATCCTTACTTGATATCCTTCATCGCCAGCAACGTGCCATAATCGCGCCCGCTTGCATCCACGGCGCGGGCCACGACGGCTGCGAACGCATCTTTAATCTCAGGATACTTCGCGACCAACGCTTTGATGACAGCGACGTTGCTTTGATAGGCCTGGTTTGAATTCGAGGCGTCCGCCACTTGATATCTCGCGACTAAATCCAGCTCATCTCCCACTGCTTCCGGAAAAAGCGCGGTTAACTTGTACGTCGCTCCAGCTGCAACAAGATCGGTTGTCTTCCCATTTGCGGGGACATCGCTGGGTTGCATGCCTTGGGATTCGTCATAAAGCTTGTCGGTAGCCTGCGTGCTCATGAACGAAACCGGAGCCATCAGGCTTCGCGCTTGTAGATAAAAGAACCAGGCATTATGCAACTGTCCTTTCGATTTGTACTCGCGCGCGCGGGATGCGAACCATTCGCTGTCGTGGCCAGCGATCTGAGCTGGTTTGATATACAGCCCGCCGAGCTTCCAGTCGTTTCCCGTCTGTTGCAGAACTAAAGAAAAGCTGGTCTTTGATTTTGCCGATGCGACGTCGAGAAGAACGACGGCGTACTTGCCGGGCGGAAGATTATTGAGAGTGAAAACGGCACTCCCAGCGGTCTGACCGGACTTGCCGAACACTCCACAATAGAATTCGGCATGAGGCAGCGGGGCAGTACCTTCTGCTTCAAGCAAAAAGATGGATTTCACTGTAGCCTGAGCGCCAGCGAAATCCTGCTGATGGTCTTTCACCGTGGTTTCGATGCCCGAAAAATCAGATGCTAGGCTGGCGATCGCATTCTGCCGCAGGGACGCAATGTCGCCCTTGGCGGCCATGCCGAAATAGCGCTGTCCTGCGGCGGTTAGTGTGGCGCGCGTAGCGTCGTCGAGGTCGCTGGAGGACTGACAATCCTGTGCTGTAACGATCGCAGTTAAGCAGAACATCAGGCACGATATCGCGCCTAGAACACCACGAAGTATCAATTGAAGCTTAGAGATCTCGACTAACTGTAAGCTTTTCGCCTTTCGTTTCATAGGTTTGAGAAGGCGTCGCGTGAATTCATAATTTCACGCCTCATTCTACGCCTCCAGCTTCGGCTTAAAGAAAAATCATTGTTCAGATGCGTGCGATATCCTCGACGTTAGCAAGAAAGATCGCAAGACTGGCCTTCTGCGACGTTCTAAGAACAAGCGGGAATTTGAGTTCTACAGTCTTGGTCAAAGCGGTGCTAGAATTTGACGTAAGGCCTTCTTGAATTATCCCCACATACAGCCTATTCGGGAGGAACAGTCGATGAGCACGGGAATGAGAATCGCAAAGTTCGCGGGAATCATTTTCTTGTGCCTCGGAAGCCTGAGCTTCGCTGTGGACCAGCACAGCACTCCCCAGCACACTTCAAAGAAGGCGAAGAAGCCCCTACCGCCTCCTCCTTTGCCCTCCGGGCCGACCGGTCCAGTGCCACAGATTCCGCTCGACTCGATTGCGCCAGTGTTGCCGCAGGTCAGCTATGAAAATGGGCAGCTAACGATCGTGGCGTCCAACTCAACGCTGGGTGACATCCTGCGAGCCGTGCGCAAGCAGACTGGGGCTGATATCGATGTCCCCGACGCCAAAGAACGTGTAGTAACCCATCTGGGGCCAGGCCCGGCGCGGGATGTAATTGCAGAGCTTTTGAATGGATCGCGCTTCAACTATGTTCTTCTAGGCTCTCCCGACAACAACAACGTATTGACCAAGGTCGTCCTGGTACAGAAGTCAGGGCCGGAAACAGTCGCCAGCAACCAGCCGGGAGTTCCATCAGGAGGACCCACATCGCGCCATCCAAACGAAATCGCGCAGCAGCCACAACCTGAAGAGGCGATGGACACGAACGATGCGGAGCAGCCGGAAGAGAATGCCGACGAGAACGCAGAACAACCCGCGGCAGCGGAAGCAGAGCAGCCAGTGGCGAACCCAGACCAGCAAGGCGTGAAAACTCCGCAGCAGCTCCTACAGGAAATGCAGCAGCGGCAGTTACAGATACAGCAACAGCAGCAAAATGGTCAGTATGTTGGGCCGCCACCAGGTCAGCCACCCGTCCCAGGACAAGGACCGGTCCAGCAACAACCTCAGCAACCACAACAGCAATAAAAACGCTGCTGAATACTAAATTAGAAGGCCGCGCTTATATGCGCGGCCTTTTTCCATTTGATTTTTAGGCGACTCTTACGGCAGGTTCCCGCGCATGGTCTCCGTGTGTTGCGTCGAACGCGCTGTCAACGATGAATCATTGCCCGATATCGTTTGCTGTAGCAACTTCCAATCGCGGGCAACGTCGTCTTCGGAAATGACATGGGCAGACCGGCCGTGCAACTCAGATTGCAGGCGGGCTTCGAGAAGCTGGCGCACAAGCAGCGGAGGCGCATCGCTGCTTAGTACGTTTTCAGCCGAAATTCCAATTCGCACCATATGTCCGTCGACCTGCATTTGCAGAATAGGTCGGCCCTGCTCGTCGAAATCAGTTTTCGCCTTGGCCTGCAATTTTGACCACGTCTTGTCAACATTTGCCGCCGACGTTACTGGGTAGCCGTCTATGAGCAGGTTCTTCAGTTCATGCTGATATGCCAGCCGATCTTCGCGCCCTATCGGCGGCTGCGGATCGCGACGCGGATCGAAGACCAGAGCATCCCGCGCAGGCTCGAAGCGCCCCGCACCGGTCCCTTCATAAACAGCGAACACGCATCCAGCAAAAATCGGGCTTACGATCGCGCTCGGCACGATGTATTTCTTTGACTTAAAAAACGATTCGACCACACCATGCACCGCAAAACTGCGCGGCATGCTGCCGGGCACCTGCGCAATCACCAGGCGCGAATACTGAATCTCCGGATGTCGCCGGTTGAACTTCACCATCATCTTCGCCATTTGCTTCGGCGTGGTAATGCCCACATCCGCGACTACGCTGCGATGCAGGGATTTCGGGTAATAAAAGTTGATGATGTCTTTGGCGAAGTCAGCACAATTGTGCGACACGGTGCGGAAGTGCGACACGTTCTGCGACGAATTCAGCTTGCGGATCAGCGCCTCATCCTGTTCCGGCGTCGTCTCGATCTCAAAGCCGTAAATCATGCGGTCGTAGGAAGACCCGATCAGTTCATACCAGTTTCCGCCAGCAGTTTCGCCATTCTTACCGTCCGGCGCGACAGATTCGAGGTAATTGCGGCGATAGCGGTCACGCAGAAACGCGACCATTTTCGCGTCAGCGAACAAGGGGATATCTTTCGGGCTGTCCACCGCATACAGATAAGGAATAAGCGGAATGGCGATCCAGTCATATCCGCCAACGCCGTTATAGCGGCTGATCACGACCCCGGTTTCTCCCGGCTCGCATGGGCGCAAAACCAGCGGCGAATCGGCGCAGACGCCGGAGAGATACACCGCAGTATGACCGGTTGCGGTAAAGAAGCCGAGTGTGCCGTAGGGCTCCTCCAGCAGAAGCGTTGCCGAGGCGCCTGCGAACGACACGCAGGCCAATGCCATCACTGCCAGGTGGCAGATGTGGCGCCGCAGCGACTGGATGTGCTCTAGAATCACCACCACTCCAGACAACTAGCCTAAGCTCCCTATTAAGAACCCTTTAACGAGACTTTAGTTGCTGGAAATCGGGAAAACCAGTTACGTAAGGTGCAAACCGAATGGGGTTAAGTAGAAGGTAGTAGATGGCGAACACAAAGCGAAAAAATACTTCCATAAGATTAGAAGTTAAGCTGTCTCATTATGGTTTGGGAAGGGCACGGCTTCCAGCCGTGCCGCCCAGGGCCCCCGGCTGCAGAAACTTGGGTAGGGGATGCTTCGACTTCGCTCGGCATGACAAACCCTCATCTACCGTTACTCTCTCATTTCACTCTCTCCGGCAATGCTCTTTCGTTATGTTCATGCTGAGCGCAGCAACGATGAGCGCGCAGCGATCATCGTTGCGGAGTCGAAGCATCCCTACCCTTACTCACCTCCATCCCTCGTTGCTAGAGGGCGATTCAAACTGCTGCTACTCTTGCAGTCCTGTTAGAGACGTTTGCCTAGGATGTTTGGTATTACGCGCCGCGCAGCTGCTCTTTTCCCCAGTTCGCACTTTCGGCGACGGAAACGTCTTCATCGGCGGCAAGCTGGTCGAGTAGAGGAAGGAAATCCTTGTTCCCGCTATTGCCCATGGCAATCGCGACATTCCGGCGGATGCCAGAACGTTTTGTACGCTTTACTGGCGAACCACGAAAGACCCCATTGAATTCTTCCACTGTCATTTCGGCAAGCCATGCCAGCGCTGGATTGACCAGACCCGGGCGAGGCTGAAATTCGGGTGCATTCGAGGCCGGAGCCTTGCGGTTCCACGGACATACATCCTGGCAAATATCGCAGCCGAAGACGTGGCGCCCCATGCCGGTACGCAGCTCTTCCGGGATCGATCCCCGCTTTTCGATGGTCAGATAGGCAATGCATTTATTGGCATCGAGTTGGTAGGGCCCGAGGAAGGCGTCCGTGGGGCAGACGTCGATGCAGCGCGTGCAGGTGCCGCAGCGGTCGGGTGCGGGTAAATCAGGCGCGAGTTCGAGCGACGTGAGGATCACTCCCAGAAACAGCCACGAGCCTTTTTTCTGGTTGATAATGCAGGTGTTTTTGCCCACCCAACCAATCCCTGCATATTTTGCATAGACGCGCTCAACGATCGGACCAGTATCGACGTAGTTGCGCGTGGTCAAAGTTGGCGGGCATGAGTGCCCGCGCCACATAGCTTCGTGTAGCGTGGCCTCAACTTCTTTGAGGCGGCTAAGAACCGCATCATGATAATCCTCACGGCTCCAGGCGTAGCGCGAGATCCATCCGCGATCGTGATCTTCCACTTGCGTCGAATATGGATGCGCTGTGTTGTAGTTGATCGCGCAGACGACCACACTCTTCGCCCACGGCGCAACGCGCGCAAGCGATCCTCGCTTGAGTTCGCCCTGCTCATCGCGCGCTTCGAGATATTTCATTTCTCCCGCGTGACCATCGGCGATCCACTGTGGGAAGCGTGCCAGCTCGGGCGAGTCGGAAGCTGGAGCGATGCCGCAGAGGTCAAAACCAGCTTCTTCCGCCGCGCGCTGGATGACGGATTTAATTTCATTGGGCCCGATTGACATGGCTCTTGCGCAAGTCTTGCTCTCGAATCATTCTAATCGTTCACTCAGACCAACTCAGAGAAAGCTGACACCTGACTCTCTTCAGCGTTATGCTCTTGCCATGCGTGCGAAGAGCCTCCGACTCATTCTGATTCTTACCGCGGTCCTCGCTGCAAGGGGTCTCTCCGCCCAGCAGGGGTCAACCGCGCCCGTCGTAATCGTCGTCAACGATCTGACAGGAACTGGCGTGCCCGGCGCCATGATCCGAGTTGTACCCGCGCCAGACCCCGCGCCCAGAATGGAGACAGACGGCAAAGGAAAGCTCGCCCTCACCTTGAAGCCAGGAGGCTACGCGCTCTTTGTCCGCTGCGCGGGATTCAAGAGCTTCGACACACACTTCGACGTGCGCGAAACGAAGGACGCGCAGACCGTTCCAGTTGTGCTGCAGATAGGAGCGTCCGGGAGTCCCATGGTGTCTCCTGCGACCGCCAAAGACGACCTGGTGATCCTCGCGTATCCCTATCACGAGCCCGCTGTTTTTTCGCCCTCTGACTTCAAAGCGTTGCCGCACACAACCGTGACGGTCCATAACTCTCACACGAGCGCCGACGAAACTTATTCGGGTGTTCGTTTGGCAGATCTGCTGGCGAAAATGAATGCCCCGCTCGGCAATGAGTTGCATGGCGAGCCGCTGGCAGCCTTCATCGTCGCAACGGGTTCTGACGGATATCAGGCAGTACTTTCACTCGCCGAGGTCGATCCTACGTTTCATTCTGGAGAAGTGATTGTCGCCGATACCATGAATAATCAGCCGCTCGATGCGCACTCCGGCCCGTTCAAGCTTGTGGTCAGCGAAGATAAGCGTCCGGCGCGAGCCGTGCGCAATTTGACGACGATAGAGTTGAGAGGGCTTCGGTAGGACCACAGCTTCGGGTGCCCCAAGGGTGGGCAGCTCGCGCTGTTGCATTCGGCGGACAGGAGTGTCCGCCCACACTACACGCCGAGCTTTTTCACTTCCTCGTTGTAGTACTTGCGGTAAAGAATGTCCCACTCCTGCGAGCCTTCAAGAATGGTCCGTTTCTGGCTCTCGATTTTCTGGCGGGCGGCGACGTCGATTCTCTCTTCCTGATTGAGCAGTTCTTCGAGAATCTTGCGGGTTTCCTGGCGGATGGTATTGGGGTCTTCAATGAACTCGACTTCGTCCATCTGCTTGAGCACGTCGGCCACGGCCCGCGCCAGCACATTCACTTTGTCGCGGCTCAGCCTCACAGCACCGCCTTGTACTTACGCACGAGCTCCGATTTCACTTTGCGGAACATTTCCTGGTAGTTGGCGCCGGAGCGGCGCATCTCTTCCGAGTACGCTTCGAGGATGACGCGGACCTCGTCGTTGATGCGGTCCTCAAGCGAGAGTTCGTCGACCAAGGCGGCGTTCACGCGTTCGCTGACCGCAGGGACCGTAGTGGTCTCGATCATCTTGCCGGCAATCAGTTTCTTGGTGACTTCGCGGGCCAGGTAGCCCACATATTCTTTGGAAAAAAGCATGTGTGGATCGGAATTGACGCGTGCACTGCTTTTTCAGGTTGAATTGAAAAGTGTAACACAGCGGCAGGCAGCGGAGGCGCTAGGCACACTCACTGGTGGTGTCCTAATTTGGATAGGACACTACCCACTCACTCAACAGCCATGCCGGAAGACACGGGCGAGAGTCGTATGAAGGATTGTTAACTTGAAGCTGCTATCCCGCCAGACTAGCCAGCAGGGTCTCGATGATCGCGGCGATCAGAAAAACGAACACGAAATAGGTGGCGGCACGGCTGGCGAAATCATCGTCTCTTGGTTCGGACATTGTTTCCTCGCAGGGGATTTATCGCTGGGCATAAGCTCAAAGAGTCAGCCCTGCCCACAGAATTTACGGGCGGGATTATGACATGGCTGTATCGTGAAGGCAAATTACAAGGGTCGCAGCTCACAGTTACGGATTGGGAGGCTTATCGCGTAGCGTATAAAGGAACTGTCGCAATTCATGGTGCTCTTGTTCGGTTTTCTGCGCCGATTCTTTCGTCATCTGAGAATAAATCTGCAGTTCAGCTTTCGCTTTGTCCGGTTGCCCATTCTCCCGATACGCCTGCGCCAAACGATAGTGAGCTTCCTCCATGCCGGTCGTAGTTACATCGTTGGAAGCTTCATCGTTTGGAGAGACACTAGATGAAGGCTTCTCCTGTGCGACCCGGATCGCTTCCTGGAACTCGACAATGGCTTTTGCAGAATCGTGTCTTTCCGAGAACAGTATTCCCATCTGCAGGTGCGCCGCCGCGAAGTTTGGATCGATGCGAAGCGCGTTGCGCAGAAGAGATTCCACAGTTGCCGCGTTTGCAGAGGTCGGCGAGGTTTTCTGTTGTTTTGACAAAGCGACGGCATAGTAATAATTCGCCTCAGCGCTTTCGGGATGCAACGTTGCAAATCGCCGGAGCATGACGACCAGTTCGTTGGGCAGCGCAGTTTGTGCCAGCTCCATCTTTCCGAGAAACAGGTAGGGCGCCGGATCGCTGGGACTCAGGTCTGACGCAGCGCTGATGCGCCGCACCGCCTGTTCGAGATCTCCACCAGCGAAGCTCGCGGCTCCAAGTCCAACCAGCATGCGGACAGACCTGGGAAACAAACGATTCCCCCGCGCGAACACTTCCATCGCCGGCTCCGGCGCGTGGTGCAATAAGAGCTCCGATCCCCAATCGAAAAAATACGGCTCGCGCGGATCAAGCTCCGCCGCACGCTGATATTCGCGCACCGCATCGAGCGAATCGCCGAGTTTCTCCTCCACCTCCGCGAGCTGATGATGATGATTCGCATCAAAGCTCTGGGGATTACGTTCCTCCTGCTCCCGCAAAGACTTTTCCAGTGCCGTCGTGGCAGCGGTATCGGTAGCCGCAGAAGTCTTGCCGAGAGATGCCGTCTCTCTGGCAAGCGTCTCGCGCGTGCGCACAATGGTGTCGGAGCCGTGGCCGCCAAGACTGGTCGTATCCGTCACTCCTGAGACGGTGAATTGCGGCTCATCAAAAAATTGTGGCTTCGGCGAAGAGTCAGATCGTGAACTGTTGGTCTTCGTGGATTCGGTCTTTGCAGATTCGAGCGTGGCAGGCTCGGGCACAGCAAGCTCAAGCGTGAGATCGACGACCCTCGACTCTTTTGGACCGATAAAAATGCTGGGGATCGCCGCCTCCCGGTACCCACTCATCTCCGCCCGCAGAGCATAGACTCCCTCATGCAGCGCGGAAAAAATGTAGTTCCCTTGCTGATCCGTGTGGGTAACAAAGACCTGTGTCCCGTCCTTGGCCGGAGAGTAGCCGGTTTGAGAGGAAACGGGCTGGAGGTATGCGGTCACCGACGCCAGCGCCTTGCCCTGTGCGTCGCGAATCGTGCCCCGCAGCGTGATCGACTCCAAGGATTGCTGAGACCAAGATTGCTGTACCCATCCAGCCAGCGTAAAGAAGACAAGCGAGAAGAATGCGAACCTGAAGCAGAAAACGACCGTCGCGATCGACCGCTTGCTGAACATAGGAAGAGGAAGCAAATCGAAATGCTACAACGAGGCGGGGCCTAGGAGAAGCGCCGAGTTCAGATCCACCGAGTTCAAAGCCCTCACTAAATCCGTGCCGATCCGCGTGAATCCGTGGCAATGAAGTTGTAGCATTTCGCGGAACTGATCGAAACCGCGCCCTTTCTACATCCCATCGCTTCGCTTCGGCCGAACCACGCCACTACGCTCCAGTTGCTGCTTGAAGAAATTCCCCGCCGCTTCCAGCCGGCCCAGCGCGCCCTCAGCATGACCTGAGCCCTGCTCCCCGACAGACTCCGCCGCGCCAGAGTCCTCGCCGCAACTCTGGCTATCGCCCCGCACTTCAGCAGCTTCCCGCAACAGATGCCACGCCTCGCGGTATTCCTCGTACTTCGCAAACTTCGATTTCGAAAACAAGGCCACCGTTTCTTTGCCCCGGACCTTGCTTGCCGGAAGGATATACCACGCATCTTCCAACACAACGTAGGCCGCGAGAAAGTCGAACGAGCCCCGCGCATACGCCTTGTTTCCTTTGCCTCGGATGCAGCACTCATAACCGCCACCAGACTGGCAGACCGTCGACTTAACCTGCACGCTGACGAAGCGTCCCGGACGTCCCACCACGAAGTCGTAGCTGCTCGACTCTCCCCAGGGCTTGCTCACAGCCAAACCGTGTTCCCCGGCCCGCGCCATAAAAACCGACTCCACCCATTCTCCGCGAACCTTCGGGTCTTTAATAATTTTCGGCTTCCGCTTCTTCATCCCCCCGCCCCAGACTTTTCAGTCACCCGACTCAGACTTTTTCATTCCGCTGCCCCAGAAAAGCAAAAAGGCGCCGATTCGACAAAAATCACGAATGCCGCCTAATGCCTCCATTGGAATTTTCTGAGAAGTCAAAGGCAAGAAAACTTGAAGGAAAGAGTGGGGATCATTCCCGAAACAGGAATGCCCTAAAAGGCCAAGATGCCAATGTGGGGACAGCCGCCCTCGGCTGTCCAGTCGAGCGAAGCTCGACGTTGTTCGCGTGCCGCCGCTGTTCGCCAGACAAACGGCACGACCGGGAAGGGCACGACTTCAGTTCTTAGCCTGCCCTGAGCGAGCGTAGGCGAGCCGAAGGGTGCCGTAAAGAGCCTCAAAAATCGACCCGGCTTTAGCCGCTGCGGGCAACCGGCGACTCAATCTTGCAGGGGTGGGATTCTGTAGCTCGCGCCACTAAGGTGGACCACCCGCCGCAAAGGTGAGGAGAAAGGATGGGGCACCCGGGCCTTTGAAAAACCCAAAGGGTGGGACACCCCGCCACCTTTGAAATGTCAGACTCTAGACTGCGGCCCTAAGAGGGGATGCCGCTTCCACAAGTCCTGCTCGCTTGAGGGCGCCATACCAGTTCACTACCTCGCTCTTCTCAAACTTATCCCCTTTAATCCGGCTGAACTCTGCGATCACTGAGGATTGTGTCGGCCTTTTACCCAGCGCCTCCTGTCTGTGATGCACGAAATGAAGCATCGCGATCAGTTCTAGCTGTTCAGGACGGAAATTGCCTAGGTTTTTCACCACAGAGGCAATTTGAGGCGCAAAGGGGGCAACCTGTCTCTCGAGCTCCTGAGGAAACACGACGCGCGCGTCTGTGAGCCGGTAGTTGGAGTACTTCGACGAGTTTGGACTCGTGTCCCTTAAAACCTCATCGGCAAGCAATCCGTCAACTGTGAAAGTGACCTGGTCCGAGTAGGGGCCGTAGTTGTAGATCTCGAAGGAACAAGGTATTGGCACACCTACAGCTCGTGCAAAATATGTGAGCTTCTGGATCGCAGTCCGGCCGAGAAAGCCGTTAGGATAAAATTTCTCAAAAGAGCGCACAAGCTCGGTCAAGTACGCAGATCGCAGGTTGTTAGAGAATGTCAGTTCCACTTTAAATCTCCTTCTCCGCATTTCTCGCTGCTTCTTTGATTTCCTTCAGTCGCTCTGGACCAGCATCGGCGTATATTCGAACGCTTCTGAACGCAGCCGGAATTTTTTCGAGCACCGCACTCTGTTCAGTGATCAGGCGCGGTGTTCCGTCTTTCTCGACAAGGAAGAAGTCAACCCGAGACTCGTCTTGCTGGCCGTGAACGGTAAGCTTATGGATGCTGTTCGCCTTATCGTCCAGGTAGAAGTCTGTCGACTTGAATTTCCGTCGAACTGTCTCGAGAATCCTTTTCACCCTCTTTAGCTGAATCAGGTCAGCATTGTCGCCCGTCTCATAGACAACTTTATGATGCCTTCGATCCGTTATTCGTTGAGCCCATTTGCTTCTTGGGTTCTTGGTTTTTGCGTCCTTAAAGATTTCGGCTAAGACTTTAATGTCGTCGAAGCGCAAGACGTCGTCTGGGGTCTTGTAGTGAAACGGCGCCCAGAGCTTCATGTATTGGGTCAAATAGTAGTCGTATATCCGTCTTAGGCGGTGATAGTAAACCTGAGTATTCATCTGGTATCGTGCGAGAATTAAGGCTTCGAAAGTGTGTTCCCCTCCTCTCTCAAGTGCCAACTCGATTCTGCCGGTATCGCGGCTTTTGTAGACCGTTAGCGACTCGATTAAGCGACGAAAATCGAATCTCCCGTACTCAACCCCGCAATGAAGCGAATCGCGCAGCAAATAGTCGGTGCGATCCATGTCCATTTCACCCGCCACGAACCCCCGAAGAAAAGTCGTCTCGGGTGACTTCTTGAAAAGGCGAACCAGAAGATCAACGACAGATTCAAAGAACAACTCTCTTAGTTTAGGACCGAGAACCTTTTCGACAACGTGACGAGAGATATCCTCATGGTCACCACCGGGTATCACTTCTTCCGCCGCATGCGAAAATGCCGGATGACCCACATCGTGCAGTAAGGCAAACAGTCGTAAGGTTTGTCGCGCTCGCTTCCAAGTATCTTTCTTGAGCCCTGGGACAGCCCGCAACTCGCTTACTACCAGTTTCTGGTTCTTGAGGCCAACACTGTCTATCGCTCTTGTGGCCATTTCCATCACACCGAGAGAATGCTCGAATCGACTATGCGTTGCCCCCGGATAAACATAGTGCGTCAACGCCAACTGGCGAACATTTCTGAGCCGCTGAAAAACAGGGTGGTCAATGATCACCCGTTCGTTCGGGGAATAGTGAATAAAGCCATGCACCGGGCATCTAATGAGCTCAGTCTGACGATCACGGTCGCTTGAGCGTTGGTTCACTTGGCGAACAAAAAGCGAACGCATCAATGTTACTATAAACGGCGCGCTTGATAACACCAAAAACTGACTAGGGCAGTGATTCCTTGGATTCCTAATCGGGAAACCTTTTGACTGGAACAGCACCCGAAACGACCAATTCAGGCCGAGGGCAGCCTGACTCTCGTTCACAACGCGTCTAGTGAATCTTCTACCACAGTCTGCTAAGAACTGTGCACCTTTTTTTGACACTCACGATCGCTGCTCAGGACTTTCGCACGTCGACAGTTCTCAGAGAAAGAGCTGGCCCAAAGCGAAAGCCCCGAGAATCACTCGGAGCTTTGGTTACTGAACAGCGTTCGCCAAATACTTTTAATCGCACACAAGGCGGGCAATCGATCAAGTTAGAAAGTGCTGAACAAAAAGGGCACGGCTTGCGCCGTGCCCTTGCCCAAGAATTTAACCGCCTGACGCGGACCCTGAAGGGCCGCTTCTACGTTAATCTCTTACTCCATCCATAAACGCTCTCAGCTTCCGCGAGCGCGATGGATGACGCAGTTTCCGCAGCGCCTTGGCTTCGATCTGGCGGATGCGTTCGCGTGTGACCGCGAACGACTGCCCGACTTCTTCCAAAGTGTGCTCGCTGCCGTCTTCGAGACCGAAACGCATCTTGATGACTTTTTCTTCGCGCGGAGTCAGCGTGCGCAGGACCTGTCCGGTCTGGTCCTTGAGGTTCACGTTGATCACCGCCTCGGCCGGAGAAACCACCGCGCGGTCTTCGATGAAGTCACCCAGGTGCGAATCTTCCTCTTCGCCGATCGGCGTTTCGAGCGAGATCGGCTCCTGTGCGATCTTGAGAACTTTTCTCACTTTCGCGACAGGAATATCCATGCGCTTGGCGATTTCTTCGCTCGTAGGTTCGCGTCCCAGTTCCTGCACCAGCTGCCGCGACGTGCGGATCAGCTTGTTGATCGTTTCGATCATGTGCACCGGGATGCGAATCGTACGCGCTTGATCAGCAATCGCACGAGTAATCGCCTGCCGAATCCACCACGTGGCGTAGGTTGAGAACTTGTAGCCACGGCGGTATTCGAATTTGTCGACGGCCTTCATCAGTCCGATGTTGCCTTCCTGAATCAGGTCGAGGAACTGCAATCCGCGGTTGGTGTATTTTTTCGCGATCGAAACCACGAGACGCAGGTTGGCCTCGATCAACTCGCGCTTAGCCTGCTCCGCGTCCATGTCGCCCGAGATAATCTCGCGCTGCGTACGCTTGAGTTCGGCAAACAACACTCCGGTTTCGAGTTCGAGTTTCTCCACCTCGCCGCGAATCGCCCGCGACTGCCGCCGATATTCCTTTTTCTGTTCCTCGCTGCGCGTGGCGTCGGCCTTGCGCTCGAGGTTCGTCGCCTGGCGGTCGAGCGAACGCATACCGTCGACGGTCTTGTTGACCCGCTCGATCAGCCGCTTGCGCTCGGCGTTGGTGAAGCCCAGGTTACGCACCGCCTGCGACGTGGCAATGATGGCGCGAGCCAGCTTGCGCCGCGCCCGGCGGTGATCCTTGGGCTTCTTGGTCTTTGAAACTTCCTTGTACTTTTCTTCGAGCAGCCCGGCCTTTTTGTACAGCTTGGCCATGTCATCGATCTTGTCGGTGAACTCATTCAGGCGGTTCTGCAGGATCTCGTCGGTGATCTCTTCTTCATCGAAGGTCACGACTTCCTTGATCGAGCGAACGTTCTTCTTGAGGTCTTCGCCCAAGTTGAGCAACTCGCGGATTACGATCGGCGAACGCGAGAGTGCCTTGAGTACACGGATTTGTCCACGCTCGATGCGCTTGGCGATTTCGACTTCGCCTTCGCGTGTGAGCAGCGGCACGGTTCCCATCTCGCGCAGATACATGCGGACGGGGTCGTTGGTTTTTTCCAGAGCGCCCGGCGTCAGGTCGAGTTCAACGTCCTCGCCTTCTTCGCCTTCTTCGAATTTTTTATCGAGTGCCGACGAAGGCATTTTCGGGCCTTCGAGCACGTCGATTCCCTGCGTACCGATAGTTGTCAGCAGATCGTCGAGGTCTTCGGGACTGTGCACGTCATGCGGTATGAGGTCATTGACCTGGTCATACGTGAGATATCCCTTTTCTTTGCCTGTATCGATCAGCTTTTTTATATCGTCGTACTTGTCATCAAGAGCCAAGAGGTTTCCTCAAATACTTTTGTTTCCGCTCCCTTTACAAAATCACAGGAGCGTGTGGTAAATTTCCAAAAAGGGTGGGAATCTGGGGTGTTGCGGGATTGTGCGTCTAGCACAAACTTACAGAGTATAGCACGTAAATGCTGTGCTGTGTATCGGTTGCCCGCCTGACCGCCGTCCGCCCGCCACTATCCCTAACTCTGCTAAATATTTAGATGGCTTTCCAAGGCTTTTTGTTTCAAGCTGTTTTCCTGTTTTTCGCGGCTTTTAAGCGCTCTTCCGCCAAGTTCGGATCGCGCAGCGCCCGACTGATCTGCTCCAGTTCGGCCAGCAGTTCGCGCAAGTTGCCTTTGTCGGAGGCGAGGCCGGGCTTTTTCAGGTCACGCTGGACTTCCTCCTGACGGCGCCGCAGGTGAATACGGCGCAAGGCGCGTACTGCGGCTTCCAGAACTTCGGCTGTTAACTCTTCATCCTCCTTCAACAGAATGGATGCCAGCATGCGGCGGTCGCCTTCCGCAGCTGGTATTTCCAGCACATCGGCAGCTTCCGGGCCTGCGTTGAGCAGGCACTCGGCCAGCGATTCGGTCGCCAGCCCGCGATGCAGGCCTTCTTTCTGCAGCACGAACGCCGCTTGCCGCGCCGGGTCGAATTCTTCTTCGGCACCATCGCGCATCGAAAGATGCTCTTCTCCGGGCTGGATTTGGCGAGCTGAGGCTAGAGCGCGAACCAGGATTTTTTCCGCGTCCGTCACCTGGACTTCCGCCGGGGATTTGACTGTGGCCGCGGATCGCGTCACGGCCACGTGTCGCAGTTCTTGCCGCAGCACGGGTGAATCGATACCGAGCTTCTGGGCGATCTCCTGCGCCAGCTCGTCGCGGACGATACGGCTGGGCACGCGCTGGATGTGCGGCAAGAGATATTTGACTGCCTTGTCTTTGCCTTCGCCGCTGCGCACGGGGAACTGCGCGCGGGCGCGCTCGATCAGATAGTCGAAGTATCGCTGGGAGTGACGCAGCGCGGTTTCGTAGGCGTCTTTGCCTTTGCGGCGGATGTAGAGATCGGGGTCGAATCCCTGCTCGAGTGTCAGGACTTTGATGTTGAATTCTTCTTCGACGAGCAGGCCGATGGTACGCTCGGCGGCCTTTGCACCGGCGGTATCGGGATCGAAGTTCACGACCACGTTCTTGCTGAAACGCCCGAGCAGCTTGGCCTGCAGTTCGGTGAATGCTGTGCCGGAGCTGGCGATTACGTTGTGAAATCCGGCAGCAAAGACGGAGATGCAATCCATCTGTCCCTCGACGAGGACGGCATACTCGAACTTGCGAATCCATTCCTTGGCGAGATCGAGATTGAAGAGAACTTTGCCCTTCGAATAGATCGCGGTCTCCGGCGAATTCAAATACTTCGGGCCGGCTTTTTCGTCGGTAGCGAGCGTGCGGCCTGTGAAGGCGATGACTTTCCCGGCTTCGCTCGTGATGGGAAACATCACCCGGTTGCGAAATTTGGAGTACAGGGAAGCAGACGTCGGACTTCGGACCTCAGACCTCGACGAACCTGTTTCCGTGCCATTCGCATCTGCCCGCCCTTGGTCGTTGTCATTCCGAGCGGAGCGAGGAATCTGTTGTTGCTGACGTCCGAGGTCTGAGGTCTGCCGTCCGAAGTCTGCCGTCTGACGCCCGTCATCCTGCTTCCACGAAAACAGGCCGCTCTCACGCAGCACATCTTCGCTGAACTCGCCCTTCAGCCGGTCGCGCAGCACGAAGCCGGAGTCGGGTGCGTAGCCGATGCGGAACTTTGCAATGGTGGCTTCGTCGAGCCCGCGTCCGAGGAGATACTCGCGCGCCCGTGCTCCCTCCGGACGCCGCAGGCACTCCTGAAAAAACGCGACGGCTCGCTCGTGGACGTCGAGCAGTTGCCCGCGCAGGCGCGCTTCCTTCGCTTCGCCGGGAGTCGAGTACGACGCTTTGGGCAGCGGGATACCGAGCTTCTGCGCCACCAGACGCACGGCCTCGGGGAAGGTGATGTTCTCGATCTTCTGTACGAAGCTGAAGACGTCGCCGGAGACGCCGCATCCAAAGCAGTGATAGAACTGGCGCGTGGCGTGGACGGAAAACGATGCCGTCTTTTCGCCGTGGAACGGGCACAGCCCCGCGTAGTTTTGCGCCCCGGCCTTTTTCAGCTTGACGTAGTCGCCGATGATGCGGACGATGTCCGTCTGCTGCTTGACCGTGTATGCGAAATCGCCGGGGTTGGCCATTGATTAAGAATTGTGAGGCAGGAACGATCTCATTTGAATATAGCGGATGAAAATCGTTGTGGAGAAGCTGTGGGAATCGGGCGTTTGTGGTTGATGGAGAAGGAAAAGAAGACCTCAGGGGCAAAAGCCCAAATCAATTTGGTCGTTTAGCGGCACGAGTGAAGTCGTGCCCTTCCCGGTTTTTTGGTCGTGGTCCAGGCGTCCCTACGTGTTTGCGATCCCGTCCACGACATTTGAACTGCTAACGGACGTAGGATCCCTCGTGTCAGCTGCGCTGACACTCAGGATGACAATTCGGGGGATGGGCTGGACGCGGCCCTGAAGGGCCGCTCTTCCACGGTGATCGGGCATGTTGATCAGGCACGGCGATCGGATGCGGATTAACGGTGATCAGACGCGGTTTACGGAAACTCGGCGACCTTTGGTGTGACGCGCGGCTTGATCGCCGTTGGTCCTCCATTGTCGTCGATGACGTTGGATATTTCGCCGTTGTCGCCCAGGGCCACGGTAATCATGTGGTGGAAGCGAATGTCCGGTTTCTTAGGTACTTCGATGGCCCGGCTTAGCGTTACATGCGGCTCGATGAAGACACTGTAGATGCCCAGGCCCCAGGCTTCGTGCGTGGCCGCCGTGTCCGCGACTTTGTAAGAAGCCCATCCGTTCGTTCCTGGAGCGCTCGAGTAACTGCGCTGGTCGGGAGGATCGTAGGGAATCTCAGATTGATAGAAGTATGTTCGACCACCGTTCCCGTTCCATAGGACTTGAAACTGCTGGTGATGTTCGACAAATAAGCCGTAGACAGTAACGTCGTCTCCATTCACCACGAGACCATTCGCGCTGGTGTTGCTGGTCTTACTGGTCTTGTTGCTCCAACCCACGCCGTCGCCGTGGTCGGCTCGCCAGATCCAGGTGTGATCGACGATGACGTCATTGCTATTGATGCGAAGATTGGTCTGAGTGCGCCCCACACCGGCTCCGCCCACGCGAAAGAATACGTCGTGCAAGGTGATGGGATCTTTCTTGTGATCTGGGCTGTGCCGTGCTTTATTTATTTGCAGCGGGTTCGCTTCCGGTCCGATTTCCAGCAAAACGGGAGAAGTTTCCGGACCCGCATCGAACAGCAGGCCGGCGATTTCAATGCCATCCACATCAGCGGTGGTAAGCGCGGCTGTCCCGCGAATCGGCCGCAGCGTGGCGAATCCGAGACCTAATACCACCGTGTTGGGCCGCGTCACACGAATCGGCTCTGTGAGATCGTAAATGCCTGGCGTTAGCAGCAGGTGCTTGCCTTGCGCCAGTTGCGCGTTGATCGTGGCCGCAACGTTATCACCGGGCCGGGCAATATAAAATTGTTCTAGGGAAATCGTTCTGCCGGGCGTTCCTCCGCCGTGCCAAGTAATGCCAACGCTGTTTTTTCGAAACTCCGGAACTCGAACGTTCCATTTTCCGTTTTCATCCACTTCCAGGAACGGTTTCTCGCGCACCACTGGAGTCTGCGCGATCTTCGTATAGGGCGGATTGGGCCAGTCTCCCTCAGGCAGACGCGTGCTGCCGACAAAAACCATGTTCCAGTTCGAGCCGGTCCAGCTTCCCCATTCGCAGTTGCGCGAAATCCACTGCTGCTGGCTGCCCGAATCGACGTTGCCATCGACCAGCGTGTCCGACATCCATCCGCCACTGGCCCAGCCGTGGTGCTGATGAAGGACCAGATCGCCGCGCACGTGCATGCGGCGGAATGGGACCGCCTGCGAGACAGCCCACTGCATGGTGCCGCTGGTTGGCGTCACCGAAAAACCTTCGGCATCGCGCCAGAACGTCGTAGTCGCATTATTGTTGTCATGGCTGGCGTCGGCATGCACGTTGCCGGTGATGTGAACTGCATCCGGCGATGTTCCCAGGCCCAAGACTTGGGTATAAAACCCGACCGGCACATCGAGATGATATTCTCCCGGCAAGAAAAGGAAGGCGTAGCGCGCGCTGCCGAATTCACTTCTTCGCTCGATGGAGTAAGCCTGGTCGATTTGTTCTTGCATAACCGCCCGAGACATTGCCGGAGTGAAGATCAGGATGTTTGGCCCGAGGTCCGGGTTTTTGTGGACAACCGCTGATCCAGGTGAGGCCACTGCCAGGGTTGCGGTCACGATGAGTGCTACGGTAATTGCAGAGTTTCTTCTTTCCATTCGATGCTGGCTCTCAACATCTCAATTGGTTCTCTTCTAAGCAGGATTTTCGCTTATTTTGAAACCGTACGATTTTATTCTATGTGTATGGGGCGGCACGGCTGAAAGTTGTACTCTCCCCAAACCATTTGTTAGATGTTTTCTAGACGTTCAGTTCCACGAGCGTTGCGCCTCCGCCACCCTCGTTTTGTGGTGCTTCGGCCACAGACGCGACATGTGGATGCCGTTGCAGCAACTGTCGAAGCGCCTTGCGCAAAATACCCATGCCGCTGCCGTGGACCACGCGCACTCGCGGCAAACCGACCAAGAAGGCGCGGTCGATAAATTTTTCGACTTCGCGAGAAGCGTCGTCTACGGTCTGCCCGATCACATTGATTTCGCTGGGCATGTTGGCGCCCTCGTTTTCGACCGAGACAGAAATGCCTCGCGCACGCGCGGCCTTCACCGGAGATTCTGCCGCGCGCGCCAGGACTTCGGCGATGTCGTCGCGGGCGATTTTCATTTTTAGCGCGCCCATTTCTACTTCAAAGTGATTGTCGTCGATCTTGCGCGTGATACGCGCGGGACGGCCGGTTGATTTTAGTTTTACGTTGTCACCTTCCGAGACATGCTTCACCAACTGCGGTTGCGCGTGCGGATCGCCCCGGTCGGCTCCGGTGGAGTGAGCAACCACTGTGGCGTCAAACTGCTCACGGAACTCGCGGCGCAGCTTGGCGATGCGGCGCTCGGCGTCTTTCGAGAGCTTCTGCGCTGCGGCGCGATCCTGAATCGCGTTCACGGCTTCGCGTGCGTGATATTCGAAGTCGCGCAGCACGCTTTCAAGTTTCTTTTCCAGCTCACGGACTTTGGCCTGCTGAATGTTTTTTCCTTCCGCCGCGAGACGAGCCTTCTCACGCTCCAACTCCTGCTGGCCTGCCTGCAGGCGCAAGCGTTCAGATTCTGCTTCGCGCAACTCGGCGTGAAGCTTGTCGAGAAACTGGCTAACGTCGCGAGCCTGCGTGCTCAGCTTGGTCCGCGCGGCCTCGATGATTGAAGGATTCAATCCAAGCCGCTGCGCGATGTTGATTCCTGCCGACGCTCCGGGCACGCCGACTTTTAATTCATACGTCGGCTGCAATGTCCTCTCGTCGTAGCCTACGGCGGCATTCAGTACGCCCGGCGTGTTTGCCGCATAGACCTTGAGCGAAGTGTGATGTGTGGAGATCACTGTTATGCAGCCGATGCGGCCAAAGTGTGCCGCAATCGCAACTGCCAGAGCCGCACCCTCCTCGGGGTCGGTCGCCGAGCCAAGTTCGTCGAGAAGGACGAGTGAATGGGCTGTCGCGGTGCGGGAGATGAGATCGATATTAGTGACGTGCGCAGAGAACGTGGAGAGATTCTGTTCGATCGACTGGTAATCGCCGATGTCGGCTAGCACAGCATCGAAGATAGGAAGCTCGGCACGGTCGGCAGGCACAGGCAGGCCAGATTGCGCCATCAAGGCCAGCAGGCCAACGGTTTTGAGCGTGACCGTTTTGCCGCCGGTGTTCGGGCCGGTGATGATGAGTTGACGCTGTTCGCCTTCGAGCTCGACGGTAACTGGAACTACTGACCCACCCTTGGCTTTCAGATTCCGTTCAAGCAACGGGTGTCGAGCATTGTGCAGCAGCAGGCGAGCCTTGCTCGCCTCGGACGGCCGAGGGCGGCCGTCCCCACATGGATCTTGCTTGCCAACGAGGCTCAGTTTCACTTCTACGCAGTTGTAATCTTCAGCGAAACGCGCTTTGGCAAATTGCAGTTCCAATTCCGCCAGCATATCGAGTGCGCCAAGAATTGACTCGGCATGCGCGCCGATGCGCGCGGTCATTTCGAGAAGGATGCGGTGAATCTCCGCCAGCTCTTCCTCGAGCAGGCGAACAAGTTCGTTGTTCTGCTCGATCGTCTCTAGCGGCTCGACGAAAACCGTTTGCCCACTCGAGCTCGCGCCGTGTACCACGCCCTGCACGCGCCGCTTCTGCTCAATCTTGACGGGGATAACGAAGCGCTCGCCGCGGATCGTGATCAGCTCTTCCTGCAGGGAACCATCGTCGGCAAGACGGCGCAAGTATCCACGCAAGGATTCCTGAATGGCGCGACGTTGTTTTTCGATGTCGCGGCGGATGCTGGTGAGTTCGGGCGAAGCCTTATCTTCGAGCGTTCCGTCGGGTTGGATCTTGTTGCGGAACGAGCGCAGAAAATCGGTGAAGTCGGCGATACGATTCGAAAGCCCGCGCGTCTGTGTCCACTCCGACTTCATGCTGGAGGGCGGCTGCAGGGCAATCTCACGCCATTCCGCGGCGCGGTCGACGACCAGGATGACGTCGCGGATTTCAGTGGTCTCAAGTGCCGCTCCCGCGATGCGCGACTCCTGGACAAGCTCGCTGACGTCGAGCAGGCCAGAGAAATCGAATCGTCCTCCCACGCGCCGGAATTCACGAATCTCACTAGCGAGTTGCTGCTGGGCTTCAACCCAAGAGCAATCGGTCGTGGGAGTCAGCGCGGCGATTCGTTTCTGCCCGAGCGGCGAAGAGGTGTATCCGCGCAGAAGGGCGCGGAGAGCGTCGAACTCCAGGACACGCGAAGAACTGTGGATCAGGCCGCCAGCCATGTCCTTTTATGGTACAGGAGAGGATGTGGCGTCGGAGTCCACTCGGGTCTGAAGCCCGTTTCATTTCTGCGCGCTTAACGCAGCGCTAAAGCGCCGCTCTTCCACCCCTTCACAAGAACAATGGTCGAAAATTCAGTTGTGAATCAACGCTTAGGCGCCTGCAGCTCCAGCTACCTTCACGGCCGTCTCCGCGGCGGCAGGAAACTTGATCACAAACAGCGCTCCGCCATCAGGCTTATTCTGACAGGTAATCTGCCCGCCGTGGTCTTGCACTACTCCGTAAACGGCGCTGAGTCCAAGGCCAGTGCCTTTTCCGATAGGTTTGGTTGTGTAGAACGGATCGAAAACGCGCTGTGGCTCGCGAATGCCGGGACCGCTGTCGGAAAATTGCACAACGACTTCGCTTTCTTGCTGGGCGGCCGTGATCTTGAGGAATCCGCCACCAGCTTCGACGAGAGCGTCCACTGCGTTATCAATGATCTCGATGAACGACTGGAACAGCTGGTTCACGTTGCCCGAGATTCGTGGCAGCCCCGCTTCGATCGAAACTTCCGCCTGAATCCGGTTGCCGGAGTAGCGCGAATCCATCATCTGCTTAGAGCGATGAAGAAGCAGGGTCAGATCCACGAGCGTTTTTTCTCCAGGCGCCTGCTGCGCAAAGCTCAACAGGTTCGCAACCAAGTCGCGCGTACGTTGCGCCTGACCTACAATCTTGCGAAGCAATGTGTTTTGCTCTTCACTCAACCGTTCCTGGGACCAAAGTTGCTCGGAGTAACTCATCACGGCTTTCAGAGGAAGATCAATCTCGTGGGCCGCTCCAGCCACGAGCGTGCCAAGTGAGGCGAGCTTTTCTTTCTGCACGAGCTGGTCCTGAAGCCGTTTCTGGCTCTCGTAGCCACGTCGCGATTCTCGCAGCAGTCCCATCAAGGTTTGATCCTGCAAATATTGCTGCAGGAACACGAAAGCACCCAGGATCAGCATCGCAATCAACACTGCGAAGATGCGGAACGCCCGTGAGGGTGCGGGCGAGTTATCGATCAGAGCCGCCCACACTCCCAGGATCGGCAGCGACAGCATAGCTAGCATGGCGAGCCGCGGGACAAGTTTCTTCAATCGCGACCCCAAACGGAACTCGACGCTTTGCAGGTCCCGCTCTCGTGCCGACCACGCCGCTGCTGCCATCCATGCGACCGTGGCCAGCAGGGGAACGTCGTAAAGGCTTCCCAAGGAGGGGGCATCGGCCGTTGCGCGGTCGAGTAACAGCATGTTCATCGTGTACAGCGTGGCAGCTACAAAGAAGTGCAGGTAAAGTCGGCGCCATCCACCCGAACTCGTCCATACCGAGAGCGCCAAAACTCCCAGCAACACGCTATTTTCCAGCGCAAATAGCCGGTTAAAGTAGACGTTATAAAGATGTACGTTGAGGACAATGTACTGGTGCGGAAAAACGATGAAAGCATAAAGGAAAATCCACCAGCCCAGCAGCATGAGGAATTGCAACAGGCCGACAAATACCTTCCCTTCCTTTTTTCGCTGGTCGGGCCGCCAACCGACTGCCGCGATCATGGGCACTGCGCGAAAGAAGAGAGCAATATCATAGAAAAACGGGTCGGGAATCTGCTGATGGAATACGACCTCGCGAAGTGTCCACGCAGCCTGATTGGTCAGCCATAGCAGGAAAGCTGACGTCATCAGCCCCCAGAAGCTACGCTCGTGTTTCGGGCGGGTGAGCGCATTGGCCAGGCAGGTCCCAGCAGCTATAAGCATCAACGCCAGGCCCGTCAGATCGAAAAATGCGGTCTGCGCGTCGCCTTTGTGTGACGTCAGCGACACCACAACACAAGCCAGAGTGACTCCGGCCGCTGCGACAAACCAACGGTGGCGTCGAAACAGACTCATCCACCTCCAATTATGAGACTCGTTCCGGCATACCGAGCGCTGATTGGAACCTCGCCGGTTACTTCGGTCACATACGCGATGGCGAAGATTCCCGGCAGGGGGCTGAAGCCCTCCATCATTTTGCGACCTTTACGCGGCGCTAAAGCGCCGCTCTTCCACGGCCACGGCAGTCCTGCATAGCCTTTTAGTAGAATTGATGCTAAGGAAGCTCATAGCCTTCCAGGTGACTCAATGGTATTCCCAGTGACCCGCCTTCGCCGTCTCCGCCGCACTGCAGAACTTCGCAATATGGTGACTGAAACTCGCTTGACACCCGACGCGTTCGTTTACCCCATGTTCGTGTGTCCCGGAGAAGGTGTGCGCAAGGAAGTCCGCTCGATGCCCGGCGTGTTCAACCTGTCGGTAGATGAGGCGGTGAAAGAGGCGAGGGAGGCTTATTCGCTTGGCGTGCCGAGTGTGATTTTATTTGGCCTTCCAGAAAAGAAGGACGAAGTCGCCACCGGAGCCTGGGCCGACGACGGCATCGTGCAGCAGGCCACGCGGGCGATTAAGCGTGAAGTCCCGGGACTGGTTCTGATGGGTGATGTCTGCCTATGCGAATACATGTCGCACGGCCACTGCGGGATCGTGAAGGCGATGCCACTGGCGCAATCTCTGGGCGCAGCCGCGCGAGACGCGCTGAATGCGGCTCAGGTGGTAACGGTTCGCAGCGGAGAGGAAAAGACACGAGCGATCGAGAAAGTAGCGTCGCAGATGGCCGACTATGCCAAGCGCATCGACTATGAAATCGTGAATGATGCTACGCTTGACTTGCTCGCCCGCACTTCCGTTTCGCTCGCCAAGGCTGGTATCGACATCATCGCGCCCTCTGACATGATGGATGGCCGCGTCGCCGCGATCCGCCGCGCTCTCGACGAGGCCGGTTTCATCAATACGCCGATTCTTTCGTATGCCGCGAAGTTCGCCTCTGGATTTTATGGACCGTTCCGCGAAGCCGCCGATTCGGCCCCGCAGTTCGGCGATCGGCGTTCTTATCAAATGGATGGAGCCAATGTACGCGAGGCCATGCGCGAGATCGCAGCCGACATCGAAGAAGGCGCGGACATGATTATGGTCAAGCCGGCGATGCCGTATCTTGATGTGATTGCCGCCGCGCATCGTCGCTTCGACCTGCCGCTCGCTGCCTATCAGGTCTCCGGCGAATACGCCATGATCGAAGCCGCCGCCCGCAACAACTGGATCGAACGCGACCGCGTCATGATGGAGTCGCTTGTCTCGATTCGCCGCGCAGGGGCGAGCATCATTCTGACGTATTACGCGAAAGACGCGGCTAAACTGCTGGGGTGACCTAAGAACTTCAGAGCATGGGAACAAAAATGGGCGGCCCATAGGGCCGCCCTTATTCGCACAAATCGGCAGATTGTGTACGGATCGGCAAGGGTGGGAGGAACTTTAGTTGCAACCACCGCAAACGGCAAGCTTGTCGTTTGCGGTGCCATCGCTGATCGACGCGGAGCCAGTGCCATCTAGGTTGGCTTTGAAGATTTGATACTTGTTAATAGTAGAGTCCAGAGTCACGTAATACAGATTTGAGTTCAGGACTTCGCTTTCCCAGATGATATTCGTAGCGGGCACGATCATCGTGGGGTTGCTGCCGTCGAGATTCACGCTGGCAACGCCCTGGGTGCCGCAACTAGGAGTAAGGTCGGGGTGCAGATACTGACGATACCGTCCAACGCTCGCGCAGCTGGCGGCGTGCGCAAGCGCAGCACCGGGCGTTCCCCACGAGATAAACACAATTTGTTTACCGCTTGGGGTAAAGGAAGGACTATCGATCTCAGTGCTTTGCGTCAGAACCGTCGTCAATTGGGTTCCGTCTGTCTTCATTGTGTAGAGGCCAGCGGTCGAACTTCCGCGACAAGCAAATGCAACCTTGGAGCTATCGGCGGAAAAGCTAGACACAAAGCAATTTGTCATTCCCGTCGGCAGCGTGGGCGTCAGGTTCGTGCTACCTGTTCCGTCTACATTCATGATCCAAATACTGCCGGTGCCTGTGGAACTGTCGAAGACAGGGTACACAATTTTCTGTCCGTTGGGTGAGATCTTCGCAGTAAATGAAGAAGCGTTGTTGGCGCTGTTTTGCGTCAGTTGTGTCGGAGTACTGCTACTAGGATTGACGACCCAGACTTCGTTACCCGACGCGTAAGCGACGGTTTTGAAATCGGCGCTGACGGAGAGCCCCCAAATGAAGCTTGAGGAGCCAGTTTGAACTGGCATCACGCTCGAACCATCCAGCCCCATGGTGAAGAGCTCCGTGGCAGGAGTTACGGTACGGTCTGAAAGCATCGACATTTTGCTAAAGGTGGGAACAGAGTTGGAGCCGCAACCCACGGTAAACGCCGCGGCCACGGCCAACAGGACTAGCAGAGCAACTTGATACTTTTTCAAAGGATCTCCTTACAATTTTGTCGGCCGCAGCGCGCCGTGATGTTTTTGGTGAGAACAAACTAATAAATACATAACGAAAGTACTTACTTAAATAGGGATCGACAAGGGTACGTCGGTAATAAGGAAAATGCGCAGTCAGGTGAGCGAACTTATCTGGCTAAACTAAGTTCTACTTTGTGGCAATCATACGATTATGCAACGTATTAAACGAAGGGCGGAGGAACTGCCAAACTAATTTCTAAAGCACATAGAGAAAACGGGCGGCCCGAGCCGCCCGTATCACTCAAGTTGCCAGACTTAGCAACCGAAACACACACCAAGCCAATCATCGGCGGTTCCATCGCTGATAGAAGCAGAACCGGTGCCATCAAGGTTGGCCTTGAAGATTTGATAGAAATTACCGCTGGAGCCGAGCATCACGTAGTACAGGTTTGAGTTCACAATCTCGCTCTCCCAAATCTGATTGGTAGTAGCGGGCACGATAAGAGTGGGATTGCTGCCGTCGATATTCACGCTAGCCACACCGGAATTGGCAGGGACTGATGACGGAGCGAGATTGGGTTGCAGGTGTTGACTGTACCGGCTAAAAGCTGCGTGGCTGAAGCCATGTTTCAGTGCAGCGCCGGGCGCTCCCCACGAGACATATAGAATCTGCTTGCCGTTTGGCGTAAAAGAGGGACTGTCGATCGGATTAGTTTGCGTCAGAACCGTCGCCAGTTGGGTTCCATCGGTCTTCATCGTATAAAGGCCGAAGCTCGTACTTCCCTCGCAAGCAAACCCAATCTTGGAGCTATCGGCTGAAAAACTGGCCACATAACAAGTCGTCATCCCTGTCGGCAACGTAGGCGTCAGGTTCGTACTTCCTGTGCCATCGGCATTCATAATCCATATATTGCCGACGTTTGTGGTGAAAACTGGATACACAATCTTTTGGCCATTGGGTGAAATCCGTGCAAGAGACGAAGAAGAATTGTTGGCGGCATTTTGCGTCAACTGTGTCGGGGTACCACTATTGGGACTGACGGCCCAGACTTCACCATTTGACGCGTAAACGACAGTTTTTAAATCGGCGCTGACCGAGAGTCCCCAAACGTTCGTCGAGCCAGTTTGAACCGGCGTCACGCTCGAACCATCGACGCTCATGGTGAATAGCGAGGTTGCGGGAGTTACCGCACGATCGGACCACATCGATGTTTTGCTGAAGGTGGGAACCGAGCTGGAACTGCCACAGCCGACGGTGAACGCCGCGGCCACGGCCAGCAGAGCTAATAGGGCAACTTGGTACTTTTTCAAGGGATCTCCTTATGGTTGATTCAGCCGCGGTGCGGCAGTGTGATGTTTCTAGATACGGGTTTGTTGAGCGAGCTAGAGCCGAGATTGACCCGGCACGTCCTCAACTAAAAGGATTCTATCTAACTCCGAATCTATCTACATTTCATGGTGGGCAACACGGCGGGAATATGTGCCATCGCCATTACATGAGACAAAATTAATGAGTTACAAAATAAAGGTAGGGTCTGCGACAGGGATCGACAAGGGTACGTAAGTAGGGAGAAGTGTTGGACTCTAGTAACAGTCAGCTTATCCGGCGAAGCTCACTTCCACCTGCTTGCGGTCCTCGTCGCTGACTTCGAACATGGAGCGTGGCTTCAATCCCATGAAGCTGGCCACGAATACGTCGGGGATTTGTCCGATGCGGGTGTTGTAGGTGTTAACGTCGTCGTTGAAGAACTCGCGGCGGTCGGCAATCCGCTCTTCCAGTTCGCTGATGCGGTTCTGTAGTTTCAGAAAATTTTCGTTGGCTTTGAGCTGCGGATAATTCTCGGCGACGGCAAACAGTCCGTGCAGCGCGCTTGTCATCTTTAGATCAGCGACCGCTTTTTGTCCTATGCTGGCCGCGTTCATCGACGCCGCCCGCGCCTGTGTGACGGCGAGCAGGGTTTGCTGCTCGTGCTGCATGTATCCTTTGACGGTTTCAACCAGGTTGGGGATCTCGTCGTGACGCTGTTTGAGCAGCACATCGATGTTGGCCCACGCCCGGTCATTCTCGTTGCGCAGGCGCACAAGGCCGTTGTAGAGAATTACGGTATAGACCGAGACACCGGCGATAAAAAGAAAAAATGCCAGACCGGAAACCATGCTGCTGCCCATCAGCACCTCGGTGATATTTCAAAAGTGCCAGCAGAGGGAAAGCGAGGCAAGTGCCAGAAGGGTTGCGTCAATCAGGGATCAGCAGCCAGGGATCAGGGGGTCAGAGGCCAAGGGCCAGGAGCAGAAAGGGATGAGGGATCAGAAAACAAGGCGTAAGGCTTATTTCCTCTCTGGTCCCAGACCCCCTGGCCCCCTGATCCCTGATTTTCAGTCTTTGCTCGGTTTCTTTGGCGTAATGTCGCAGGCGTGGTGGACTTCGTCGATATTCAGGCCGGCGGGTGAGAACTCGGCGATCTGACGTCCGCTCCGCGTCGGCAGCTCTACTTTGAAGACCTGCGAGCCGATCAGGCCACGCGTGGTGCCTTTGTCCATCGAGAGGAAGTGATCCCGCTCCCAGTTCCAGCCGTGGTAGCTGTGCGTGTCGTCGATGCGGACCATTACTTCCAGCTGAGGTTGGCCCCAGAAGCCGGGGCGATTCGGAGGAGGCAGCCGGACTCCCGGATTAAAGTCGGAAAGCGCAAGCTTGCCATTGGTGCAGAATAGCTCGACTCGGGGCTTGTAGTCGGGATCTTCGCGGAAGTAGTTGTCCGCTAGAAGCTCGAAGCGAACCTTTTTGGCGCCGGTCATTTTGTCTTCGGATTGAAACTCCATCCACTTGCCGCCGGCGTTGACACCGTCTTTTTCGTCCTGGTACGGGCTCATAGAGCCGTTTTGAGCAACCGTCGCCACTGCGGCTGCACACGCCAATGCCAGACTGGCCAGAAAAAACTTTACATTTGATCTACAAGCAAAGAGCGATTCGTTCACAGTGATCCTCCACACAACAATCCTTACCTATATTGAACCCGAAAGGGCAGGAAAAAGTTGCACGAAAATTGTACGGGCTACGGAGTGACAAGGCCATCGATTCCAGTTGCGGGATGAGACGTGGCAAGGTACTACGTAGGGAATGTTTGTCCCCTAGGGACATATGAAAATAGCCAGCCCAACGTTTCCAACGCCAGGTAAGCTAACCACTAAGAACTACGACCTTCTACGGCAAGCCGAACGTATACACAGCGCTGCCCGCCGCGATCGCGACATATTCTTTACCATCCACCGCGAAGGCTATCGGTGCGGCGTAGACTGCCCCGCCCATTTGGAAATGCCACAGCGGTTTCAGCGTCTTGGCGTCGAAGGCGATGAAGTTTCCCTCAGCGTCGCCGCTGAAGACGAGACCACCCGCGGTCGACAACACGCCCGACCATGTTGGAGAAGTATGCTGAAATTTCTGCTTTACCTCGCCAGTCGCTGGATCGATCGCCTTCAGAAATCCTAGGTATGGCGCGGCCTCTTCCGAAGGAAAATAGGCGCTGCCATAAAACGCGTGTCCGGCTTCATAGGGCTGCGGAGCTGTACTGAAAATGTCGCACTGATCGCGCGCTGTCACATAAAACAATTCGGTCTGCGGATCGTAGGTTGGCGCCATAAAGTTCGTTGTGCCCAGTGCGCCCGGGCAAACCGTGTGCCCTTCAAGTGTCGGCGATGCATTGTTGTTGGCTACCGGACGTCCTTCAGCGTCTTTTGAATCGCTCCATGTAATCTTGCCGTAGGCAGTTGCCGAAATCAGTTTGCCGTTCGTGCGATCGATCACGTAGAAAAATCCGTTGCGGTCGGCTTGGGCAATGAGCTTCTTGCCACCCGCGTCGATCATCACTGGAACCTGCGTCGCGTCCCAGTCATGTTCGTCGTGCTTTGTGAACTGGAAATACCAGTTCAGCTTGCCGGTGTCGACGTTGAGCGCGAGCAATGAATTGCTGTAGAGATTGTCACCGGCTCTCCCCTCGCCGCGATTGGAGGGTGAGGGATTCCCCGTCGGCCAGAAAATCTGATTCGTCATAGAATCGTAGGTGCCAGTGTTCCACGCCGGTGCGCCGCCCACTTTCCACGAATCACCCTCCCACGTTTCATGTCCCGGCTCGCCCGGACCTGGCACGGTGTAAAAACGCCACTTACGCTCGCCAGTCGCGGCATTGTAGGCGTCGATGAATCCACGGACACCGTATTCGCCGCCCGAGATTCCAATGACGATGAGATTCTTCACCGCCAGCGGCGCGACCGTGAAGCTGTGCCCAGTGCGATAGTCGGCAGCGGTTGTATCCCACACTACGACGCCGGTTTTAGCGTCGAGTGCAATGACGTGCGCGTCGAGCGTTCCAAGAAAAACCTTGTCGCCCAGAATCGCCAGCCCGCGGTTCACATGTCCGCAGCACGGTCGAATATCGGAGGGAATTTGCTGCTGATACATCCAGATGGGCCGCCCGGTGCGAGCGTCGAGCGCGAAGGCGCGGTCGTCCTGTGCAGTCGCATACATGATTCCATCGACAACGAGAGGGGTGGTTTCGAGTTTGCCGGTCGCGGCAGTCTGATAAACCCACTTGGCCGTCAGCGATCTCACGTTCGTCGTGTTGATCTGATCTAACTGGCTGAAGCGCTTGCCAGAATAGTCGCCAGAGTAGGTCATCCAGTTCTGCGGTTCTTTCGCGGCGTTAACCAAGCGCTCGAAGGTGATCTGAGCGTTAGACAATACCCCAAGGCCGCAGATCAACACTCCGAGTGTGGCGACCGCCCATGCTCTAACCACTCCGTGGAAGAGCGGCCCTTTAAGGGCCGCGTTTCGAACCCCAGAAGAGCATGCCTTTAGGCCCTGTGGACCACTGGGGCTGAAGCCCGCACAAGGGAGGGTGCTTTGACGCGGCGCTGAAGCGCCGCTCTTCCACGGTTGCCCAGACGTTTCAACAGATCCACGACGATCTCGTGACACATTCTGATACAAGACTCGCCTTTTCATTTCGCCCCCACGCTGACCAGATACGCAACGATATCCTCCAGCTCTTTATCGCTCAGAGTGTCGGTCGCGTATTTCGGCATCGCCGATTCGCGGCTCTTCTGAAACGATCGCAGCGTGCTCTTGTCCAGCAGATGAATGTGTTCGCCCGCATCCATGATCTGCACGCTGAAGCTGTCTTCGTTCAACGTCACGCCCTTGATCTGCTTGCCGTCGGCTGTCACTACAGTCACGCTCTCATATTCCTGCGGAAATTCTTTCGTGGCTTCGGTCAATCCCCAGGCCAGCCGCCGGCTGGGATTGCGCACCGAATCAATGATCGCTTCCCGTATCCGCGATCCGCCTACTGCGGTCAGGTCAGGCCCAAGCCTTCCACCTTTGCCCTCGACCATGTGGCAGAGAGAGCAATTCGCGTCGCCGTAAAACAATTCTTTGCCGTGCGCCGCGTTGCCCAGCGGCTTGGCCGCGGCCTTTACCTCCTGGCTGCGAATATAGGTGATAATCTGCCAAATCTCCTCGTCGGTCATGCCGACACCCTGGCCGTTCGTGCCGTTTGCAGGCATCGCCGTGCCGGGGATGCCATTGCTGATGACTTGAAACATGTCCGCGTCGGAGTGGGTGTGCTTCTTCTGCGCCCGCGTCAAGTCCGGACCACGTCCTCCACCGCGCGCACCGAGGCCATGACACAGCGCGCAGTTGATGCGGAACTCATATTCGCCGGCTTTCGCTGCCTTTGGGTCGTTGGCCAGAGGATTCTTGTCATCTGGTGAACAAAACGAGGTGGTCGAAGCGGCAAGCAATAATGCAATTACGGCTGAATAAAAAAAGTGAGAAGACGTCACGCTCGCCCTCCCTTCCGTAAGAAAAATTTGAGATGGAAGGATACCGGATACTATCACCGCATGATGTGGATTCAATCGCCAAAGTAAATCGCAGCGGCGACTTTTAAACTTCCGCCGAACTCACTCTTTTTCTACAGGGAAGGCGATGAACCGGGCGGTTTCATTGAGAGAACGTCAGGGGTGTGGATGTGCTCCGGGCGAAATCCCAAACCGATCATACGCGCGGGAATGCGCCGTAAGGAGGGCCACTGCTTCGCCAGTTTCATGGGCCAGGGAACCTCGACGGGACCTTCTCCAGCCAACAAACGCCGTATTACCCGGTTCTGTATCAATACCTGAACTTTCTGCGTCGCACGCGTGGGAAATTCGCGGCGGCGCTGGACATCTTCCAGATCGTGGTCGGTAAGATTTCCTGCGGACAGCTTCGGACCTAGAATGTTGGCGGTTGCGACTGCATCCTGGATTGCTAAATTGATGCCAACACCTCCAATCGGCGACATCGCATGGGCGGCGTCTCCGATGCAAAGCAGGCCGGGCCGCGACCAGCGCTGCAAACGGTCCACTTTGACGGTCAGCAGGCTGACGTTATTCCAGTCGCGCAATTCCGTGACACGATCGGCGACGAAAGGCGCCAGCTTCACAATCTCGTTGCGGAATGTCTCGATGCCTTGCTTGCGGATTTCATCGAATTCACCTTTCGCAATGATGTACCCGCACTGCCAGTATTCGTCGCGCGCGATCATGATGAATAGCCGGCCCGGTTGCACATGGCCGAGCGTTTGTCCGGGATCGTTGTCTTTCTTAGTGATGCGCAACCACAACACATCCATGGGAGCGCCCAAATCCATCACTTGCAGACCAGCCCGTTGCCTCACGATCGAATGCCGGCCATCGGAGCCGACGCTCAGCGAGGCTCGGACTTCCAGCGGTCCGTCGGGAGTCTTTACCTGGAATCCCACAATGCGTTCGCCTTCCTCGATGAGACCGGTCACCTCCGATTGCATTCGGACTTCGAAGGTTTCATAGCGACGGCCCTGCTCGACAATAAAATTGAGGAAATCCCACTGCGGCATGAGGGCTAGCATTTTGCAATGAGAGGGAAGATGCGTGAAGTCCGCCAGCCGGACCGTCTCCCCACCGATAACAGCCGCAAGCTCCGTTACTTCCTGATGAGGCCGTTTCAGAAACTCCTCGAGCAGCCCTAGTTCGTACATCAGGTCGAGCGTAGAGGGATGGATGGTATCGCCACGAAAGTCGCGCAGGAAGTCAGAGTGCTTTTCGAGAACGATGACGCGGACTCCCATTCGCGCCAACAGAAATCCGAGCATCATGCCGGCAGGACCACCACCGGCGATGCAGCACGAAGTATTTAGGGTGGTTGTCATGGGCGTGCTCTCTTGTCTTAGCGTATCAGTTGGCGTAGTTTTGCCCGTATTTGCGACGCATCTTTTCCATTGGCCAGATAAAGCGCACCCCTCGTACATGTCCAGCGGGCATCTGCCGTCTGCCGCTACGGAATCTCTACACTGAAATCCTCCCCTGAATGTGCCGATGACTGTAAATGACGGCCTGGATTTTTTTGTAAGTGATTGAACCGTCAGCCCTTCCAGCGAAAGGCGTTGGGCTGCGGCAGACCTAGATGGGAGAGCACACGACAGGCGAACTCGCGAGCAAGGTCATCTAAAGATGTAGGCCGGTAGTAGTAGGCAGGGATGAGCGGAAAAATGGTCGCCCCGGCATCGGCGGCCCGATACATGTTGCGAATGTGAATTTTGTGGAGCGGCGTTTCGCGCACACAGAGTACCAGCGGACGCTTCTCTTTGAGTGTGACATCGGCAGCGCGCTCGATCAGTTGCGAGGCGATGCCGTTGGCGATGCGGGCCAGGGTGCCTACGCTGCATGGGATCACGGCCATAGCGTCGGCGGGGTAAGAGCCGCTGGCGACGTTTGCTCCGATGTCAGCGTTGGATTGCAACTGGATTTTACGCGATGCATCGGCAAGGGATTTGGCGGAGGAAGAGCGACCGCGGAGTTTGCCAACGGAAGTATCGAGAATTTGAGCGATCAGGTTGGAGCGGCCGTTGATTTCCAATTCTTCGGCCATGACGCGCAAGGCTGAGTCGGAGGCGATGAAGTTGACAGTCTTGACGCGTGCGTCTTTCTCGACAGCGAGCAGAAAGTGCCGCAGAAAGATGGCTCCACTCGCGCCAGTGGTAGCGACAGTCAGATTTTGCGGATGATCGGGCAAAACGCCTCCGGAAAATGCTGAGCATAGGGAGCACGCGCTACAGAAGTCAAGAAGAGCTAGAAGCCAGGAGCTAAGAGCCAGAAGCCAAACGATGGCATCGACCACGAATCTCCGATCCCGCCGCAGCGCCGCACAACTGCACGCGCTCGAGGGAGTGGAGCGCGAAATCCGCGCGCAGGATTCGCACAACCGCCGTAAGTATCTCCGTGAATTTAACCAGGCTTATCGCGAGTACGACTCGCTCCTCGATTCCGATCAGTTTCACAATGCGCTGCAGGCGGCAGATGTCGTCCTGATCGGTGACTACCACGCCTTACCGGCTGCGCAACGCTATGCCGCGTCGTTACTGGAGCAACGCGCGCTGGCCGGCGGACGCCACGTTGTGCTCGGCGTCGAGACGATTTTTGCGCGCGATCAGCACATTCTCGATGAATGGTGGCGGCGCGAGATTGACGAGGAAGAGCTTCGCCAGCGTATCCGCTTCGACCTCGACTGGGGATACGACTGGACTCCATTTCACGAACTGCTGGTCGCCGCGCGCGATCACGGCGAAGCGCTCTATGGTCTCGATTGCATGCCGCGCGAAGACCTGCGCAAGATTGGCGCACGCGACCGCCATGCTGCGGCCAAGATTGCCGAGATTCATGAGCGTCATCCCAACGCTGTTATTTTTGTACTGTTCGGCGAGTCGCATCTTGCTCCAGGACATCTACCGCGCGTTCTGAATGAGGCCATGCCCGGTGCACGAATCCTCACAGTTTTGCAAAATATTGATGCGCTCTACTGGCGCGCAGCGGGCGAACGTACCGACAAAGTCGATGCCGTCCGCGTCAACGACGACGTTCTGTGCGTCTTCAACGCGACGCCACTCGAAAAATACGAAAGCTATCGCCTGTTTCTCGATCAATGGAGCCGCTGTGACGATGGTCCCGACTTCGCTCCGACCATCTACAACCTGATCGATAGTCTGGCTCGTTTTCTCGAAATCAATCGCTACTCGCCGCACAACGGCACGCAGCCCAAATTTCTGGTCGACATGCTGCCGGAAGTTTACGGCGGATCATCCGACGCCATGCTGCACCGTCTGCTCTCGCGCAAAGGAGTCAGCGAGCAGGAGCACGAATCCATGCTTGCGCAAGTCGAAGAGCGAGGCAGCGTCTACCTATCGCAGGTGAACGCGTTTTATGTTCGCGAATTCCAAATGGTTCATGCCGCCGAAGACGCCGCTCGCTTTCTGCATCATGCCTGTCAGGGTTTGCCGCATCGAGTTAATGGCAACACTGATGCCGTGAATGGCGGTGGAACACGCCGGTCGGCGATCGACGAGTTCTATACTCGGGTCATCGAGCACGCTGTGGCTTATTTCGGATCGCGAGTCCTCTATCCCTCACGGCCCTCGCCAGAAACGGATGACTCACTGCAACTTTCACGCGCCGCATGTGAAAAAGCTGCGCAGGCCGCGATCCGGTGGGACAAAGACAAGTTTGAGTTTGCCACACGGGATTTCGGCTTCCGCATTGGCAGCCAGATTTATGACGCCTATCTTGCCGGCAAAGTTGCGCCGCGTGGATTGCGTCGCCTCTTCCTCGCCCATCTCGATGAATCGGGGATGGCGCGAAAAGTTTGTGCCGCAGTGATTGCCAAGCTGCGTGCTCTGTCGCGACCGCAAGCGCGTGCCGCCCATGCCTGACATTAGTGGCTAGAGGTCAGGGATCAGAACTACCTAAAACAAACTTTCAGCACTAGACGTGCGAGAATCAATTAGGCGGCCGGTTTGGATCGTCTGTTCCCTGGCTCCTGATCCCCTAGCCTGATGAACGCTGAATCTATTCGCAAACTTTTTGAGCAAGTGCGCAAGGGAAAGCTGTCTCCCGACGACGCAGTAAACCGTCTACGTCATCTGCCCTTTGAAGATCTCGGTTTCGCTAAAGTCGATCATCACCGTGCGTTGCGGGCCGGCATGCCGGAAGTCATTCTCGGAGAAGGCAAGACACCGGCTCAGGTGGCTGGCATTTTTGCGCGTCTTGCCAAGCATGGCGGCAACGTTTTGGCCACACGCGCCAACGAAAAGCAACACGCTGCGGTGAAGAAGAAAGTCCGAGCTGTCGAGTTTCGCGAACTCGGCCGTGCCATCGTCCTGCAGCGCGATCAAACGAAACACGGGAAAGGCGTAATCGTGGTTGTCTCTGCGGGGACGAGTGACATCCCAGTCGCAGAAGAGGCCGTCGTCACCGCGGAACTCATGGGGAATGAAGTTACACATTTGTATGACGTCGGTGTGGCGGGAATTCATCGCCTGCTGGCTAATCGTGAGGTGCTGACAAAAGCTCGCGTCGTTATCGTTTGCGCTGGCATGGAGGGCGCACTGCCCAGCGTCGTCGGAGGTCTGGTGGGTGTTCCAGTCATCGCCGTGCCCACCAGCATTGGCTACGGCGCATCGTTCAAAGGATTGGCTGCGCTGTTGGGTATGCTCAATTCGTGCGCTTCGAATGTCAGCGTGGTAAATATTGATAACGGCTTCGGTGCTGGATACGTTGCATCGCTCATCAACCGCCTGCCATAAGTGGGAACGAAGGAGTTACTTATGTCCGCACTTTCTCCGGAAGTAAAGCAGTTGCTTGACCGCCCCAACTTCGCTCATTTCGCCACGCTCATGCCTGACGGATCGCCGAATGCAACGCCGGTTTGGGTAGGCCATGAAGGCGACCGCGTTGTTATCTGTACATCGGATAGCTCACTCAAAGCCAAGAATACGAAACGTGATCCGCGAGTCGCTTTGTCGGTTGTGGATTTCACTAATCCCTACGAAGAAGTGCAGATTCGCGGCCACGTGGTGGAACGGCGTCCGGAGCCTGACTTGAAGACACTGGACGGCTACTCGCACAGATATACGGGTAAGCCGTTCCCATTTCGTAATCCCGAGCAGATTGTGCTCATCATTGAAGTCGACAAAGTACGTTACGCAAAACTGCCGTTCCAGCACACGCCACCGAAATAAAAAAGGCGCGGCCCCTCGCCGCGCCTCTCTTCACCGCTACAGCAACTTGCATAGTCAGACTCACGTTTACGACTTTTACTCGACCTGCAGCTTGTTGTCTACGCTGAAGGCTCCGGGAATCTGACTCGCTCGCAGTCCGGCAACGTTCTTGTCCATCGTGTTGTCGACCGAACCGTACAGCGTCACGTGACCATTCGCCACGATGATGCGAATCGGCCGCGCCGGATCTGTCGCGTACTTGCTCAGCACCGGATCGCGGTAGATCGCCCGCAGAGCGCGCACGCGCAGTCCGTCATCAAACAGCGACACTGGTTCGACCGAGATGTTGTCGATCACGTCTTTCACTCCCGGCATACTTGCGATATCGGCAAGGGCTTCGTCGCGGCCAACGCCGGTGCGATCCTGACCTTCCACGGTGACGACTCCGTCCTTTACCCCAAGGGCGAAGTAGTCGAACGTGTTGTCATAGCCGACGCGGACGTAGCGTAGCTTGGTCGCCAGCTTCTGCTCAAGTTGCGCATCCGGCACGTCGGCGCCTGCCACCGTGATCAGGTTGCGCACGCCTTGCACGTTGGCGCTCTTACGCGCCAGCTTTGCAGCGTCCAGCTTGCGCTGGTAAAGATCAACGTTCCCGGTAAGCGTCACAATGCCGTCTTCCACGCTGGCCTTCACATAGCTGAACTGGTTCTTCGAAGCCAACTTTTGCGTAACGTTGGTTTGAATCTGATTGTCGTAGCGGGACGCCGCCGGTTGAGCCACGAGCGCAGCGCTCATCAGCCCCACTGCCAGAAGCGAACCCACTAGTTGTCCAAAACTTTTTCTGGTTCCCGTAGTCATAAAGGTCACCTCCGACCCGTTGACAAATATTTACGAACTAACTACTTGGTTAATTCTTTCGATGCGTGAAGAGGTACCCAAGATGCATGTGGGGCGATGAAGAAAAGATCAATAAAATAGCCCATATAGCGCACATTTTTACGTGCAACTTTTCGCGTAAGGATGGGTTTGATATGACAGTAGGAAGAATCTGCGCGGTCGCTTATCTTCGCGCTTTCGAAGTACGCATTTGCGTTGCAGCTTTGCTTTTGGGGCGGGATTTGAAAGCCGCTCCGCTGAAGCACCAATATCCTGCTACTGATCCGCCAGCAAATACGGACCACAACACGGTGTCCGTCCACTCGCCGTATTTTTCCAGGCCAAGATTAGCAAGATCCCAGAACGTAAGCGGCCACACAATCACCAAGTAGAGGCCGACGACAGTCATGACCGCGGCTAGTCCCACCGCCACGGCTATCACACCAGCCGAGAGGCTCTCAAACATAAGCATGCTCCAATGCTGATCGGTCGGGTCAGGCCGCTGAGCGGCGCCGGCTCGCGGTCGCTGGACAAGTGGAGACATGTTCCTCCCTGAGAATTCGCGCCCTCGCGAAGCGCGATCAGCCGTTACAGATTAAGTCAGCGTACAGATTAAGAAGGAAATCGACTGTGTTCTAGGTTACGAAGGACCCGGAATCCCGCTCCCAGACTGGCTTTCGCCGATCCGGGATTACCCCCGTAACTTTCGAGCGAGTAACGTGGCGTTCTAACATCCCAGAGGCGAAGCGAACTCTTGAGGGGGATTTCCGGCATGGGTGAACGTGTCACCCAATCCGAACAGGGCGATCTTGCGCGTGCAAAGCGTCTGAAAGACGCGCTGCAGGCAGGAGTCCCTCCCGCATTCGTCGAGCCGGAATCTGCTTCGGCTGTAGCAAGTGCGTGCTCCGCGCCCTCTTGCCCGGTTCCTCCTTTCTCCGAAGCCCTCTTGAAAAAACAAATGGGTGTTGATACCCGGCTGCAGTTCCTGGAGCAGATATTTAAGGTTTCGCCCGATGGCCTTGTGATCGCCGATCTTAAGCATTGCATTCTGTCGGCCAGTGACAAATTCGTGCAGATGTTTGGATTTGCCGAGGCAGAAATAATCGGGCAACCGCTGGAAAGTCTGGTGGTCCCACCGGAACGGCTGGCTGAGTCAAACTGGGTCAGCGAGGCATTGCTGAAGGGCGAGCGCATCACTCTCGAAACGCAGAGGCGAAAAAAAGATGGCAACCTTCTGAACGTTTCCGTGTCGTGCGCGCCATTAATGCTCGATGGCAAGATCGCCGGATTTTATGCAGGCTACCACGACATTTCCGATCGCATGCGGGTTGAGGCATTGAGCTCCGCTCTCTACCGCATCGCCGAGCAAAGCAGCCGAGCCCAGGATTTACAACAGTTCTTCGCCGCTGTACACAGCATCGTCGACGAGTTGATGTATGCCCGCAATTTCTACATCGCAATTTACGATCCCTCGACCGAACTGGTCAGCTTTCCTTACTTCGTCGACCAGAATGACAGCGCACCACCTGCAAGAAAAATGAGGAAGGGCCTCACCGATCATCTCATTCGCACGGGAGAGCCGCTGCTGGCTACGCCCGAGGTATTGCAGGCCATGGAGGATCGCGGTGAAGTCTCGCGCAACGGATCGCGCTCGCTCGATTGGATGGGCGTTCCACTCAAGGTCGGCAATCATACATTTGGCGCGCTCGTGGTGCAGACGTACTCGAAAAATATTCGCTACGGAGAACGCGATAAAGGAATTCTCACTTTCGTCGCACGCCAACTAGCCAGCGCAGTTGAGATTAAGCGCAATGAGCAGGCCTTGCGCCGCTCTGAAGCTCGCTACCGTTCGCTGGTGCAGAGTTCGGTGTACGGCATTTACCGGTCTAGTCTTGAGGGACGATTCCTCGATGTGAATCCGGCGCTAATCACGATGCTTGGCTACGGCTCAGCGGAGGAAGTTCTTCTGCTCGATCCCGAGAAAGATATTTTCGCGCATCCGGAAGAGCACACGCACCTTATCGAAGAATTCCGCCGCACGGGCCGGCTCGATGGAATCGAAGTCAAATGGAAACGCAAAGACGGCAGCGCGGTCACAGTTCGCATCAGCGGACGTGCGGTCAGCAGTGCCGACGAACCTGCCGACGTGCTTGAAGCCATTGCTGAAGACGTCACAGACCGCCGCGCGTTAGAAGATCAATTCCGGCAGGCGCAGAAGATGGAAGCTGTGGGGCGACTGGCAGGCGGCGTCGCTCATGACTTTAACAATTTGTTGATGGTGATCAGCGGATACGCGGAAGTTATTCTCGCCAAAGTGCAGATCGATCATCCGCTGCGCGAAAAAGCATTCGCGATCCAGCAGGCATCCGATCGTGCCACCACTTTGACCCGCCAACTGCTCGCCTTCAGCCGCAAGCAACTTCTCGAACTCAAAGTCGTCGACGTTAACGCGATCGTCGCCGACATGGAGCGCCTGCTGCGCCCACTCATCGGGGAAAACGTTGTGCTAACGGCGAAGTTGGCTCCTGAAGCCGGCTACACCCGCGCCGATGCAGGCCAGCTCGAGCAAGTCCTGATGAACCTGGTCGTGAATGCCAAAGACGCCATGCCTAACGGCGGCAGGCTCACGATCCAAACGCAAAATCTCGTGCTCGATGAGAGCCACCGCCGCGGGCAGACCTTCATCCGTCCCGGCAACTACGTCATGCTTTCGGTCAGCGACACCGGCATGGGCATGGACAAGGAGACACAGTCGCGCATCTTCGAGCCATTCTTCACCACAAAAGAAAAGGGCAAAGGCACCGGTCTGGGACTGTCCACCGTTTACGGCATCGTCAAGCAGAGTGGAGGATATGTCATGGTGCAAAGTGAGGAAGGCCGCGGCACCACGTTCCACATTTATCTGCCACGTGTCGAAGGAACCACGAAAAAACAAGTCGCTCCCGTGGCGAACGCAGCCGTTGGTGGCAGCGAGACTGTACTGCTTGTGGAAGATGAAGAATCCGTTCGTCAGCTCGTGCGCGATACGCTCGAAGCAAAGGGTTATAAAGTTGTTGAAGCGGGAGACGGCGAAGCCGGCCTGGCTGCGGCTGCAAAGCATGAAGGAAAGATCGACCTTGTCATCACTGATGTCGTCATGCCTGGCCTGGGCGGACGCGAACTGGTGGAGCGCCTCGCCAAGACCCGCCCCGAAACCAAGGTCCTCTATCTCTCCGGATACACCGAAGATGCCATCATCAGCGAAGGCACCATCGAAAGCGGGACGGCCTTTCTGCAAAAGCCGTTCACGTTGCAGAATTTGTCGCGCAAGGTTAGAGAAGTTCTCGGATAGAGGCTTGCCCTCTTGGCAGGCCATTACTTGCTTAACTCTACGGTATTCAAAAAAAAAAAAGGGCGCGGTGGTTAATCCACCGCGCTCTGCATTCTTTGTTACTTCGTTACTTCTGTTTCTTAGCTTTCTTCGCGGCCGCCTTTACTGCAACTAGGTGGCGGGCTGCTAGGTCCGACTGAAATACTTTCGACGCAGACTGACTCGAGTCGGCGCTCGCATTCTGCTGCTCGAATGCCCCGATCCCAAGTTGGCTTTGGTCGGTTTCGATAAAGATGACCTGAGTTCCGCTCACCGTGTAGAGCGCTCCACTGATGAAGTTGCTGGTGAAGACACCCCGTCCGGTGGCCGGGGAGTCCATGGTGTAGTTGCCGTTGAAGTTTTGCTTAAAGCTCGTACCGCCTCCGTTGGGCGGCGCGTCATTGATGTCGATCAGCCCGCTGAAGCCGGTGCTGGTTGTGGTGAACTCCGCAATGTCATCCTCCTCGAACCCATTGCCGTTTTGGGCAGTGAGATTCAGGCCATAACCCTGTGCCGAAGCCAGCGTCGTGCTGCTCTGGCTGTATGCGACCCCGGCGCTGACGCCATTGCCGTCAATTTCCACGAGTGCAACACTAGTGCCGTTACTCGTGCTATACGGGTAGGCGGCGAAGGTATAGGACAGAGCCGTCCCATTGTCACCATTCACAAAATTGTTGAGCTGGATTATGTACCGCGAACCCGATCCTGGCGGCGTGATGGTGCCCGTGAAACTCAACGGTAAGCCACCGCCGTTGTCAACGTTGCCGCCATCGTTGAAGTCCTCTTCGCCACTGCTGATCGTGCTGGTGCCGTCCGACGTCATGACGCCCCCCAACGTGAGCGGGAAACTCTGCTGTAAGTCGAGGCCGGCCATGGTGAAGACCACTTGATTCGACGGGAACGTAGAACTTGTTTGCAGGAACAAATCGCCGGAGAAGTTCGCAACAGTATCCGTTTCTACGAACTTCATATGGGTGGTGTCAATCGCGTAAACATCAAAATTAAGTGTCGGGCCGCCGCTGGCGACGAGCGTGGCGGTACCCGGCGTGCCGCTCACTGTTATGTTCGATCCTGAGTTCAGCGTGAAGAGGAATGGCTGCCCACCAGTGTTGTAGTCGAATGACCCGGTGGCTGCCCCAGTGCCGTCCAGCGTGATCGCGCTAGCGATGGTTCCCGCATTTCCACCCCCGGTAGTTCCGGACAAGGCCAGAACGTAAGTGCCAGCAGCGGGCTGGCTGGCCGTAGTCTGCAGATCCAGCGTTCCGCTTCCAGTTCCATTATTGTCGAATTGCGTGATGAATCCGTGCTCGCTGGTCGACAGAACAAAATCGACCTCAATCGAGTTTGCTCCCCACGGCGTCGTCGAACCTAGCGTAAGATTTGCCTGCCCTCGTCCATCCGAGGTCACGCTGTAGTTGCCGCCAGTGATCGTATCTGATCCAACGGCAATGCCCAAATCGTTGATATCCATTGTACCGCCGGTAATGCCGCCATTCCCACCAGTGCCATTCGCAGCAAACGTGCCGGTCATGCTAAGGGAGCTTCCATCTACGGCATCGAAACCGACAATGGTGAAAACATAAGTTCCCTTCAGATTACTGGCGCTGAAACCACCAGAGGGCGGCGGCACAGGATTGTGGGAGCTGCTTCCGCAGGCGATCAGGAATGCGAGTGACAACACAGAGACGACGGGCAGAACGACGCGATTGCAGAACGACATAACATCCCCCTGAAAAAATTTCTGGCGTAGAGTTGGGAACCTTGGGCTCAGCCTAGCACGAGAGTCCTCCCATGCATCCAACCCGAACCTAGAGAATTAGTAGCGCGCCAAAGTGAGAAAGTTGAAGGGAAAACTTAAGGACTAGGTTACGGATGTACCTCTGCGTGCTCGGTGGCGAGCGTTCGTAAAGAATTGTCATAGGGAGCGCGCGCGATTCCCCGCTCGGTAATGATGGCGGCAACATATTTTGCCGGGGTAACATCGAATGCCGGGTTCTCCACGCTGACGCCGTCAGGAACCATCTGCTTCCCGGCGATGTGTGTCACTTCCCTGACGTTGCGCTCCTCAATCGGGATTTCGTTGCCGTTGGGGCAGGCTAGGTCCACGGTAGAAATCGGCGCGGCCACATAAAACGGAATGCCATGCTCTTTGGCCAGCACTGCCACAGAATACGTGCCGATCTTGTTGGCGACGTCGCCGTTTGCTGCGATGCGGTCTGCTCCCACGACAATGGCGTCGATTTTTCCTTGCCGCATCATCGCTCCGGCCATGTTGTCGGAGATGACCGTGGTCGGAATGCCGTCTTTCATCAGCTCCCAGGCCGTGAGGCGCGAGCCTTGCAGAAAGGGCCGCGTCTCGTCGGCGAATACGTGAATCTTTTTGCCGGCCTCGACCGCCGCGCGGATGACGCCGAGCGCCGTGCCGTATCCCGCGGTCGCAAGCGCACCAGCGTTGCAGTGCGTGAGCACTCCGCCTTCGGAGGGCAGAAGCGTGGCGCCGTGCCGTCCCATGGCCTGATTGGCGGCGATGTCTTCGGCATGCATACGCTTCGCCTCTTCGACGAGATCCTGCTTGATCTGCGGAATGGGACGGATCCGGATGCGCTCGAATTTTTCCTGCATGCGCCGGATCGCCCAGAACAAATTGACGGCAGTTGGACGAGTTTTGCCGATCACGTCACAGATCTCGTCAAGTTCGCGTTTGAGATCGCCGGTCGATTCTGCCTTGGAGTTATTCACGCCGAGCGCGATGCCCATAGCCGCTGCGACGCCGATCGCTGGCGCTCCGCGTACCACCATATTGCGGATCACATCGGCGACCTGCTCATACGTTGTACAGGTCACGTAGGTTTCTTCGGTCGGCAGCTTCGTCTGGTCTATGAAGCGCACGCCGTTGTCGGTCCATTCAAGGGTTTGAATCATAAAAACAGGGGCCAGGGGGCAGTAGCCAGTGGCCAGTTTTTCCTTTCTCTTTTCTTCCGGATTGTCATCTTGAGCGCATTCTTTGTGCGCGAAGGACTTATGCAACTTTGTCGGCGTCTTCGATGCTGTCAGGCAGTTGCATAGGTCCTTCGGCCTGCAAGAAACGCAGGCCTCAGGATGACAAGCGCATATAGTTACGCCCGATGCGCCTCACACAGATTTCTAGGATTATTCGTCACTGCTGCTCGACCGCAGACTTCGCAGGCCGCTGCGACGGCGAAAACGGGCCCGGTGTCATCATTCTGTAGCGTATGCTCCCTGCGTACATCAGACGCCGTAAAAATAGAAATGAATGGTGCCGGAGCCGCAGCTTTCTCCACATTCGGACGGCCCTTGGCTTCTTCCCGTTCGACCAAACACATCACGCCGACGATTTCGAATCCGAACTCGCGCGCCGTTTCAATCGCTTGTATGGTGGACGCTCCCGTCGTGCACACGTCATCGACAATCACCACCCGCGCACCTTTCTCCCGGAAGCCTTCGATCCGCTGGCCCGTTCCGTGCTGCTTCTCGGCTTTGCGCACCAGGAAACCGCTCAGTTCGCCGCTGACCACTGAAACCGCAACCACAATCGGATCAGCACCCATGGTAAGGCCGCCAATCGCCTGTGGCTTCCATCCCCGCTGCCGAATTTCTTCGACGAAAACCTCGCCGGTCAGCCGCGCACCGGTCGCGTCGAGTGTGGTAGTTCGGCAGTCGATGTAGTAATCGCTGGTTGCTCCGGATGAGAGCTTGAATTCACCCAAGCGGAACGATTTGTGAGCAAGCGCACTCAGCAGCTTTTGACGCGCAGAGAACATAAAAACCTACGATAACACGAGGTGGAGCACCCGGTCTTCGCCCATCCTTTGCTCTAATTTCACCTTCGCCATTCCACCACAGCGAACACAGATCGCGTGTTAACCTGAATCTTCAACCTGAATTCTTCGGGCCGTTCTCAGCACCATCATTCCTGCGTACGATCCGAATCGAGGTAAGACATTGCAAATTCGGCAGAACGTGCAGTCCCTTTTTGCGTCATTTTTTCTTCCGATACTTATCTGCAGCCTGGTCGCGACCTCTTTCGCCGATGGTACCCGCACGTGGGAACAATCGAAATTCGAAGAACTCACCAAGGGAACGGCGACCGGTGTGGCCATCCGTAGCGTCGGAGGCCTCGAAGTGGCTCCGGCATTCAAACTGCTATATGCGACACCATCCACATATGTCTGGGCCATTGCAGCCGACGATGCAGGGAACGTCTACGTAGCTACTGGGGCCCCGGCGCGCGTTTATTGCATCACGCCCGATGGCAAAGCAACAATCATTTTCGAACCGCAGGAACTGCAGGTGCAGACGCTCGAAGTCGGCGCCGGAGGCGTGATCTACGCAGCCACGGCTCCTGATGGAAAGGTTTATAAGATTGAACACAAGGCATCAGAAAAATCTGCGGCGCTTAAATCCGGCAGCAAGTCTGACAGTAAGAACAGTGACAAAGACGCGTCCAAAGACACAGCGAAAGATCCGGCAAAGCCAGTACTTGACCCGTCGTGGAGTTCATCGGTCTACTTCGCGCCGGGAACGAAATATATTTGGGATCTGCTGCTCGATAAATCCGGCAATCTTTTTGTCGCAACAGGCGATCATGGGGAAATTTACAAAGTCACTGCCAAAGGAGATCACTCGCTCTTTTTCAAAAGCGACGAGACGCATATTCGCGTACTCGCTCTTGACCCGCAGGGAAATCTGATTGCCGGGACGGACGGTAGCGGATTGGTGTATCGCATTTCGCCGACGGGCGAAGGATTCGTGCTCTACAGCGCGCCCAAGAAAGAAATCACAGCGCTGACGCTCGATCGAGAAGGCAACATTTATGCCGCGGGAGTCGGCGAGAAAAAATCGGGGATTGGGGGCACTTCGACGATTTCGTCAATGATCTCTGTGACACCAACACCCGCAACGATAAGCCCCACAGCTCCCGGTCTTCCCGTCCCAACCACCCCGAGTACTGTTCCTGTGGGGCCGTTCCCAATTCCCGGTGGTGGAACGAGTGGAGGGTCGGATGTGTACCGCATCGCACCCGACGGCTCGCCGTCGCGTATATGGACTTCGCATGAAGACATCGTTTATGCGCTCGCATTCGACTCTCATGATCGCCTGCTCGCTGGCACTGGAAACCGCGGCCACATCTTCTGTATCTCCGGCGCGGATGAGTTCTCTGATCTGCTAAAAGCTCCCGCTTCGCAAGTGACCGGTTTTGCCAAGGCCCCCGCTGGTGGCCTATACGCCGCGAGCAGCAACCTGGGGAAGATTTTTCTGCTCGGTCCCGGTCCGGAGAACGAAGGGACCTATGAGAGCGACGTGTTCGATGCCAAGATTTTCTCCCGCTGGGGACGCGTCGAGTTTCGTGGCGCAGGCAATATCGATCTGATGGTGCGCAGCGGCAACGTCGACAATCCGGACCGCAATTGGAGCGCGTGGAAAAAGGTTGACCTCGGCAAAGACGGTGAAATGGGAGTTCCTGCTGCACGCTACGCCCAATGGAAGGCCGTGCTGCACTCAGGGAGCACGAAACCTTCCGTCGATAGCGTGACGCTGAACTATCTGGCAAAGAACGTCGCGCCGGAGATTGACGACGTCTCGGTGCAGATCGGAACGCGGTATCAGGCTCTCCCCCGGTCGACGGGTCTTTCCCTCGGTACAGATGTGAGCGGATCGTCCGGTTCGCACTTCGAGTCTCCCGTGCCCAGTGTGCATGACCGCGACGCGATTGGCGTGAAGTGGAGCGCGCACGACGAAAATGACGATCAGCTTATCTATTCCGTCTACTATCGGGGCGAAGGTGAAAGCCGCTGGCTGCTTTTAAAGGACAATCTTACCGACAAAGCGTATTCGTTCGATGCCAGCCTTTTGCCCGATGGTGGATACATAGTAAAAGTCGTGGCGTCGGACGCTCCGTCGCACTCGCCGGGTGAAGCGCTGACGGCCGATAAAACCAGCCGCCGCTTCGAAGTCGACACGACGCCTCCGCGGATTGAGAATCTGACTGCGTCCATCGAAGGCGGTCAGATTCATGTTCGCTTCCGTGCTGCTGACGGGTTCTCGACCATCAAGCGTGCCGAATATTCGGTGGACGCAGGTGACTGGAAGTATGTCGAACCTGTGGGGCAACTCTCCGACGCGAAGACTGAAGACTACGATTTCAAGCTCGCTCCCGAAGCCGGTAAAGATGCCGCGTCCGAGCATGTAGTCGTGGTGAGAGTGTATGACAAATACGACAACATGGGTGCGGCGAAGACGGTGCTTCGTAGTAAGTAAGAGAGCCGCGAAAGGCGTAAGAATGCAGCCCACGGCGCAAGCCGTGGGTATTTTGCGAGAAGACGAGCAAGTCTTGAAAGGGCGAAAGAAGAATTATTCAGCCGCGAGATACACGTACCGCAAAATAAACAGCGCCGTCAGAATCCAGATCACCGCGCTGATCTCCCGGAACTTTCCCGCTGCGACTTTCACTAGAGTGTACGAGATCAGCCCCAGACTTAGCCCCGTCGCGATGCTGAACGTCAGCGGCGTCGCCAGCAGCGTCACAAACGCCGGGATCGCTTCCGTAAAATCAGACCACTCCACGCGCCCAATCGACTCGGTCATCAGCGCGCCAACCAGAATCAATGCCGGTGCTGTCGCGTATCCTGGAATCGCCGCCGCCAGAGGCGCACAAAATGCCGCCAGCAAAAACAAGCCCGCAACGAAGATGTTACTCAACCCAGTCCGCGCACCTGCCGCTACTCCTGCCGCACTTTCGATGTAACTGGTCACTGTCGACGTTCCTGTCAAAGCGCCAAAAATCGTTCCTACTGCATCCGACACAAGTGCACGGCCTACACGCGGTATCTTTCCGTCTTTCACAAATCCGCCCTGCTCACAGACTCCCACCAACGTGCCGACGTTATCGAAGAGATCGACGAACAGAAATACAAAGATGATTTCAAGTAATCCGAGATGCAGAGCGCCTCGAATATCAAGCTGCAACCAGGTCGACGACGGATGCGGGAGCGAAAAGATCGCCGCGGGCCAGGTAGCCATGCCGCGCAAAATTCCAAGCAACGTCGTTCCAAGAATCCCAATCAGAATCGCACCGGTTATTTTGCGCGTCATCAGGACCAGCATGATTCCTAGCCCGACGCACGCCAGTTGCGCCTCGCGATTGGAAAAACTGCCCAGGGCCACAAATGTCGCGGGATTCGCCACGACCAGCTTGGCATTGCGCAGGCCGACAAACGCGATGAACATCCCGATGCCGCCGGCCGTGGAGTGCTTAAGACAATCCGGAATGCCGTTGACGATCTGTTCGCGTACGCGAGTGATCGTGAGAATCAGGAATATGACGCCGGAGAAAAAGATTACTCCCAGCGCGGTCCGCCACGGCACATGCATGCCGAGACAAACCGAGTAAGTGAAATACGCATTCAGCGACATGCCCGGTGCAAGGGCAATCGGATAGTTCGCGTACAACCCCATCACCAACGTCGCCACCGCCGCCGCAAGGCACGTCGCAAACAGCACGCCTTCGACCGGCATGCCCGCCTGCGACAGAATCTGTGGGTTCACTACGACGATGTACGCCATCGTCAAAAACGTTGTCACACCGCCAAGAAATTCGCGGCGAATGTTGGTCTGGTTTTCGCTGAGACGGAAGTAGTGTTCGAGCAAGTCCGATCCTCTGCCGTATATCAATGGCGCGGAATGACGCCACGTTTAACGAAGCCGACATTCTACGGCATCTAGTGCAGACGCGGTGAAACGCAGGTGAGCGGAATTCACGATGGGAGCGAGCGGGAAAAATGCGAAGAAGATGAAAAAGATTAGGAAGGCAGGCTACCGGTATCAGCACCCGTGCCAGACAACTCTTCCATCTGCGGAGCCGTGATCTGGCTGAGGTCTCCTGCTTGCCGAAGTTCAGGAAACAACCACGCCCACAATCCGATCACGACAAGCGTTCCGATTCCTCCTAACACTACCGCAGGCACAGTGCCAAACCATTGTGCGGTTACGCCCGATTCGAATTGCCCAAGTTCGTTGGATGCGCCAATGAAAATCATGTCGACGGCATTGACTCGTCCGCGCATCTGGTCGGGCGTGGCGAGTTGCGTCAGCGTGGCGCGGATGATGACGCTGATCATGTCGCTCGCGCCCGCCAGCAACAGCGCCAGCAGCGACAGCGTCAAGCTGTGCGACAAACCGAAGACTATGGTGAAGATTCCGAAGCCAGCGACAGCCCATAGCAATATCGGTCCAGAGCGTCCACGCAGCGGCCAATGCGCCAGCAGAATCGCCATCAGCGCTGCACCGACTCCCGGAGCAGTACGCAGCAAACCCAACCCCCACGGTCCTGCATGCAGAATCTCGCGTGCATAAACCGGCAGCAGTGCGGCCGCGCCACCCAGTAACACTGCGAAGAGGTCCAGCGAAATGGCTCCCAGGATCAGCTTGCGAGTCCAGATGAAGTGCAACCCTGCGAATACGGTCTTGAACGTCATTGGCTCGCGTGGCCGCGCTTTCGCTTCCGGCTTGATGCGGAATGTGGCTACTGTCGCTCCGATCGCCGTTAGCATCGCTACCACATAAACTGCCGACGGCCCGCGCGCCAGAGCATAGAGAATTCCGCCGAACGACGGCCCTAGAATCGTTGCTGTCTGAAAAACCGTGGCGTTCCACGCTACTGCGTTCGGGAAGTGCTGTTCGGAAACCAGTTGCGGCAATATCGACCGGCTGGCCGTGCTGTTAAACGACCGCACGATGCCGAGCAATACCAGGACGACGTAAATCGGAGTTACCGAGCGCACACCACGCTGCGCCAGCACGAGCAGCAGGGCGAAGCACAACGCGAATCCGGAGTAGCAGGTGGAGAGAACGGTGCGGCGTTCGAAGCGATCGGAGGTATGGCCAGAGATGGGGAACAGTAAAATCCCTGGCAGAAACTGCGCCAATCCGACTAGACCTAGATCGAGCGGCTTCTTGGTGATTTCGTAGACTTGCCATCCCACCGCGACCGCCTGCATCTCGATGGCCGACACGATGAGAAAGCGTGCGGTCTGAAACAGCACAAACGCCGGATGGGTGAAAGCGGCGCGTCCGGCGCGGGCGTCGGCGAGTGCGGCCATGAACTTCTAATGTTACATAGAAGAGAAATTCGCGCGACTGCGCGGAGGCAAGGAGTCTGGGCGCATTCAGCGGCTAAAGCCGGCCGCCTTTCGCGAGGCCGTTGCCGGCACCGCTAAAGCGATGCCCTGATACAAATCTTTTTGGATTGCACCGTGGGCGAGTGGAAGCTGAGGATTGTCCTTCTTCGCGATCTTTGCGGAATTTCTCAGCACTCTCTGCGGTTAAGGTCTTTCAACCTAACTCTGTCCCGCGCCCGCTGAGTTTGCAGTCGATGAGAAAATTTCCACGCGATTCCGCCCGTTTTTCTTCGCTGTGTACAAACTCATGTCGGCCTCATGAAGAAACTCGGCAAGGGGATGATCCCGCCGCGCAATCGTGCAAGCGACGCCCATGCTGATTGTCGCTGAGGCCTCACCTGCTGGCGTAATGATGCGATCCTTACCCACCAGATGCCGAATGCCGTCGGCGCGGCGTGCGCCCGCCTCCACGTCGCAGCCTGGCAGAATAATCAGAAACTCCTCACCGCCGTAGCGGCCAACAATGTCGTAAGGACGCAGATCGAGTTTCAGCCGGCGTGCAACTTCTTTGAGAACCTCGTCGCCGGCAGCGTGGCCCAGTGTGTCATTGACGCGCTTGAAGTGGTCCACATCGCACAGAATCACCGTGGTAGGTTTTTGTTCGCGCGCGGCGCGCGCCAGTTCTCGCTCCAGCGCTGCCAGGATTTCTGACCGATTCAGCAGTCCGGTGAGAAAGTCATGAGTGGCGGCGAAGCGCAGCGACTGCTGTAACTCCAGAATTCTTTTCCCCACCATGATGCGCGAGCGCAATTCCGTCGGATCGACCGGCTTCGACAGATAATCATCCGCCCCCGCCTCCATAGCCGCGATCCGGTCCTGCTTCTGCGCCTTCGCCGTCAGCATCACCGTGTAGATGTAATTTCCCTGGTTCAGTTTGCGAATGCGTCGCAGGACATCGATGCCATCCAGTCCAGGCAGCATCCAATCGAGCAGCGCAAAATCCGGAGGGTTCACGCCTTCGAGCAGCTTGATGGCTTCAGTGCCGCTGCCGACGCTGACGTAGTCGAATCCCCAGTCGGTCAGGTAAGCGCCGATTTTCTTGCGTTCGATGTAGGAGTCTTCCACAAGCAGAATCTTCATAGTCGTTCCGTCCGGATGTTGACAGCGGAAACGCGCATTCACAAGGTTACGGACAGAGAAGTAGCCGAACGAAAGGTCATGTCTTGCAGTGTGGCGCACCCAATGCGTGCAGGATAGTTGATCGGGGATTGCAAATCCGCTTACTGCCTTGCGGTTACCAGGTAGACTACGACTCCACTCAGCAGGATGAGCGCTCCGAGACTCGGAGCCACCGACACCAGATTCCAGTCGAGTTTGGATGCCGCGAGCAACAACGCATGCAAAGCGCGGAACGGCGCGAACTCTGACCACCATGATGCCCAATGCAGCCCGTGCCGATATTGTGACGCGACCAAAACGACCATACTCAGCAGAGTGACGAGCCAGGCAAAAATCTGTGCAACTGTGATTGGAGCGCTGATTTTTTTGGTGGCCACGTTCCGGCTGCGTAATTGAGCCCGCCACCACAGCAGTCCGGCAAAGCCGGGTTGCGCTTCACGAACGGATTCAATTCGAGCTTGCTGGAAAATCCCGGTCACGAGAACGAGATCGCTGCAGCTTGCACACGTTTCCACATGGGCGCGCAATTCCCGATCGCAGCCGTCAGGCCAGTGGCCGGCTTTCAGCGCCTGCATGACTTCTTTTTCGTAGGGACAGGAGCGGAACATCATAGGCTCCTCCGAGGCGCGACCATCTGCTGGCGCAGCAGCCGGGCGATCTTGCGTCTCGCACGGAAAAGTAGAAGGCGGATGCTGGCCGCTGCGAGACCCGTGATCTCCGCAATTTCGCAGTGCGAATATCCTTCAGCGTGCGCCAGCCATAGCAGTTGCCGCTCGCGTGGCCGCATGCGGGCCATCGCCGGATCTAAAGTTGCTCGTGAATCGATGCCAGCCATAAGGTCGGGTGAGGCAAGAAGATGCTCTGGAACGTCGTCGACCGAGGATGCTCGCGGCTTGCGCCAATGATCATGCAGAAGATTCGTCGCGATGCGAAAAAGATAACGCCGGTAATTCACTTCTCCACCTTCGGGGCGCGTCGCACACAGAAAGCGAAGATAGCTTTCCTGCAGCAGATCGTCCGCCAGTGCAGGATTCTGCGAAACACGCATCAAGTAGCCGCGTAGTGCGGGCGCAGAGCGCTGGTAGAACCCGGTGAAACCATCGCTGTCCATGGGCAGAATGTCCGTCAGCGATGCCGCACGAGTGTCTACATTCGAGATGACGTATTCGCCGGTCGTATCGTCTTTCCTCATGGCTGCATTCCAGATCGCCAACTTACGGCTGCATCTGGATCAAGCAGCGAATCAATGTTGCGCTCCACTCTCGGGCATCAGGCCCAGGCGCCGGGCCAATACCCAGGTAATTCCCGCCGAAATGATAAACCCAAGCCCAGGCATCATCACGACGGTACCGACGACAAGCAGACCAGAAGAGTGATCCGGCAGGCTGGAACGCAGGAAAATCAGTCCAGCACCGAGCAGGGTCATTACGACACCGATTTGAAGTGGCGTCAGCACCCGCGCCACGGGGCTGGGAACCGGCTCCTGCCTCTCGAAGCCTACTGAGATCGGCGTCGCTTCCAGGAAGCGCTTGCCGGCTTCGGTCTGCATGTAAGTAAGCACTTCCTGCGAGGTGCCGAATTTTTCGATCAGCTTGCCGTGCACATCGGTTTGCAGTTTGAAGATGCGTCCCCAGCGCCGGTTTTCGAGCAATACGTGGATCAGCCAGAGAAGCGCACCAAGAATGCAAAGGAATACCAGAAACGGGCCGCCGTTACCGATGAGTTCACGGTTGATGTCGTCTGAATTCTGATTAGACGACTGAGGCCAAAGTTTACGTTCGAAAGTCTGGCTGGGCGGTTCGTGCTCGCCGTGCAGGTTGTTGAAGAGATAGAAATCGGGGCTATGGACGATTTCGGGATGTGCCTGGAGGAAGCGCGCCAGTTCTGGATTGTTGCGATTCACGTATTCAGTATTCGAGAGGAGTGAGGGATCGTGCGCCACCACTTCAGCCAGGGTCGGGCTTACACGCAACAACTGCAGCAACTGGTCCTGCGTTTCGGCCACTTCTTTTTCGCTTGGCTGAGCAGGGGCTGTGGGTGATGTCGGCGCGTGTGGCGCCTGTGCGGCGGCAGCCGCAATACACAAGAACACCAAAGCAACAACCGAGTAAGCCACTGCCGTGAAGCCGCAACGCCTTTGCATGTTGATATCCCCCAGAGATCGGCCCAGCCGTCTCTATGCCCACAACGAACGAGGGATGGCCATGGTTAACAGGAATTTGGTTAACGGGGATTTCGGGCGAAGGATACCATAGTTGTTACGTCAAAACCGGGACATTGGCAATTCCGGCTGTGCCGAACACTTTACGGTATCGTTCGATCTCCGATGCCGGCCCTAGCGCCTTGGAATAGTTGTCGGAGAGCTTCACAGCCGGTCGGCCTTCGACGCTCGAAACCTTGCAGATCAGGCTGATGGGATCAAACCCGCCGCCTTCGTTCGGATTGCACCCACGAAAGTCGTTGGTCAGGAGCGTTCCCCAGCCGGCGCTGAAGCGGATGCGCGGATCAGGGTTCCATTTTTTGGGATCGTGGAAATCTTCGGCGCTCTGGAAATCCGCAACGGTTATGCCTTTCGCCAAAGTCCCACCAAAGTACGCATGCAATCCGAGAATTGAATCAACATCAAGTGTGTCCGAAGCGATCAGCAGTTTCTCGCGCGGATCGCGCCCGTGCGCCTTCAGCCATGCGATGTACTCGTCCCCGGCAACATAAGGATCTTTGCTGTCGACGCGTTGTCCAGTCCAATCAGCAGCCCAATCGGGTGCTCCGGCAAGAAATTGCGTCGTGCCAAATGTATCGGGAAGCATGACCCGCAAAACCCCGGCATAAGTTTGCTGCCAGAGTTCGAGCACACGATATTGCGACGCCTTCAAGGCCACGTCGTCTGGTGCTAACGCGGCCATCACCATAGGAATTTCATGCGCGTTGGTTCCAATCGCCTCCAGATCGTGCTTGTGCGCGAGAAATGCGTTCGACGTGCCGATAAAATTAGTCCCTAGATTCGCTGCCATAGCGACAACGACGTATTCCTGCCACAGAAAGCTGTGTCGCCGCCGCGTGCCAAAGTCAGCGACGCTCAATCCCGGTACGCCGCGCAGGCGCTCGATCTTGTTCCACAACTTTGTCTTCCCCCGTGCGTACAAGACATCCAGCCCGAACTCGCTGAGCGTCTTCAGATTCGCCCGTGTCTTCATCTCATCCAGGATGGCAAGCGCATACAGCTCCCACATCGTGGTCTCGGTCCACGTGCCGTCGAAGGTCAGATGAATCTGCCCGTCATGCACCGATAGGTGATAATCCGATAGCCGGAAGTCGTGTTCCAGCCACTCCAGAAATGCAGGTTCGAATATTCCGCGCCGCCCATAGAACGTGTTGCCCGCCAGCCACACCAGTTCCGATTTACGAAAGTGCAATCCGCGCGCATGTTGTAACTGAACTTTCAATTCTTCGATGTGAATCGTGTCTGCAATCCGCACTCCTGCATGCCGGTTGTAGAGTGAAAACTCCACGCGCGTCGCCGGGAAGTGCTTCCAGATAAATTGCAGCATCAGCAGCTTGTAGAAATCCGTGTCCAGTAGCGACCGGATAACCGGATCAAGCTCCCAGTTGTGGTTGTGCGCGCGTTCGGCGAGGTTGATGATCATGAGAGAAGGTCAAGGGTTCCGATGAGTCAACAATCTGAAAGATGACAGTGTAGAGGATAAGTTGCAGGCACGGCGAGCGATGACTTTTGGGTGGCGCAGCGCTTCTAGCGCTGCGATCCCAGCCTTATCCACGGAACAAGCGGCTTTAGCCGTAGAGGTACCTCAGCGGCTGAAGCCCTATCTTTCAAGTCGGCCTTGGCGCAGGCCTTGAAGGCCTGCGCCACCCAAAACCTCCTCAATGCACGCTTCTAGCTGCTACGGGAAAGAAGAAAGGCTTTAACCTCTGAGGAACCCTGCCGTCAATCCACACTGTAAAATCAGGGATGCCGTTCCTCCGCACACTCGGATGGCTCGCCTGCGTTGTCTATTCGACGATTCCATCATTCTGGCTGATGATCCATCCGCGCGCGCATCGCTGGCGCGAGCAGGAGCGCTCGCCTTTCCGCGTCCTCGTTCCAGCCTGGATTCTGATGTGGCTCGGCATCGGCGTACTCACGGCCCCGTGGCGAAGCGTAGCGATCTATTCCACGCCGTTGAGCTGGATTCCCGCGACGCTGCTATTTGCCATCGGCATCTTCATCTATTCGCAAGCCGGAGCACATTTCAGTTGGGCCCAACTCGGCGGCCTGCCCGAAGTTCGCCCAGGACATCAGGATGACCGCCTGGTCACAACCGGCATCCGCGCCCGCGTCCGCCATCCCATCTACCTAGCCCATTTGTGCGAGATGCTCTCCTGGAGCGTCGGTACGGGCCTGTTTGTCTGCTGGTTGCTGACGGCATTCGCGATCCTCACCGGTGTGGTGATGATCCAAATGGAAGACGCGGAGTTGGAGAAGAGATTTGGGGATGATTACATTGAGTATCGCCGACGGGTAGGAGCAGTGTTCCCACGAGTGTCGCTATAATCCGACTTGGCTGAGGTCTGAGGTCCGACGCCCGCACCACATGCGCTTCGAACTCTTCATCGCTCGCCGCTACCTGCGCGCCAAACGGCGGCAGGCTTTCATCGGCATCATCACCGGTATCTCCGTCGCCGGAGTGGCCGCGGGGGTTGCCTCGCTGGTCATCGCGCTGGCCATCAATAACGGCTTTCGCCAGGACCTCCAGGAGCGGCTGCTCGGCTCGACCTCGCACATCAGTCTGCAACGCATTGCCGACGACGGCATCAAAGATTGGCCCGCGCTCATGGAGCGGCTTGCGAAACAGCCGCATGTTGTCGCTGCCGCTCCGGCAATTTTCGAGCAAGTGCTGATCTCCCGCGGTCCACGCGCGCGTGGAGCAGTCTTGAAGGGCATGATCCCACGCTACGAGCGGAGGGTTGGGGATCTACTCAACTCAGTTAAACAAGGATCGGCGGCAGCATTGGAGGAGAGCACCGAAAATTCCCACTTCTCCCAAAATCAGGGAGAAGTGGGGCACCCACCTGACAAATCTCCTACGGCGGACGAGGCATCCGCCGCTCCACAGTCTCCTGATTCGCTCGCCGATGTGCAGCAGCGCATTGCCGCCATGCCTCCGATCGTCCTTGGGCAGGATATGGCTGACAGTCTCGGCGCGACGGTCGGCTCAGTTGTGCTCGTCGTCAGTCCGCAGGGAGAATTGACCCCGTTCGGAGAGGTGCCGAAGTACACGCGCTTCCGCGTGGTCGGAATTTTCAACTCCGGATTCTTTGATTACGATTCCGCCTGGGCTTTCACGCGACTCTCGGATGCACAGCGGTTGTTCGGCCTCGGCGATCTGATCTCGGTGCTGGAATTCAAAGTCGATGATCTCGATCAGGCCGACGCCATTTCGCATCAGATCGAAGAAGCCGCTGGTTCTGGCTTTATGGCGACGAATGCGCTCCGGCAAAACAGCGCACTCTTCAAGGCCCTGAAGACCGAGCGCCTGATTACGTTCATCACCATCGGACTCATCGTGCTGGTTGCGGCTCTGAACATCCTGATCTCCCTCATTATGATGGTCATGGAAAAGACGAAAGACATTGCTGTGCTCATGTCGATGGGCGTGCGCAAAGCGCAGGTGCGCAACGTGTTCATCTCGCAAGGAGTGCTGATCGGCGTAATCGGCACCGCTATCGGACTCGTCGCTGGCTATGCCATTTCCTATGTTGGAGGACACTACCACATCATTTCGCTGTCGCCCGAGGTCTATTCCATTGACTACGTGCCATTTGCGCCGCGCCTGATCGATGGCGTCATTGTGGCTGTTGTCGCCATCGGAATTTCGTTTGTAGCAACGATTTATCCTTCGTGGTCGGCGTCTCGTATTCTTCCAGCCGAAGCGCTGCGGTATGAGTAAAACGATTGCAAGGAAACGATTAACAGGTTATGCGCACTAACTATAGAGAGGTCGGCAGGTGCTGGAAAAACTGTAGAAAGCTAATCCCAAGACCAGCAAGGGCCTTGACCGGCCTTTGACAATTGCCGATGGAACGAAAGAGGACCGATTTGCATCTAACGGAGCAGGATTTGATGCTGCGCGTGGAAGGCTTGAAGAAGGTTTTTCGATCCGGCGAATCGGATCTGGTGCTCTTTGAGAATTTATCGTTTGAAGTGAAGCGAGGTGAGATGCTCGCCATTGTGGGCGAGTCGGGAGCGGGCAAGAGTACCTTGTTGCACATCCTGAGCGCTCTTGATCGTGCTTCTGCAGGTGACGTATACTGCGCCCACTTGCGATTGAACTCCTTGTCGCATGACGAAGCCGCGGACTTTCGCAACCGGGAGACGGGCTTTGTCTGGCAGTTTCATTATCTGCTGCCGGAGTTTACGGCGGCGGAAAACGTTGCCATGCCGCTGCTGCTGCGAGGGCAGACATGGCAACAGGCCGAACCCGAAGCTTCACGCTGGCTGCGTGAGGTCGGATTGGAGCAGCGTGCGCATCACCGCTCAGGCGAGCTGTCTGGCGGCGAGCAGCAACGCGTGGCTCTGGCCCGCGCGCTCATCACCGGTCCTAAGCTGTTGCTGGCCGATGAGCCCACGGGAGACCTTGACGGACAGACAGCGGAAGCGGTTTTCGCTTTGATTGCGCGACTCCATCGCGAGCACCAGCTCACCTCCCTCATTGCGACACATAACCTGTCGTTTGCCCGCCGCTGTCATCGTGTCTTACGGTTGCAGCGCGGGAGTGTGGAGGAGATTCCGCCGAAGTCGCTTCCGGTGTGAAAGGTATGGAGTTTTTTGGCGAGCGGCGCTTCAGAGCCATTGACAGAGAAAGATAAGTGAGACAAAGTGCAAGAAAATGGCAAGAAAGTAAACCCGAGGGAAGCAGCCACAGTTCCTTCGGTAACGTGATCAAAGGTTTAAAGAATCGTTTCTGTACTTGGGATTCACGGCCCGTTGATTGCATAATGTAGGCATCAGGTTGGGCCATGGTTCTGTAAGCAGATTGCTTAGCGCAGATTGGCTTAGCAAGGTTTGGTAGGTCGGGCAGGGCACGTTCTTCTCGGCCGGGAAGGTCAGGGGAAGGGGCATTATGTTCGAACGCTATACGGAGAAAGCTCGGCGCGTCATCTTTTTCGCACGGTACGAAGCCAGCCAGTTCGGTTCGCCTTACATCGAGACCGAACATCTTCTTTTGGGACTCTTGCGCGAAGACAAAGCCCTGACTAATCGTTTCCTGCGTTCTCATGCCTCGGTCGAGTCCATCCGCAAGCAAATTGAGGCACGCACCACGATTCGGGAGAAGGTTTCGACTTCAGTCGATCTTCCTTTGAGCAATGAGTGTAAACGTGTTCTGGCCTACGCTGCCGAGGAAGCTGAGCGCCTTTCGCACCGGCATATTGGGACAGAACATTTGTTGTTGGGTTTGTTGCGCGAAGAAAAGTGCTTTGCCGCCGAAATCCTGCACGAGCGTGGCCTGCGGCTCTCGACTATCCGCGAGGAACTGGCCCGCAGCACACAGGAAAAAGCTCAGCCGCAGCGCCAGCGTGAATCGTCTCTGCTCGCCGAGTTCTCGCGCGACCTGACTCAGGCTGCCATGGACAGCCAGCTCGACCCGCTGGTTGGCCGTGAAGGCGAAGTCGACCGCGTTATCCAGATTCTCTGTCGTCGCACCAAGAACAATCCGGTGCTCATCGGCGAGCCGGGCGTGGGCAAAACCGCGATCGTCGAAGGACTCGCCCAGCGCATCGCTGACGGCGAAGTTCCGTCGTTTCTGGCCGACAAGCGTATCCTCGCTCTCGATCTTTCGCTAATCGTCGCCGGCACGAAGTATCGTGGCCAGTTCGAAGAGCGCCTGAAAACCATCATGAAAGAACTGATGGAGTCGCAGAACTCCATCATCTTCATCGACGAGCTGCATACGCTGGTGGGTGCCGGATCGGCCGAAGGCTCGCTCGACGCCGCCAACATTCTCAAACCCGCGCTCTCACGCGGCGAGATTCAGTGCATCGGCGCTACGACTCCGGGCGAATACCGTAAGTCGATCGAAAAAGACCGCTCCCTTGAGCGGCGCTTCCAGGCCGTGAAAGTTCCGCCGCCGAACGAGGCCGATGCCGTCAAGATTCTGTTCGGCATCAAAGATCGTTACGAGAAATTCCACGCCGTCACTTATACCGACGACGCGATCAATTTCGCGGTCTCGCACTCGAACCGCTATATTCCCGACCGCTTTCTGCCCGACAAGGCAATCGACCTGGTCGACGAAGCCGGTGCCCGCGTCAAGCTGCGCCAGACTTCGCTGCCCGAAGAGATCACGGAAGTCCAGAAGCGCATCAAGTTCATCGTCCATCGTATGGAGAACGCCATTGCGAACCACGAATTCGAGAAGGCGCGCTTCTACTCGGACGAAGAACGCAAGGAGCGCGAAAACCTGCGCGCTCTTCGCGAAAAATACCACCTCGATGAATCCTCCACCGGCGTTGTCGGTCGGGAGGACATCGAGGATGTGGTATCGCGCTGGACTGGCGTCCCCATCACTTCCATCAAAGAAGAAGAAACGCAGAAGCTGCTGCGCATCGAAGAAGAGCTACATAAGCGAATCATCTCGCAGGACAAATCGATCAGCGCGCTCGCCCGCGCGATTCGCCGTTCGCGTGCTGGACTAAAGAATCCGAACCGTCCTATCGGTTCGTTTCTGTTCCTCGGACCTACCGGTGTCGGCAAGACCGAAGTCGCGCGCACGCTGGCGCAATTTATGTTCGGCACGGAAAAAGCTTTGGTCCGCTTCGACATGTCCGAATTCATGGAGAAGCACTCAGTTTCGAAGCTGATCGGCTCGCCTCCGGGATACGTGGGCTACGAAGAGGGCGGCCAGCTCACCGAGCGTGTCAAGCGCGCGCCCTACTCCGTCGTGCTGCTTGATGAAATCGAAAAAGCGCACCCGGATGTTTTCAACATTCTGCTGCAGGTATTTGAAGACGGCCAGCTCACCGACGGCCTCGGCAACACCGTAGATTTCAAGAACACGATCATCATCATGACGTCGAATATCGGCGCGCGGCATCTGCAGCGGCGGGAAGGCCTGGGCTTTGCGTCAACCAAGGAAAACGACATCGCCGACAAGGTCGAGGAACTGGTCAAGAATGAAGTCAAGCGCACCTTCAACCCCGAGTTCCTGAACCGGCTCGACGAAATCATCATCTTCAACGCGCTCGGCGAGGGCGACCTGATCCAGATTCTCGAGCTCATGGTTACGCAGCTAAACGCGAATCTGGCACAGAAATCGATCACGGTCACCGTGGCCGATGACGCCAAGAAATGGATCCTCAACCAGACGCTCACCGACCGCACCTACGGCGCACGCCCGCTGCGTCGCGCGCTGCAGAAGTACATCGAAGACCCGCTGTCCGAGGCGCTGATCCAGGGCACCATCACCACGCGCCCCGCGTTCATCGAGGTCTTCCTCGAAGACAACAAGCTCTTCTACCGCCCCGTCGATTCGGAAAAGGCGGAAGGCGTGTTGTTGTACGAGAACTAAAGCTGTCAACTTTCAGCTGTTAGCCGTCAGCAAAAAGCTGGCGGCTTTTCCTTTCAAAGTTCAGAACGAACTCCCTTTCTGGAAAGCGGAACAGCTTTTGCTTATTCAGAAGTGCCAGATAGCAACACGCGTACTCATGGACCATTTAAACTAATCAGTGCGATGTTAACGCCGAGAACATTTTTTCGGCTGGCCCTATCACTCTTTGAGTTGTTGGTCATCGAGTTATTTTTCTTCTGCGTCATCGTTGGCGTTGCCGTCAGTCCAATTGCCGCCCAGACTCAGTCTCCTGGCAAAATTCAGGCACCGGCCTCGGTTCCAACGCGAAAATCCGTGACATTCCGTGAATTCGTTGACCAGGCCATCCGGCAGGAAAAGAAATTGACTGCCTTGATGCGCAACTTCCAACCGATTGTTGAGACCTACGTTCAGGAAGAAAAGCACGATTCCGCCCTGCAAACCTCGCCCAAGGACGACGACTATTTCCTCAGCCGTTTGGATTTGAGTGGCAAGGCTCCCTCCGATCGCGAATTTGAGAACCCCAAGGGCCGAGACAAAAAAGAGCCTAAGAACGCAGAAGCGTTTGCGGCGGGAGGTTTTGCGTTGCCGATTTTTCTGGACCTTGACCATTTTGATCGGCAGAATTACGACTTTGAGTTTGTCCGCTGGGAAACTCTGGGCGAAGTGCGTTGCGGCGTCGTCAATGTGCAACCCCGCGAAGATACCAAGAATCGCGGTTTTCTGGGCCGGATCTGGATTGAAGACCAGGGCTTCAACATCGTGCGCTTTACCGGCGAGTACACCTCGAAGGCATTTTCTAAGCGTACTTACCATTTTGACAGTTGGCGTGTCGCGACCCCGATGACCCTGTGGATGCCCGCTTATATCTACACTGAGGAGTCGGACCCGCACGATCCCTCGAGCCACGGTCTTTGGTTCAAGGCACAAACGCGCATCTGGGGATACGACTTGGCACACGCCGGCGACCATCGGGAGTATGCCAAGCCTCTCTCGGATACTCCGGTGTGGGTTGACCCCAACCGGCATGAGGCTTCGCAAGATCTCAGCCCTGATCTCACAGTCGGAAAGAGCACGTACACGCCGGAAGACAATTTCGTGGAACGTCTGCAAGTTGCCGGACTCATGGCTCCCGACGGTGAGGTTGACCGCATTCTCGAAACGGTCGTCAACAATCTGCAGATTACGAACAATCTTGATATCGACGGTGTCCGTTGCCGCGTGCTGCTCACCACTCCGCTGGAATCATTTGTTGTTGGCCGAACCATCGTCTTAAGCCGCGGACTCCTCGATGTGCTGCCCGACGAGTCGGCGCTGGCTGCTGTGCTGGCGCATGAACTGGCGCACATCGTTTTGCAGCACTCCCTCGGTGCTGAATTCCTGTTAGGGTTGAACCTTCCATTCTCGGACTTGGATATCTTTGAGAAACTTAACTTTCGTTTCGACGCCACAAGGGAAGCCGAGGCGGACAAAAAAGGTCTCGAGCTGATTTCCAAGTCGCCGTACAAAGACAAGATTGGAAACATGTCTTTATTCCTGAAAGCGCTGGAAGCCCGCTCACCACAGTTGCCGAACCTGCTGCATGGCCGCTTCAGCAACGACTTCGCCAGCAGCCACCTAGTCGGAATGCCGGCTCTCGCGAATTCTTCCAAGCAACTGCAAATGGATAAGACAGATCAAATCGCCGCGCGACCGCTCGGGTCACGAATCAGGGTCGATCCGTGGTCGGACCGGATCGGAATGCTCAAGGCTAGGCCGGCTCCATTACTGTCCGCATCAGAGAAGATGCCCTTCGAAGTGTCCCCATTCTTCCCGTCGCTCCGGTTGGACGAACAAGGAAAATCTCAGCCGTGAAGTACTCCTGGCCGGGACGATGGAAGCATTTCCGTCTTCCAGTCTGGCACATCACCTTTGGCACATCGCGATTCACATATTGCGGATCGCGCTCAACCCTCTCGCTATTCGCGGTCCCATCATCTTTAGTCCTGTACAATTTTCGTGTGAACGGGTGTGTTCGACTTCGGCTCGTAGCGATTGCTTTTGTTCTGCTTGCCATCGCCGCATGGGCAGAGCCAATCTCGCAACTCAAGCCTACCGACTATGTCAACGATTTCGCCCACGTCCTCGACCAAAACACAATCACCCAGATCGACGATATTTGTCTTCAGATCGAGCACAAAGCCAACGCGCAGATTACGCTTGTCACCGTCAATTCGCTCGACGGCTCCGACATCGAAGGCTATGCCGTTGAACTCTTCAAGCAGTGGGGCGTCGGCAGCAAGCAAACCAATCGTGGCGTATTGATTCTCTACGCTATTCAGGATCACCGCGCGCGCATTGAGGTCGGATACGGTCTGGAACCAATTCTGCCCGACGGCAAGGTGGGAAGCTTCCAGCGCGAAGCGATTCCGCTGGTGCGCAGCGGAGAGTACAACCAGGCACTGCTGCTGGTCACGTCCCGCGTTGCTGATGTGATCGCGTCCGACGCTGGAATTCAGCTGACCGGTTCTCGTCCCATCGCTCCGATGCAGCCCGTTCGCCAGCCTTCGAGAGGGATGTCGATTGGTGGCGTCGTGCTATTGATTGTCATCGTTCTAATCGTCTTGTTCACACCGCTACGCAGCATTCTTTTCTGGATGCTGTTTTCCAGCATGTTCGACGGACGCGGAGGCAGTGGGTTTGGCGGGTTCGGTGGAGGTGGTGGTTTCGGCGGCGGTGGAGGTGGCGGCGGCTTCGGAGGCTTTGGTGGTGGCAGTTCCGGCGGTGGTGGGGCCAGCAGCAGTTGGTAGCCAGTGAGGACACGAATGGTTGCTAAAGATCAAATCGACGCTATGACTAAAGACGACAAGAACAAAGCCCAGCTCGACGAATTTGCCCGTCGCGGCCGCGAGGCCTCCGGATCGAACATGGTAGCGATCATTCTCTTCGGCTCCGCGGTTTCCGGCGATTTTCATCCCGGACTTTCTGACCTCAATCTTCTCTGTATTCTGCGCGACAGTTCATTTGCGGCACTGCAGACGCTGGCGCCGGTTGCCAAGTGGTGGGAGCGCCAGAAACAACCGCCTCCGCTCTGCATGACGCAGCATGAGCTGGAGCGTTCGACCGATGTCTTCACCATCGAGTTGCTTGATATGGTCCAGCATCATCGCGTTCTGTGGGGCGAAGACCTGCTGAAGGGCCTGCATATTTCCACGCACTTGCATCGCGTGCAGGTGGAGTACGAGCTTCGCGAGAAGCTTATCCTGCTGCGCCAGCATCTGCTCCTTGCTGCGGACAACAGTTCGCGGCTGTGGGATGTGCTGCTGCATTCCGTTCCGTCATTCGCAACGCTGTTTCGTCACGCATTGATCGCGCTCGGCAGCGACTCTCCGCCCGCTCGCCGCGAAGCGGTGCAGCAACTCTCGGAGAAGATCGAATTCGATCCGTCTCCGATATTTCAGATCCTTGATGTTCGCGAACGCGAGGCGGACCCTAAGAAACTGGATGTTAACGTGATCTGCGCCCGCTACCTGACCGCGATTGAAAAAGTCGCTGCGGTCATCGACGAGGCTCTGGATTCGAAAACGAACATTATGTGAGGATGTAAAACAAAGACTGCGGAGCGAACTACAGACGTTTCAAGGAGCGCTTATGGGCAAAGGATTAATCGCCGTCATCGTGGTCATCGTTATCGTGGGATTCGTCGCTCTGCTCTTTTTTGGCCAGTACGTCAGCGTACGTAACACGCTCGTCACCAAGAATGAAGCGGTCAAGTCCGCCTGGTCGCAGGTGGACATCGTGCTGCAGAGGCGCGCCGATCTGATCCCCAATCTGGTGGAGACCGTGAAAGGCTACGCTCAGCAGGAGCAAACCGTTTTTGGCGATATCGCCAAGGCCCGCTCCGCGCTGCTTTCGGCCGGAACTCCACAGGAAAAGATCGCTGCCAACGGCCAATTGGATGGAGCGCTCGGTCGATTGCTGCTCGTCGTCGAAAACTATCCGCAACTGAAGTCGAACGAAAACTTTCTGCGCCTGCAAGACGAACTCGCCGGGACGGAAAACCGCATTGCTGTCGAGCGCAAGCGCTACAACGATACGCTGCAGGACTACAACACCTACGTCCAGCAGTTTCCCAACAGCATTTATGCGGGATGGGCAGGATTCAAAACAAATGAGGCCTACTTCACGGCATCGGAGGGAGCACGCCAGGTGCCCAAGGTGAATTTTTCGAGCCCAAGCTCGACGACAGCGCCGCAGGCCAGTCCCCAGCCTGTCCCCGCGCACTAATAAAACTCACACGAATGAACAAAGACCGCGGCGTCAGAATCGCGCCGCGGTCTTTGTTATTCCTTACCAAAAATCGGTAATAGCTAGTTGGAAGCCCCGCGGTCTACGGCGTCACGATGAATTGCTTATTGCTGGTCAACGTTCCGCTCGAAGTCGTGACCGTGACGAATCCTGTGGTCGCGCCACTAGGAACGTGGGTAACGAGATGAGTTCCAGAAACGATGATGGGCGTGGCCAGAACTCCATTGAACGAAACGGTCGTCGCTGATGTGAAACCTTGCCCCAGGAACTCGACCTGTCTGCCTACGTTGCCCCGATAAGGAGAGAGTGCGACGTATCCAGGCAAATTCGCGTCGAGCTGGTAGAAGACGCCGCATAGATCCATACCACGATCGCCTAGGCAATTCTTGCCTGTCCCGCCCAAAGAAGTATCCCCGTAGATCAGCCCATTGGTATGCTGGAACGGCGCGACCAAAGACGAAAAACCGTGAGTACCATCGAAGTCGTAAATTACTGAGAAAGCCCCAGTAGGTGTGACTTGGAAGAGAGTGCCGCAGGTGCCGCTGGGAGGACCGCCCTGGCAAAGAGAACTGGTATTACCGCCTTGTTGGGCGACACCATAAAAGTTTCCATCAGTCGCCTGCACCAGTCCGGCATAAACAAAACCTCCATCTGTAGTTCCGTTGAAGTTGTGCAGAACCGTTTCGGTTCCGGTCGGGGTAACTTCGAAAATCACGCCTGCGTTCGATGTGCCTCCTTTCAGGGTTGTTCCATAGAAGTTGCCATCGCTACCCTCGACCAAAGGCCCCCAAGGTTCCGATCCATGGATGCCATCAAAGCTGTAAATTGTGGTTTCTTTTCCGCTGGGCGTAAGTCGGTAAACTACCCCATTATTAGAAGTCCCGCCGATGTTTGCCGTGCCGTAGAGATTTCCATCTGCCGCCACAATTGGGGAAGCTTCTGGATTGCAGCCATCGGGGCTAATTCCGGAAAAGCTATACAGAACGGAGTAGGCCCCGTGCAGAGTGATCGCATAGATAACCCCACAACTTCCGCCGCCGTGTGGCGTAGCTCCGTACATTGTGTCACCGACACCTTGTGTCGGAGCGCTTATGGGGAAATCACCATCATTCGAAATACTGCCAAAGACGTGTAGCACAGTATAGACCTTACTGGGTGTGATCCGAAATAGTGTCCCAATGCTGCCGTTGTTGGTTCCACCATTGGTGGTGGTGCCATAAAAATTGCCATCGTAGCCGAGAGTCAATCCGCCTTCGGGCGTCGTGCCGTCTGCGCAGCTCGGCTGAGAGCAAAAGTTGTACATGACATTCAGCTTTCCATCAGGAGTCAGCCGGAACACCGTACCGTTGTTTGTAGTCCCGCCGCCCTCTGTGGTCGAATACAAATTGCCATCCCGTCCTTGCGCAATACTTCCGATCCAACCTGGGCCTGCGGGATCGAAAGCTCGCGTGCCGAAGTTATACAGCACCGAAAGTGTTTGAGCGTGGCTGTTGGCAACCGCTGCTATGGTGAACAACAACAAAGTAAGAGCAAGGACTCGGTTGCCTTTGATTTGCATCGTGATTTTCTCCTGTTGCTTCCTCGAACGGGATAACGGTCTGCTCTAAAACACAGCGATTGAGGTTAGTGGACCGACGGGGGAGAAGCATTGATAGCGGACAAATTAAGATAAGCGCGGGCAAGACGGCCCGTCAAGAATGAAAGATTTTGCGCAGCCAAACGATACGGTGTTTACCTGAGATGTTTATCTAGGGCATCGGGCTAAAGAACACTCCAACACACTGTCATGCTGAGCGAAGAACGACCTCTGCAAAGCGGAGGACGTTCGCAGTCGAAGCATCCCTAACCTCACCTGTGCAGCCCAGCCCGCCACAACCCGAATCCCGATAGACGGTAGGGATGCTTCGACTGCGTAATGGCGATCGCTTCGCGATCCCCATCACTTCGCTCAGCATGACAATACTGAGTACCCGGTGTCTCGGACTGTTTAATCTAGGGCACCACTAGAAATTGCCGATTGCTGGTCAGAGTGCCACTTGATGTAGTCACCGTGACAAATCCTGTAGTGGCACCACTGGGAACGAAAGCTTTGAGATAAGTTCCGGACACCACCGTCGCTGTCGCGGGCGTTCCGTTGAAGCTGACGGTAGTTGATGAAGTGAACCCCTGGCCCAGAATCTCGACAAAGCTTCCTACCTTGCCTTGATAAGGCACCAGAGACACAAACGCCGGCAGGCTGTTGTTTAAGCTGTAAAAGACACCGCAACCGAAGGGGGCACACGATCCAGTGGTGATTCCTCCACCGTTGGTGGCTCCATAGAGTATCCCATTCGTATGCTGAAACAATGTGGCCACTGGATAGGCGCCGTCATTGTTCTCAAACGTGTGAATTACGGTGAACCCGCCCGCGGGAGTGACCTGGAACAGAGTCCCACAATTGTCGCTGCAGTTCGAGCCATTGCCACCGGACTGGTTGGCGCCGTAAAAGTTTCCATCCGTAGCCTGAACAAGACCGGCGAAGGTATTGCTTCCGTCCGGCGATCCGTTCATGTCATGCAGAACAGTCAGGGTTCCGGTGGATGTGATCTTGAAAACCGAACCGAACAAAAGGCCCGCTTCCCCAGGTTGTACCGTAGAAATTTCCGTCGCCACCTTGAATCAATGGGCCGAAAGGACCGAGCCCGTCGCCAAAGACAGTATCGAAGTTGTGAAGTACGGTCAAACTTCCGGCAGGCGTCACCTTGAACACGATGCCGTAGCCCATGCTTCCCCCGGAAGTTGTGATCCCATAAAAGTTGCTATCGGTACCCAGAACTAGCGAGGCCTGCGGATTGCAGCCTTCGGTTTTTGTTGAATCGGTGCAGCAGATGGAAGCCGCCGGGCGCCGCACCGGAATTTGTAATCTTGTAAATCGTGCCGCAGCCGTCGGGTAGGCCTCCGTTCCGAGCTGTTCCATAGAAGCTTCCGTCCGGGCCCTGGATCGGCGGCGCTGTCGGCAAAGTTCCGTCGTTGCCTCCAGTAAAGTTGTAAAGCACGGTCAGGGTGCCCGTCTGCGTTATGTCAAATATCGTTCCTTGGTTGAAGCTACCGCCAGTAGCCGTAGTGCCTAAGAAATGGCCGTCCGGACGAAGGGTCAAGCCACTGTCAGGGTCGCTGCCGTCGGCACAATTCGCTTGAGAGCAGAAACTATACAGTACTCTCAGTTCCCCCTTCGGACTGATCTTGTAAACCGTGCCCATGCTGTTTGCACCGCCATCAGGAGATGTGCCGTATAAATCCCCGTCTCCTCCCTGCGTCACGCCGTTTTGCGGAGACTCCGGATCTCCGGTTTGACTTGCAAAGACATGCAGGACGGAGAAGGTTTGCGCTTTACCCATCGTAGCTGCCGACATGGCGACCACGATCACTATCGCTACAGAAAGCATGCGATGCCTCTGGACTTTTTTCATAAAAACCTCCATCAAAAGCCCTTCGAATTCGATATTGAGGACCCGCTTGCTGAATCACATCAGGGAAGAGATAAAAACGATGGGGAAAACTAAGCGATCTGGCGCATCGAACGGCGCGGGAATAAACGGTGCAATTTTACGCCAGCAAATTCATTGGCCAAGAAATAAAGATTTACGTTGGGAAATTTGCAACACGGGTACCGGCAGTCCATCTCTGTCAGCGACAGATATGGCAGGATTTCAACCGCAGCGAATGCTGACAGCTTTCCCTTTAAACGCGCAACCCTACGGCGTGACCAGAAATTTCTGATTGCTGCTCAAGGTGCCATGCGAAGTGGTCACCGTGGCAAATCCAGTGGTGGCGCCGGCCGGAACGGTAGCCCTCAAATACGTATCCGAAACTACCACCGTGGGAGCGGGTTTTCCGTTGAAGCTGACCATGCTCGAGGATGTGAAGCCCTGCCCCAGAAACGCAATTGTGCTTCCGGCCTTCCCACGGTACGGCAAAGGAGAAACGAACTCCGGCAAATTAGCGTCCCAGCTATAGAAGACGCCGCAGCCAAAAGACCCGCACGACCCGCCGGTGATGCCTCCCCAATACGCGTCTCCATACAAAAGACCGTTTGTATGCTGGAATGGAGTGGCTTCCGCGAAGTAACCTGTCGTGCCATCGAAGTTGTAGAGGACCGTAAACGCGCCTTGCGGTGTGATCTGGAACAGACTGCCGCAGCCGTTATCGCAGTCTGTGCTGTCTCCACCTTGCTCGGCAGCGCCGTAGAAGTTTCCGTCGGTGGCTTGAACCAGCCCGCCGATCAACCATGCCCCATCAACCCCATTCATGCTGTGCAGAACCGTCAACTTCCCGTTGGGCGTGATCTTGAAAATGCTTCCGCCGGTTGGCGCCCCGATTCCGCGTGTCGTGCCGTAGAAGTTTCCGTCACTG
>Ga0307479_10000078_pt1 | contig 98755 bp, 82 predicted proteins | sample atmos_gasesECM4C_FD_203743 | JGI IMG/M metagenome (GOLD analysis project Ga0307479, IMG submission 203743) | Hardwood forest soil microbial communities from Morgan-Monroe State Forest, Indiana, United States - atmos_gasesECM4C_515 | ecosystem: Environmental > Terrestrial > Soil > Temperate... | reverse complement strand
CGGTTCTCGCGGGTCTAAAAAACGGGATGTAAAACCTGACCCCCTTATGTATGATTAAGGCCGATCCGCGACGAATTAGTTACAGCCTCGGAGAGAGCATGCGGAGGGCTGAGTGCTATGCGCAGGGGTCAGGACCGACTGACTTTTTCCGTCGTCTTGCTTGTGGTTGCAATCTTGAGCAGCCTTGCGGTCTTGTGTGCCCAAACAAATGCGAACCAAAAGGGGGTTAGCGTAGCACCAAGGCCGGTGCGGTCAGGGCACGGCCGTTACGTCGCCCTCGTAATTGGCATCAACAACTATCCGAACTTCCCGAAGCTCAAGACACCGATCAATGATGCCGAAGCCGTTGCTGAAATCCTCCGGGAGCCCTACGGGTTTAAGGTTGAGCTATTGCTCGATGCCAATGCCACTCGGGATCAGGTGCTCGAAACGCTCGACCGGTACCGGCAACAGTTGGGTGAGGACGACAATCTGCTGATCTACTATGCCGGCCACGGATTTTACGATCCGCAAATGAGGGTGGCCTATTGGGCTCCGGTCGATGCCAGGCAGGACACCTACTCCCACTGGATTATCGCGACGGAGATTACAAGCAGAGCCAGGGCCATCCACGCGCGCCACGTGCTGGTGGTCTCGGATAGCTGCTATTCCGGTATGTTTAACACGAAGGGTGCCGACTCGGCGGTGATTACGCCGATCGAGCGCGGTCGCTTCTTGGACAGGATCGCTGAGGGAAGGTCCAGGCACTTGATGTCCAGTGGTGGAAATGAGCCGGTTGCCGACTGCGATCCGTCGGGTTCTTGCGTTCATTCGCTGTTCGCCCAAGCCCTTCTGCAGGGCTTGGGACACATGCCTTTTGACCGATTCGCAGCAAAGGAACTTTTTGATAAATATGTCATGGTGCAGGTTCCGGGACGATCAAAGCAGATGCCGGAATACAGCCCCATCGAGGAACTTGGCCCTGAGGATGGCGATTTCGTTTTTCTTAGGAAGTCCGACGATCCCAACCGCGCCGTACAACAGGACCCGGAACCGACCCTGCACCCGCAATCGGCAAAAGACCCCGAAAGAGAGGCTGTAGGTGCCGCACTAGATCGCTACACCGACGCATACTCGAGCTTCGATATCGAGGTAATGAAGCAAGCGTGGCCGACGTTGTCGAAAGGACAGATTAGGCAAATTGAGGACGGTTGGAAGAGATTTAGGGCTGTCAAGGTAGAACTGAGGAATCCTACTACCACCCTCTTCGGCGCGACCGCTAAAGTGGCGTGCGATCAGTGGATGGTCTATACGCGAGAGGGTACACGGCAACCGCCCCAGGTAGACTCGGTTGAGATTGTGCTTAAGAAAGATAAGGGAGGTTGGGTTGTAAATAATGTGTGTGGGTCGCATGACCTAAAAAAATGTCACGAGAAGATCGGCATGATAAATGATTAAGCTAAATTCTTAGCCACTTTTTTCACGTGAACAATTACCCATGTGTGAGACTCGACCATATGGGTGTGGGTCCCTTGGCCGATTCGCTCACATTTGTCCGTCGGTTTCGCCCTCTTCTCCTTTGACTTTGTGCCGAATTGCGAGTAATCTCCTAGTCCTTCCCTCGGTGCGAGTGTTTTCCATGTGCAAGTCACACGGCCCAATTCCCATTGGAGCCTGGTGCTGGCGGGTCCGCAAGGTAGCCGTCGCCAACCATGTGCATCCCTTCCTCCATGCTCCTGGGGATGGAATTCAATTACTGTTGCTGCTGGTCGCCGTTGTCTTCGGGCCGGTGTCGGCAGCCGCTCAGGTCGGATGCATCCCGAATACCCCGAACTATCCCTGCGTGTATGTGGCCGACAGTGGCGATAGCACCGTTTCGGTGATAAACGCCACAACCCAGAACGTAATCACTATGATTGCGGGGATTGGCCCGTCTCCGACGGGTGTGGCAGTGACGCCGAATAACGCATTTGTTTACGTAACCACGGTAAATACGCCAGTTTCGCAGGTTGCGGTCATTGACACCAGAACGAATACTCTGACCACCAGCGTCTCGCTGCATTCGCTGAACGGCGTTCCCTCCCAAATTGCCATTACACCGGACGGCGCCTTCGCATATGTGGTAGAGAGTTCAACGATCGAAGTAATTGACACCGCGACTAATCTCGCCGTCAGTGTGGTTAACGGTGTAACCAGTCCGACCGCAATCGCCTTTACTCCCGATGGAAAGTTCGCTTACATCGCGGACACTTGTCCACGTAATGCGTGTGCCCAGGTGGTGGATACATCAACGCAGCTGGTTACAACCACAATCCAGATTCCAGACACGCTCGTGTCTGAGCCAGCCTCGATTGCAGTGACACCGGATGGGTCCACCGTTTGCATGTCTGTGGGAGACCCTAATCACCAATTTGAGGTTGCGTTCATCAATGCCAGCAGCAACACTCTTCTCGTAGCGGTTCCCCTAGAGCAGCTAGCATTGGCCTCGAACTTGGGATTCGGAATTACGCCCGGTGGAATTCTCTACGCAGCCGCATCGACTGACCCAATCACCGGAAATCCGTTGAACACTGTCATTCCGGTGAACACAATTTCCCAGGTAGCTGGAGCGCCGATAAACGTCGGACTTGGTCCGACGGGCGTCGCCGTTGCTGCTGGTGGAGCTTTTGTGTATGTGACCAACGCTAACAGCGACACCGTGTCGGTAATCGACACGACGAATGATACGGTCATCGCAACTGTCGCAGTGGCGGGAAAGACGCCTCAAGGCGTGGCGGCCATGCCCTCGATCCCGCCGACCATTACTACCCAGCCCGCTAGTCAAACCGTTAACTTTGGCCAAGGGGCCACGTTAAGCGTGGTGGCAACCGGCACAGTGCCTCTTGCGTACCAATGGTACGCGGGGATGAGTGGGGATGTCACAAAGCCGTTCGCAACCGGACCTTCCATTAGCTTTGGCGTTTTGACGTCCAGCCCCGGCAGCTTCTGGGTGCAGGCAAGCAACCTGGCGGGAAGCGCGAACAGCAATACCGCTACGATCACCGTGAACCCTGCTCCTCCGCCGACCATCACAACCCAGCCCGCTAGCCAGACGATTAATCCTGGGCAAACCGCAACCTTGACTTTCGCGGCGATTACCCCGCCGCCGCTTAGCTACAACGCTCAGTGGTATCAGGGGCAGAGTGGGGATACGTCCACGCCTGTCGCTGGAGCTGTGGGTAATTCTTTCACAACCCCTGCCTTGGCCTCCACCACCAGCTACTGGGTGCAGGCGACGGACATCGCTGGCAGCGCGAATAGCAACACCGCAACCATAACCGTGATCCAGCCGCCACAAACTGTATCTCCAGGCCAGTCCGTCGACGTGGGGGTTTTGGTCAACTCGCCAACGGGATCGCCGGTAGAGGTGGGTTTCGCTTGCACCATTGTGACGAGCCAAGCGGACCAGAATCCTCGGCTAGCTTCGGACCTCGGTATCACGTGCCATTCGAATCCGCCCACGATTACTCTTTCTAAGGCCCCTCAAAGCGTGACGATCATGATTAGCACGACTGGATCAGCTTCTGGGGCCTTGGCGCCCCGCACGAGGAATCCAACCTGGTTCTATGCCTTATGGCTGCCACTGCTGGCCATGGCTTTCTTTGGTGAAGGGTTCAGCACGCTCTGCTCGCGCTGCGGAGACGTGTCTCAGTACGTCGCGCTGGCCGCCCTAGTCGTACTGCTCCTGCTGCTTACGTCTTGTGGGGGTGGATTCACCGCACCCAACGTGGCGGCGACCCCTGCGGGCAGCTACAAGTTGACCATTGTGGATTATCCCATCCAGGGGCAGACTTCTGGTTTTGTGCAGACACTGCTGATAGTTCCGCTTACCGTCACCTAGCTGCAATGAGCTGCACGAAAGCGGCCTTAGGAAGGTCACAGGCCCTGCGCAAGGAAGGAACAATGTTCAAGCGTGCTCTAACGATTGCGACGCTGGTCGGTTGGTTCGGTTCGAGCAGCGCGTCCGCGCAAACCACCACGTGCGGTAATACCAAACTTTCTTGTCTCCTGCCGACTGCCTTTCACTCCAATCCCCCCACGTTCAATTTCTTCAACGAAGCATTTGGAACGCAGATTGGTCAGTTGCCGCTGGCAACTCCGGCCTCAGGATTCATTTACACTTTCAACGGGAGCGTCTACACAGACACTCAAGAGAGCTTTGGACCACTGCTCGCTCAGCGACTGGAGACAATTGGCCGTCACAAGCTTTATTTGGCTTTTACGTATCAGCGGTTTGGCTTTAGCGAGATCGATGGCAATGATCTTAGTAATATTCCTATACTCCTCAATTTCCCTGCTGAGCCGCCGAACGCGCAGGTTGTAACCGCAACCGAAAATCGTGTGGACGCCACGGTCGACCAGTTTGCGGCCTTCGCTACGTTTGGTCTCACCGACCGGATTGACGTGTCTGTCGCAGTGCCGTTTGAAAGAATATCGATGGGAGTGACCTCGACGGGAACCGAATATTGCTCGACGTGCACGGCCAAAGCGTCTTTCAACCAGTCTCTCGCCGGGTCCGCTGACGGTATTGGTGACCTGGTGGTTTCGACCAAGAGTACTTTGCTTAAGCATAAGAGTACTTTGTTGTTTAGACATAAGGAAGAGTTCGGGCTGGCTTTAGGCGCGGAATTGCGGTTTCCTACGGGAGACGCGCGTAATTTCCTCGGATCTGGAGCTCTGGGAGTTAAGCCGTATTTCGTCGTGGCCCGCCAGGGGGTAGTTGCGCCTCACCTGAACGTGGGATATCAGTGGAATAGCGATTCTGTCCTCGCCGCTGACAAGAACGGGAAACGGCAACCTTTGCCGGGATTCTTCAGCTACGCGCTGGGAGCTGACATCGGTCTCAAGAAGCGCCTCACAGTGGTCGCCGACTGGGTGGGGCAACTTTTCTTCAATGCCCCGCAGGTGTCCACGCCGAGAAGTCTTCTGGTCACAGTCAATAACCAGCCGGCTCCCTTACCCAGTGTTGTGCTTTTTAACGGTTCATACAAGGTCAATAACCTGGGTGTGGGCGTAAAAGCGAACCCTGTCCGGCATCTCTTGGTGACGGCAAATGTGACAATTAAGCTGGACAATGGAGGCTTACGGGCCAAAGTAGTTCCACTTGGTGGAATCTCGTATTCATTCTAGGAGTGGGGATCCTTGTCTTGCGGAGTCACAGGTGCCGGAGGTGCAGCGCGCCATTGAAGGTGGCCCAGCGTGAGCTCGATGGAAAAGGGCGGGCTGAGGTGAGGTATTCGGGAACTGAGGCGCTGGCGCGGGTGATGGTGGGAGGCGTGGTCGGAGGAGGGCATGCAGGCGCTGATGCCGGGGATGCCGGGGAGATTCAGAAGGCGCCGGGAGTGTGAGCGACGATCGGCCGGATATTCGTTCCTGCTTTTCGGACTTGCAAGTCCAAAATTTCCGGAGACGGCTAACGATAACGACGTACAACGTTTTGCAGATGCTCGAAGAATGGAAAATCGCGCGTCCGTACAACTTTCTCTTGCTGCCAATGGTTCACTCCGTGTTTGGATTTGCATTCCATCGACAATCAAACGAAAAGGTTCTTCTTTGGTTTGTGCGTTTTTCATCAAAACAGGAGCAACTGGTTTGACCTGGAATGTGTCAATGTACACAACGGCAAAAGATACAAAATGCTCAATTGCGAGAAAACGAATGGAAGTATTACGTGCAACGTAGTCTTTCCTCATAATTCGCACATTTGGTAGTTCAGTACATCCGCACCGGGTTTGATGGTGCGTGAGTATCAACTACAGGGGTTCGTCCTCACTGAGCTGATACCTGATTGGCTTCATCAATGCGCGCGACGAGAATATAGACGACGGTCCAGTAGGGTTCATTCGGTTTGAGGACAGGCCGCATCTGCTCTCAAGCAACCAGAATCGGGATGACGGTCTGGGGTGGGAGATCCCACCCCAGCTACCAAACCGTGTTGAGAATCGGAGATGTCCGATCAAAAGAGCCTCGCAAAAGGTTGCGCAGACTGCGCAGACCCGGGCGGTCCTCGCCAGCCAACTGAGCGGCAGGAGTTCCGGCAGAGATCATCGGAATCAGAAGCAGCAGGATAAGTGCAGAAGTAAGTCGCCTCGCTTTTTCATTCGTATCCTTGGGGCAAGAATAAGCACGACTAACGGAATGGGCGGGCCAACTTCATGCCTGCCCAGCTCTCTCAACGAGGATTTCAGCAGGTGCCCAGGCAGCAGGGGCTGTGAGGCCCATCCGCGATCTCCGCCGCCAGTTGCGCAAGTGAATCCGGGTTTCCCATGGCCTGCGCGGTTGTGGTGACTGCCGGGAGGTCGATCAACCCGAGCAAGTGAAAATGCTCGTGAATCATCACATCGCGTTGGCACCCCGGACCACTGGCGAGGAAATTGTCGCAAATAAAGATCGGGTCAACCCCACCGCGCGAATATGCGAAATTGGGTGGGCATGCATTTCCAAAAGGATCGACTTGAACGCCATTCGATTGGTAAAGCAATCTTGGTGTCAGGCCAAGATTGTTCAGGAACAGCTGCTGGGCTGCCTGTACAGTAACCAAGAACGCAGGATCGCCAGGTGCGACGAAGAGCCAGTGCTGGATAGCTGCAGCTGTGAAAGTGTAAGGATTGGGATCCAGGCCCGACTGCACGGTGTTAATAACGTCGGACAATTCGGACAGTACGAACAAAAGCGTGCCGATGCGCCGAGTGTTGGCATCAGCAATGACTGACTGGGGACTGGGAGCAGGCGCCGGAGGCGACGGTTGTCTAGCCAGGCTGCCCAGACGTTGCTGCAGAACATGCGCCGACTCGTGAGCGAGCAACTTTCGTCCCGTGCTCGTTCCCGGCGCGTACGAATTAGGCGCAAACGCTATATGCTCTCCTACCGTATAGTCGAGCGCGTTTGTTGCGGCTACGGATTCTGCCGCTTTTGCGTCGGTGTATGTCCGCACTCGGCTGAGGTTGTAGCCGAAGCGCCGCTCGAAGAAAGCGCCGGCGGATGCCTCGAGTGGATGCCCAGGGGCCCGTACGACCTCGTCTACGATGGGTGGTACGCTGGTTTCCCCATCTATCCGACCTTGGACGCGGCTGGTTTGCGGCGATTCATGACCCATGCTCAACTGCTCTACTCGGCACGTTGGGCGCTGGCCTCCACACGCGCAAGCCGGCTGAGCCCTCATCTCTGGGGTGCTCATCACCCTCTCGGCGGACCGATCTGCCTGACGCTCGTATATATCTCCCGAAGGACCGATCTCGGGGGTTCGCTGAATCTTCATGGTTGGTTTCGCGTGCGATGGTGTTCCACTCACGTCATGCGCGAAGTGGCCTAGTGTGAGGGCAGAAGCTGCCTCATGCTGTTGAGTAACCGGCCGGATTAACCAGAACCGCTTGGTTTCCGATTGTCCGTTGCAAACGCATAATGGGATGAATCGTATCGTAGTCTCCGGGAACTTCTCGCGCACGCTTTGCGGGACTGATCGGTGTCATCAAACGAATTGGACTTTGCTTCCGTGAAAGGGTTTGCGTAATCTATCTCCTCCGTCTAACTTGCTGGGAGGGCTTTTGCAGAACCGATCAAAGCCGGGATTCCCCTTTTGACTCCAGAGATTGTACTCCGAGGTTCCTGGTTTGAGTACTATTCCGGCCCCAGAAGACGACCCGAGAAAGTGAGCTGACAGAAAGTCAAGTCCGTGTTCGCTTGTCGCTCGGCTTGTGATCGCTCGTCGTTCGCCTCACAGATCATTGAAAGTCGGACTGCTCATTGCGGCTCCAGAGAAAAGCCAGTGAACCACTTCCCGGCGCCCCGAGCAGTTCGTTCTCTGCAGTCCGGCTTGTGTACGAATAATCGCCAAATACGGGCATTTGTCGCGTACTCAGGAGCCAACGGTGCACCTTTTCTCTGGGCAGTCGAGACTGCGTGGCGGAGCGGAGTGGATTCGAAACCTCGGTACAGGTCTGCATTGGCGCAAGAGCCGACGTTTGCGTAAGTTACAGGGACTCAATCTCTTACCCGTAGAAAATGGTGGAGTGGTGTTGCGGCACTCTGGCAAATCAGTGCGGTTTGCAGTCCGATCGAAAGGCGAATGGCTTTGCGATTCTGTGGCTGAAAAGTGGTCTCTACAACGCCCAACAAGCTGCCAAATTGGTTCCGCACATGACTGCGTGCCTGCCGCGCAGTCCGAAAGCGAAAAATATCTCCGCAGGATGTGCTTGTCAAAAGGCGAATGGCTTGCGACTTTCGGAGATTCCTGCCCCGTCATCCGCTTCAATCGTCGGCAAGCGCCAACTTCCTACGACGCGACTTATGGCTCGCAATAGTCTCCGGTTTGTCCGTAAACGCCTACAACGCCGCCACCATGACCGGAATCCAGTACGAGTCAATGGCAATACGTGCCCGAGTGGATAGTTCGAGGAGGATGAACTGGGTCGAGAAGGCCCGAGAACCCCCCAAGAGGACCCCGAGAGGCGGCTTGACTTTATGCTAATCTACTGTACCTTCCCGCACATTTGGTGCTCGCCTTCGTTGTGCATTTTCCAGATGATTACATTGTAGCGGCGACTCCTAGGAGGCTCTTTTCGGCGGACTACCGAGGAACAAGGACAGCTCAGTAAAACCGAGGGCAGCCTTTCTAGAGGGAAGCCTCCGACATCTCCTGAATGAGAATCTTGATCTGGTAAACACTGGGTTCGGGCCCAATTTCATGGCCCCTGAAACGAATGCAGGCGTAATTCTTTGCTGGGTTGTCTGTTCGTCGACCCGCGAACGCACTTTATAGGACCCAAAACAGCACTTTATGCGGAAGTTTTCGACGCCACTGCTAAGATAGACTAGCTTACGCTACGATGGCGTTTTGTTCTCGACTTAGCATGCGTTCTGCGGCAAGTTTGCTTTGCGGGCCTTGATTAGACAAGATATCCCGGAAACGAAAGCAATGGATGTTAGGGGAATCCATGGGATGAAGACGGGAAACGCACGGGAAATGCGCGGTAAGTGCGCGGTCAATCTAGGGTAGATTAAGTTAGTCTACGCCACATTTTGTTCTCGACTTGGCATCCGTTCTACGGCAAGATTGCTTTGTAGGCATTGATTAACCCGGAAGACTGAAGGAGAAGGTGTGACACGGCCGCCGTAGAGACCTTAGCGTCTTCCTAAACTCGTTTTACTCACCGGAACTCATCGGCACATCCGACCTCCGGGCAACACGCCAGAATCGGCGTGACTTGCCTGGGGGTTTATTTCTTGGAGTTGAAGAAAGGGATGTAAAGAATGGCACAGGACAGAGAAGTCGAGGATGAGTTGCTGACAGTTTCAGAGATCGCCGCAGCTTTGAAGGTACCCATCTCTTGGGTGTACGAGAGAGCGCGCCGTTCCGGGGCCGACCGGATTCCACACTTCAAACTGGGGAAGTATCTGCGTTTTCGCTGGTCGACTGTCCGGGAGTGGTTGGAAAATCTAAAGAAACAATGACTTGCTCGATATGAAACCGACGACTACACTGCCAGCGACGCATAATCGCCTAAGCGAGCCGACGAAGGGAGGAAAATTGGCTCGCAAGAAAAGTTTTCAACGCGGTTCATTGTTTCAACGTGGCAAGCGCAACAAGGTGTGGGTCGGACGCTGGTGGGAGGAGACGATTGACGGCGAGGGAAAATCAGTCCGGGTCCGTCGATCCGAGATCCTTGGAGAAGTTGCTGAACTGACCAGTCAACGTCAGGCAGCAAGACTTCTCACCCAGCGGATGCAGCGCATCAACGGCGATCAATACTGTCCCCAGGCAACTCGCAAGTTCGTCGATTTTGTGCGGGTAGATTGGGAGCCAGTAATGTTGCCCACGATGAAATATGCTACCCAAAAATCGTATGCGTATTTCATTCGCGTGCACTTGATTCCGGTCCTCGGCGATGTCCGCTTGCGGGATCATAACCGGGAACCGATTCAAACGATGCTGAATGCCAAGCCGGCCACGGGGCTGGCTTGGGAAACAGTCCATCACCTACAGTGCGCTCTCAGTAAGATACTTAGTACGGCAGTCGAGTGGGGCTACATCGAAGCCAACCCTGTACACATGACAAGACTTCCACGAAGGCGACGAACGTATGCGAAGGCGGTTCTGACACCGGTGCAACTGCGGTTGCTCGTGCCCAGACTGCCGGAGCCGTCGCGTGCGCTCGTTCTTCTGTTAATGCTCACGGGGTTGCGGATCGGCGAACTGCTGGCATTACGCTGGCGCAACGTCGACCTCGCGAGCGGTCTGGCCCGGGTGGAGGAGACCGTCTACGGGGGACACTTCGATGAACCCCAAAAGCAGGCACAGTATGCGCCTGATTCCGTTGGGACCGCTAGCGGTTGCGATCCTTTCGGAGAGACGCAGACAGGGGCTCGCTGAGTCGTCGGGCTTGGTGTTTTGCGGTCGTACCGGAAGCACTATGGACCGACGTACCCTGTTATCGCGGCAGCTCAAGCCGGCAGCGAAAGCTGTGGGATTGGGCCACGTAAACTGGCACCTGCTGCGGCACTCGAACGCCACCCTGCATGATTCGCTCGGTACGCCACTAGGAACCGTACAGGCTCTGCTGGGGCACTCATCGAGTGAGATCACGCGCCAACTGTACCTGCATTCGCTGCCCGAAGACCGGCGGGTGGCAGCGGAGAAGTTGGAAGCGCTTCTATTTGGACCCAAGTCGGACCCGAGTTTCAACGGGCGAGAACTCGCGCTTCCGGAATTTGTTGGTGCAGAAGAAGTTAATGGTCGGGGCGAGGAGATTTGAACTCCTGACCCCCTGCGCCCAAGGCAGGTGCGCTACCAGGCTGCGCTACGCCCCGACTGTTAACATCCGAACTCTGCTAAACGATGATTCTTCCGGATAAGGACTCTTCCGAATCAACGATCTTCCGATTATAAACGACGGAAGCGCGCTATAATTTTTCTCGGGGATATGCCGAGCTTGCGGTATGCGTTAGTCGCCTACGTGAAAGGGCCTGTGGGAGAGTTCGTGGAGAACCTCCGGCGGGAGCTGCATCCCGATTTACCCCACTTTGCTGCCCATCTCACCCTCCTGCCGCCACGGCCTCTGCAAGGGACGGAGAACGCCGCCCTGCAAGTTTTGGCCGGCATCTGCGGCCGGGCCGAGCCGTTTGAAGTGACCTTGGGCGACATGGAATCCTTTGTTCCCACCACCCCGACGGTTTACATCCGCGTGGCCCATGCCGCACCACGGCTGCTGCAACTGCACGATCAACTGAACACCCAGGCGCTGGCCTTTTGCGAGGAGTGGCCTTACATCCCTCACTTGACGATCGCGAAACTGCCCACCGAACAAGCGGCGCAACAAGCCCTGCAGATCGCCCGCGAGCACTGGCAGCACTATGCGGGCAGCCGCCGCATCCTGCTGGACCGGCTGACGTTCGTGCGGGAAGAATCGCCGAACTGCTGGGTGGATCTGGCTCCTGTACCCCTTGGCGGCACGCTGGTTTCGCCGTAACCTCAGCCTGATTACCTTACTAATTACCCTTCATTACGTTACCCCTGTCGTAAGGGCATGGCCCCTGGTACATTTCCCTCCCGTGCGTTGCGAACCCCTTCTCCGCGCTGTAAACAAGAAGACAGGGAAGTCCGATACCCGCGCCGTTAGCCACTCCTGGCCTGGGTTTCAGAAACGCCCCGGGGGCAAAATGCAGATTGGGGTCTACGGTTCGGGTTTCTTGGGAACAGTGATTTCGGCCTGCCTGGCGGATTTTGGCACTCCAGTGACATGCTGTCATCCCGACCGGTCGCGCATGGTCGAGATGGCGCAAGGCAACATCCCATTCTTTGAAAAGAATCTGAAAGAAATCATCCGGCGCAACGTGCGTGCGGGACGGTTGGCCTATTCCACCGACATCGAATCGTTTGCCCGCAAAGCTCAGGTTATTTTTCTGGCGGAAGATTCAGCCGACACGCTTACCGACGTGGTGATGCGCATCGCACGGTTGGCCCCGAAGCCTCCGATTCTGACTATCGTCACCCCCGTTTCCGTCGGCACAGCCTCGGCCTTGGAGAAGACCCTGAAGGATGCCGGCCTCCAGGCGACGATCGTTTCCCAGCCTATGTTCTTTACGGACGGTTGCGCGGTCGAGGATTTCAACTGGCCGGATCGCCTGATCCTGGGATCGACTTCCAACGAAGCCGTACACGTACTGAAACAGATTTTCCATCCGCTCGTGATGCGCGGAGTCCCCGTGATCGTCACCAATCAGGCGACGGCGGAGCTGGTGCGGGAATCAGCGACAGCTTTCGTGGCGACAAAGATTTCCTTTATCAATGAAGTCGCAGCGCTCTGCGAACGCGTAGGCGCGGACGCAGTCAACCTGGCCCTGGCTCTGGGACTCGACAAGAAAATTGCCCCGCGCTGCCTGCAGCCGGGAGCGGGCATGGGCGGAGTATTTGCCGAGTCCGACATGGATTCGCTGGCGCAATTGGCCCAGGCCAACGGTGTTCCGCTGAAAGTGCTGAGCGCGGCGCGCGATGTAAACCACACGCTGGCCGACCGGCTGGTCGAAAAAATTGCAATCGCCTTGAACTCGGTCGAGAATAAGGATGTAGGAATTCTGGGGATGGCATTCAAGCCGAACACGAATTCGGTGGCGGGATCGTCGGCAATTCGCTTGGCGGAAACGCTAGTGGCGAGGGGCGCACGGGTAAGGGCTTACGATCCAGTAGCGCTAGCCGATGCCAAGGCTCGGTTAAACGGATCGGTGCGTTATTGCGAGACCGCTTATGCAGCGGCAGAGGGCATGGATGCATTGGTGGTCGGTACGGGCTGGCCCGAATTTCGCGCCCTCGATTTTGATCGCATCAAGCACTTGCTTAAGAAGCCAATCATCGTGGACACCAAGAATCTTCTGGATTCCGTGCGACTGCGCGCCATGGGGTTCGAGTACGTCGGCGTCGGGCGCGGCTAACTGCGCCACTCCATCGAGCTCCGGTGGACCTCCTAGCCAGCCCTAATTTCACTCAGGGATGCACTGACAGGCGCATGCGCTCGCCATCGCGGGACTAGGTTCCCGTTCCCGAGAGCTCGATCACCATTGGCTTCGAAGAGGCGCTGTCGTTGATCGTGACCGTCCCTGATTTCGCGCCTTTCGATTGTGGTGAGAATGCAACGCTGATCGCGCAGTTCGCTCCCGCCGCCACGCTCGACCCGCAAGTCGAAGTCATGGCGAACTGGCCGGTGGCTTTCATGGAGGAGATTTTCAGGGTGGTAGTGCCAGTATTGGTGAGCCTGACGGTCTGAGGCGAACTGGTGGTGCCGACGGCTTGCTTCTTGAAGTTCAGCGGCGTAGTCGGAGAGAAGCTGACCACGCCGGTATTGAGCAGGACGATCACGTCGTTGAATCGATTGTCAGTCACTACAAGATCTTTCTTCTTATCGCCGTTGAGATCGCCCACAGCGACGAAGTTCGCCTCAGCCCCAGCCGGGTAAAATACGCCGGGATCTTGAAAGCTGCCATCCCCATTGCCCAGAAAGACAGTTACTCCAGTGTTTGGTGCAAATCCGTTCACCACCGCCAAATCCAGCTTGCCATCGCCGTTAAGGTCCGCCGCCGCCACCCACAAACTGAACGCAATCGGGTATTCGGCTGCGGTTTGAAACGTTCCGTCGCCGTTGCCCAGGAGAACGCTGACGGAGCCGCCCTCGGAGTTGGCGATGGCCAGGTCAAGTTTGTGATCGCCGTTGAGGTCGGCCACCGCGATCGAGGTCGGAACTGTTCCGCCGGGATAGCTGGCTCCTTGCCGAAAGGTTCCATCGCCGTTGCCCAGCAGAATGTTCACGGAGCTGCCAGAGCGGAAGGAGCCGGCGGTTGCTAGATCGAGGTTGCCGTCGCGGTTGAAATCGCCCGCGCCAATAGCGGTGACGCTGAAGGTGGGGTTGGTGACCACTGCATTCTGAAAGGTGCCATCGCCGTTGCCCAACAGCACGCTGATCACACCATTCTGCGAAAGCGCGAACAGGTCGGTTTTGCCATCGTGGTCGAAGTCGCCCACGCCGACATAAGTCTCAAGGGTTTGCACCGGCGGAGTCTGAATCACCGGCTGAAAGGTGCCGTCGCCGTTGCCCAGCAGGATGCCGATGTAGTCGCTTTGCGAGGCTACCGCCAGATCAAGATTGCCGTCGCGGTTGAAGTCGGCGGTCGCGAGCCAGACCGCGCCTACACCAACAGTGTAGTAAATCGCCTTTCGGAAGGTCCCATCCCCATTTCCCAAGAGGACGGCGACGGTGTCAGTATTGCTTCCGCCCGCTGTAACCGCTAGATCCAGCTTGCCGTCGTGGTTGAAATCGGCGACCACGATGCATGACGGGGATTGGTTCGTCACAAAACTGCCGCGCGTTTCAAACTGCGCGTGTGCCTGCCCTAGACAAATCCACATGTGGGCCAAAACTAAAACCGCAATCAGAGCTGCTTTTCGGCGGGCCAAGGAGAAACTCTCCATGTCGGATACTAGGTTAGCATGGGTTCCCTTGGGCGTTGTAAAGCGTTTCTGACAGCCGTGAACGTCGGTTGTATAATCACTCAGGCGGTGGGAATAGCTCAACTGGCAGAGCACCGGACTGTGGCTCCGACGGTTGCGGGTTCGATTCCCGTTTCCCACCCCAGATTTTTTCTTCCACGCGTTAATCTTTTCACCGAACAGGCGCTTAACTTGCCCAACCTGGCGGCTGAACCTTACGGATTATTCAGGACCAAATTGGGAATAACAACACTTCTTAGTTCGTTCCTTCGTTGACCCTCGAACCACCCCCACCTACAATTTTTACGTTCTCTCTGGTGCGCGCAATGGTGCATCTCTGAGTCAGTCAGGACGAGGCTGCTCTCGATGAACCAGCCCGGCTCCTCGATAATTCTCCGCACAACAGGAACTTCATGGCAATCTCTAAGCGCAAGCCAGGCAAAACAAAATCTCTCCCTGAGGCTATTCAGATACTTCCCGAACTATTTCCGATCGTCGGCATCGGGGCGTCGGCTGGCGGACTGGAAGCATTTTCCGAACTGTTGCGGAACCTGCCGGAAAAAACTGGCATGGCCTTCGTGCTGGTGCAGCACCTTGATCCCAACCATGAAAGTACGCTGCCGGAAATTCTGGGACGGACCACGAAACTTCCTGTCAAAGAAGTGATCGATGGCACGCGGGTGCAACCCGATCACGTTTATGTGATCCCGGCCAATACGAGCATGGTCATTCTGAATGGCGCTCTGCAGTTGAGCGCGCGCGTTGTGCTGCACGGGCAGCATATGCCGATCGACAATTTTTTTCGGTCATTGGCGGAACGGATCGGCCAACGGTCGATTGGGGTGGTTTTGTCGGGCACAGCTTCCGACGGCACGGAGGGATGCCGTGCCATTAAAGACGCTGGAGGCCTGACTTTTGCTCAGGACGAAGCGTCGGCTAAGTATGACAGCATGCCGCGCAGTGCCGTCCGTGCGGGCTGCATCGATTTCATCCTCAATCCGCGGGATATCGCTCGAGAGCTGGGTGGAATTGGCCTGCGTCCCTACGTGACCCAGGTTCTATCCGACACAAAACAGGAGTCTCCCGGGATGGCGAGAAGCGAATTGGACGCGCTGTTCGGGTTGCTGCGAGAGTCGACCGGGGTGGATTTTGCCAACTATAAGCACTCGACTCTGCAGCGGCGAATTCGACGGCGCATGGTCGTGCACAAGCTCCAAAACCTGAACGACTATTTACAGTTCATTGCAAAGAAGCCGGGAGAGTTGGATGAACTTTATCGGGACTTGTTGATCAACGTAACCGGATTTTTCCGGGAGCCTGAAGCTTTCCTGGCGCTGCGCAAGCATGTGTACCCCCAACTCTTCGAGGGTCGCAGGCCGGATAGTCCCGTCCGCGTTTGGGTGGCTGGCTGCTCCACCGGGGAGGAGGCCTATTCGATTGCCATCACCCTGTTGGAATATCTCTGGGCGCACACGCGGAATATCTCGCAGGCGGCTACCGCCATCCAGATTTTCGCCACTGACATCAGCGATACTGCGCTCGACCGCGCTCGCAGCGGTTCGTACACCAAAGCGGCCGTCTCGGGGGTTTCCGCGGAGCGTTTAAAGAGATTCTTCGTGCGCGAGGACGGAGGCTTTCAAGTCAATAAGTCCGTGCGCGACATGTGCATCTTCGCCCGGCAGAATCTCGTGAAAGATCCTCCCTTTTCCAACCTCGACCTGGTGAGTTGCCGCAATCTGCTGATCTATCTCGGTCCAATTTTGCAGCGTAGAGTGATTCCTACTTTGCACTACGCCCTGAAACCCAATGGCTACCTGATGCTGGGGGAGGCTGAAAGCCTGGGAGGATTCGGAGACCACTTCTCGCTAATGGACAAGAAAGACAAGATCTATCAAAAGAGAAAGACAACTGCACGCCTGACAACATACTTTGCCAGCGGGGACTATGCGCCGCGCAGGACTGAGGATGCGAGGATCGGCGTGCATTTCCCACCTGCCTTCAATGTGGAAAACGAAGTAGAGCAAGTGCTCATCAAACGATTCGCCCCCGCCAGTGTCGTGGTCAACGACCAAATGGAAATTGTCCAATTTCAGGGAAAGACTGGAACATACCTGGAGCCGGCGACCGGGCAGCCCACCTTCAGCCTGTCCAAGATGGCCCGCGAAGGCTTGATCGTAGACCTGCGCGCCGCCCTGAATAAGGCTAAGAAAACTAACGCGGCCGTGCGTACGGAACACGTGCAGTTTCAATCGGAGGGAAAGACACGGGAGGTCGATCTGGAGGTGCTTCCGCTCCACGGGCAAACTACCCAGGAGCACTATTACGTGGTCGTGTTCCAGGACAGCGTTCAGGCTCCCGCTCGTACTCAGGGCCCGGCCGGCAAAGCAAAGAAGGCGGACCTTCCGGCGGTTCGCGAGACCGAAAACTTGACCCGCGAAATATCTCAATTGCGGGGACAACTGTCGTCGCTGATTGAAGATCACGAAACCACGCTGGAGGAATTCAAGGCGATGAACGAAGAAGTCTTGTCCGCAAACGAAGAACTGCAAAGCACGAATGAGGAACTGGAGACCGCCAAGGAAGAGCTGCAATCCACCAACGAGGAACTTACCACCCTCAACGAAGAGATGCAGAATCGCAACGCGGAATTGAGTTCGGTAAATAGTGACTTGCTCAATCTGCTGGATACGGTTGACCTCCCGGTGGTGATGGTCAGCATGGATCTGCGCATTCGCCGCTTTACTCCGCCCGCGCAAAAGCTGCTGAATCTGCAGCCCAGCGATGTCGGCCGGCGGCTGGGTGAGATCCGCACAAATCTCGATCTGGAGGATATAGAGGCCGTAGTTCGGGAGACGATTGACGGCATGTGTCCGCAGGAACGTGAGGTTAGGGAGAGAGACGGAGCGTGGTACGCGTTGCGCGTGCGCCCCTACAAGACCTGGGATAGCAAGATTAGCGGTGCGGTGATCAGCCTGCAGGACATTGACACTCTCAAGCGCCGGCTGGAACAGACCCGCGAGTACGCCGATCGGCTTATCGAGAACTCGCAGGGATGTATCTTGCTGTTGGACGACAAATTGCGCATTACCGCGGCCAACCGGGCCTTCTACCGGACCTTCGGAGTGTTGGCCCATGACACCGAGGGCTGCAGAATTTACGACCTTGGCAACGGACAATGGAACGTCGAGGACTTGCGGAATCTGCTGGAAGGGATCGTCCCTCGTAATGCGCAAGTGAGCGATTACGAAGTGAGGCACAATTTCCCCAAACTTGGAGCGCGGACCATGCTGCTTAACGCCCGCCGGGTGGAACTACAGCCAGGCCTGCCGTTCATTTTGCTGGCGATCGAAGATGTGAGTGAAAAGAGCCGGGAGGGGGCTGCCTGAATGTCCCCCTGGGCGCCCTGCGAGAGTACTCAAAGAAGCCGCGTAAAACGCCTTGACCAGCAACCTAGGGCGGACTAAGATCGCATCACCCTCCCCAGGGTGCGGACGCAGCTCGCGTGCAACCGTCGGGCGTTTCGGGGACCGTTCCTTTCCCAAAAGCGTCGCGATGGAGATGTGCAGGTTGGGCCCTCAAGGAACCTTCCCCCGAAACCGGGAACACCACGGAAGTTGCGCCGAGATTAACGTCCGCTGGAGGGATCATGAAAATACTTTTTTGCGTGCTTTTGGCGTTGGCCGGAAGCTGCCTTGCTCAGACGCTTCCGATAGGCACCGTTTCGAATCCGACCTCTGTTGCGTGTACCACCAACTTTTACCACGGTTCTGCCTGTACCAGCGTGACAATATCCTGCCCGAACGTGGCGGATATTCAAGCAACGTATGGTTACGAAGCGCCGAAGGGAACTATGGTGGGATTGGTTGTTTTGGTGAATGGCGCGGAAGACCTGACTCCGGGCGGATCGAAATACCTGGGCGCTTATCTCTCCTATGGGTTTGCCATCGAGCAGGTGGAGTTCGCGACCGGTTGGGAAATAACTTCCGAGACCCCAAACTTGAAAAATGCGGCGTGCCGGATGGCAACGTTGCTGAGTTACCTGCAGCAGCAGGACTCCGCGTATCCCTTCGGCATTCAGGCCGGAAGTGCCGGAGCGGGAGCTGTGGGTTATGCGCTCTCCTGGTATGGATTGACGCCGCAGGCGGTGGAGTTGACCTCGGGTCCATCGTTCTCTGACATTGAGTTAGGCTGCGAAGTACCGCGGCCGGCACACCTTCTTGTGGTGCCCACCAATGGCGCTTCCTATACTGATTTGCTCAACTATAACGAGACCAATACAGAGGCCAACATGCAGGCCTGGACGGGAGACCCGACCTGCGCGGGATCAAAGTACACATCTGGGACCTCCGACGCGGCCTGGAAGGCGATGAGCATTGTTTCTACCGGTGCGCAGTATTACTTTCCACACACGCCGATTTCAGGGTGGGTGTGCAACAATGCCATTAACAATTCTTCGTCTCAAACCTATGAGTGGTTTTCGCAGCTCACCGGCCCCTGGACCCTTACGTCGATGACAAAGTGTACCGGTGCGGAGAACGTGGACAACTCGACAACCCCTCAGGGAGTGACCGGACTCGTGGCAGTCCCGGCTGACATGAAACTGAATTTACACTTCTGAACGCCGCTGGATTTGATAGTGAACCTATGAGATCGACTTTCTTTAGAAGCCCCTGGAGACAACTGGGACCGCTCGAGCTACGTATGCTGGAGGCGTTGTGGACCAAAGGCAGTGCCACGGTCCGCGAGTTGATCGAAGGCGGCTACGAGGGTCTGGCATACACCACGGTCATGACCACGCTGGACCGCCTCTTCAAGAAAGGTCTGCTCACACGATCCGAGGAAGGCAGGGCCTTCCGCTACGCGGCGCGGCTTAGCCGCGAGGACTTGCATCGCGAGGCCGCAGGCAACGCCTTGCGGCAGTTGTTGGATGCCAATCCAGCTTCTTCTCTGCCGCTATCGTTTCTGGTCGAAATCCTGAGCGAGCGCGACCGGAAATTGCTTGACGATTTACAGAAGCTGGTTGAAGAAAAGCGCCGCCAGTTGGGCCATCGTCAACGCAGCCACAAGGAGACTCCGTGATGTTCGCACTACGCGGAATCGCGATCTCTTCTTCGGTCTTCTTCGCCTTCTACAGCGCCTTGTCGCTGGTCGTTTGCGTGGCGTGGCGCAGGGTATACGTTTTTGGACAGCGGTCCTCAGCTCAAAACTGTGCTGACTTGCTTTTCTGTCTTCGCACGGCCCCACTCGTGTTGGCCGCCGCAGTCACTCTAGTCCTAACGCTGCCTTCCTTCCTGCTGTTTGAACCGCGATCCGTGGCGGAACCCATGGGCCCTGTGCCAGTAGTGTTGGGGCTCTGCGGGCTGGCCGTTTTGCTGGCGGGAATCTGGAACGCGATCATAGCTCTGCTGCGGGTTTCGCGAACCATAGCGCGATGGTCTTGCGGGGCACGCGCCTTCGCGGGCAGTCCCCTCAATTCGAGACAGTCGGTGTCAGTGCTGCTGACCTCGGCCCCTGCGCCTCCGCTCACGGCGGCGGGCATTCTGCGGCCCAAGGTCTGGTTATCAGGCGCGGCGGAATTCGTGCTGACTGAGCGGGAATTACAGAGCGCGCTTCGGCATGAAGTGGTTCACGTTCGCCGCCGGGATAATTTCAGGAAACTGCTTCTGCGGATGGTGGTACTTCCCGGGATGGCGCAACTCGACAGCGCCTGGCGTGAAGCCACTGAAATGGCTGCGGACGATGCGGCGGTATCCAGCGCCGCCCAGGCCCTGGATCTGGCTGCGGCTGTGATCAAGTTGTCCCGACTGGCGCCGCTGGAGCCGCCGGCGGAGTTGACTACGGCTTTAGTCCACAGCCCCTCGGCGTGCGTGAATGCGCGCGTGGAACGGCTGATTGCGTGGACCGAACCGCTGCAGCGTCCAACTCCGGGATACTCATTGGGACTCGGGCTGTGCGCTGCGGCGACGACACTGGCTACTCTGGCCGTCACCTATAGCACGCTGTTGGTGAAGGTGCACGCGGCTACCGAGTGGCTGGTGCGGTGAAGCTGGGACATCCTTCCAACTAAACGGCAGTTCGCGAGAACGCTTGGTCGCGGCCCTAATCGTCTCTTCTTAGAAAATCACGCGCACACCCAACTGCGCCGCAAATGGAATGCCGACGGTCGTGCCGGGTCCAAAGAAGTCTCCCAGGCCGCCCGAAGGCACCAGCAGTTGCTTGAAGCTGGTAATGGGCACAAACGTTGTGCAGGCCGGTGGATTCTGGCAAATGGCCGTGGCGTTGGCGAGATCGTTCACCGGGTTGGGCAACGCTGAAATATCGGTGACGTAATTTGCGCCGGGATTGTTTCGATTGAAGAGGTTGAAAAATTCGGCGAAGGGCATGATCGACCAGCGGTCGCCCACCTTGAAAGGCCGGCTGACGCGAAGGTCCGCCTGAATGAAAGGCGTACCGCGGAACTGGTCTAGCTCCGATTCCACGCCGTTGATCACCGCCCGGGTCCCGGCCGGAGTGGTGAGTGTAAACGGGCGCGCGCTTTCGCCTTGGGTGATGGTGGTCAGCTCGATTCCGGCGGGCAGATGTAAAGTTCCGGCGAGAACGAAGCGGTGAGTGACATCCTCGCCGGAGGGCCCATAGTCACCGGGCCCAAAAGGATTCAGCGGATCACACACGCCGTTCACATAATCGAAGAGTTCGCCCAGCAGGCATCCCCAGGTTTGTGCTTTGGAGAAGGTGTAGTGCGCCGTCAGGTTGAAACGGCTTGAGACGTTGCCCTGCACGCGCACCATGAGAGCGTTGTAGCTGGAACGATTGTCGGATTTGAAAAGATTCAGGTCAGGGACGACGGCTGCTTGGTTTGGGTCGTCCGGGGAAAGAAGAGGAGTGAAGAGATTTGTCCCGCCAGTAAAGGTGTAACCGCGATAGCTGTGATTGCCCTGTTCGTGCGTGTAGTCGGCGCTTAGCGTCCAGTGCTGATTGAAGGCATGCTGAACGCCACCGGTGACGTGAATCGCGTACGGCGTTTTGTAGCGGCCGTCAATCAGATTGCCCACACCGCCGGAAGCGTCGCCGGGAATGCAGCCGGGGCCTGTAGTCGCGGGGATGCTGGCGTCGAAGCTACACGAACCTGCGGCGACAGCGTTGGTCGAGTTCACGCCCTGGAACGCCGTTGCCCATCCATTCTGCGCAAGATCGTTGTAGAACAAGCCAAAGCCCGCGCGGATCACGGTATTGCCGCTGTCCCCGGGAGAGTACGCGATGCCAAGGCGAGGACCGAATTGTCTACGGTCGTCGTGAGGCAGGCTCACGGGAATTTGCAGTGCCTGCAGCGTGACGAATGCAGCATTCTGCGCCTGGCTGCGGCCTGAACCGGTAAACAGTCCGTAGGTCGTTTGCCAGCGCAGTCCGTAGTTCACTGTGAAGTGCGGCGTGACGCGCCAGGAATCTTCGGCGTAGAGCGAGAGGCGGTGAACGCTTTGAGAGAAGCTGCCGTCACCGGCGGGAGTGGTGGTGGCGCCATCCGTGTAATCTGCCATGAATTGAGAAGGATTGGTCAGATAAAAGGTGGGGTCGTTGGGAAACGTGTGCAGCGTCTCCTGATTCCCTGGAAAAGCTCCGCTCAACACCGGCTCATGAATAAAGTTGACGCCGAACTTGAAGGCGTGATCGCCGGTGGCGTGGCTGACGTCATAACGAAGCTGATACTTTTCCTGATTTCGCAGGTCTGGGAACAGAGTGATCGGAGTGGCAAACTGATTGTCGCCGAACGTTTCGAAGCCGGAAACCGTCAGCGAGGTCGCGCTGAAGGGGAAAGCCAGAGCAAATCCCAGAGTCGAATTGCGGGCTTGCGTGAGATGCAATTCACTCGCGCTGAATACGAACGTGCCCAGCCATCGCGAATTAAACGCGTAGGTGTTGCTCACGACGGTGTTCCAGTAATTGTTGTGCGTGGTCAGTCCGGTGGAAGGCAGCGTGGCCTGCTGCACCAGCGCGTTGTGGGTGACGTAGTTATCTTCCGCGGTCCGCAGAAACCATTGCGACTTCGACGATTGCGCCCAGTCGAAACGCAGTGAAGCAATGTAGTCGCGGAAGGGAATGGAAACGTTTGCGGGCACGGCAATTGAGTTGACGCCGGGAATCAGGTCGTTCGCCGCCAGTTGAGCGAGCGCATCAAACTGAGCCGTGCTGGCGGGGCTGTAGGCGATGCTGGCATTTTCCCGAACATACTCGAGCGAAGAGAACAGCCACACTTTATCTTTCTTCACCGGTCCGCCGAGCGTAGCGACATAGTTCTGCCGCGAGAATGGCTGCTTGGGGTTGGGCGCGGGATTCTCGATAGGAAAGCGCGCGTTCAGTCCCGCCGCACGTTCGTAGAATGCGCCACCGCCGTGCCATTCGTTCGTGCCACGCCGCGTGTTAATCACCACTGAACCGGCGGTGGTGCCTCCGGTATCGGCATCCTCCTGGGCGGTGCGCACGGCGAATTCCTGGATCGCGTCGGGAGAAAAATTCTGCAGGAAGCCGCCAATCCAGTCGTCGGAATTGTCCCCGCCGTCGACCGAGAGTTCGTTGTTCAGGCCGGAGCTTCCGCCAGTCGAGACCGCAGTGATGCGCGCCTTCGTGGGATCGGAGGGCTCGACCGGCTCGGTGCCCGGCACCAGGTAAGCGATGTTGGCAAAGCTTCGCGCGGCGAGTGGGAGAGTTTCCAAATCCTGGCTGGAGACGACACCCTGATGGACGGCGCTGGCCAGATCGATGGGCTGTGTAGTAATGGAAGACGCTTCTGCCCGAACCTGCACCGTTTCCGGCGCGGCCGACGGTTTCAGCGTGACCGTAATATCGCGCACGGTGGAGACGGCCACTACAACATCCGCCTGCGCCGGGGCGAAGCCCGCCGCGTTAACTGTGATGCGGTAGTTTCCCGCTGACAAGTCATCGAGACGGAACTCGCCGCGGTCTTCGCTGGTGGCCTCGCGCTGCACCGAAGATCCAGACAATTGGGCCAGGATTTTAGCCGAGGAGATGCGGGCGCCAGTGACGTCCTGCACCGTGCCGCGCAAGGATCCGCGGGGGTTTTGGGCGTGGAGGGTTGCTGCGAGCGGGATCGCAAGCATGAAGGCAAATGCTGTGTGAATCAACTTCGTTTTCATGGATCGGAATATGGACCAGGGCAAGAGCCGAGATTAGACTGCGGCGCTGGCTACTACCAGAGGTCGTAGGGTGAAGTCACAATATTGTCATCCCTCGCGAAGCGAGGGACCTGGGTTCTTGCTTGCAGCTACCAGTGGTGTCGCGTCCGCGGGCAAACACCAAGCTCCCTCGCTTTGCTCGCGATGACAAGTGCGCCTGGGGAGCGACGTAGCTTCGAGCGCGACTAATCCGACCAGCGCTGCGGCTTGCGGTCCCAGCGATGCTTTTTCAATTCCGCGAGCAAGCCGGAGTCGAGAGGCCCGGCGTCACTGGCAGCGACGTTCTGCCGCACATGCTCCGGGCTGCGCATACCCACAATCGTCGTGCTGACCGCCGGATGCGACAGAATGAATCTTAGCGACATCTCCGGAAGCGTCATGCCTGCGGGCAGGAGCTTCTTGAGCTTGTCGACTCGCTGAATCGTGTTCGCCAGGTTTTCCGGTCCAAAATAACCGGAGCGCCAATCGCTCTTCGGGAAGCGGGTTTCGAGTGTCATCTTGCCGCCGAGGCTGCCTTCGTCGAGAGGCACGCGCGCGATCACGCCCACATTGAGTTCCTGGCAGAGAGGAAGCAGCTTATCTTCGGGCGCTTGATCGAAAATGTTGTAAATCACCTGCACCACGTCGACTAATCCGGTGTGCAACGCCTTGATGCCATTCTCTGGCTCCCAGCGATTCAGGCTGAGGCCGAAGTGCCGAATCCAACCGCCATCCTTGAGCTTCTCCACCGTCGATCGAAATTCCGGATCATCCGTCCAACTGTCATCCCACACATGGAACTGCAAAAGGTCGATCGAATCGACGCGAAGTTTCTTGCGGATCAGGTCCGCATACTTGAGCACGTGCTCCGAAGAAAACACATCGCGGTATTTGTATTCGGCGCGCGCCGGCCATTTGTCGTTGGCGGGAGGAATTTTCGACGCTGCATAGAGCCGTACCTTGGAGTTCCGCGCCATAGTTTCGCCCAGCAGCCCATCGCTTCTGCCCCCGCCGTATGCCCACGCAGTGTCAAAGAAATTACAGCCTGAGTCGACGGAAAGTTGCAGGGAATCGAGCGACTGCTGGTCGTCGGACCCGCTCCATCCGCTCATTCCCCACAGCCCGTAGGCGATGTCACTGACTTCGAAACCAGTCCGGCCCAGCTTCCGATATTTCATGATTGCTCTCCGCGATGAATTTGACGCCTGGTAATGACGTTCAGTCGCGGTGACATCGTAGCAGTTTTGCCGGGCTGCTAGAAAATGCCGGTTTGGCGCCCTAAATTCTGTCTGCTGATTTTTCGATGAGAGGCATCGAGATTTTGCGGTCTCCAGATCATCCTCGGAGTGTTTCAATGGAAATAGATCATAAAGATCGTGGAGGCCTTCCGTGAAATCAGAAAATCCATCTCCCATGATGCCGTCCTATTGCCAGGAAGATCCTAAAGCAACTTCGTCCCGTTTGCTGGACGAGAAGATCTCAGACGATTCGGGTACGGAAGCGAACACCAACAGCGCTCTCGCTCCTGCCGGGTTGAAGAATCCCTTCTGGAGTAAAGCCAGCTAGGCCAGGATGGGCAGGCTGAGAGGCGGCCGCAGAACAAAGTCCAGCGCAGACATTTTCTGCAGGGCCGGATACAGTTGTGCGTCCCGGCAAGGCTCCAGCGTGATCACGAATGGCAGTGCGCTTTTCTCGAACCCCGGCTTTTGGAGCACCGCGTCGATGTTTAGATGATGCGCCGAAAGAATCGCAGCCAGACCCGCGATGATGCCAGGCTGATCTTTCACCACCAGGCGCAAACACCAGGGAGTCTCAAAGTCACAACTCAGCTTCGGCGATGCGAACTGGAGTTCGCGACGGGCGCGAGGTCCAGCCGCAAAACTCTCCGCCACGGCCATCAAGTCCGAAACTACAGCAACCGCCGTCGGATCTCCCCCCGCCCCGGCGCCCAGAAAGGCCACATCGCCGCCGTATTGACCAGACGTCAATACCAGATTCAGATTCCTCTGCACGCGTCCGAACGGAGAATTTGTTGGAACCAGGCTGGGGCCAACTTCGGCAAACAGGATCGTGTCCTTCAAATCCGCACGCGAGATCTGCCGGATAGTGCAGCCCAACTCGGCGGCATAGTCGAAATCGACCGCATCGATTGTGCGAATCGTACGAGCGCGAATGTCTCCTGGAGACACCCGTACTTGCAGCCCGGCCAGCGCGAGAATGGAAAGTTTAGCGCGGGCATCGCCGCCGTCCAGATCCTCGCTGGCGTCCGCTTCCGCATAGCCGCGTGCCTGCGCCTCTTCGAGCGCCTCACTGAACGGAATGCGGTCACTCTCAAGACGGCTGAGAATGTAATTGCAAGTGCCGTTCAAAATACCCGCAATGCCGTGCAGGCGATCTCCGCAAAGCCCGGTACGTAGCGCCGGAAGAACGGGGACGCCTCCGGCGACGGACGCCCCATACTCAAGCTGGCAGCCGTTCGCGCTCGCAAGTTGGAGCAGATCCGGGCCATGCCGCGCGATGAGCTGCTTGTTGGCCGTGACCACTGACATGCCTGCGTTCAGCGCGCCTCGAACAAGTTCCTCCGCGGGCGATAGACCGCCGATCAGTTCGACGACGATGTCGGCGTCAGACTTGAGAATAGCGTGAAGATCTTCTGTCCAGATGACATCGCTCGGAACCCAGGGCTGCTTCTTGCGCTCGAAGTTGCGATTACAGATGTGCGTCAGGCGGAGCAATCCGTCGTTCCGTTCGCAAAGAATCTTAGCCACGGCGCGGCCCACGGTCCCGAAACCGACCAGCGCAACCCTTCGCGCAGGGCTGCGATCCCGGGAAGTGGAAGAAGAGTCTGGCAACACGGCTGGCGAAGTCTTTTCCAATGGTCTCTCGATTAAAGAGTCATCCTCATCATACGTGTGACTTGCGTCAGCACGAAGCAGGAAAGCGAAGGGCCGGGCGGCCTGCCCGGCAGAAGCAGCATCAAAGTTGGTAATATAATGCGATCCCGCCGCAACGAGGCAATGCCTTCCTGCGAGGAATCACAAGCGGAACCATAAATAACGGCGCCTCTCGCCTCTTCATGCCGAGCGCTACGGTCCGCCACACGCCCGGTTATGGGAGGAGAATGGATGATGGGAAAGTTCGCGACTGCGAGTGCGCTGACGCTGGTGACAATATTGCTAGGGGCGCAAGCATTCGCCCAGACGAGTCCCGCGGAACAGCCTCCAGCCACATCGCCCGCTGCGCCTGCGGCGCAACAACCGACCGCGCAACCGCCCGACAAAAGTCAGGAGCCCGCGGATGAAGAATCCACCTCGCGGCGGAAAGCGAAGCCTCGCGACTTCAAGAGCTGGAACTACAATGTCGGCTTCGGCGCTAACGTAGATAGTGGCACCACGCGCACCTTTGTGAGAGGCGGAGGCTACGTGGCCACCGCCGGCGTGGCGCGCAATGGGAATAAGTATTTGGGACTGCGCGGGGATTTCTTCTTCGCCAATCTGCCCCTGCGCGATTCCGCGTTACGACTGGCCCAGGCCACCGGCGATTCCAGTTATCTTTTTGCCTTTACAGTTGATCCCATCGTCAATGTTCCTGTGACCAAACAGTGGGGCGGATATGTCCTGATCGGGCCGGGGTTCTACCATCGCTCTGGGAGCCTGAACGGCGATACTGCAGTTCCGGGTTCTCCCTGCAATGCCTTCTGGACCTGGTGGGGCGCCTGCCCCAACGTTAGCCTGCCTCTGAGCGGCCGCTTCGTCAATTCCAGCCAGAACCAGTTCGGATATAACTTTGGCGGCGGGATTACCCGCAAGATGCCGAGCGGCGTAGAAATCTACGCGGAGTATCGTTTCACCCACGGAACGCACAACGGCATCACCACCGACGTCCGTCCAATCACGATCGGCGTCCGCTGGTAAGAAAGGTTTAACCTGTGAATCCCAGTGTCCCCTGGGGTGAGGGTTTTGTTTTTTCCCGGACGGTCATTCCGGATTAGTCCGGTAACTCCAGAGCTTTCCAGCCCGTTCCTGCAACTGCACGAAAGACGCCGCGGAGACAGGCTCCGAAACCGCCGCGCTGGAATTGGCTTCGGCCAACGCTGCCTCCACGATGTGGTGGGCCGGTGCCAGCGAGCAAGCCGGATCCGTGACGGTCGCATCGCCCGTCAGCAGCAGCGCCTGGCAGCGGCATCCCCCAAAATCTTCGGTACGCCGGTCGCAACTGCGGCAAGGTTCCGGCATCCATTCCTCTCCGCGAAAACGCTGGAACGAGGTAGAATCCCGCCAGATGAACTCCAGACTCTTGTCGCGAACGTTTTCAAACTGGAGTCCTGGAATCACCTCCGCGGCATGACAGGGAAGAACTCTCCCGGCGGGATTGATGAGCATTAATCTGCGTCCCCATCCGCCCATGCATGCTTTGGGAAACCGCGCGTAGTAGTCGGGGACCACGGAATCGATACGAATCCGTCCGGCCAGACGCTCTTCCGCGGCGCTGACCGTTTGCACCGCTCGTTCAAGTTGCGCTCGCGTCGGTAACAGCGCGGCGCGGTTCCGCAAAGCCCATCCATAATATTGTGTGTGGGCGACTTCCATGCGCTCGGGTGCGAGCTGCTCGATAAACGAAATCATCGCATCGAGGTGATCGATGTTCTGCCGGTGCACCACAAGATTCACCGTGAAAGCAATCTTGTACTGGCGGATGATGCGTGATAACTCAATCTTGTGCGCGTGCGCTTTGGCGCCGGCAATCCAGTTGGCCGCGTCCTCGCGTGAATCCTGAAAGCTGACCTGGATGTGATCGAGTCCGGCGTCAACCAGCGCCTGCAGTCGCGCCTCGGCAAGTCCGATGCCGGAAGTGATGAGGTTGGTGTAGAGCCCCGCACCGCGCGCCCCTGCGATCAATTCAGTCAGATCGGGTCGTGCCAGCGGCTCCCCGCCGGTAAAGTGCGCGTGCAACATCCCGAGTTTGCCCGCCTGCCGGAAAACGTCGATCCATTGCTCAGTGGAAAGCTCCGAGCCTACCGCAGCCATCTCCAGCGGATTGGAGCAGTAGACGCAGTGCAGCGGACAGCGGTATGTGATCTCGGCGATGAGGGCTAGCGGGTTGGGAGTCATCGGTGCTGCTTACGAATCGTCGGACGACCCTTATAGGTTAACATCTAGATACTTGGGAGACTCAGTCGCCAAAGAACTCACGGTGATCGCTATGGAAGAAGTGCCGAAGCGAATGGAAGATGCGGAGATGCTGGCCGATGTGAAAGCGTACGATGCGGCCAAGGCGCGTCTTGAGGATGGCGAAGACGAACTCATTCCGTTGGAAATCGCTGAGCGCAGGCTGAGGGGCGAGGCCGCGCTCCGCATTTGGCGTGAGTACCGGAAGCTTACGCAGGAGCGGCTTGCGAAAAAGGCAAAGGTATCACGTGCGCTGATCGCGGCGATTGAGACCAAGCACAAGACCGGGTCAGTGAGTACATGGAAGAAGCTGGGCGCTGCGCTCGATGTAGGCTGGGAGCAACTGGCGTAGGGGTTATGGCTCAAGGAGCACGCACCCGGCATCCAAGTAGTCGGCGATGACGATGCTCACGAAACGGTTGGTTGGATTGGCGGGAATTAGTGGGAGGAGCTTATCTTGTCTGGCGCATCCTCCCCGGCAAAGTGCGCGGGCCTTTAGGTAGCGGGCTTCTGGTTGGTGCCCTTCTCATCGCGGGCATAATGCTCCGAATTGTGCCAAGTTGCCTTAGCCATCTTCTCAGAGATGGCAAGAGCATCGGGAGCCTGCTGAGACACTGTTGAGCAGTGCGAGTTCCTTCCGGAGTAACGAGCTGCTAATAGTCGACAATCCGCTTATGCCGCAGTTGCTCGAGAAATTGCCCGATGTCGGAGCGAATCTTTGTGGGATCGGCATCCGCGAACTGGGACTGCAATTCTCCGATAATCTGGCCGAAGGTGCGCTCTCCGTCGCACCGCTCCAGCACCTGCAAGCCCGTGCCCTGCAAGCGAATCACACCCTCAGGAAACAGAACCATGCGCGTCCTCTCGGCGCCGGACTTGCTCTCTGCGCCCCATCGGCAACCGGTTGCAAGACGCGGCTGGCTGGCGTCTTCCGGAGGCGCCACGCTAACTTCCCTCGATGCGGAATGCGCCCGGCGGCGGCCATCCCGGTTCCACGTATGCGAAGTAGAGAGCGTCAAGCTGCGCCCATAGGATGTCGCATTTGTCGCGTAGCGCCTGGATCGCCAGTTCCTGCTCGGCTCGCGTCTTCGCATTGTCGTAGACGTAGTTCACCGCAAACTGAGAATCCTCTGGCGCCTGATAAAGTCTGGCTTCGAAATAATCCAGACCTCCCGCCAGCCACGGATAGTGCTCGCGCAATTTTTCCACGCGCAAAGTGATCAGCTTGGTAGAAAACAATTCCGTCAGCGAAGAGGCAACCGCTTCCAGCAGCGAGCGGCTACGAGCGATGTTCAGATATTCGTTGACCGCGTAACGAGTGGCCGGAAGAATGCCTTTGCCGGCTCGAACCTGCGCCGGATCAAGCCCTGTAGCTTCCGCCAACTTTACCCAGCGTTTGATGCCGCCCTCGCTGGTTGCGTCGCCGTCGTGATCGACCACGCGCTTGCGCCACGCTCGGCGGAAGACCGGGTCAGGGCCTCGCGACAGAATGATCGAATCTTTGATCGGAATGATGCTCTGATAGTAATAGCGGTTCAATGCCCATGCCTGAAGTTGCCCACGGCTGAGCTTGCCTTCATGCATTAACAAGTGAAAGGGATGCTTGTGATGATATCGCTCCTCGCCCGTGGCTTGCAGTTGCGCGCGTAATTCTTCGAGCGAAAGCAAGGGTGCGGCTTGCGATCTCGTTTCTACAGGCTGAACTGCCATCCATCCTCCGCGATTTCCCACCCCGCCTCCCGCACCTGGCGATATTGAGAACTCGCCTCGTCCAGCATGGGGTTGGTGTTGTTGATGTGTAGAAATATTTTACGCGGACGGCGGACTCCCGCCAACTTGACCAACGTCTCTTCGACGGCGATATGCCCCATCTGCTGCGCGGTCTGCCCGATTGCCCCGCCGGCTTTCACGCGAATGAGTTCGTCATCACTCCAGAATGTGCCGTCGAATAGCAGGACGTCGCAAGCGTCGAACTCCGAGAGTAGCGCGTCGTCCACTTGAGGGACGGCCGGCATATAGGCAAATCGGGAGCCGGAATTCGAATTGATGAAGAAGCCCAGGGAAGCTTCGCCGGAGGAAAGTTGCGATTGGCGTTCTACCGTGACGTAGAAGGGATAGTGATTACTCAACGACCACGCCCGGCAGCGAATGCCGGAATCCGCGCCTTGAGCATCGCACAAAGAAAATTCTTCTCCGGATTTAAAGTCAGTCCATTTTGCTTGATCTGGAATACGATGCAACATGCCGAACATCGAATTATCCTCGCGAAGAATGCGGCGAACGGAGGCGGTGGAATGAACGCGCAGCGGCTGAAGTTCACGCAGCAGAAGAAGTCCGAGGACATGATCGATATCGGCGTTAGCAAGCGCAATGCCGCCAATCGGCGAATCCCGCACTCCTTGTCGCGGATGCAATTCAGGCGTGGCTTCGATCTGCGCGCGCAGGTCCGGAGACGCGCCCAGCAAAAACCACGAAAGGCCGTCCTCGCTAATCGCAACCTGCGTCTGGCTGCGCGGTTTTCCGCGAAATGTCCCCGCCCTCACAGCGCGGCAATTTGCGCAGGCGCAATTCCATTGCGGAAACGCACCTCCGGCCGCCGATCCAAGAATCTTTACTTGCATCTCTGCGAGTTTACAGCCTGGGATTGATGCCAGACGAGCGGGGGATGACAAAACTTGCAACTTTCCCGCGATCTGCGTGCGACAAGTGTGAAGGATTCTGCACTGCGCCGCACAATCTGCGCATTCACGCTGCTTTATTCTTGCCTTCGCTGCAATTTCGCTTCATACTGCAGATGGCCCGTTCCACGCGGGTTTCGGCCCTCTCCCGCCCTCCCCATTTTCCTCCGTATTTCGTTCACTGAAAAAGAAGAGCAATCGGGCTTATAATTCTGCGCATGCGCTACCGACTGGCGCAATTCGTCATTATTTTGGCGGCGTGCTCGTTGGTTGGCGGCCCGCACCTTCGCGCCCAGAATGCTTCCGTCAAAATCCAACCAGACGGATCCTGTCCATCTTCGTCCGGCTCCAACGATACCGAACCATCCGGTTCTGAAACCTCTATTGCAAACGTAACGTTTTCGGGCTTCCTCCAATTGGCGATTTCCGACCAGGATCAAATCGCCGATTCTATCAAGCAGCAAACTTATGAAGTTTTTGACAGCAGCGTGACCGATGAAGCCCTGGAGAGAACGAGGCTCGGGTGGCAAGATCGTGGCTACTTCAAGGTCAAGGTGAACGGGTATGCGACGACACTGACCAGCAGTCCGGGTGATCGACGCATTTCTCTTAATTTTCATGTGGACGAGGGGTTGCAGTACAGTCTGGGAGGAATCGCGTTCAAGAATAACCGTGCCGTCTCAAGTACTGGGGCTCTGCGGGCTCTTTTTCCAATCGACAATGGCGATGTCTTCAGCCGTAAGCAAATTGCAAAAGGACTAGTGAATCTCAGCGACGCCTACGGAGAGATGGGCTACGTCAACTTTACTGCCGTCCCAGAGACAAGGCTCGACGATGAAAAGAAACTGATATACCTCAATATCGACATAGATGAGGGAAAGCAGTTTTATGTCGAAGATATTAACGTCCTAGGTTTGGATGAGCCTGCTCGACAGGGACTATTGAAGGATATTCCGATCACGCGCGGTCAAATCTACAACAGCAGGCTTTGGGAAGCGTCGTTGCTGAAGAGCGCTGTTATGTTCCCAGAGTGTAGATGCGCTCAGCGCCAGCCAGTAGCACGGGATGAAGGAGCGGCTCTAGTAACGCTTACGCTCGATTTTCGGGCATGCTTGAAAAACCACTAAACCTAACCTTGTCCCGCGGCCGCAGCGCATCGTAACGGATCGACATCCCAAAGCATAACGTCCGAGGAAAGGTTTTCAATTCCCACTTCGCCCGCCATCTCCGTTCCCGGCTTTCCGCACCATACGATTCGAAATTGAGTCTTCTTACCTTCGTACAAAACATCTACCACGTCTCCGGGCTTTAATCGTGCGTCCACGCACTGCAAGGTTGCTCCACGGCCGCTGATGGTGCGCAGGCTCGCAGGCTGAATAAATGGACGGGAATTGCTATCCATGCCCCAGATCTGTACGGGAAGGTCCACGAAGACACGCGACTGCCGGCGCCGGTCCATTCGATTCTCCTCGAATCAGGTTTAAGGGATGGTAGGTCGCCGTAGCGCTGAAACAAAGGTAACCGCAGTCACAGGTGAAACTATGCCGAAAGTTTGCTTGAGGAGCCCGAGTCCCAGGCGCTAATCAAGGTCCCCGAGCGAGCAGGCGCCCGGGCCTCGAGGATCGCCGCATGACCCACATCCACCGGTGGGAGACGTCCCGCCAGTCGAGGCTTTTGCGGAGACCGCGAAAACGCTGAGCTGAGGGCTCAACTTCTTGCTTTCGCACTTGGGGCATTTCGCCTTGTCCCGGCCGAAGACCAGAGCTTCAAACTCGTGCTGACATTCCTGACAGACGTATTCAAAAATAGGCATGAGGCTTACTCCCGTGGGGTGCGTTGTTCCCATTAGAATCGTTTTGTGGGAACTTCGCAAACTGGAGCAGCGAAACCTGGGCCTCCGAAGGCTGGGTCTATGAAGCTTGGGCCTCCAGCTTCTGAAAAGGAGTTCGTGGTCGCTCGAACAGGTGACGAGCCGGCGTTCGTCCGCCCCATTTTTCAACCACGCAAATGGCTGCGAGGAGGGCACGTGCAGACCCTCGCTGCCTTCTTCCTGCCTCGCCGCATCGATCTGCCTCCTGCCGAAAAGCGTCTGATTGAAGTGGAGCCGGGCGTGGCCGTGCTATGCCATTGTCACTGGCAGAAGGAGCGCCGCAAAGCACTGACTCTGATCGTGGTCCACGGTCTCGAGGGATCGAGCGAATCGCAATACATGCTGGGTGTTGCGCGAAACGGTTTGGCTGCGGGAATGAACGTCGTGCGGATGAACCAGCGCAACTGCGGTGGCATGGACCACTGCGCGCCCACGCTTTATAACTCAAGCCGTTCCGCGGATGTGGCGGCCGTGGCACGCAGCCTGGTCGAGCAAGATGGAATTCCTGCGTTCGTACTGATTGGCTTTTCCATGGGCGGCAATCTAGTCTTGAAACTCGCCGGAGAATGGGGAAGCGACGGCCCCCTGGAATTTCGCGGAGTGGCGGCAGTTTGTCCGGCAGTAAACCTTGCGGCTGGGGCCGACGCGCTGCATGAGCCCGCCAACCGGATTTATGAATACTATTTTCTGCTACAGCTGTTTCGCAGATTTCGCCGCAAAGTAAAGTTATTCCCCAACGCGTTCGATGCCTCGCGTCTCCAGGGGATCAGCACCCTGCGACAGTTCGACGACCGGGTGACCGCATTCTATTGCGGTTTCACCGGCGCAGACGATTACTACGACCGCGCCGCCGCCGCCCACGTAGTGGATCGGATCGCGCTTCCCACGCTCATAATCCACGCCGCCAACGATCCTTTCGTTCGCATTTTGCCCGAGACGCGGCAGGAAATTCTTTCCAATCCCAACATCACTTACATCGAGGCCGAGGACGGTGGTCACTGCGCGTTCGTGGGCAATCGCGACGGCGATCCTACTTACGATGGCCGCTGGGCGGAGCGCGAAGTCGTGGACTTCGCCAGGCAGTTTCAGTAACTCTGTTTCAGTCATTACAAGCTGTCATCACATTAAGGATTGTCATCCCGAGCGCAGCGACGGACCCTGGTGTCTGCCAGCGGTGACGACATTGGTGGCGCAGGCAAGAACCAAGATCCCTCGCGTTGCTCGGGATGACAAGTTGGAAGGAATGATGACAGGCACTGGAGGATTTCAGCCTGCGCGGGCGGGACGCCGGAACCAAGCCAGCATCTCAACGCCGCGTCCCTTCATTCGTGTCCGCAGGAAGGCGAGCGCCAGCATCGCGAGGAAGATTACAAGCAAGCCGAAGGATGCCGTCCGGATGCTTTGTGCATGTTTGGGCAGGATGGAGACTCTTCCATACACGAATTCGATGTGTACCCAGTAGACCAGCAGGGAAGCCTGCCCTAACTGAATCAGCGGACTGAACCCCAGTCCGGCGCGCCGTTGTCCCACACCCCAGCGGCACCACACATAACTCCCAGTCAAAATCACCAGCAGCATGCCCAGGCGGAGCAGAAAGAAATCCGGGCTCGTGTGCCAGTAGTCGTAGACGCGGTAAAGTTGACGCGGCTGGGCGTCGAACCAGCGTGCAGCCATAATCAAGACCAAGCCCGACGCGCCTAGCAGACAAAAACTCAGGGCCTCACGATCACGCGCCCATTGACTTTGCAAAATAAATCCCGCAGCCAATCCGGCGAAAGCGAACGCCGTCCACGGAAAAATTGGGAAGAGCCAGGACTGCGGAGCGCCCAGACTGTGGACACCGTTGATGTAGGACTCCAGCGGCCACGGCAGCCAGTCCGGGCGCCAGGTGGTCCACAACGGCGGAGTAAGCAGGGAGATCAGCAGCGCGGTCCCGCACGACGCCAGAACAAGCGCGAGCCGGGCATGCTCTCCGCCGCTCACAGACAGGACGATCCAGCAGAGCACACCCATGAGCATCATGGAAAGCCCGATGGTATTGAGCACATCTACGCGCAACAAATCGCTGAGCGGAGCCCAGCCCCAGGCGATCAAATATTCCTGCACGCGAAAGAGCAACCCAAAGGCAAAAATCTCCGCACCTCGGCGGATGGTGGCATCGGCGATCTGCGCGGGCGGCAATTGCTTCTGCCAAAGCTTTCCCGTTACTAGTGCGAACGAAATGCCCGCCAGAAATAAAAACAGCGGAGCCGGAAAGGTTCCTCCCAGTTGCGAGTACATGAAGAACTTGCTCTGGCGCGCGCTGGGGCTGAGCCAGGAATCGTAACAATGAGTTTGAAACATTAGCACGCAGGCGAGGCCGCGCATCCAGTCGATATAAGCGAGCCGGGATGGAGGGGCGGAGGTCAATGCGACACCGCATGATACTCCACCCCGACCTTGTGATAAATTTTGCTAAGCGGGCGCGTAGCTCAATTGGATAGAGCACCGGATTTCTAATCCGGTGGTTGCAGGTTCGATTCCTGCCGCGCCTACCATGAAAACCCAGTGGCCAGTGGCCTGTGATCAGTTGTCAGTTACGCTGCTCGCGACACGGGCACTCCGCGCTTGACCTACTGGCCACTGAACACTGATCACTGGCCACCGCCTTTCCGATGTTCGCAGGTGGCTGTGTTCAGGCACCCCTCGGCCAGCACCAACCGCTCCACTGGCCTTCCCCCGATGATGTGCGACTCGATAATCTCGTCGACGTCCGCTTCGGTGACGTGTCCATACCAAATGGCATCGGGATAAATTACAAGATTCGGGCCGTGTTCGCACTGGTCGAGGCAGCCCGCCTGGTTAGCCCGCACTCGGCCCTTGAGTCCACGTTCCGCCAGTTTCTGTTTGAAGAGTTTCTGCAGTTTCGCCTGGCCGACGGGATCGCAGCATCCCCGCGGATTTCCCGGAGGGCGCTGGTTGCCGCATACGAAGATGTGTTTCTCGAACTTAGGCATGAAGTCTTGAAGCCGCGTTTGACAAGCTGTTCACGCTACCGGCCGCTGTTCCAGAGCTAGCGAAGGCGTGAGTTCAGCGTCCCAGATGCCCTCGAAATCGACGAAGTAACCTTGCACATCGAGTCCGGGAATTGCTTCCAGCAGGTTAGCGGCGGCGCGAGCCAATTCGCGCTGGTGATGCACGGCTTCGGCCTGAGCGTCTGCACCGAAGCCGCCAGCTAGGCCGCCGTAGGCGCCGCAGTCGGAGTGCACCATCAGAATCACGCGTTTGGTGCCATGCAGGCGCATTGACTTGCGAATCTGCTCCAGAACAAACTCGCGGTCGGTCTCGTGTTCCGGCGAGGCCAGGCACTTCGCGCCGCCGGCAACCTTGATGGGATCGGAATTTACCACGCCGATGCGCTTGAGGAACTTTCGGAAACCCAGCTCAAAGCGGTTATCGAAGCACCAGAGGATGGCTGCGTCGCAATGATACTTCTCTCGCGGAGCGTCAAAGTGAAAAACCTTTTTCAAGGTGGGCACTCTCCTCCAAAGTCTCGCTAGTCTTAATCTTACGCGACAAGCGTTGCGTTTAGCTTGATGACGCCAGTCGCGTTGCCATTCTTTACTGGGGCGCGATAAGATACTCCGTACACATCTTCTCCGCTTTTATCCCAGTTAGTCTTTAGAGTATTGCCGCGGCAAGGCGTGTGCGACCCCGGTGTTCATACGTGCGCGCAGCGCAGTTTTGCGTTTCGCGAATCCCTGTGACGGAGTTGGCATTTGAAACGAGGCAAGACTGCGGTAATTGTCGGCGCCCAGTGGGGCGACGAGGGCAAAGGCAAGATTGTCGACGTACTATCGGAGAGCTTCTCCGTCGTGGCCCGCTATGCAGGCGGCCATAATGCTGGCCACACCGTCATCATCAACGGCAAGAAGTTCGTCCTGCAGTTGGTTCCCTGCGGCGTGTTGCGCACGGCATGCCGCAGCGTTATCGGCAACGGCGTGGTGCTCGACCCCATGGCCTTTCTGAAGGAAGTGGGTGCGCTGCGCGATGCGGGAGTCAGAGTTGACGGAAACCTTTTTGTCTCCAACCGCGCCCAGGTGATTCTGCCCTACCATCGCATGATCGAGTTGGCGGCGGAGAACGCCCCCGGGAGAGTGAAGATTGGCACCACCTCGCGCGGAATCGGCCCCGCCTATGAAGATAAGATGGGCCGCCGCGGCTTGCGTGTTGCCGATTTGCTCGATCTGCAACTTCTGAAAAAGCACATTGAAAACGCCGTTCGCGAAAAGAATATGATCGCGCACGCGCTCTTTAATTCTGAACCACTTGACGCCGATAAGATGTACACGGAGTACGCCGCAGCGGCCGAGAAAATCGCTCCATTCGTTTGCGACACGGCGGTTCTGCTAAACCAGGCGCTGGCAGCCGGTGAAGCCATTCTGTTTGAAGGCGCACAGGGCACCATGCTCGACATCGATCACGGCACTTATCCTTTCGTGACTTCCTCCAGCGCTACTTCTGGAGGCGCCGCGATCGGCACGGGCGTTGCGCCGAATGCGATCGATTCGGTCATCGGACTCACTAAGGCCTACTGCACACGAGTGGGCGAAGGTCCGTTCCCCAGCGAGGAGAAAGGTGAGTTAGGCGAGCAACTTCGGAAACGCGGCAACGAGTTTGGCGCGGTTACGGGCCGCCCGCGGCGTACCGGCTGGCTTGATTTGCCACTGTTGCGTTACTCCGGCATGATCAACGGCATCTCCTGGCTGGTCGTCACAAAGCTGGATGTGCTCGATGAACTGGCGGAGATTCCGGTGTGCGTCGGCTATATGGTTGACGGGAAGAAGACGATGGAAATTCCCGCGCAAGCCAGCGGCTACGACAAGCTGGAGTGCGTTTATCGCAAGATGCCTGGATGGCAGGCGTCAACGCAGGGCGTCAAGAAGGTCGACGAACTTCCCCGGCTGGCCCGGGAATACCTCGCCTTTGTCGAGAAAGAGACGGGTGCGAAGATTGGCATGATCTCCACCGGCCCGGATCGAGATCACACAATCTTGATGGACGACTTCAGGAATGAGTTGGAGACAGCTTCACGGAAGGTCTAGAATTATTTCCGCAAGACGCGATGAACACCAGGGAAGGAGCGCACGATGGTGGTTTTGGCGGTAACGTGGATGGCAAAGGTTGGGCGTGAACCCGAGGTCATGGCACTGTTTTCCAGGCTCACCGAAGATTCTCGCAAAGAGCCAGGTTGTGCGATGTTTCAAGTCCACCGGCACAAGACCGAAGCGCGTCGTTTCTTCATCTACGAGCAATATAAAGACGACGCTGCCCTCGAAGCTCACCGCACGACACCGTACTTCTTGCAATACGTACGCAAAGATTTGCCGAAGGTCGCAGACCGGGTGGAAGGCAATCTTTTCGAACCGCTAGGCTAGCTCGTGTGGCGCGGGCACTTCTGCCCGCGTCTTACCAGGAAGGTGATGCGTCGGACGCATCTGCCGATTTCCCGTGGAGGCGTTCACTTAACCTTGTCAATCATTAACTCGCCGCCCGAAGCATAGCTCTCCTTCGACACTTCATGGAAAGCGACGATGATGCCTTCCCGCCGCGCCCCCGCTTCTTCGACCAGCGCATCGGTGACACGCTTCGCAATTTTGCGCTTCTGCTCGGCAGAGCGGCCCTGCAACATCGTGATTTGAACCATCGGCATAAAATATCCTTCACTGTTCAGAGCCCGCCCTGAGCTTGCCGAAGGGATGAGGGCTGCGGGCTCCCGCTTCGCTCACGCCCGCAGAGCGCCGTCACTTCGCCAGTTCATACCCCGCAAAAAAGAAGCTCAATTCAAAGCGCGCCGTATCCTCGGCGTCGGACCCGTGAATGGCGTTGTGCTCAATGCTCGTGGCCCACTTCTTGCGAATCGTTCCTGCCTCGGCGCTAGCCGGGTTGGTGGCGCCCATCAGTTGGCGCAGATCGGCGATAGCGTTTTCCTTTTCCAATGCCAGCGCGACGATCGGCCCGCTCGACATGAAATTGGTGAGCGAGTTATAGAATGGCCGGCTCGCATGCACGGCATAAAACTGCTCCGCCTGATGCTTGGAGATTTCCAGCATCTTCATGGCGAGGATGCGGAATCCGCCCTTCTCGAATTGTTCAATGATGTCGCCAACGGCATTCTTGGCGACGGCGTCAGGCTTCACGATGGTAAGAGTGCGTTGTAAGGTCTTCATAGGTCGTCGTAAGTCGTTGGTCCTTAGTCGTTAACTTGAATGCTCCTTCTCGGTACTCGGTACTAGGTACTAGGTACTAGGTACTAGACCTTCACCCCCAGCGCAGCCACCAGCGTTTCCCCAATGTCAGCGGGAGATCTTGCCACGCGGATGCCGGCCGCCTCCATCACTTTGATTTTCTCCGCGGCTGTGCCTTTGCCGCCAGAAATGATTGCACCGGCATGTCCCATGCGGCGTCCCGGGGGCGCAGTTTGCCCGGCGATGAAGCCGACCACCGGCTTTTTCATTTTCGTCTTCACAAATTCCGCCGCTGTTTCCTCGGCATCCCCGCCAATTTCGCCGATCATGATTACGGCTTCGGTCTCCGGATCGCGATTGAACAAGTCGAGCGCATCCAGAAAAGTAGTTCCGATGATCGGATCGCCCCCGATGCCGATCGCGGTGGACTGCCCAACGCCTCGCTGCGTAAGCTGATGCACAGCCTCATAAGTCAGCGTGCCCGAGCGCGACACAATGCCGATCGATCCTTCTTTGTGGATCGACCCCGGCATAATTCCGATCTTGCACTTTCCCGGCGAAATAATTCCCGGACAGTTCGGCCCAATCAGCCGCGAGCGGCGGTTCTGCAAAAACTCCCACGCCTTCACCATATCCAGCGTGGGAATGCCCTCGGTGATGCAGACGATGAGTTCGACTTCAGCGTCGGCCGCTTCCATGATGGCGTCGGCCGCGAAAGGTGGCGGTACGAAGATCATCGTCGTATCGGCGCCGGTCTTCTCGACGGCCTCAAGCACGGTGTTGAAAATCGGCCAGCCTTCGTGCGTGGTGCCGCCCTTCCCCGGCGTAACCCCGCCCACCACTTGCGTTCCGTAAGCCGCACAGGCTTTGGCGTGAAACGTTCCTTCACGCCCCGTCAGACCTTGCACAATCAGCCGCGTCTCTTTATTAACCAGAATTGACATTTATGATTCCTCGCTCCTCTACCGCCACTCCGTAGCGGTATGCATTCCGCGCGCAGCCGCTACCACTCTGTCGGCGGCCTCCTTCATGGTGTCGGTCACGACAAAATTGAATCCGGAATTCATGAGGATCTTTTTGCCTTCATCCACATTCGTCCCTTCCAGCCGCAAAACCACGGGAAGCTTGATGTTGGTTTTCTTCGCGGCTTCCACCACGCCCGTGGCTAGAGTGTCCACGCGAAGGATGCCGCCAAAAATATTGATCAGCACCGCTTTTACGCTCTTATCGCTGAGAAGGATTTCGAATGCGTGCGCCACCTGCTCGGCGTTAGCCCCGCCGCCCACATCCAGAAAGTTCGCCGGCATGCCGCCCGCATACTTGATGATGTCCATGGTGGCCATCGCAAGGCCCGCACCGTTCACCATGCAGCCAACGCTGCCATCGAGCTTGATGTAGTTGAGGCTATATTTTGAGGCTTCAACCTCCAGCGGATCTTCTTCGGTGATGTCGCGCAGTTCGCGAATGTCAGGATGCCGGAACAACGCGTTGTCATCGAAAGTAAGTTTGGCATCGAGAGCGAAGAGCCGCCCATCGGTCGTGGTGATGAAGGGATTGATCTCGAGCAGCGAAGCGTCAGTGTCGAGAAAAGCCTTGTAGAGGTTGGAGAGAAACTGCACCGCTTGATTGATCTGCTGGCCCTTGAGTCCAAGCTTGAACGCCATCTTGCGCGCTTGAAATCCTTCGAGCCCCATGCCAGGATCGATATGCTGCTTCAGGATGGCATCAGGAGTTTCCGCGGCTACCTGCTCGATATCCATTCCTCCGGCGGCCGATGCCATGAATACCGGCTTGCCTTCCGCGCGGTCCACCAGAATTCCCAGGTACAACTCTTTGTCGATCGGCAGTGTCTCTTCGATCAGCAAGCGCCGCACGATGCGGCCTTCCGGGCCAGTCTGATGCGTGACCAACCGCATGCCCAACATTTTGCCCGCGATTTCTCCCGCCTCGTCCACGGACTTAGCAATCTTTACCCCACCGCCTTTGCCCCGTCCACCCGCATGAATCTGCGCTTTGAGCACAACTCCGCCTGAGCCTGAACTAAGCAGCTCTCGGGCGGCCGCTTCGGCCTCTTCCCGCGAAGTCGCCATGGTTCCGCGCGGTACCGTCACACCATACTTCTTAAGGATTCCCTTGCCCTGATACTCATGGATTTTCATAATCGCTCGTCAGTTAAGAATCGGAAGGAAGCTGCTTGCGGCTTTCGACTGTGGGCAGCAAACCTTCAATTTTATAGAAGGGAAATGGATAGGGCAAACTGTGGTGTCGCTCGAGGAGATGCTGATGTAGGGATGGCCGCCTCGGTCGTCCCGTCGAGCGCCTGACCCTTGTCAAGGCCGCTTCACCGCACGAATCTGTTCGGCCGAAAGCCTACTCCCACTTCCCGGTTCCTTCGACGATCGTGATGTAACGGTCGAGCGGCAGCTGGGTAAAGCGCTCGAGCGATCCGCCGGGCTGAGGCCACTTGATTTCCAGCCAATCAATCTTCGAGCGCTTGCCCAGTCCGAGCACCACCCGCGGATCGTGTGAGGAGAGAAAACTGCCGCCTCCAACTCTCATCCGCTCGCGTTTCAGATCGCCAGCCTGATAAGTGACTCGCGCTCCAATCGCGTCGGGATTCCCTTTACGGCCCACCAGACGCAAGCCCAGCCAATGATTCTGGTTGCCGGCATGGTTTTGCAATAGAAGAGGAGCCCCGTCATTGTTCGAGATGAGCACATCGACTGCGCCATCGTTATTGAAATCGCCGATCGCAAGACCGCGCGCGGCGAATGTCTTCGCAAAGGCCGGCCCGCTCTGCTCGCTCACATTCTTGAAGACCTTGCCCTGATTTTGAAATAACAACAGCGGTTCTTTGTAGGTAACCTGGTGAGACAATTCTTCGACGAGGTCGTCCGGGAAACCATTGGCGAGGATGAGGTCGAGGTCTCCGTCGTTGTCGTAATCGAAAAACTTGAGTCCCCACCCGCTCATCCAGCGTGTGGCCATGCCGATGCCCATGGGCATGGCCACATCATCGAAGGTTCCATCACGGTTGTTCTGATACAGGGAGAAAATCTCCTCGTCGATGTTGGCGACAAAAAGATCCATCCAGCCGTCCTGGTTGTAATCCGCGGAGTCTACTCCCATGCCAGAGCGCGCTCTGCCCTCGGCGCTATAAGCCACATCGGCGGCCAGTCCGGCCTCCTCGAAGCGTCCGCCGCGATTCAGGAACAGAAAATTCGCCACCGTGTCGTTGGAGACAAACAGATCCATGCGGCCATCATTGTTCACGTCTGTCGCCACCACGCCCCAGGCTTTCCCGAGATGCTCGGCGATACCGGACTCCCGGCTTACGTCCGTGAAAGTCCCATCGCCGTTGTTGTGAAACAACCAGCTCGGCCGCGGATTGAAGATGCGCGGAATACAGTAGTGATGCGCGCCCTCCTTATCGACGCCGCAGCTCAGCGTTTTATTGAACTCGCAGAATTGGCAGACAAACAGATCGAGCCTTCCGTCATTGTCATAATCGAACCAGACGGCGCTGGAACTCCAGCCCGGAGCGGCCACTCCAGCTTTCTCCGTCACATCCGTGAAAGTCCCGTCGCCGTTATTGCGGTAGAGGATGTTGCGTCCGTACTGCGTCACGTAGAGGTCGGGGAACCCGTCGCCGTCATAATCGCCCGCCGCCACTCCCATGCCATAACCGCCTCCGGGCACACGGGCTTTCTCGGTCACGTCAGTGAAGGTGCCGTCACGATTGTTGTGATACAGCGCGTTGCGCAACGGGTGCGGCGGATCGTAAAAATCGCATTTCCCGCTGTTGACCAGATAAATGTCCATCCAGCCGTCATTGTCGTAATCGAAGAATGCGCAGCCCGCGCCGCTGGTTTCCGGCAGATATTTCTCCGCCGATTTCCCTGCGGTATGCACCCACTGGATGCCGCTGCTCGATCCAGGAATTTCTTCAAAAGCATAGGGAGACGTCGCAGGAGACGCCTTTAAAAGTGGGAACTCTAAGAACGGAAGGCTCCCCGCGACGAGGGAAATGTTTTGCAGGAACCTGCGTCGAGAGAACAGCATTGGTTGCCAGCTAAAGCCTCGTTTACGCATCCCCAGCATTATGCCTACAAGGATCAAAGCCTGCAAAACTGTGCCGTGTTGACCGGAGGGTCTCTGATTGGCGGCTCAGTGCAACATGCGAACCTGCTGGCAAGATGCTTATGAAAACAGCCTACACGGGGTTAGTATTTATTTCTGTGTCTGCAATCATCCACGACATCGCCGCCGCCGCTCGCGGACTCCGTATCATGCGGGGTGCCCCACACGAACATTTTCTTGTTTCTGTGCTGATCGTTATTGCTTTCACAGTGGCACCGGCGTGGTCCCAGCCCGCCATCCAGCAAAGCACCGACGCCAACTTCGAAAATCTAGAAAACTCCGCAACCGCGGCACGGGAGGCTGGCAAGTCCGAGGAAGCAATTCGCGCTTACCAACGCGCCCTCGGGCTCCGCACTGACTGGGAAGAGGGATGGTGGTACCTCGGCACGCTGCAATATGACGCAGATCGCTTCGCAGAGGCGATCCCTGCACTCCAAAGAGTCGTACAGCTCGATCCAACCCTCGGGCCTGCATGGAATTTTCTCGGACTCTGTGAATTCGAGACTCACGATTACGCAAATTCTCTGGAACACTTGCAGAAGGGACTGGACCTCGGGACCGGCGATGATCCCGAGAGTTCGCGCATCTCCAAGTATCACCTTGCTCTGTTATTGAATCGCAATGGTGAATTCGAGAAGGCCTTTGCCACGCTAACCTCCGCGTTCGCCGATCAGGCGCCTGCGCAGATCAAAGTCGCTTTGGGACTCTCATTCTTGCGCATTCCCCTTTTGCCGCAAGAAGTGGATCCCTCTCAGGATGCATTGGTCCAGGCCGCAGGCGAAACCGCTGCAATTCGGGCGCAAGGTAATCCCGCTAATACGCTCGACTCCCTTCGCAATCTGTTGAAAAAATATCCCGACACTCCTTACCTGCATTATGCCTTCGGGATTGCCCTGGCTTCAGCCGCGCGGAATGACGAAGCCATACTCGAACAGCGCGAGGAGGTGAAAAGTTCTCCCGCAAGCGCCCTCCCCTACATTGAAATCAGTGTGCTGGAGCTTCGCCTGCACCATCAACAGGACGCTCTTCGTGCGGCGGAGACGGCGGTGCGGTTGGCGCCAGACTCTGCCGCTGCACATCGAACTCTGGCACAGAGTTTGGAGATTCTGGGCGAGAAAGAGAAAAGCGTCAGGGAACTTCGCGAGGCCGATGTTCTCGCAACGGAGAAACCCGTCCGGGAAGCGCGGATCGTACAAATGTACGCCCACCGCACGGTCGCAGCCTCGCCACAGGCCGCTCCGCTCCCGGCGGCGAACACAGCCGCTGACCTACCGCCAAACCTCGATGAGCTCTCTCGTCGGGCCGCGGCATCCCTGGCCGCTGGAAATAGCGATCAGGCGATTGGAATCTATCAACAGGCGCTCCAACTACATCCGGAATGGGATGAAGGGTGGTGGAATCTTGCGATGCTTTCTTATTCCACAGGACATTATCCCGAAGCCATCGCCGCGCTCAAGGCGTGCGTGGCACGCAAACCCAACTACGGCACTGCCTGGGCGGTCATGGGTCTTTCAGAGTTTGAGATGAAAGACTATGGCAATGCCTTGATCCACTTGCAGCGCGGCCAGGATCTCGGGCTCGGCGGCAACCCCGAATCCGTGCAACTTGCCACATGCCGATTAGCCATCCTCCTCAATCGAAACAAGCAGTTCGATCGGGCTGTCCAATTGCTGGGTCCAGAAGCCGGGTCAGGACCGCACGCCGAGGAAATCCAGTTTGTCCTCGGGATGGCGCTGCTGCGCATCCCCCTCCTGCCAGATCAAGTGGAGGCAGCGAAAAACAATCTGGTGCGCACCGCGGGCGACGTCGCCGCCCTGCTGCTAAGCAGCAAATACGATGCCGCTTTCCCGAAGCTGCAATCCCTGTTGCAGAAGTACCCTGCCACGCCGTTTCTTCATTACGCATATGGTACGGCGCTCGCCTCGCTGTCACAGTATGACGATGCGGAGTCCCAGTTTCGCCAGGAATTGTTGATTTCTCCGGCGAGTGAACTGCCATACTCGGGGCTGGCATCGATCGCGCTGAAAACGCATCATCCCGCAGACGCATTCACTTCTGCGCAGCGAGCTGTGCAACTGGCGCCCGATTCCGCCGAAGCGCATTACCTGCTGGGTCGAAGCTTCCTTGAACTGGGGCAGGAAGAGAAGGCGATACAGGAATTGGAGACTGCGAGAAAAATAGCCCCAGCTAGCCCTGAGGTGCACTTCAGTCTCGCGAAGGCCTACGCGCGAGCCCATCTGCCGGAAAAAGCAGAGCAGGAACGCGCGACCTTCGCCCGCCTCAATGCGCTCGCCGAGATGCAACGCAGCCGGCGCGGAAATCAATCTTACTCAGGCTCTCACGATAAGAGCGAGTTCTCAGTTTCTCCCGTTCAGTCCAACGACACCGCCGCGGAGCCGCACTAACCCATTTTCGCCATCTGGCGCGTGAGGGCTTAACCCTTCGATAGGTACTTGATCCGCTTGGCCAATTTTCAATCTGCTGCTTCCGGCGGTCCACTAACCATCGCGCCATCGCGCTACGCCGGCGAAGGTGGATTTGAATCTGAAGCCCAGTGCCGGCGGTAGAGAATATACATCAGGATTGTTGCCGCCAGTGGGACCGCCAGCCCGATTCTAAGGTCGTTGAATTGGTGAGAAGAATAGCCAACGATCCAGGGCAGCGAAGCGCCGCCCAGGTTCGCCACCGTAAACGTAATCGACCCAACGCGTGACGCCGCCGGTCCAAATTCCTGCGACAACCTGGAGATTGTGATGGGGTACACGGCGGCGAGCCCGAATCCTGCGACTGCCACGCTGCCCACAACCAAAGGCACCGTGCGCGACAGAACCAGTCCTGCCATTCCTAGGCACGCAATAAAAAGCCCACCTCGCGCGGTCTTGAGTTCGTCTACTTTCTCCAGCACATGGGGCGCGATCCATCTTCCGATCATGAGCGCAGCAAAAAAAAACGACGGTGTCATCACCGCCAATGTCGGCGACGAAGTCCCCAGACTCTTGGAGTAGGAAGCGATCCAACCGCCGAAGGCGTTTTCCGTGCCCACATACAAGAAAAATAACGCCGACAGCACAAGCACCGATGGCCCACTCCAATTGACCGGCGACGCATCTGACCCATCATTCGCCGGCACGACGGCGGCTTCGACAACGTGCGAGGAAAATGCAATTGCCAGAAGCACCAGCAACAGAAATCCGGCAACCACAATCAGGAAGAGTTTGATCTCGCCGGCCTTGGCCGCGGCCGCTACGATAAACGGACAGGCAACTGCGCCCAGGCTCCATGAGGAATTAAGACGATTGAGCGCCGCTCCGCTCCGCCCCGGATTGATCGCTGCAACCAGCAAGTTGGCGGCTGGAATTGCAATCCCAATGCCGGTCCCATAACAGCAGATGCAAACCAGCCCCAGCAGATGCGAACTGAATGGTAGCGCCGCCACTCCCACCGCCATGGCAAACAGGCCGGCGCCGATCGCGAAGCGAAATCCGCAACGCGAGACAATGATGCCGGAGAGGCTCGTTCCCACCGTCGCACCCGCAAATTGCGCTGTGAAAAGGGACCCAGCCTGCGCATAGTTCAATGACCATTGCGCCGATAGCGTCGGTAACATCGGGCCGAGCAGTACGGTGACAATTCCGGTGGGCACGAACGCTGCGTGTGCCACCTTGTTCAGCATCGTGGCACGGCGGGTTTGCGATATTTCGGCGAGAGCCATTGATGTTCCCGTCACACCGGTTGCCACTGGGCGATTGCGACAAAGTCTGATTCTTGATCCCCGACCTTGCCGGTCACAATTTGGGAGGAGCAGCCGTGGATTGCCGTATCACGAGTTCGGGCTCAATGGGGATTTCCGCCGGGTACTCTTTCGCGCCTTCTATTCGCGCCACCAACGTTTGCGCCGCCAGGCGTCCCATTTGAGCCAGTGGTTGTCGAACCGTGGTCAGACTCGGAATGCTGTATGCCGCTCCCCGAATATCATCGAATCCAACCACTGAGATGTCCTGCGGGACCCGTAACCCTGCTTCCTGAAACGCGCGAATCGCTCCCAGCGCCGAAATATCGTTGTAGGCAAACAGCGCGGTAAACGGAACTTTCCGCTCGAGTAGTTGTTTGGCAAACGGATACCCGAGTTGCGGAGTGGGGTCGTCGATGTCGATTTGCACCGTCAGCTTAGGATTAATCTCGAACCTCAGCTCTTCGGCCACCTGGCAAATCGCTCGCCAGCGGTATTCCGAATCCGAACTGAATGGCTGTCCTTTCATGAACGCGATGTTTTTGTGTCCCAACTGGAGTAAGTGACTCAGCGCGGAGCGGGCGGCATGCTGATGATCCAGCACAATATTCGTCACCCCGGGAAAAACCTTGTGTCCCGGAACCGCCACCGTAGGCAACAAGAGCGCCCCGGACAATTTCATATCCACGGTGATGAAGCCTTCGACGCCCCGCTGCATGAGCAGTTGCGCATACCGATTCAGTAGCTCCGGATTATGCCGGTGTACAACCGTAAGAAAGAAATAATCCTTTTCCCGCAAATATTCCTCGATGCCGCTGATAACCAGTGAACCGTAGGAATCGCCAATCTCCTCCGCAATTACTCCAATCATGTAGGTGCGCTTGCTGCGCAGGCTGCGGGCAAAAAAGTTGGGGCGATAGTCCAGTTCCTTCGCGGCGGCATGAATCCGGTTCTTGGTCTTTTGCGGAATGGAGTGGGCTGACGGGGCGTTGTTCAACACCGCGGAAACTGTCCCGGGAGTCAACCCGACGTGCTGGGCAACCATTTTGAGCGTGACGACCGCCGGCTTAGGGCGGGACTTTCTGGCTTGGCCCATAATTAAAATCGTCTCCGGCCAGTCTGTATCACGGCGAATGACCTTGGGTCTGAGAGAGTCCCTTTATATCAGATGCGGGCCATTCCAAGCTTAACGGCATGTCCCAAGTACCAGAATGGGCGCATGCGCTCAGTCAATCGATAGATTCGCCCTCGGGTTACCAGAAGTTCTCGACATCCCGGTTCCTGGTGTGTAGAATAACGATTTTGTAGACCATTCCCCATCTATGTAGCTTTGTGCAAATCGGATTCTCGGAGGAACACATGAAACCGCGGGTCGTGTGCTGGGCGTCTCTCTGCTTGTCAATGGCCTCGTTGCAGGGTGTTTCCTATGCGGGAGATTCGATTCCCAAAGCCGCGTGGAAGCGTGGTATCGGTGAACCCTTGAGCACCGCCGGCACGAAGAAACCCAATCTTCAGCTAATTGATGACGGCTACGCGCAGGGCGCGCCGGTAGGAGGATTCGGGGCTGGCACATTTGCCCGGACCTATGGCGGAGATTTTTCCCGATGGCATCTTAAGACCGGCATCCACAAGTATCAGACCATCGACGCCAATCAATTCGCGATGTATCAACAAGTCGAAGGATACTCCGAAAGCGTTGCCCAGGTTCTGTCGACCACCCATCCCGCCTCCGGATCGTTGAACAGTTGGAAGTGGGACTATCCCATCGGAGCGGGCAACTACTATTCGCTTTATCCGAAATCCTGGTACGACTACAGTTGGAACAAGTTTCCCGCTCACGTCACTCTGGAACAGTTTTCCCCAATTCTCCCCAACAACTATCGTGAGACCAGTTATCCAGTCGCGGTTTACCGCTGGCATGCAGAGAACCCCACCAATCAGACGGTTCATGTTTCAATTCTGTTCTCTTGGACAAACATGATTGGCTGGTCGCGTGGCGTCTCCAGCAACTTCAGCGAGCACCTTAGCGAGGGCGACACCAACCGCTTCATAACTGAGTCGCGAGAGGGCTCCAGCGTGAAGGGAATCGTCTTCGATCGCCATCGCGTGGGTTCGCCGGTCAGCGACGAATGGGATGGGCAGATGGCAATCGCAGCGCTGGAATCTCCCGGCGTCGAAGTCAGCTACCAAACCACGTACTTGCTAGACGCGGACGGAGCCGAAGTGTGGGCTCCGTTCTCGAAGGACGGCAAGCTCGCCAACAACAATCGACAATGGGTCAGCAGCGGAGAAAATCTTGCCGGGGCAATCGCCGTGTCCTTCACCTTGAAACCCGGCGAGAAACGCATCATCCCCATGGTTGTTTCATGGGACCTGCCCATCGTGGAGTTTGGATCGGGACGGAAATGGTATCGCCACTATACCGACTTCTATGGCACCGGCGGCACCAACGCCTGGAAGATTGCCGCCGACGGATTGCTGAATGCCGCAAAGTGGAGCGACGCCATCGACTCCTGGCAAGCTCCCTACGTGCAGGATGAAAGCAAACCGCTGTGGTACCGCGGCGCTTTGTTCAACGAGCTATACGTCCTCGCGGACGGTGGTTCGCTCTGGGGCCGTCCAATGGATTCGGCCAAAGACTCGCCGTCCACGTTCGGGTTCCTCGAGTGTTTTGATTATCCCTACTACAACACGCTCGACGTTTTATTCTATGGATCGCTCCCCCTGATTAATTTCTGGCCCGATCTGGACAAACAAGTCCTGCGCAATTTTGCCGACACCGTTCCCACCGCAATCGACGATACCTATGCCTGGATATGGAAATCGCAGGAGACGGGCAAAGCGCAATTCCGCACTCGCAAGATCAAAGGCGCCGTCCCGCACGATCTGGGAGTTCCTCACGAAGATCCGTTTATACAGGTCAACCAGTTCAGTTGGCAGGATACAAACGGCTGGAAGGACCTGAATCCAAAATTCGTGTTGATGGTTTATCGCGACTTCGTTTTTACCGGGCGCAAGGACACTACCTTTCTGCGATACACCTGGCCCTCCGTCACCGAGGCGATGGCATACCTCGAGCACTTTCCTCATGACGGCGACGGCATTCCCCAGAATGAGGGCTACCCTGATCAAACCTATGACGAGTGGGTGGTGCGCGGAGAAAGTGCCTATTGCGGTGGGCTGTGGCTCGCCGCACTTCGTGCCGCCGAAGAAATGGGCCACGTTCTCGGCGATACCGCCAGCGCCGCCAAATATCACGAACTCTTTACTCGTGGGCAGGCCAGTTACATCAAGAACCTGTGGAACGGAGAATATTTCCTTTACGACACCGAAACCGAAAACAAGGACGACATCCAGGCCGAACAACTTGCGGGACAGTGGTACGCCAACATGACCGGCTTGGGCAATCTCGTTCCGCTGGACATGCAAAGGAAGGCATTGAAGAAGGTATTCGACTTCAATGTCATGAAGTTTGGCAACGGCGAAATGGGTGCTGTGAGCGGAATTATGACCAACGGCGCCGCCATCCAACAACACGATAACCAACAAGCCGGTGAGGTCTGGACCGGCGCAACTTTCAGCGTTTCCGCTCTGATGTTGAGCGACGGCATGAAAGAAGAAGCCTACCGCACCGCCTGGGGCGTCTACCATGTGGTGTATGAGACGAAGGGATACTGGTTCCGCACCCCGGAAGCCTACGACATCACCGGCAACTTCCGCGCGTCCATGTACATGCGCCCGGCGGGAATCTGGGCTATGGAAATGACCACGCCCCCCAGTGCTCTGATCGCTGAAAAGCCCCCGTTAGGCAAAGAAAATAATCCGATCGATGCCGCGTCTGCTACAAAGAACCAATGAGGTTCTTCAAACCGACCCGCAGACGCCACCTCGCTGCCCCGTTTGTTTCTTTTTTTCTTCTGGCCGTCTGCGCACTTGCGCAGTCCGCGCCGCAGCCGCGATCCACTGTTCCCGCAGCGCGCCTAGCCCACCTTCGTCACGGCATCAACACCAGCGGATGGTTCGCGCAGGTCTACGATCCCAAAGGTTACACAAAAGAACAATTTGAAACCTGGATCACTTCCACCGACATCACACTCATCAAATCCATGGGCTTCGATCACATACGCCTCAGCGTGAACCCGCAGCCGATGTTTTTCTCCGATCATCCGGAGCAAATTCCCGCGCAATATCTGGGCTATCTCGACGCCGCCGTGAAAATGATTCTCGATCAGGGACTCGCCGTAGTCATCGACGTGCATCCCGACAGTGAGTTCAAGGCGCGCCTCATCAAAGAAGATACTTTCGTCCAGCAGTTCGGCGATTTCTGGCGCGCGTTGGCCAAACATTATTCCACCTGGGATAACGAGCGGGTCTTCCTCGAGATCCTGAACGAACCCGAGAACTCCGACCGCTACCGCTGGTACGGAGTTCAAGCGAAGCTTGCGGCCGCAATCCGCGAAGGCGCTCCACAGCACACCATCATCGTCGCCGGCGCCCGCTGGTCCGATGACGACGACCTTGTCTTCCTCGAACCCTTGCGCGACACGAACGTGATTTACAACTTCCACTTTTACGAGCCGCACATCTTCACTCATCAGGGAGCGACGTGGGGCGCGTATTTTTGGCATTCAGTAAAGGGACTGCCGTATCCATCATCGCCCGACTCAGTGGCCTCGGCCGCTGCCGCCGTTCCCGACGCTGTCGACCGTCTCGCTGTAATCCGTTATGGCTACGACCGCTGGGATGCCGCCCGCATTGATGGAGAAATCGCTCAAGCCGCAGATTGGGCGAGACAGCGCGGAGTCGTTCTCGTGTGCAACGAGTTCGGTGTGTATCGCGACTATGCCGATCCGCACCATCGCGCCGCATGGATTCGCGATGTACGCACCGCGCTCGAGAGCCACAACATCGGTTGGACCATCTGGGATTATTCCGGCAACTTTGGAGTAGTAATAAAAAAGGACGGCAAAAGCGTACCGGACGAGCTCACCATCCAGGCGCTAGGACTCAAAGTCCCCTAAACTTGCCCGCACGTCGCGGCAAAAATCTCTTTAATTTTCAACTCTTTGCGCGAATTTGTGTAGCGCCGGCGTACGGCTGGCCGTCGCGAGAGCCTGCCCGAGCTTGCCGAGGTGGCGTCCCGCCCTCGCACCCGACGCCGCTTACGATGCCTCATACAACTACCCGGCAAGGATCTGCAACTAATTTACTAGTTGACCATCTCATCTCTCATGCGTCTAAAACAAAGTAAGGAGCACGGCTTTGCCCCCAAGAAAATCTTCAATCCTCACTGAGGCCGAATTGCGGCTGATGGACGTGCTGTGGCAGAAGGGTCCGGCAACCGTCCAGCAAGTGATGGAGGACCTTCCGGAAAGGGAGCCCCTGGCCTACAACTCCGTGCTCACCACGATTCGCATCCTGGAGAAGAAGGGTTACGTGAAGCATGTGAAGGATGGCCGCGCCTTCGTGTACTCGCCGTTGGTCGCCCGCAAAGAGGCGACCCGCTCTGAGATCAGCCGGCTGGTGAACCGCTTCTTCGGGAATTCGCACGAGTTGCTCGTGCTCAACCTTCTGGAGGATCAGGGTCTCGACGCGGCGGAAATCAAGCGCCTGCGAAGAATGCTGGAAGGGAGCAAGTGATTGTGGCGATAGCGGCGGATTGGCAAATCTTTGCGCAGATATTTGTTGAGCGGGTGGCGAACAGCTTGGTGGAAGGCGTCGCCATTGCCCTGTTTGCCTGGATCCTGCTACGCGCTTTCGGACGGCAAAACTCCAACACCCGCTTTGCCGTGTGGCTCTCGGCCATGGTGGCGGTTGTAGCGTTGCCGCTCTTCCAGAACACGAAATCAGGAGACGCCGCAGTCGCGGCGGCCCATTCGGCGTTCCGTTTACCCGGTTCCTGGGCAGATTACATCTTCGTCGCGTGGGCGATTATTGCCGGCATAGGTCTCGCGCGAATCGGATTTGGTTTTTGGCGGCTGCACAGGCTGCGCCAAAGTAGCGCCGCGATAGATTGCGACAGCCTGGATCCGGTTATCCGAAATGTTGTTCGAAAAACGTCAACCGAATTTGGCTCCAGCCGCCGCGTAACCCTTTACCGCTCTGACCGCGCACGGGTTCCGGCAGCAATCGGCTTTTTGAAACCCGCAATCATTCTTCCCGCATGGGCGCTGGACGAACTTTCTCCCATCGAACTGAACGCCGTTCTGTTGCACGAACTGGCACACCTGCGTCGCTGGGACGATTGGACCAATCTGGCGCAAGAAATCCTGCGAGCGCTTTTCTTTTTTCATCCGGCAGTGTGGTGGATCGGGCGCGGCTTATCGCTGGAGCGCGAAATGGCTTGCGACGACTTTGTGCTGGCCGCTACCTCCAGCCCGCGCGCTTATGCGCAGTGTCTGGTGACAGTTGCCGAGAAAAGCTTCTTGCGCCGCGGCTTAGCTCTGGCCCAAGCCGTGGTCGGCCGAATGCAGCAGACGACGCGCCGCGTCGCACGAATCCTGGACCGAGACCGTCCAACCGCGATCAGGATCTGGAAGCCGGCATTCGCCCTGGTAGCCGCGTTTTTCGCCGCGTGTTTTATTTCCGTGCCCCATACGCCCAGGCTAATCTCCTTTGAGCAGGTAGGCCCCATCGTTTCACAATCCGCTGCGGGCGCGCCTCCGGCACGGGCTGTCGACTTGCCTGTGGCTGGGGCGAAAATAATTCCGGCAGCGCTTCACACCCCGGTTTCCGGCACAAGTGTCCCAAGAAAAAGTGTTCTGGCACGAGTGGCGACTCCGAGAGTCAAGCCACAAACCGTCGCTCCCAAGATGGTGAATGCGAGCGCCGGCCTTTCTGGCGATAACATTGCCGGACCCAGTTCCGTATTGCTCGTAATGCAGACCGAGCGCGTCGACGAGTACGGCCGCGTTTGGAGCATCTGCGTATGGCGCTTGACTGTATTTCAACCGGTCAATCGCGAAGTTCACGAGGCAGTCATCCCGAAATCTATTTAGGAGTTCGTCGAAGAGAAAAAGGTCTGTGTGCTTTAAGAAACTAAATAATTAGTTATTCCAAGGAGAGAAATGCAAATGAACAACTGGTTTAACAAGATATCGCTCACCAAAACCTGGTTCACCAAGACGTGGGTTAACAAGACCCTCCTGACACGCCGCCTGATTGCGCCCGTAGTGGCCATCGCGCTAGCGTTATCGTTCACCACTTATGAATTCAACAAGCCGGCATTCGCCAGCGGACCGGTGGCCTCGCCCACCGCGACGCCGCTTGACGACAACAGTATCGGCGCATTGCTATCACTCGATCAGGCAATGGAGACTCTCGCCGCACGCGTCACGCCCGCAGTCGTGAACGTAGCCGTAACTTCGCATGGCAAAACCGAAATGGCCGACGGCCAAATGCCAGACATGCCTGAAATGCCCGAGGGCGTGCCGCCGATATTCGGACCATTCTTCAACCACCCAGGCCGCCCGCAATCGCAGATTGAGCACGGCATCGGCAGCGGCGTGCTCATCTCACCCGACGGTTACATCGTCACCAACAACCACGTGATCGATGGAGCCGTCGATATCCACGTCACGCTCAACGATCGCCGAATTCTGCCGGCAAAACTGATTGGCGCCGATCCGCTTACCGATCTCGCCGTCATCAAGATCGATGGCACGAATCTGCCCAACGCGCCCTGGGGTAATTCCACTTCGTTGCGTCCGGGACAGACCGTGCTGGCATTCGGCAATCCCTTCGGATTCCGCTTCACCGTGACGCGCGGCATCGTCAGCGGACTGAACCGCCCAAATCCGTTCTCGCGCGATCGCCGCTCGCCCGGCAGTTTCGTCCAGACCGACGCCGCCATCAACCCCGGCAACTCCGGCGGCCCGCTGGTCGACGCCCGCGGCGAGGTAATCGGTATCAACACCTTCCTCGTGTCGAACTCGAACAGTTTCTCGGGGATGGGTTTTGCCATTCCTACGCAGATCGTCCGTCCCACCGTCGAGGCCCTGATCCGCAACGGCAAAGTGAGTCACGGATACATGGGAATCGGCATCAGCGACGTGACACCGGAGAATGCGAAGTTCTTCCACGTCGAAAACAACGAAGGAGCCGTGGTCAGTCAGGTGGAAAACGGTTCGCCAGCGGAGAAGGCCGGCCTGAAAGTCGGCGACGTCATCACCGAACTCGATGGCCGCAAAGTGAGCGACGCCAGCCAGCTTCAGATCGAAGTAGGACAGAAGCAGCCAGGCACGACCATCACCCTGGAAGTTCTGCGCGATGGCAAAACCGTCAGCGTCCCCGTAACGCTGGAAGAAATGGGCAGCCGCGACAAGAACGGCAAAGAAGCCTCCAGCACTGGCCATGGCAAAGCCCGCTGGGGACTTGGCCTCACAGACATCACTCCGGAGTTGCGCGAGCAACTGCAGGCGTCAAGCGATCTTCACGGTGCGGTGGTCGAGCAAGTACAACCCGGCAGCGCCGCCGACGATGCTGGCCTGCAACGCGGCGACGTGATCGTAGAAGTAAATCGTCACCCCGTGCAGAACGCAGCCGACGTGCAGAAAGCATTGTCCGCAGTTCCTCAAGGACAAGACGCTCTAGTGCTCGTCTGGTCCAACGGCGGAACAACATTCCGCGTGCTGCACGCAACCGCAAACGAAGACAAGCCTGGACTGTAAGGCTGTCTCATGACGGGTGTGGATGCCCCATTTCTCGCGCGTTCTGTGCGCGAGAAGTGGGGCTTTTTGTTCGTGCGGGAGAGGCATTCCCGTCAGTGTGGAGCGCGAACTCCTGCCCGCTGCTCCAGACGTTGAGTTGTGATGCGTGCAGGAATCGGCGTCCGTGATCATATCCTCCGCTCCGCCGAGCCCGCTCGGCGCATGTGGTGGATCAGGTACATCAAGATCGCGACGTTGAGCGCCAGCACCACCAGCTTGGTGTAGCTGGAATGCCGGTAGATTTCGTATAGCTCAACCGGTACTAAAGAACTCGTGATAATTACGGTGAGCCATTCCCCCCAGCGCTTTCGCAGCCAGAGGCCAGTGCCTTCGGCTAAGAACAATCCGGCATAAAGAAAGCTCCCTAGTCCAAGTTTCCTGACTTGCTCCGGACTTAGACGGGCCGCCTTCTCCAGAGCCAAATTGAGAAAGTGGCTTCCCGGATCGAGCCTCAAGGCCTCACACCAGTGCTCGAGCACCTCACCGATGTCTTTGTGAAGAACTCTAAACAGTCCTATACCCAGCGCGATGAGCAGTCCGGCCTTAAGGAATTTGAATATCGCAATGAGCCGTAACAGCCCATCCCCTGACGATTTCATGCAGAGCCATTATGCCTGAAGTGAATCGTGTGGGACGGACACTCCTGTCCGTCGCTTTTGACTCTGACTTTTACACTGATGTTCGTACAGAGCGGAACACGCCTCCCAGGGATCACTTCTTCTTAGGCGGCGGTTGCTGTTTTTCCTGCATCCTCTGCTGTTCCTGTACATGCCGTTGCTGCAATTGCTGCGTCTGTTGCTGGTGCTGCTGCTCCACTTGCTGCCTTCGGCCTTGGTCGGCGCGCTGCCGCTCCATCTGCTGGTGCTCCTGCTCCTGTTTCTGCTGAAGCTTCTGCCGTTCCTGTTCCTGTTTAGCGAAGAGTTTGTCCTGTTGCTGCTGGTATTTCTTGTCGCGACTGGCATTCCCGCTGTTCGGCGCAGCCGGACGTTCAAACGGTGGAAGCTCTTTGGGATGCACCACAGTGGCGGGCGCGTTCCCACCTCGCGCTGGCGTGTTCCGACGATTAGCAGGAGGGTTGTAAGGCGCACCTGCCTCCTTTGCCGGCACGACGGCGTTGCCGCGAAATTCCCCCGGCCTGGCAGTAGCGGCGATGGGCGGCCTGCCCTGGTTGGCGGAGGCACGCAGTTCGGGGTTCGAGCGCGCAGCCTGGAAATGTTGAGTTTGAACCGCTACCGGCGGAACATGCCGCTCACGAGCGGCAACCTCTTCTTCTGGCCGGGGACGCGCCTGAATGCCTCCAGGACCGCCATTGTAGCTCACGCGATTGACCGTCACATTTACGTTCTCGTTGTAAACGTTTCGAACGTTCACCACGTTGATGTTGGTGACCGAACGGTTGTAGAAGAAATGATCGTGGTCCCAACGTCCACCTTCGAATCCGAAACCGAAATACCCGAAACCATAAACAACTCCTCCATAGAACCCCACATGCGGACCCCAATAGCCGTCATAGAAAACATACGCGCCGTCCGCCCATGCCCAATAGGGCGGGGTCCATAGGTAGCCGACTTCCGGCGCCAATACCCATGTCCCCGGCACCCAGTAATAATCGCCGTCGTCGTCGTCCCAGGCCCAGTAGCCGGGAGTCCAGAGGTAGCCGTCGCCGGGACAAATAGGTTGTTCGTAGACGGGAAGAGCAGGGGGACCGAACGTCACCGAGATTCGCAACTGGGCGAATGCCGGCACGGAAAGGGTTAGCAGAGTGAGGGCGAACAACAAGGTACGGAGGGAGGCAATCTTGCGCATAGTGCTTCCTCTTGCCCGGTCATCCTTCACTTATTCGGTGACGGGCTGAATTGTGAAACTACTTTTTAGCACCGATGAGATGCGGCAGGACGCAGGAAGGTTTCTTAACATTATTGTGCCGGTGTCTCCAATTTTTTCTGGTGGAGGATTCGCTGTTTGAAGAAACCAAGCTGTTTGGAGTGACCGCGCCGTTGCTCCTGTAGATGATGATGAAACCGGAAACCGTGCCAACCATGTACTCCCACGCTGAAGAGTCGGGTGCCGGCTGGAAACGCCTGCCAGACCTGGGGGTTCGAGCCATCACCGTGTATAATCTGAGGGCTTTGCGGGGACGAGGTCGCGCCATTTTTTCCTGGCGAGGGACACGAGTCTGAACACACGTCCACGATTGCGAGCACCCCAACCAGGAGATCAATAATGTGGAGCACTCTATGAAAACCCGCTTCGTGTCCTCTTCCCTCCATCAGGCTGTCGTCCGTGTCGCAACAATTCTTCTCTCCTTTCTTCTTACAGCGGCATTCCTGGGCCAATCGGCGCTTGCTCAGGCTGGATTTACCGGGATCTTCGGCGGTGGCCCCTTTTACAAGAACGCGACCAACAACATCACCGAAATAGAGAATTCCGGTTTCACCGAAGCCATTGTCTGGAGCGTCGAGGTCAATAGCGTCGGCGACTTAAATTTCAACGGCGAGTTTCCCTTGACTTCCGCCGGCGTTTATATCGGCAACCAGACCTATCCCAATTTTCCGTCGGACATGGCGACTCTAAAGCAAGGGAAGGTAAAGAGGGTCACGTTCAGCATTGGCTCCTCCAACTTCGGAGACTGGCAGGACATCACCGCCCTCGTCAACGCGCAGGGCACAGGCCCGAACAGCATCCTTTATAAGGACTTTGCGGCTCTGAAAGCCGCCATCCCAGCCCTCGACGCCATCGACTTCGACGACGAGAACAGCTTCAATTCGCCCACCACGATTCAGTTTGGCGTCATGCTCGGCCAGCTCGGTTATCACGTCGCCCCAGACGCCTTCGACAACAGCAGCTATTGGACAAATGTTGTTTCACAAATTAACACTCAGCTTCCGGGTACGGTGGACGGCGTACACCTGCAGGCCTACGCCGGCGGCAGCGGAAATAATCCGTGCGTGGGATGGAATTTCGGCAGCGTTCCTGTGTGGCCTGGCTTGTGGGATCAAGTTGACACCCCGGCCCAGGTGCAAACCATTATGACCGGCTGGCACAGCCAGTGCGGCATTACCGGCGGCTTCATGTGGCTCTATGACGACTTCGTCGGTAATGGTCTCGCCGCACAATATGCCAGCGCGATCAACAACGCCGTCGCCAGCAGCGGCTTCACGCTCTCCGGACCAAAGAACGTTTTCTTGAACCAAAGTTCAACTGCCACTGCCGCGATCACGATTACGGACTTCGGCGGTTTTAACGGCACAGTAACGCTGAGTCTCTCGAGCCTGCCGAAAGGCGTCAAGGCCACGATCCAACAAACGGGGACGAAACGAAAAATATCGTTCAAAGCGAATTCTTCTGCCGCCACAGGATTTACCGCCGTGACGGTGACGGGTACTTCTGGAACCATCACCGAGACCTTCACGTTTACTCTGGCCGTAAGCGCAGCCGTGGGCACGACCGGCGCGGGCACGCAGGTCGATTTGTCTTCCGAATTCAACGTGAATGGAATTTACACCGACGGTTCGACGTACTCGACCGGAGGCCTCGATGGCACGGGCTACTCATACTCCGCGAACTTGCTCACTCCGTCGCGAGTTTTTAACGGCACACTGCTGAAGTTTGGACCGGCCAATCTGCCCGACGCAGTCGGTTGCAGTGGCCAAACAGTTGTTCTACCAGCGGGCCAGTTTTCCAGTCTGATGCTGATGGCGACCGGCGTGGAGGGGAATCAAGCCTCCCAGACTCTCACCGTCAACTACACCGACGGAACCAGTTCGCAGTTCTCGCAAAGCTTCAGCGACTGGTTCACACCACAAAAATTCCACGGTGAGTTTGAAGGCGTCGCCATGGCATACCGGAACTTCGACAACGGTACCAAGGATCAGCGGACGTTCAATCTGTACGAGTACCGGCTTGTTCTGAATCCGGCAAAGACTGTGCAGAGCGTTACTTTGCCCAATAATGCGCACGTTGTTCTGCTCACGGCTACTCTGTTGCCGTGAGCGGTTTGATCACTTCTTTGACTTGAACTGCGGCTGGGCCGGGGCTGTGCCTAATCCCTTGTCCTGGCTTGCTTCAATCCCAGAATTACCAGTTCCTTGTACGAGGCCACGAATACTCTTCCATTGGCGACCACCGGAATCAGGTTTGCGTTGCTGCCATTCACGACCCAGGTCCCGGCTGTTCCCAGAAAGAGCTGCTTCAAGGTCGTCCCCCCGAGGTCGGGAGAGAATGCATAGAGCGACACCGTCGTCTGCTTCCCCATGGGCCGCGCCAGCGCCCAGATGATGGGGTTTGCCGTCCCGTTCGAGGAAACGCTAGTGAAGAAGCCGGTCTGGGGAGTCTGAATGGACGGCGAACTGCCAACTTTCGTCAGCGAAAGTGTAGGTGACGTCAGGAGCTTCCACACCAGTATGCTGCTTGCGCCGCTGCTCACCACCCGCGCCGCGTTATCCTTGGGATCGACGAAATAAGATTCCCCGCACCAGCAGCCGCCGATGTTGTAAGTCCCCAGCACGTGATTTGTCTGAGTCGAGAATCCTCCCAGGTTGTCTTCGTTCATAAAGAACATAGCCCCCTCTTTGCCCGCCGCCACTGCCAGGTGTGGAGTCGAGCCGGGCTGATCGGGAAGAACCATCACTCCCCCGGAACCGAAATCCGTGTCGTTCGCATCCAGTTCCGTCACATTTCTTGGAGTGAACAAGTCCAGAACCGTCGTCAAATCCGTCGACACCTTGATCACGCTTTCCTGAATGTCAGTAACGCCGTCGTAGGTCCCCGCTTGACGGTCGGAATTGGCGGTGACGAACAAAACGTTGCCCGAGTCATCAGCCGCGGGTCCATAACCTGACATCCAGATCGAGGCCAGAAAATACTGGCCGGGATCGGTCGCTTGCGTGTCCAGGAGTTGGTTCCCGGCCAGCGGAGTCAACGTTCCGGTCTGCCATCCTAGAACCCAGCCTCGCGAAAGATTCACCGACTTGTCACAGAAGCTTCCAAAGGCCGCGTAAACGGTTCCATTCGCCAACAGCAGAGCCGGACGCTGCCGCTGATACGTGGCGTTGAACGTGAACGTAGTTCCGTCCGTGAGCCTGTGGGAAGCCGTTACTACTTGGGGTGTGACTTTGTCGGTAAGGCTGCCCAGATCAAGTGCGTGAATGCGGTACGCCGGGCCGGTTGAGTCCTGGGTGTAAATCATCGCGTACAAAGTATTGCTGTTCAGGTCAATGACCGGGGTCGAGTTGATGCCCACGTCCGGATTGTCTTGATGGCAGCCCAGTGGCAGCACCACTGGTGGCCCGAAATGCGGGTGCAACAGTACCTGCCCGCTCTTAGTGTCGATGGCGTAGATCGTATTATTGTCGGTGGCTACGTACACCACGTCGTGAACGCCCTTGAAGTTGCCCGCGGTAATGTTCACCCCGGGAACCACCAGCGGCTGGGCATCCACCTGATCGTCCAGCGCAATGGTCTTCAGCACCCCGAACGAAGTACCGTGCACCGCTGTGGGCGTGAGTGATGTCTCCTTGGAGTTCCAGCCCGTGCGGAAGTTATCGTAGTGGTAAGTCGTAATCGAGACCTGCGCCGCCGCCCAAGGGCTGCCGGTCAGAGTCAGCAAAATCAAGCCGGAAATCCGCACGAGGCGGCTCCTGAAGGGGTGCAATACGTGGCAGTGCAACATGGATGGTCTACTCCTGGAATGCTCGCGATCAGGGGTGCCAGTAGCTGGCCAAGGGGGACGACCTCAAGAAGTGTATTGCGCCAGACCCCGCTTGTAAAGCGGTTTTTGGAGGCGCTGAGAACGAGCAAACCCCGCTTACGGTAAGCCGCTACGGCAGGCAAAGGAAGCTAAATTCGAGAGTTCCGAAGATCTTTGTTACGGAGTGATCTTGAACACCACTCCGCAACCCAGTTCGAATACGCATCCTGGCAGGCCCCCGGCAAGGGTGGTCCCATAAAGACTGCCCGCGACGTCCATCGTCAAACCTGCGTACGGATAAGCTCCGTCTGCTCCACCGGTAAAGCTGTGCAGCAGCGTCTCATTGCCGGCTGCGTCCAATTTAAAAACCGTACCCATGCCATTGGCTCCGCCGCGATACGTGGTTCCATACAAGTTTCCGGAAGCATCGCGGATTACTCCGCTAATCGGGTCGTATCCATTGCTGGTTTCGTTCGCGAAGCGATATAGAACGGTCTCAGCCCCAGTTGGGTCTATCTTGAAGATCACGCCGCAGCCATAGGGTGGATTGCAGGTAAGAACACCGCCCAGACCGGTCATTCCGTAGAGGTTCCCCTCGGAATCGAGCACCAGAGTATCCCCAGCTTCCGATCCGTCTTCTCCGCCGCTGAAATTGTAGAGAATCTTGTACTCGCCCTTCGCACTGATTTTGTAAACGATGCCGCAACCGAAAGAGCCGCACGACTTTCCGTTGCCCCCGAGCTCCGTGCTGCCATAGAGATTGCCTTGCGCATCCCGGACCAAGCCTTCCAACGGCGTGGATCCATCCGGCGGGCCGGTAAAGGCGTGTAACACGGTCTCATTCCCGGTCGAGTCGATCTTAAACACAGTTCCACCGGCTCCTGGGAACCCGCCCACGGTAGTTCCGTAAAGATTGCCCTGCCCATCTCGAATCAAGGTGCCCTGCGGTTGGATACCGTCGTTTTCACCGGTGAACCTATGGAGCGCGGTCTCATGACCCGCCGTATCGATCTTGAATACCACTCCGCATCCGTAGGGCGGGTTACAGTTGCTGTCACCGCCCACCAGCGTGGTCCCGTAGAGATTGCCCTGCCCGTCGCGCAGCAATCCCGCGATCGGCCGCCCGCCGGCCAACCTTCCCTCAAAGGCATAAATAACAGTCTCCTGGCCCGCTGGGTTGAGCCGGTACGCGATCCCGCAACCTGCGCCTGAACATTGCGCGGCGTTGTAGAAACCGCCGTAGATCGTCGTCCCGTACAGATTGCCGGCCTGGTCGAGCGTCACGCCCGCGTAAGGTTCCGTGCCCCCACTCTTTCCCGTAAAACTGTGGAGCACTTGAAAAGTTTGTCCCTGCGCCAGCGGCGCGGTAAGCGCAGAAAGAAATATAACGGTAGCGATCACTAACGCCGATAACCTGTTCCTAAACATTGAACGACTCCCTGAGTTCACGTTCGCGAGGCAATTCTTGGCCATCATGTACGCTCCTGTTTTGCTGCGAAGGTTCGGGGGGAGATCAGGCCCAGAATGTCAGCCCTGAATAGCAACCAAATTATACCCCGAAGCCGGAAAGATCCGCCGTGTTTTGCGTTCTACAATTGGGATATCGAAGGCCCATAGGGCATTTCCATGAAATGAGCGCTGGAGCGAATAGCCCGAAGCGCAACAGAAATCAAGAGCTTGGCGAATTAACGAGCGTAGCCAGCCATTGGGAATGGGCAGCCGGATGCATGATTGCAAGTTACGGCGAAAGAGGAGGACGCAAGATGAACCAATCATTTGGCACAATCGTGAGAAAGCCGAGTGCGTTTCTCCCGTTGGCAATGTCGCTCACCGCCCTGGCCCTGCTGGGCGGAGCTTATGTATTTGCCCTCGCCACCGGACATGCGGGTCTTGAGCGCCAGCCAGATGAAGGGTCGATTGCACATTTGTGGCAGCTGCTCATGGCAGGGCAGCTGCCCGTGCTGATATTCTTCGCGATCAAGTGGCTGCCGCGAGCACCCAGACAAACCCTGTATGTACTCGCTCTGCAAGCCAGTGCCGCGCTCGCCGCAATGGCTCCCGTCTATTTCTTGAATCTGTAATTTCAGCTCGCACTCTCATGGCCGGTTGAAACTCTGCTAATTCGACGCGACCCGCAACTGCCTCACGGTTTCCGCGTATGCTTTCCGCGTATGCCACTCGATTGGACTCAAGGAGAGCTACTCGAAGGCCTGCGCTGCTTCCATTCCGGCGCGTTCTTCGAAGCCCATGAACACTGGGAAGCGGTGTGGCTTGCGGCGCAAGAGCCGGAAAAAACTTTTCTGCAGGGGATCATCCAGGTTGCCGCGTCGTTCCACCATTTTCAGCGCGGCAACCGCCTTGGAACCATTTCGCTACTACGGTCTGCCCTCCGCCGTCTCGATAAGTATCCAGAGGTCTTTGCCGGCATTGTGCTTGCGCCGCTTCGCGTGGCGATCCGTTCCTGGCTCCAAGTCCTCGAAACCACTCCGCAGTCTTCCCCGCCGCAGTTTCCAAACATTCAATTAACGGCCTGAGGAGGTTGTCGAAGGCGAGTGGGGTCGCATCGAGGAAATCACCACCATCCTGCCGCTGCAGATGGCAGTGAAGAGAGCGTGGCCTGAGAGAACCCGGAGCGCGAATCCCCTCGACCGCGCTCCGGCACCACCAGCCAGGAGACCGGCCGGCGGTGAAGTTTTCACCGAGGGGCGGCGCAAAGCCCTGTTCCGCGTTGCGCCCCCGTCAGCGACCGGGCGGGTTTCTCCCGAACATCCATCAGCAACTCTAGTTCACGGTAAATTTGGTCGGACTGTTTGCCGTACCGCCCGGCGTGGTGATGGATATCGTCACCGCCCCCGGCGAAAGTCCCGACGGCACATCCGCCGTGACCTCCGAGTCCGAAACCACGGTGAAGGTCGTCGCCGCCACCGTGCCAAATTTCACCGTCGTGGCTTGAATCAACCCGGAGCCGTTGATCGTCACCAGCGTTCCGATGGAACCGCTCGGCGGCGAAAACGTCGTGATCTTCGGCTTGACCTTGAACGTCTGCGGACTGGTCAGCGTCGTCGAACCCGTGGTCACGGTGACTGCCCCCGTATGCGCTCCAACGGGAACCACTGCCGTTAAGTAGGTGGTGCCCGAGCGTGTGACCGATGTAGAGGCCACGCCGCCGAACTTCACCACCGAGGAACTGCTAAAGCCCTGCCCAAACATTCCGACGTGTGCGCCCACCAGCTCTGTCTTCTGCGTGGGCTCCAGATTCACAAACGCCGCATCGCCCGTGTTTACGCTGAAGAAGACTCCCTGGCAAGGGTTGCAGGAGGTGGGGCCTCCCGAGGGAGTTGTTCCATACAGCAGCCCGTTTGTATTCTGAAGCAGCGTGGCCAAGGGTGAGCCCCCGTCAACCGGTGGGTTTGGGAACAGGAACGCTGTGAACACGTTGGCTGAAGTGAGTTTATAAATACTGCCTTCGCCGCTATTCCCGTTAATTCCGTTAACCCCATAGAAGGCTCCGTCTGTCACTTGCGTCAGATTCACCGTCGTCCTGCCGATGTTGTCGCCACAGGACGCATCAGTTGAGTTGTTGAAATCGTGCAAGTCGGTAAAGACTCCGGCGGTGGTCAGCTTGTAGATACTTCCGAAATTATTTGCCGCTCCGCTCTGTGTGGCTCCGTACAGATTCCCATTCTTGGCCTGAATCACACCCGTACATGGTTGTTCCCCGGTTGAGGACGAGAAGGCGAAAATTTCCTTGAAAACGCCTGCGGTGCTGATCTTGTACACGCACCCATTTCCGATCCCGCTGTTGATTGCGCAGGCGAAAAGCGTGCCATAAAGATTGCCATCGCTGGCCTGGAACAAACTGGAAGCGGGTCCGCAGTCATTGCCAGAAAAAGTGTGCAGATTCGTGTACACTCCCGCGGAGGTCAGCTTGTAAACATTCCCGCAGGTAAACGGATAATCTCCAGTAACGCCATAGAAATTGCCATCCGTCGCCTGCATCGGCCCGTATACGGGCTCGGTGTCGCCGTTGGTTCCCGTGAAGTCGTGCTTGTCGGTAAACACTCCGGCTGGGGTCAACTGGTAAATGCTGCCGTTGCCGGTAGGAGTCGTAAAGCAGGTTCCGTAGAAATTTCCGTCGCTGCCAATCGTGAGCCCCGAGTAGCAGCTACTCCAAGTCGATGGAAAGTTGAAAACGACGCTTTCCGCTCCGGTCGTCGAAATCTTATACACTCCACCGGTGCCAGGGTTTCCACAGGTCACCCCGACCCCGTACATGTTGCCGTCACGGCCCTGTACGATATTGTCTTCGGGCAGACAGACGTCAGTCTGACTTTCTAGGAAGGCGTGCAGCGTGGTGGGAGTTTGCGCCTGCGCCGGAACGGCCGCCCCGGCGAACATAACGACAGCCGCGAACATGATCAGCAGCATCGCCGTCATGCCCGAACACTTACCTTGACGATAATTCGACTTCATTTGTTTGTCTCCTGAGAGTGAGTTGCGTTCAGGCTTTCTTTTCAAGGGGAATTCGCCTTCACGCTTTGGCGACTCTCGCCCCGGCAGCGGTTTTCGGTCAATGGTGGGGAGATAGCGGGTGGCTGGTGAGTGTATGGTGAAATAAGCCATGTATTTGCCAGTATTTACGCAAACTTATTGCCTGGCTGGAAGCCGCCTGCGTCTGGCCCAGGTGTGCCATTTCTCGCCCTTGGGACAGGTGTTAACCTACAAACTCCCTATCGGACGTCCTTATGGGCTCTACACCCTCGTCTCCCGCTCTGGTTCGTTTTGGTGTGTTCGAAGCCGACCTTCGCGCCGGCGAACTCCGGAGGAACGGCGTCAGGGTGCGCCTGCAGGATCTCCCCTTTCGAGTGTTGAGACTTCTGCTGTCCCGCCCCGGGGAAGTAATCACGCGCCAGGAGTTTCGTGACGCACTGTGGCCCCCGGACATTTTTGTCGATTTTGAGCAAGGGATCAGTAGCGCCGTCATGCGCCTGCGCGACGCCTTAGGCGACTCCGCCGACAATCCCATCTTTATTGAGACCATCGAGCGCCGCGGCTACCGCTGGATCGGACCTGTACTCAGCCAAACTCTGGAACCAGAACGGCAGAGTCCAATCGCCCTGACGGTGGCCGACCAGAGGCCGGAGCTAATTCCAAGCCAAATTGAAAATGGAACATCGGTCGAGCCGGACAGCCGGGGTTTCACGACGCGCTATGAGATTGGACTAACGACACGCCCCCAGAAACCCCGCCCTCGGATTGTTCTATGGCTTGCCGCAGTGATCCTTGGCGCATTGGGCGTAGCCGGTTTCTTCTTCTGGCGCGGGCAGCGCACAGCGGCTCCAATCTCTTCCATCGCAATCCTTCCATTCGACAATCTGAGTGCTCCAGCTTTTGATGACGCTTTCAGTGACGGATTGACCGACGAGCTGGCAGCCTCCGTTTCCCATCTGGATGGCGTTCGAGTCGCCGGGCGGCGATCTGCGTATGTGTTCAAGGGCAAGCGCAACGACCTTCGCGACGTCGGTGCGCGCTTAAATGTTGAAGCCGTGGTGGAAGGCAGCGTGCAGCGCTCGGGCGATCGCACCCATGTCACCGTGGAACTGAATCGCACTCGTGACGGCTTCACGGTGTGGAGTCAGACCTACGACGGCACCACCGCCGACTGGATTCAAATCGAATCGCAGATCGCCAGTTCGATTGCGCGGGCTCTGGCGCGCAAGATTTCTCCCACCGATGCCCCGGCCGTGCACGATCCCGAAGCGCACGCTTTGTACCTGGAGGCGCGCTATCTCTGGAACCAGCGAAACTTTCCCGCTGAATTGAAGAGCGTGGACCTGCTGCAGCAAGCCATCGCCCGCGATCCCAACTACGCTATGGCGTGGGCTGGGCTGGCAGATTCTTTGATTGCCATCGGCGACGTCGAAGAAGTGGATCCGGCTGCCTATCTGCCGCGTGCCCGCGACGCCGCCCTCAAGGCTCTGCAACTGGACCCATCGCTCGCCGAACCCCACGCCGCGCTGGGAATGGTTGCCGCCCATTACGACTACGACTGGCCCACCGCCGAGCGCGAATACAAGAAGGCCTTCGAGTTGAACCCCAACTATGCCAGCGCGCATCAGTACTACGCTCTGGGCCTGATGGCCCATGGCCGCTTTGCGGAAGCCGAGGCGCAACTCGACACTGCCCGCCGCCTCGATCCGCTGGCCCTCATTGTGGACGTCGATCTCGCCCTGCTGCGCAAGTTCCAGCGTAATTTCGACGGAGTGATCGCGGTTTCAAAAAGCATTCTGCAACGCGACCCCAACTACCAGCTTGGTTACAGCATGTTGACCACAGGCTACCTCTGTGAACGCCGCTGGGATGACTGGCGCGCCGCCGACGCGAAATATCCACAGGGAGAATACCTGAAGGCAATCGTGAACGGGCACCCTGACGAAATCGAGCGTGTACTCCACAAAATGATGGAAGAAGCAAAGGCTGGCGCTCGCCGGCCGTACGACGTTGCACACGTCGCCCTTATGAAGGGAGACCGCGCCCTCGCCCTCGACTGGCTGGAAAAGTCATATCAGCATCACGACTACTGGATGCTATTCATCAACGTCGACCCGGAATACGACGCGATCCGCCCCGATCCCCGCTTCCAGGCAATCATCCACCGTCTAGGCGTAGCCTGAAACCGGTCCCGCCAAGTTGGTGATCAAAATTGCGACTGTCGCGACTGTCATGCAGAGCGAAGCAGTGAGGAGAGCGAAGCGATCCTCACTGCGAAGTCGAAGCATCCCTGCCTCCGAGGGGCTCACGGCGGGCCGTTGGATTTTGACTTCCTGACCGAGTAGGGAAAATCCTACTTTCGCGCAACCCGACGTTAGCTGGCCGTTGGCGCGAAGTTGATTTTGGGTGGCGTAGCGCTTGACCCTAGCCTCGGCAACTGTATGCAACAACCTTCATCTTGACTAACCCCCAACTCACGCGCAGCATAGCCGGATGTTCAGTCTGCGATTCACCGACCGAGTCCGGAGGCTAACGCAGGTTTTCGAGTTCTCATGTGGCTTTCAGTGTAGAACTAGGGCGCACCCAAGTTCCTGCCAGGGAGGGAAAATGCACTGGAAATGGTGGTCTGTCGGATTCAAAATCAACGCGGGCAGAGGTTGTGCCGCCGTCGCGATCTCTCTCTTGTTGATGACGCAGGTATGGGCCAGCAGCAAAGAGAAGGTTTTATATACGTTCAGCGGGGGCGCGGACGGGGCCAATCCCTATGCCAGCCTGGTTTCCGATGCCGCGGGCAACTTGTATGGCACAACGCCTTACGGCGGGGCCTATGGCTCGGGAACAGTGTTTCAGCTTTCTCCCACCATCACCGGCCCGTGGACTGAAACAGTGCTCTACAGTTTTACGGGCGGAAGCGACGGATCGATTCCCTACGCTGACGTGATCTTCGACAAGGCTGGATATCTTTACGGTACGACTTACGAAGGTGGAACGTCCGGCTGTGGCGTGGTATTCAAGTTGGCGCCCACCGGCAGCACTTGGGCAGAGACGGTCCTTTACAGCTTCCTAGGAGCTTATGTGGATGGACAAAACCCATTTGCTGGGTTGGCCATCGATCCCGGTGGGAATCTTTATGGCACGACCGAGTTTGGCGGGGGCAGTGACTGGGGCTCGGTGTTCGAATTAGCAAGAAACAATGGAACTTGGACGGAAACGATTCTCTGGGGATTCTCTGGCGGAGACGCAAACTTTCCTATGGCTCGAGTGCTCCTCGACCCGAAAGGTCATATTTACGGCACGGGATACGGCGGCGGCAACGAAGGGTACGGCGCTGTATTTAAGCTCGTGCATTATACGGGTGGTTGGTCGAAGTCCGTGCCGTATACTTTCACCTCTTGCTGCGACGGGCACAATCCGGTTGGCGGATTGGTCCTCGACTCCGCCGGCAACGTCTATGGCACCACATTCAACAGCGGGATAGGACACGGCGTAGCGTTCGAGTTGACACCAACCAATACGCTCAATTGGCTCGAGACTCGCCTCTACACTTTTACCGGCGGCAGCGATGGCGGCAATCCCTATGCTGGTCTGGTCTTCGATACCTCCGGCAATCTCTATGGAACCACGGAGTACGGCGGCGCCTTCGGATACGGCACGGTCTACAAACTTACGCCAACCACCACTGGCTTCGCGGAAAGCGTGCTATACAGCTTCACAGGCGGCAAGGACGGCGGCCATCCTCTGTCAGGCTTGCTGTTACGCAAAGGCGTTCTTTACGGCACCACGGAGGCCGGAGGTTCCTTTGGCCAGGGTGTGGTCTATGAGGTTCAACCCTAGGACTCTGTGACGGCGCAACGTGGGCAGCAACTCATAAGGAGCGAAGCGATGAAGCGGGAAAATAGACGTAAGTGCGGAACCTACCGCGCCATAGGGTTACTGGCGATGGTTTGTTTTTTCGCGACGATCAGCTCGCACAGCCAAACGATCACGACAAACATTCCAGTGGCTTCACCTTATGCCCTCGCCGTGAACCCAATCACCGACCGGTTGTACGTGATCGACCTAGCCGGCACCTTCACCGTAATTGGGCCCTCCAATGTTCCCATTAACATCATCAATACCGGCGGGAGCGACGCGGCGGCCCTGGCGGTGAATCCGGTGACCAACAAGATCTACTCCGCCAACAGCGAGACGAACAACGTGGCCATCCTGGACGGTGTCACCAACACAATCACATGGGTTTTCGATCCCAAAGCGATAGGCCCCGGAGCCATAGCCGTGAATCCCGTGACCAACAAGGTTTACGTGGCAAACTATACCAGCGACAACGTCACCGTGATCGACGGCGTCACTAATGCGGTCGCCGACATTTCGGTCGGAGACACACCTGCCGCGATCGCTGTGAACCCGGCCACCAACAAGATTTACGTCACCACATACGGTCTTCACGCTTCTCGGTCAGCCATCGTCGTGATCGACGGCGCAACCAACGAAACCGTCACCGTTAAAACTCCCAATGCAGTCGAACCGTACAACATAGCGGTCAATCCCGCCACGAATAAGGTCTATGTCGCCAACTGGTTCACCAACAACATCACCATTCTTGACGGGGTTACTAACACGACGACTTTGGTCAACGTCGGAACGGGGCCCAACAGTTTAGCCGTCAACCCTGTGACCAACAGGATTTACGTGGCAAACAACGGAGCCAGCACTGGTCCGGGAAATATCACCCTGATCGACGGCGATACCAACGCCACAACGACCATCCGGGACCCCAACGCCACGGGTCCCTTTGGCGCAGCGGTGGATATCCTGACCAACAAAATATACATCCTGAATTCAAGCCCTAATTTGACCATCATCGACGGCGCTACGAATAGCACGACCACCCTGAGCGACCCGAACCTGTTAGGTGAGGCTGCAATAACCGTAAACCCGGTGACGGACAAGATCTATGTGGCAAACTATGGGGCCGACGTCATCACGGTGATTGACGGTGCCACCTACGCCACCACATCGGTTACCGATCCCAACGCAAGCTTTCCAAATTTCCCCACGGTGAATCCGGTCACTAACAAGATCTATACGGCAAACTTCCTTAGCAACAACGTCACCGTGATCGACGGCGCTACCAACACGGCAGTCACCGTCACCGATCCAAATGCCAGCCTGCCCACGGGCATTGCCGTAAATCCGATGACCAACAAGATTTATGTGGCGAACGATGGCAGTAACAACGTCACCGTGATCGACGGCGTCAGCAATGCCACGACGACGCTGATCGACCCCAACGGCTTGGGCCCAATGAAGGTAGCGGTGAATCCGGTGACGAACAAGATTTATGTGGCGAACTTTAACAGCGGCAATATCACGCTGATCGATGGAGCTACCAATCGCATCACCACCATCACGGACCCCAATGCTTTGAACGGATGCCTTGACGTGGCCGTGAATCCAGCTACCAACAAGATCTACGTGGCTAATGCCGGCAACATTACGGTCATCGACGGTGTCACCAACAACACCACGACGGTCGCTCCCGTTTCCTCTTACACGTACGCCGTGATCGCGGTGAATCCCGTAACCAACAAGATCTACGCGCTCGACACCGACGCCAGCAGCATCGTGGTTCTCGACGGGGCCACCAACACCGCTGTTACCATCACCGACCCGGTGGGGATACATCCGGGCGCTGTAGCCATCGACAGTAGTACCAACAGGATTTACATCGCTAACGGAGCGCCAGGCGGCAGCAACAACGTCACCGTCCTCGACGGAGCCACCAACACGTTCACCAATGTTCAAACCGGAATCTCGCCGAATGGGATTGCCGTAAACCCGCTCACCAACAAAATCTACGTAGCCAATTCGGGGAGCAACTATCTCACCATCATCGACGGCTCTACCAACACAACCACGCAACTCAGCGACGCCAGCCTACCCGTTGACGTAGCGGTCAATCCCGCGACTGGCATAGCCTATGTAGCCAACATTAGCGACGTGTTTTCTGTGATCAACGAGCAGCCAACCCAGACGATCCCACTGGGAGTGAAAATAGATGCTCTGCCGGGAAATAAAACCTCAAATCCGACCCCGACGTTCAGTTTCACGGCGAAAGACAGTTTTGCTCCGGATAAAACCCTGGTGGATGGAGTCCGGTTCCAACTTGACACCTGGCAAGGCACATGGCAGGCCACGAAAAACGCTGGGAACGGTCACTTCCAGGGGAGGATTACGTCTCCGTTACAACTCGGCGTTCATATTCTGTATGCCTTCGCCACGGATGGGCAAGAGGCCACAAGCACAAACGCCGGTTTCAACAGCAGTACGCTCGTCGGCAACATCACGGCTTATGTCTTCCTTGAGTACTAGGCAGCCGGAAGCGACCCGATTCTAAGGAACTCGGGGATAAACGGGACGTGCTCCGTTATTTCAATTGTGAGGAAACGGTCTGGGGGTTGGCCCCTGTGCGCGACCACGACTGAGGCTGCCCCATCCCACTGCGATTTTCTGCGGGTGGGACACGAGCCGCACGGTGCGACTTGGCAGACCGCCACCGCTCCCAAGAATTCCACAGCCCCACTGTGACATCTAACCTTGCGCTCCCAAAAAAATCACTTCATCATGGACGAAGCACTGAGGGTAAATGCAGCCGTAGGAAGACCATACCTAAGTCCTGCATTTGACGTATTTTGCCTCTAACTCTTTTAGAAGACGTATTTTGCCGACAATTTTTTCCAAACCCCGCGCCCAGCAAGACTTTCAGAGGTCGCGGTAGGGGTAGGGCCCCCCGATCAGCCGTCCGCGCTGGACAATCCGAGTCTCAAGGCCACATCAGACCCGGACACGCAAGAAATATTTCATGCAGATCTTGCACAGCGCAGCCCCTCCCAAATCAACGCCGCGCAGAGTGTTATCCTAGATGAGATTCATGCCCGAATGAGGCTGTATCCTTTCATGTCCAATCCAACAATTTCCAATCAAGACATTCCCGAATCCCCATCCACAACCGAAACCACCGAGTCCTTCAGCGAGCTGTTCTCGCAGTACGAGAAGACTCACGCGCGCAAGCGCGGTAGCAGTAACGAAGGCGGCAGCAAACAGCTCGAAGGCACCGTAATCGCTATCACCGCCGATTCCGTCATCGTCGATATCGGATTCAAGAGCGAAGGCATTCTCCCGCTCGCCGCATTCGAGAGCGCCGGCGAGACCGCAAAGCCCGGCAACAAGTTGCTGGTCTCGGTAAAGGGCCGCAATCCCGAAGGTTATTACGAACTCACCCGCGCCAAAGTCGAGCGCCCCAAAGACTGGTCAGCGCTGGAGAAAGCCTTCGCCGACAAGGCGACCATCGTGGGCACAGTCACCGGCGTAATCAAAGGCGGCCTCACCGTCGACATTGGCGTGCGCGCCTTCATGCCCGCGTCGCGCAGCGGAGTCCGCGACGCCGCCGAAATGGAGAAGCTAGTCGAACAGGAGATCCTCTGCCGCATCATCAAACTCGACGTGGCCGACGAAGACGTTGTAGTCGACCGCCGCGCTGTCCTCGAAGAAGAAGAGCGCTCAGCCAAGGATCGCCGCTACTCCGAAATGAAAGAAGGCGACACCGTGAGCGGCACCGTCCGCAGCCTCACCGACTACGGCGCATTCGTCGATCTCGGCGGAGTCGATGCCTTGCTGCACGTGAGCGATATTTCCTGGAGCCGCGTGAATAAAGCCGCCGACGTGCTTTCCGTCGGCCAGCAGATCGAAGCGAAAGTGCTGAAGATCTCCACCGACGCCGACAAGCGCCGTATTTCCGTGGGCATGAAACAGTTGCTGCCGCATCCCTGGGATGCAGTGACCGGAAAATATAACGTAGGCGAGCGCGTACGCGGCACAGTAACGCGCGTCGCCGAGTTCGGCGCGTTCATCGAACTGGAACCCGGAATTGAAGGGCTGATCCACGTTTCGGAAATGTCCTGGGGCAAGAAGTTAAGAAGCGCCAGCACCCTCGTCAAGCCCGGCGAAATCGTGGACGCGGTGATCCTTGGAGTAAATGCAGCCGAGCGTCGAATGTCCCTGGGACTGAAACAGGCGCTAGGAGATCCGTGGGCCGATGCCGCGGAAAGGTTCGCCGCAGGTACGGTAATCGAAGGCCCAGTAGTCAGCGTCACCAAGTTCGGCGCTTTCGTGCAGCTTTCCGAAGGTGTCGAGGGCATGATTCACATCAGCGACATGAGCGCCGAGAAGCGCATCAATCATCCGCAAGAAATGCTGAAGGTTGGGCAACTGGTGAAGGCTCAGGTGCTCGCAGTCGATACGGAGAAAAGGCAGTTGCGCCTGGGCATGAAGCAACTCGTCCCCAGCGGTCTCGATGAATACATCGCCGAGCACAAGGAAGGTGACGTAGTCACCGGCCGCATGATGGAAGTCTCCGATGGACGCGCCCGCGTCGAGCTTGGAGAAGGCATCCAGGCCAGTTGTCGAATGGATGCGTCTAAGCCATTGCAGGAAGACGAGCCAGTCGTCGAGTCGTCATCTTCGAAGGCCTCGAAGCCGGATTTGTCCTCCCTCGGTTCCATGTTGCAGGCCCGCTGGAAGGGAAACGCCCCCAGCAGCAACGCTAAACCGGAGCCGGTACGTACCGGTCAGATTCGTACCTTCCGGATTGCAAAGCTCGATCCCGCGACCAAAAAGATCGAACTGGAGTTGGCGTAGTTCTATTTATTTGTGGAAGCGCGGCAACATCGGTGGCATAACCTTCGCCGGAATATGCTTCATCGATATTCCGCTGACAGGAATGCGCTGTGAAACGGAATGCATTGGTGCGATCCAATTGTTGACGACATTCGCACGTTCAACACCACGCTTCTGTCCAACAACTGGGTTGATCGCGGCCCCGCGCCAAGTCTGTGCAACTTGCGCAGGTACGCGCGAAAAGGTCGCAACCTTGTTCGAACCTGAATATCTTCGCGAGTTTGCAGCAGGGAACGCGACACCAGATCGCGTCCAGCTATTTCTGGCAACCACAATGTGATTTCCACCAACCTTGGAACGAAGGAAGTTGCTCGGCAGAGCGGCAACCAGCGTCGACTTCGCCAACCCGCCAGATGGCGGTGCGCTGCCAGAAGCCACCGTCAACACTACTCCCGTCGAAGTATAGGACACATTGAAATGCTCCGATCCGTTGATGCCGATCTTCGAGTTGGAGAATGTGCCAGCGATGCTTGACGCTGTCAGAACGGTGAAAGTTGATCCGATCGTTGGAGTGAAGCCATTGGCCAGCGTAACGTTGAGTGTTCCCGCCAGCGTAGCCGAACTGCTGACCTGCAGTTGACTGTACTGCGTACCTATGGTCGTGCCGCCAATGAAGGCGTTTGCGGAGCCGGTCGAAAGTTGTGTGTAAGTTCCGGTGATGGCGAGCAGCCCGGCTTTCCCGCTGTCTCCCACGCTGAGCGTTGGAGTTGTTCCACTTCCACCGACTGTAACGTTGCCGCTCAATTTGCCCGCGCCCAGAATGGTCCCACCAGTCACATTGATTCCGGCGGAGCCGCCAAGCGTGCCATCGACTGTAGTCGTTCCGGCGGTCTGGTTATAAGAATTGCCGCCCCCTACTGTCATGGTGCTGCCCGCAGCCACCGTGACGGTTCCCGAATTGGAGAAACTAGACCAGCCCGTGGTGAAGTTTCCGTTGGCCGTGACGGTGAAAGCGCCGGTGTTGTTCGCGAAGTTGGCCAAGCCGTTTGCCGTGCCATTCAGGATCTGAGCCGAAGTACCTGAGATAGTCAGGTTCGCCGCGTTGTTCACGATGTTGGCGCCCGTGAACTCCAGCGTTCCACCCACCGTGTAAGTGCCGCTGGAAAGAGTATTGGTGGAACTATTGAAGTTCGTGAGGTTCTTTTTCACAGTGAGAGTAGTGCCACTGTTGATGGTGAGTTTGCCATTGTTGGTAAAGTTGCCTACGGTCGTAAACTTCGCCTTATCGGTTAGCGTGAAGCTGCCTGTAGGCGCGATGGTCGCCAGGTTCGCCAGCCCATTGCCGCCGGTAGTCGCATTCAAAATCTCGCCGTTGCCATTGATCGTTAAGTTAGCAGCGTCGGTCACGATATTGGCGCCGGGGAACTCCAGTTTTCCAACTACCGTATAAGTGCCCCCGGTAAGTGTGTTGTTCGAGCTGTTGAAGTTAGAAAGTGACCCGGTAACCTTGAAGGTGCTTCCACTATTCACCGTAAGCTTGCCACTATTTGTGAAATTCCCCGCAGTCGTGAAGTTCGCCCCGCCTCCAATGGTGAAGCTGCCTGCCGCAGTGATGCTCGCCAGATTCCTCAGCACATTTTCACCGGCGAAATCGATGATCTGCGCACCCGATCCCATCAGGGAAATGTTGGCCGCATCCGTGACGACGCTTGTGCCCAGGGCTCCAAATTGCAGTGTTCCGTTCACCGAGTAAGTGCCACCCGTCAGAGTGGTCCCGGAGAGGTTCAGCAGAGCGCCTCCGGCCGCAGTGCCGATCTGCATAGTGTCGCCGCTGGAAACGCTCAGCGTGCCTTTGTTGTTCAATCCTGCGGAACTCGGCAATAAGATGAGCCAACCAGTCTGATTGGCCGAAATCGTACCCGTATTCACGATTCCCATGTTTTGAATGGTTCCGGCTCCCTCAATCGTGTTGGCATTGGTCAAGGTGAGCCCGCTGGTGGTAGCGGTGATCAAGTTAGCGGAACTGTTGGAGAGAACGACTGTTCCTTTGCCGTTCAGAGTCACGCTATTTCCCAGCGACAAAGTGCTGCCGCTCAGGGTAATGCTGCCTGAGTTTGTAATCGTTCCTTCCAGAATAGTCGTCGTGCCTGCGTTATCGGCATAGGTCCCCAGGTTCGCTACGCCATTCAAGGTAACCGAGCCAGTTGTGTCCTCGATGAGGCCGGCGTTTGACCCGACCGTTGTCGTGCTCAGCGTACCTCCGTTGATAACCGTCCCCGCAATCAGTTGCACTGTGGGATTGATGGTTCCCCCGCTCTCCCCCACCGCCGCGATCGTGCCTCCGGTGTTGTTGAAAGTCCCCTGCAGCACCAGGGTTCCCTGATTGGTGGCCTCCAAAGTGCCGGTGTTGGTCATGGCGCCGCTGCCAGGCTGCACCGTGATGCCGCGCGTCAAACTCACATTTCCGTTGGCGTTAATTGTGCCTTGATTCACCAGCGTCAACGTGCCATTGCCCAGGTTTCCGTACCCGGTGATGGTGTTGTTCGAGTTGGTCAGGGTACCCGTGTTTCCGGAACCAACCTGAATCGCGCCAGTTTGAGTGCTGCTGGAATTGCCGAGCGTCAATGTTCCGCCACCGGCAAGAGTCGCGCTCGATCCGCTGAATTTCAAGGTTCCTTGAGTAAGGTTGAAGTTTCCGGAATTCGTCAGCGTGCCCGTGCCGGTGATGTCCAACGTCGATCCGGTACCCAGCAAACTTACCGTGCCCGAATTATTCAGGGTGCCAATACTCACAGAATCGGTGCCTGAGCCGGCCCCGGCGCCGCCGTAAATAGTAAGACTTCCGCCCACATTGTTCGTAAGAGTCCCGGTGACGCTCAGCGTGTTCGTCCCGCCCGAAAACCCTGTGGTGAATCCGCCGGAATTGCTCACATTACCGGTAATCGAGAGCGTGGTGTTCGACTTGGCTCCATCCGAGACGTTTAAATTCCCTCCGCTTGCAATCGTCAACATTCCGCCGTTCGGTGTGACCGCGTTCGTTTGCGCGTTATTTAGGTTCAACTGCCCTTCCACGTTCGTCAGGTTGGCCAAACCGTTGGTGAAAGTGTCTCCATTCTTGACGTCTAACGTGCCATTCACCGTGAGATTCGAACCTGCCGCTACATCCGTGAGCCCCTGTCCGCCGCCGGTAAGGTTCAGAGTCGCGCCGCTGAAGATGGTGAGCGCGCCGGAATTATTCAGGGCATTGATGTTCAATACATCGCCGGAGCCAAATAAGCCGACGCTACCCCCAGCGCTGTTGGTGAATGTACCGCTCACGGTGATGGTGTTCTTGCCGCCAACGAATCCCGTGTCGATAGAGCCGGAATTGGTTACATTGCCGGTGAAGGTGGCCGTGCCTCCGCCCTGAATTAGCATGCTGCCGGCATTCGTCGTTGTCCCGGTGACACTCAAAGCCTCGCCGCTGCTTAACAGGTCAAGCGTTCCATTGTTGGTGAGCGTGCTCCCGCTGGCCAAGGTCAGATTGCTGCCCGAGGTCGAAAAGCTGATTGTGCCGTTATTGATCAGGCTGCCGCCACTGGCGATGGTTAAGGAATCATTCGCCGCGCTCTGCAGGGTCGCGGAAGAACCCAGCGTCAAATCGCTGATGGTCACGCCAAGGTTCAGCGTGACGCTTGGGTTGTTATTGCTGATCGTGACATTGTAGGTGTTGCCACCGCCATTATTAGGAACGACTCCACCGCTCCAGTCCGACGGTGTGTTCCAGTTGCCACTGCCGCCATTCCAACTCACGGCGGTCTGCGCTCGCGAGCGCACTCCACCAACGATCAGAACGAGCAGAACCGCACACATCCGTGTGACCGGTCCCAACCTCATATGCAACGCCTCCAGCGGCCTATCAGCCGGCCAGCGTGATTCTCAAATTTGAAATGCACGAATGGAAAACAAGGGGAGCAGAATCTATCTATCTCCGGGGGAAGGAGATGTGACGAATAGAATCAGGCGCAGCTTTCCCTGGCCGCACGATTAGAACCATATCAAAAGCGACCTGAAAACACTAGAGCCTTTTGTTTCGTGAAATCTTGGAGCCGGTGTGGGGAGTTGCAAATTCCTGCAATCTGCTTCTGTCGGCTTAGCGAAAAATGGCGGAAAGAGCCCGAAAGAACTCCGCCGGGGTCGCAATTCGCAGCGATGTCTTCTGGGCGACTACCTTCGTGAAATGCCTGGTGTTGTGCGTTAGCAGCCAGTCGGGTTTACTGGCGACTGCAGAGAGCAATACGGGAACATCCGCAGCATGCCGGATCAAGTGGCGGCTCGAACGCACCACATCGTCCTTCGGATAGGGGACCAGTTCCGGATTGGTTAACTGGATCAGTCGGCGATAGTCTTCGATCAACTGATGGGAGTTGAGTGCCGGGAGTCGGCTGGCGTGAAGAAGGAGATTCTCTTCCACTTCATCCCGAACCACCTCAGCCAGCACCAGCTTGCATACCCTTGCAGCGCAAAGTGATAAAGTCGCTTTGTCCAACCCCCATGGGGAAACAATTCCCCCGGTCAAAACGTTCGAGTCGAGGAACAGCCGTATCCGGCGGTGGGTGGTCACTTCTGCCGTTGGCTGCGAAGGCCCTTCCGGCCGCGACCACGGGAAGGCTTAATGTTGTAGCGGCGGGCATAAACCCGGTCACGAGCCTCGGTAAGCGTTGCCAGCAAATTGTCCGGCTGCATGCCTTCCGCTGCCAATGCGGAACTTATTTGTTCGCACAAACGCTCAAACCGCTGCTGCTCCGGCACAAGAATGAGGCCATCCCCGAGACGGAGGACCGCGAACGGAGAACCATTTCCCAAGCCAAGGTCCTCGCGAAACTGCTTGGGAACGGTCAGTTGCCCTTTTTCCCCGATTTTGGTCGTGGTCAGGTACTCGATGGTGGAATCGTGAGTAGCCATAAGCCGTAGGAAAATCCTACCACTTAATTCGGTCCCAGCCAAGCGCAATCGGATCCCTAATCCATCTCCCGCATCTGTCCCTCTTCCGCGCGCATTCCCGCGCCTGCCGCCGCAGACGAAGCTTCGTTCTTCTTCTGCCAGTCTGCCTCGGCCAGCACGGTGATCGCCTCCAGTTTCTTCTTCTTCAAACCCGCATTAATCCCTGACAGATCTTTCTGGGTGAGTTTCTGGAAGTCATCGATCACATCTTGCAGTTCGTGACCCAGCGACTCGGTCCGCGCCACCTGGTAATCCGTGGGTTTCCCGTCGTATCCCGTGACCGCGCCGTAGAGTTGTCCCAGCAGTTCGCGGATGCGTTCCTCGCCGGTAATCATGCCCCCTTCTTTCGTGGCCACGATTTTCGACCGTAGCGCGTCACAATCCGCAGCTAACGTTTGCAGTTGTTTTTTCAGAGGATCCTTCTCCGGCAGCTTGGCGGCCCGGGCATTCGCCGCGTCGCGTACTCCTTCGATGGCCGCGACCCCATACGTCATGTGCTCCAGTTCCTTGTAAACCTTCATCGAAAGCTCGAACTGAGCCTTGCGCTCCTCCAGCGAATACTTCGCGCGAGGATCCATCGCGATGTCCAGTTGCTCGGTGTAGGTGTGATCTCCCTTGGTGAGCTTCACCGTGTACTTGCCCGGCAAAACCCGCGGCCCCTGCGCCGCTTCAAACAGTGCCGACGCTGCTGGAGCGACTGCCGGCGGCTTCACTCGCATGCCCCAGCCCGCACGGTTCAATCCCCGATGCTTGCCGCCGGCCACGGTGTCCACCAATTTGCCATCCTGATCGAAAATTTCGACCTTCAAGTCGCCGAAAATGTGCCGCCCTTTTTGGTAATACGTGATCTGCGCATCCGCGGGCCTGTTGCGGCCGTGGAACGTTTCGTCGCCTTCCGGCCATCCCCCAAACGTATCGAAATACTGGAAAGAAGGCCGTCCAGGGATTAGCGTGGCGTCTTTGGTCATTACTTCCGGAGTGAGAGCTCGCAGCGGCGAAATATCGTCCACAACCCAGATTCCGCGCCCGTGTGTTGCCGCCACCAGGTCAGACTCCCGTGCTTGTATCGCGATGTCGTCCACCGCGACTGACGGGAAGTCCGTTCCTTTATATTGCGCCCACCGCTGTCCGCCATCCGCTGAAATAAAGAGCCCAAACTCGGTCCCCAGAAACAGCACGTTGCGATTGACCGTGTCTTCCTTGATTACGTGGGCATATCCACGAACGCCGCTTTCCTGCGCTGGGAGCGCTGTCCATGTCTGGCCGTAGTCGGTAGTCTTGTACGCATACGGCTTCATATCGCCGAAGGTGTGCCGGTCAAAAGTTGCGTACGCGGTGCCCTCGTCGAAGCGGCTGGCCTCGATGGTCGAGACCCACGAATTTTTCCCAAGGCCGCTGACGTTGCCTACCACATTCGTCCATGTCTTCGCGCCGTCGCGTGTCACCTGGACGTTGCCATCGTCAGTCCCCACCCAGATGACCTGCCCGTTCTTGGGCGATTCCGAGATCGAATAGATCGTGGTGTGCATCTCGGCCGAAGAGTTGTCGACAGTCACGCCGCCCGATTCTTCCTGCTTCTGCTTCTCCGGATCATTGGTCGTCAGGTCGGGAGAGATCCGATCCCAAGATTGCCCGTGATCGCGCGAACGGAATAGAAATTGCGCCCCGATATAGATCGTCCCCTTCTCATTCGGGCTCATGTGTATGGGCGTGTTCCAGTTGAATCGCAGCTTCTTCTCGCCATAATTCGGCCAGGGCTTCAAACCGCGAATTTCGTGCGTGTAGCGATTGACGCGTCCAATCTCGCCGCCCTGCGCCTCCGCATAAAGGTAGTCCGGGTCCGAGGTGTCTTCGAACATCCAGAAGCCATCGCCGCCGAACATATTTTCCCAGCGCGAATTGGACACGCCACCCGGATACGATGAATCGCCCACCCACGAACTGTTGTCTTGCAGGCCGCCGTAAACGTGGTACGGGTCGGAATTATCCGTGCTCACGTGATAGAACTGCGAAACTGGCAGGTTCATCTGGTGTTTCCAGCGATTGCCACCATCCTCGCTCCGCCATAAGCCGCCGTCATCGCCGGCGATCACGGTGTTGGTATTTTTCGGATTGATCCATACATCATGGAAGTCGCCGTGAGCGCCGCCGGAGACCACGTTGAAGGTTTTTCCACCATCATTGCTGAGCAACAGAATGAGATCCGGTTTGAAGACCTTGTTTTCATCCTTGGGATCGACGATCAAGTTACCGAAATAAAAAGGACGCCACACCATGTAGTTGCTCGCGTCCAGCTTGGTCCAGTTTCCGCCGCCATCGTCAGAACGATAAAGCCCACGTCCTTTTTCCGCCTCGATGTTGGCATACACCACGTTCGGCTTCGACTCCGCCACCTGCACCGCGATGCGCCCATACGGTTTCGCCGGCAGTCCCTTGGCATTCTTTTCGTTGATTTCATTCCAGGTCGCGCCGCCGTCCGTCGATTTGAAGATCCCGCTGCCCGGCCCACCGGAGCGGAACGTCCAGCCTTGCCTGCGGAAATCCCACATCGCCGCATAAATTGTCTTCGGCTCCTGCTTGCTGCGCGCAATCATCGCGCAGCCGCTCGAACCATTGGCGCCAGCCAGAACTTTCTTCCACGTCTTGCCGCCATCGCTTGTCTTGTAGACTCCGCGCTCGTCGCTGTCATCCCAAAGATGTCCCGTGGCGCAGACCAGCACATCATTGCCATCGGCGGGATTCACCAGAATTTTGGCGATGTGCTCGCTGTCCTTCAGCCCGACATTGGTCCAATTCTCGCCACCGTCCGTCGACTTGTAGATTCCGTCGCCCACCGACACGCTGTTGCGCGTCCACGCTTCGCCGCTTCCCACCCAGACAATCTTCGAGTTCGAAGGATCAATCGCCACCGCGCCAATCGATTGCACGTCTTCACGATCGAACACCGGCTTGTAGGTCGTGCCGCCATTCACCGACTTCCACACTCCTCCGCTGGCTGCGCCCACGAATACCGTGATACGCCCGTTCTCCTCGACCGCATCCAGCGCGGCGATGCGCCCGCTCATCGTGGCCGAGCCGATGTTCCGCGCGGGTAATCCCGAAACCGTGGCGGCGTCAAAGCGGTACGGCGCTTGCGCTGCGGCCTGCAAGGAGGCGCACAGCATAGCTCCGGCGAACAACCCAATTACTCCCCAAAAGGTGCGAGCGGATGCTTTCATGTTTACCAGTCCTTTTCCACGTAGTTAATTTTTGTAGCGCGCCGCCGTCCCTTCGACAAGCTCAGGGCGACTGTCGTGGTGGCGTCTCGCCGCCACTGCCGGCGAGTCCACCGCTATCTGACCAAATCAGTGAATCCCGACCATCCCGGACTTCTTCTCCTCGGTCCTCAGCGACGCGGGCACCAAAAAGTCGGATTCCTGCATGGGGACATTCACTTCAATCTTGTCAATCGTAGTTACCTGGGCGCCAGGATTGTTCCTCGGTCCCTCGGAGATCGAGAATGGATACATGACTCCATCCACCGGCTTATAAGATCCCAGATCGACCACCCGCTCCCGCACCGACCCTCTCACAAACTGCTGGATTTCCTCGCGAATTTCCAGATAAGTATCGGGATCCAAATAGTAGTAAACGATGTCACCGTTCTTCAGCGTGACCTTCAGCCGCAGGGCATCATCGCCATCAACCAGGTCATGCCCCAGATATTCGACCGTGTTACCTTTCGCGGCGTAGTCGACCAGAGGACCATCAAAATCGGCGGCCAGAAGCAAGTCGCGCAAGTTATCCTCGCCCATCAACTCGGGCTCTTTGCGTCCGCGAAAGGGCTGAGTCTGCCAGCCCGCGGAGCCGTCATACGCCTGCACCGCGGTCATCCCCTGCAGGGTGACGTTGTCGCGGACCAAATTTGCGCGCATGTTCATTTGTTTGAAGGCCGCGACCGAGCGGCGTCTCCCGCCGCCCCTGATCTTGCCCGTCGTAAGCCGGGTCTTGGCCGCCTCGATCCTCTCGAGTCCACCTTTAGCCTGGATGTTCTTGCTGACCAGTTCGTCGGCAGTTTGAGAAAAGGTGAAAGAAGATGCGAGCACACTCAGGCACGAGACTCCGACCACAGCTACCACCGCGCGACCCATGGCCCAACTCCTGTTTTTGGTTGTCGTTTTCATCCGAGGGAGCTTCATCCAGGAAGATCAGTGAATCCCGACCATGCCGGATTTCTTCTCCTCAGTCCGTAGAGACGCCGGCAGCATAAAGTCCGCGGGATCAATCTTCACGTTCGGGTCCATCTTCTGCACCGTGATGGTCTGTTCGTCAGGGTGATTCTTCGGTCCCTGTGAAATCGAGAACGGATACATTACTCCATCCACCGGCTTGTAGGAGCCGTATCCCACCACGCGATCCCGCACCGAGCCGCGAATAAACTGCTGAATCTCCCGGCGTATCTCGATGAAGGTATCGGGATCGAGGTAGTCATAAATAATGTCGCCGTTTTTCAGCGTGACCTTCAACCGCAGCGCATCGTCGCCATCGACCACGTCGTGGCCCAAAAATTCCACCGTGCTGCCCTTTTCTTTGTATTCCACCAGAGGACCGTCAAAGTCGGCGTCGAGCAGCAAGTCGCGCAAGTCGTCCTCGCCCATCAACTCCGGATCTTTCTTTCCGCCAAACGGCTGAATCTGCCATCCATCCGCGCCGTCATAGGCCTGCACTTGTGTCATCCCTTGCAGCGTAAACGTCTGCCGGATCAAGTTCGGCCGCTGGCTTTCCTGACCCACGACCGCGGTAAACCCGCCGCCGCCTTCAAACTTGGCAGTCATGCGGATGGTCTTGATGGCCTTCATCTTCTCGATCCCACCCCTCGCCTGGATGTTCTTGGCAACCAGCTCGTCCGCGGTTTGAGCATGAAGAAGAGAAGGGGGAAAAGTAGCAAAGCAGCAGACAGCAATCAGCACTACCACACCGTGACGCATCGAGCAGGCTCCTGTTTGTGGAGAAGCTTAACAACCCTGGGTAAACAAGAAACAGTAATGTACTCGGTTGTAGACGTGTTATTCAAGTCAAGGTGAGCAGGGGCAATGTATCAGTTTGAATTTTGGTCCCTTGGAATCACTGCCGAAACCAGCGAAGCGCGGCCCATACATTAAATCAGCGGCGTAGAATAGGGGAGCATGGCCTACCTAGCGTTCTGGCTCATCTTGGTTGGCGGCAAAGCGGCCCTCATGTACGGGGTTTGGAGACTTGCAAAAGCCCAAGGGAGATCGCCCTGGCCTCCACTGATTGCAAGCATATTCTGCGCTAGCATCGTGTTCTTTGCACTCTTCATCAAAGGACGCGCGGAACACCTTACGAGTCCTCAAAATTCAAACTGATAGATTACCTGAGCAGGAGAAATATCGTAATCCGGAGAGCCCGTTCAAGCTCCGCTTGGGCGAGGACTCTGCGGCCCTATAAACCACATCCTTAAGACGACTTCTTCTCTTCCTTCGCGCCCGGCTGATCCACGGGCTTGCTCTGCGGCTCTTTCCGTTTTTCGTCCGAGTCCACGGCAAACAGCATGTAGTGATCGAAACTATGCCGCCGGTAGTAGCGATGATGGCGGAACTCAAAATAAATCTCCGCGCTCTTCGGCAACCATAGACTCGTATTTTTCCTGGCAAACGGGATGGGCCCGTACTCCACCACCTGATGCTCACTGATAAGCTGGATCTCCGGCATCGAACTCACCAGCTCCGATTCGATGCGCACAATCTGAAATTTATCGGCGGTGATCCAGGCTCGTCCTTTCAATTTGACCGGATGAACCTGGTTGCCCACTTTGTAGCTATGAATCCGGCTGGGCCGGTCGTCGCGTTGCTGGAAGCGCACCAGCCAGGTCGCCTGTCCCCGCCAGTCTCCCAGCCCCTCGCATTTCATCTCGAAGTTGTCGCGCATATGCGGATGAAACACCAGCGCCAGCGCCGCAAATCCCGTGCTCGCAATCTCGTCAGGATAGCCGGCCAGGCTCAACTTCTCGGCACGGAATTCCTGCACCGAAATGTAGCCCGGCTGCTGCTCCGAAATCGATGCGACATAGTTAAACTTGCGAGTTTCCGTGCGAATGGGAAGTCCGTACGCGTCGAGTCTCTGGTGGAACAGGTCTTCCACCGCGGCGAAGCGCATCACGTCTTCCACCAATTCCTGCACCCGCTTCCCCGATTCGTCGATCACTTTCTGGGTGGGGCAGGCCGTCTCCGCGGCCACATTGAGTTTGACGTCGTCGATGCCCGGCGGCTGCCACGACTTCACCGAGAATACCGGACCGCCAAGAGCCTGGAGTGGGTCCACTCCTACCAACTTGGACAGCCCTTTGTTCGCGGCCGGAGCAGCCGAAGTCGGATTCGCCGTATGCTCTTCAATTTCCGCAATCAGACTACGCACGTCTCCCGCCATGGGATGGCGCGGCGACTCCACCAAAAACCGGTTTAACGCCTCCACTCCTTCTTTGTTATTGCCCAGATTTACCAGCGCTTCTCCCAGCACCAGCTCCGCCGGACTAGCCTGAGCTTTCCCTTTTTCGAGCGCCACATGCGCTTCGTCGCGCGCCCGGTCGTAATTACCCTGATGCAGACATGCATCGGCCAGCAGATTGTGCGGCTGCCAGTTCTCCCCATCTTCCAGCACCGCCCGCTCCAGCGCCGAGCGCGCCGCAGGATAGTCTTTCTGTTGCAATCCCGCCCGTCCCAACAGCGTCAGCGCCTGCGAGTTTCTCGGATTGATATGAGTAGCGGCGCCCAGGTACTCCGCCGCGCGCCCGTAGTCTTTCTTCTCGTAATACAAATAGCCCAGCAAGAAATTCACGTCCGAACTCGAAGCATCGGCCTTATACGCCGCTTCCAATTGTTTCTCTGCTTCCTTCAGATTATTCGACTTCAGCGCCGAAATGCCGCGCTTCACCTCTTTCCGCGCCTTGGCGGAGAGCCCCATATCCGGCACATCCAGGTTGATCGCCCCGGGATCTCGTTTCAACGTAAACTTCAATTGCACCGGGCTCCAGGAATTCACCACCTGAAACTGGCGGCGCTCGCTCAGATACCCCACCGCGCTCACTTCAATCTCATATTCTCCGTAAGTGACGTTGGTAAACACGCCTTGCGAAACCTCGTCCAGAAACGCTCCTTGCACAATATCGTTCGTAGTCTGCCACGTCCCGGTCTGGGTCGACCGGTTGACCAGTTGCAGCAACGCCTGGCGATCAAGATGACCATTCTTTTTTTCCGCAAACACAGTTGCGACCACAATGCCGGTCCCGGGAGCCGTGATATATAAGGACGCAGAATCCCGCAAGCCATTGTCCACCGTAGGACCCGCTCCCTGCGCCAGCATGGTGACCACCGAGCAGACGAGCAGGAACGAGAGCATCAGGAAATTCCGAACGAACACGAAGGACGGCAGGGCAAAGCGGCGCATAAGACGAACCACCGCCAGCAGTGTGGCACAGGGTTCCAGACGCGTCAAACCAAACTCCCGAGGGTAACGGCCTTCCCTTATTGTGTTGTTGTTGGCCGGCAGCCTCATCATTGGTGACACAAAGCTGGGCCAGTCCCAAGAGTCGAGTCTACGAATTGACTTGGTTTCAGCCTTCGAGTAGCGGTAGTACGTCATTTGTTTTCCAGCTTCCCCCAGAAGCGGAGAATCCTTGGCATTAACTGCTACAAAAATCTCACATCTCATTGACGAATTGAGCATAGCTTCCCTTCGGAGTTGGTTCCATTCCCAAGGCTTGGACTTCAGCGCAAATACGCGCGATCAGTTGGTGGAGCGTCTCCTCAAGTTGCACCAGACGGGCGGCCTGTCGGAAGAGGAGCTTCAATCAGGCGTGTGCAATATCGAGGAGGCCAGTTCGAAACGCATTGTGCTTTTTGAACTGCCCGAAGACAAACAGCACCTGGTGAGTCCGCAACAATTTGGGAAGCACCTGGCAGAGACTGGCAAGAAACTTTCAACAAAGCCCTCGCTAGCAGTTAAACTACCTTCGTCCCCTACGCTTGTCTACGTTACTCACCCTGGCGAACAAGGGCCGAATTCGTTGATGCCGATTAGAGCGAAATGGGCAGAGACCCAAACCCGCATCGTGGTTGATTATTCATCATTGGAGTTTATTAAGAAAAAGGTAACGAGAATTGTCGTCATGGTGGCTGACCTAAGGACGGGTCTGGTGCAGCTGCGATACGACAAGCCTGAGATTCAACATCCCCACAAAAATAAGGATGACTACTTTAAATACTATCGGGACTTGGCAACCGCTCTTCTGGGCGTCGAGTTTTCCCGGTTCGAGATTCGGGATGCGCTGCGGTCTCTTGTCGATACACAACCCCGTATAGTCCGTATTCGTGTAAATCAGCATCGAAGCAAGACTGACAAAAGCGTTCGATTTGTAGACCGCAAGGGGCACAGCGATGTGCGCGATGATCCTGAATGGAAGGCAGCTTACCAGGCTGGTAGCACGACAAGAGCTTACGATGACCAAGCGGTCTATTGGCTTCCAGGCCCATCGAACGGAGCATTGATGCGGGAGGTGTTCACGGATATCGACGCAGTGACGAGTACTGTCCGCGTAGAAGCAGATTGTCACGAAGGCGAGATTGACTATGCAGTTTCCACAATTAGAAAACATCAAATCGCACCATCCAAGCCTTAGTGCTTCAATCGACGCTCTAGCAAATTATGTTCGGAGCGAAGTCGACGATGGCCGAAACCGGATAGTGCCAGCACTCGCTGCAACATACGTAAAGCGAAGTGAGGCGCAAACGATCGCCTTGCTGATGCTGTTTGAGGATGCTGGGCTGTTGAAACATCGATTCGACGTTGTTTGCACGCGAAACGATGCAGTTCTCCTGAGTCTGCCAGACTTGGCCGAGTTGCACAATCATCTTCCCCTGCGTTGCGAACTCTGCGATGAAGAGCACGGTCCAGACGATTTGCGTATCGAGTTGGTTTTTGAAGTAGTTCCCGCGCAGGTGTCCACAGAACATGCCGTCGCCTGAACCAAAGCCGCTTAGAGATTTCTATGAAAAAGGGCAGGTACTTCTCGAAGAAGCGAGAAGTTGTTCTGATCCTGACATGAAACAACAGTTATATAAGGCGGCAGATCGGTATTTCAAAGCGGATATCGATTTGGTTGTGGCTAAAGAAACGGGCAATAATAAGATCGGAGACATCATGGCTGCTGAAGCTCCGCCACAAAGACCGTCCAATGATGCTGGTCATGGGCCTGCGCAACGTGACCCTACCTCCGCGTTCTTCGGTTTTCTTGAGCAAGCTTTGACCATTGGCGCACGCGGAATTCGGCGTTCAGCCCTGCCTACGTTTATCGGGTACCTCGTGTACGCGGCACTTGCAGCGCTGTTTTTCGCGGGGATACTGCTGGATCGGCCCCAGGTGACCGCTGCCGCCATAGTCCTGCTTCTGATAGTGGGACTTCTCGCTGTCTTGCTTTTGTTCGACCTCCCGAAGAAAGTACGACCCATCGTTGCGGAGATCATTCTTGTAATGGTCGTGGTTAGCGTACTCGGCGTGGCGGCATACGCAGTGGTCAAATTGTTGAATCCGATAGCTAAGACCTCGGACTCCGGAACACCGGCCGAGGGCCCAGAAAAGAAACAGATTCCCATCGATCCGGGCGTACTTCGACCCACAACAACAGCTCCAGAGAAAAAACTCCCAGCTACGACCCAAGACTCGTCGCAAGACAACATTAAGCCGGGGTCAAGCGATTACGATGAAGGGGTGTTAAAGCAGTATGCCGGAGATGAGGGAATGCTGGCGAAGCTTGGAGAAAAGGCATTTGCGCGACAGGATTACACGTGGACAATCAGATTTCTGGAGCAAGCGCGAACCGTTCAAAGTAGCAAAGTGTGGGAGCGAGACTATCCCTATCTTGCTGCGGCTTATTTGCTTGCAAACGGTGATCGGGCAAGGTTCGAATCAACGCTGCAGGAAATGCTGGCTGAGATGAGGTTAAACAACTCTTATTTGCATTTTGCAGCACCAATTGGAATGGCCTTGCGGAACCTTAGTGATGTCCGTCAATATTTGGACAAGCCCGCTCAAGACTATATCGATAACCAAATTGTTCCAGCAGCGATCAAGATCAAGAACAACGTCTAGAACCTTGCGCCGCTTCCCCGCTCCGGGACAATAAACCGGGACAGACGGGGCGTTCTCCAATTTCAATTGGCAAAGCCGGGATGCTAAGTCTCTGATTAAAATATTTCCCGCCGATTGTGACATCCAACCTTGCCATCCACAGGCCCAACCAGCGATCATCGTGACGGACAAGCGCGGCGAAAATTCGGGAAGGAGTCAGCGCAAGGCAAGTCGTTTGTTTGAAGGATCTTGCCCGTAAGCTAATCATTCCGGGGGATCAAAGTTGAGTTTCGCGCCAACGTGATGATTTCAATACCGCGCGCCCCGGTAGGGGTATCCGAACCTGGTCAGACCACGCGGGCAGTTAGAACGGAGAACTGACACCGCTACTCGATCTCCGGCCGCCAGATAGGCTCGCCGCCCAGCGAGTGGTAGAAGCCCCATCCCGCCAGGGCCACGACGCTTAATAGCGCCAGGACGGACGTGGTCATATACCACGCGGAAAAGTCGGCAGTGAACGGAACGTTCGCCAGCATGTTCACCGTGAAGATGGCGCACGCCAGCGGCACCAGCCCGAAGCGGAAAACGATGATTACGGCGATGGCATAAACCAGAATCTGCGCCGGCAGTTCCACCGGCACGTAGGAACTGGAGAGCCCGCGGGGCAGCGCGAAGATGGCGACGAATGCGATTGCAGCGAGCCAATCCGTACTTTTAGCCAACTTCAGCCCGAGGAGTGAAAACAGGAACCCAAATAACACTTTCAGTCCCAGCAGCAGAAAGAAGAACTGCAGAGTGCCGAGAATCGAAATTGGAATTTGCATTAGCCATGCGCCAAGCGCAGTCCGTCCGCCCACCAGATATTCTGAAGAAGCGAGGCCGGGCGCCGCTCCCATGCGCATCATCGGGATATAGCGGATTTGGAAAATAAGAATCCACGTCACCCCCAGCATTGTGCCGAACAAAATGTCGCGGCCCACCAGCGGATCGCGCAGTTGCCCCGACAGCATCCGGCTCCAGGAAATAATCGTCTGCGGCCAGCGCCGCCGCACCCACGGTTCGAGCGCGAGGTACAGCAGCCATGTCGTCCCGGAAACAAACAGACCGGTACTGATCGTCAGGACGAACAGACCAAACGTCTCGAAACCGGGAACCAGATGACCGCGGCACAGCCACAGTACGGTCTCAAGCACGAACATCACCACCCCAAGCCGAAAGGCGCCCTCGCGATCGGCCCGTCCCTGGCGGTAATTCCGGCGCGCCAAATAAACGGCGGCCACCAAAGAAGTCATGAGCAAGGTCAGCGCCAGCACCCGCCCCGCCTTCTTCCCCGCCGAATCCTCCGGACTCTTCATCCGATCGGGCTTGGTCCAGTCGCCGATCATCGAGAAGAAAACCGGCTTGCCGTGCAAGGAGGCCGCTTCCACGCGCAGCGGCCGTGTCGTTCCGGGCAGAGTTCCAGTCCACGCCATGCGCGCATCGGAAGTGGCCAGCGAGTTCCATGCCGGCTCCGCCTTCTGAAATTTCGTTGGATCCAGGCCCGCCGCGGCAAACAGAATATTCCAGTCGAAGGGCGCGGACGCCTCGGTCGAATTCTCTTTTTGCGGAGGGATCGACTGGAAGTAAATGAGATTGCCCTGGGCATCAAGTTGCAAGTCGATCATTCCCGAAAGAACGTTGGGAGGATCGTCCCGAACCACGATCCCCGGATTGAGCAACTGGTCCTGGTAGCCTTGCGCCACCATGTACTCCGGACTCTGCCGGTACCAGAAGCGAAGCAAGGAAGGCCGTCCCGCAAGCACGGCGTCCCAGTTGGGATGCGGATTGTCGTTTTTCTCCACCGAATCTTTGTAATCGTTGTCGAAATCAAGTCCGTAAGCGCTGTCGGCTGGACGCTCCGGATATCCGAGACGGCCGATGATCTCGCGCGCCTTTTGGTTCAGCACTTCGGGCGTCAATTCCAGGTGCATCTTTTCGAGGCCGCTATAGTGAACGCCGAGGAAGCTGACCAAACCCAAAGCCGACAGCACAGCCACGAGGCAGGCAACGGCCGCTCGCGGACGCAAGCCCGAAGTTTCACCCGATGCCGCCACCAACTGCGGAGATGGCGTTTCGCCCGCGGCGAGGGCTGCGGCCAATGGATCCCCGCCGGGCATGGCAGCGGCAACGCTGAGAACCGTGGCGGGACGCGCCGAAGGCTCGGTCTCGAGACAGCGAAGGATGACGCGCTCGATTACCGGGTTAAGGTCTTTCACTACGGTTGAAGGACGGCTCGGAGTTCTGTCCCCGTGCGCGCGCAATGTTTCAGGGGAGAAAGCACGCTTGCCTGTGAACACTTCGTACAGCACCAGCCCCAGAGAATAAATATCGCTGCGCGTGCTCACTTCTTTTCCCGCCAACTGCTCGGGAGCCATGTAAGCCGGAGTTCCGCTGCGTACTTCGTTGCCTTGAATCTGATCGGCAACGCCAGCCAAACCAAAATCAGTGATGACCACTTGGCCGCGACCATCGAGCATGATGTTCGCGGGTTTTAAGTCCCGATGGAGAACGCCCTTGGTGTGAGCAGCGGCTAGTCCAGCACAGAGCTGGCGGGCGATGTCGAGGGCCTTATCCTCGGGCAAGCGTCCGATGCGGCGCAGAAGGGAAGCCAGGTCTTCGCCATCGACATATTCCATGGTGAAGAACGTGTGGCCGTCCACGTCGCCCACATCGTAGACCCGGCAAACGTTGGGATGGGAGATACGGCGAGCAATCCTGACTTCGTTCTTGAAACGCTCCAGCAGGCCCTGATCCCGCGCGGCCTCATCGGGGAGAAACTTCAGAGCCACCGGCTGGCCGAGTGTAAGGTCGTCGGCGCGGTAGACCTCACCCATGCCGCCCTTTCCCAACAGGGCGATGATGCGGTACCGGCTGGCCAGCAATCGGCCGGGAAGAAAGCGGCCTTCGCTCAGGTATTGAGCCGAACTGGAGGGCCGCGACGAAGTTGCGGAGGCGGCCCGAGGCGGCAGAGGCGAAGATGCAGTGGCGAAGTCGAGAGTGGGGACGTCGTCCGTATTGCTGGTGGGGGCTCCGCAGGCGGAGCAGAAGCGTCCGGCTGCCGGTACATCGGTACTGCAGGATGAACAAGGGGGCATGAATTTTTCCCGCTACAGTCTACCGCGGTCGAGAAGAATGTGTTGTGGAAACGGGCAGTGAGTCAGCATCTCGCTGACCCACTACCTGGAAACGTTCCATTAAGGCCGCTGGAAGGTCGTTGTGTATTACCATCCAAACGATGAGTTCGCGCCTCCGTCGTTGGTTGGCTGATCCGCTGGTCCTGCTCTGCCTGGCGGCAGGTCTGCTGGCGTTCGTCGTGCAGTCTGGCGAACTTGGAACCGCCGACACCACCTTTCGTCTGCAGACCACTCACTGGCTCTGGACTTCCGAGCCGCAAGTCTTCCCTAACGATTATCCCGAGTTCGGATTGCGGGGCCGCGAGGGCCGCCTCTATAGCTGGTATGGAATCGGCCAGTCATTGCTCATGTTGCCCGCGGACTTGGTGGGTACCTGGATCTCGCACTGGAAAATTTTCTCTGGTTATGGCGACGATCCGGCCGTGCGCAGCATAGTGGTCAGCTATGGCACTGGCATTCTTGTGAACGTGCTCACGGCGCTGGTGGGCTTTCGTTTGCTTCGCCAGCTGCGATTCAGCGTAAGGGAATCCGTGCTGGGCGTGCTGGCGCTGATGTTTTGCACCACGCATCTTCACTACACGCAGAACATGATGGAGAACAACTACATCATGCTGCTGACGCTAACGGGATTTTCCTTTCAATATGAGTGGCTGCGGACTGGGAACCGGCGCGCTTTATTTTGGGGAAGCGCCGCGCTCGGCCTGAACTTGCTGACCCGGTTGACCGCTGGCCTGGATTTGATTGCAGCGGGAGTTTTTCTTCTTCTCGTGCTTTGGTTTGAACGTGTAAGTGGCCGTGAACTCTGGCGGAGAGTGTTGGATTACTGCAAAGTCGCCGCGCCGGTGTACGCGTTTTTCTTGGTGGCTGACCGTCTCTATCAGTTCTACCGTTTCGGATCCTTTACCAACACGTATGTGTCGCTCTTTGCCAAAGAGCAGCGTGCGATGGATCCGACGTTGCCGGCGAATTTTCCCTGGAGCACTCCTTTTATTGAAGGTTTTCTAGGACCGCTGTTCAAGCCGGAGAAGTCGATTTTTCTCTTCGATCCGTTGCTGGTGCTGGCGATCTTGCTGCTGGTTGTGTTGTGGAAGCGATTGTCGCCGGAAGTTCGCGCGTATGGTCTAGCGTCACTGCTGTTGCTCCTGTCCTATATCAGCTTTTACGCGAGGTATACGTACTGGGCGGGAGATTTTGCATGGGGGGATCGTTACGTTTCGACGTCTGTGGAACTAGCGGTGTTGCTAGCAGTGCCGTTGTTGTTGCGACATCGCGAGAACTTGAGCAGTTGGATCTGGCGTGGTGGAATCGTCATCGTCTTAGCCAGTCTGATTATTCAACTTGCTTCGCTCGCGTTCTGGCTGCCGCTGGAGATTTATCAGATGGAGACGCTGGGTCATCCCACGTTCGTGATCGCGTTGCGCTTCAAGAACATCGCGGCATTTGCCCTGGGGAAGATGGACGCGTGGGGATTGAATAACGAGTCCATGACGCAGGATGCGTGGGATTACGTCCACATCACAACGTGGAATTTTCTGCCGTTCCTGCTGCGAAGAGTGGGGACCGCGCCGGGTTGGGTGGTGAATACGGCGTTCGCGGTTTGGGGCGCGGCGATCACGGCGCTGCTGCTTACATTGGAGAGGCTGCGGCGTGTGGTAGAATGGTAGAATTATAAGGTAGAAGAGGTAGACTATCAATCTATGAGCCTGAACATTAAGAACGAAAACACACACCGGATGGCGCAGGAATTGGCGCGTGCCACCGGGGAGAGCATGACTGTCGCCGTGAGTGAGGCGATTCGGGAGCGGCTGGAGCGCGTGCGCGGAAAATCGAACAAGGGCATGGCGGAGAAGTTGATGAAGATTGGAGAGGAGTGTGCCGCTCGTCTCAAAGGCCCCTTGAAGCCGATGGAGATTGATGACCTCTATGACGAGCGAGGGCTGTGGAAATGATCCTCGACTCATCTTCCATTGTTGCGATTCTGCGCGCCGAGCCAGAGGCGCCGAACTTCACAAAAAAGATCGAGTCCGCGGCCGGCTCGCCTGCGGGATGCCGCGTTTCCGCGGTCAGCTACGTGGAAACTGCAGTTGTCATTGACAGTGCAAGGGACGCCATCGCCAGCAGGCGATTCGATGATTTTTTTCGCACCGGAAAGATTAAGGTCGAGGCCGTGACACCAAGGCAAGCCGAGCTCGCCCGTCAGGCCTACCGCGATTTCGGCAAGGGCAGGCACAAAGCTGGGCTCAACCTGGGGGACTGCTTTGCCTACGCGCTGGCAAAGGAGATGGACGAGCCGCTGCTATTCAAGGGTGATGATTTTCGGCACACCGACATTGACCCTGGTTAAAGCCGTGTGACCCTATTCGACTGTTACCGACTTGGCCAGATTCCTCGGCTGATCCACGTCGCAACCGCGTCTCACGGCGATGTGATACGCCAGCAACTGCAGGGGAACGATTTCGAGAATCGGAGAGAGTTCTTCCGGGGCGGCGGGGACGTACAGAACGTGGTCCGCGGATTCTTTGATTTCTTCGTCGCCTTCGGTGGCGAGTGCGATCACCACTCCAGAGCGGGCTTTTACTTCTTTCAGGTTGGACATCGTCTTCTCGTAGCGCAGCACTGAGCCGGGGCTATTCGTGTCCCGAGTCGCAATAATGACAACAGGAAGGTTCTCGTCGATCAGCGCGTTGGGTCCGTGCTTCATCTCGCCGGCCGGATAGCCTTCGGCGTGAATGTAGGAGATTTCCTTCAGCTTCAGCGCGCCTTCGAGGGCGATTGGATAGTGAATGCCGCGGCCAAGGAATAGAAAGTCGTGAACGCGCTGGAAACGTTTGGCCAAATCTTCGCAGGCTTCGTCGTGAGTAAAGATGGTTTCAAGCTTGGCGGGAATGAGAGTTAATTCTTCCGCCGCGGCGCGCGTTTGTTCTGCGGTCATGGCTCCGCGCACTTGTGCCAGATACAGTGCGAAGAGATAGAGCGCGGTGAGTTGGCAGGTAAAGGCCTTGGTAGAGGCCACTCCAATCTCTGGTCCAGCGTGTGTGTAAATGGTCCCCGCGGCTTCGCGGGTGATCATGGAGCCGACTACGTTGCAGATGGCCAGAGTCTTCGAGCCTTTGGCTTTAGCTTCACGCTGCGCGGCGATAGTGTCGGCTGTCTCGCCCGATTGCGAAATCACAAGGGTGATCGTGTCCTCGCCAACGATGGGATCTCGGTAGCGCCATTCACTCGCGTAATCCACCTCGACGGGCACACGCGCGAGACTCTCGATCATGAACTTGCCGGCTTGTCCGGCGTGCCAACTGGTGCCGCAGGCTACGATATTGATTTTTTTAGCGGAGCGGAATTCGGTCTCGCTGATTTGCATCTCATCGAGAAAGATGTGGCCGGTGTCGAGGGAAATCCGTCCTAAAGTCGTGTCGCGGACGGCCCGGGGCTGCTCGTAAATTTCCTTGAGCATGAAGTGCTTGAAGCCGCCCTTTTCCGCCATGATCGGATCCCAGGTCACGTGTTGCACCTGGCGCTGAATGGGCCTTCCCTCGAAATCAGTAAGTTGAACGCCCGCGGGAGTGACTACGGCCAGGTCGCCATCGGCGAGAAAGAAAATGTCGCGCGTGTGATACAGAATCGCGGGGACGTCGGAGGCCACAAAGTATTCGTCGTTACCCAGGCCAATCACCAGAGGCGGGCCATTCCGCGCGGCCACAATCTTGTTGGGCTCATCCACAGATATGACGGCCAGAGCGAATACGCCGCTGAGTTCCTTCACGGTTTTACGAACGGCCTCTTCGAGAGTTGTGTGGTGGCCGTTGCCGGTTTTGAAAAGGTGTTTTTCGATCAGGTGAGCGATGACTTCGGTATCGGTTTCGGTGGAGAACTTGTGGCCTTCTTCGATCAGCTTTTTCTTCAGGCTGAGATAGTTCTCGACGATGCCGTTGTGGACCACGACGATCTTGCCCGTACAGTCGCGATGAGGATGAGCGTTCTCTTCCGTGGGACGTCCGTGGGTGGCCCAACGGGTGTGGCCGATGCCGTAGCTGCCGTCGAGCGGCTTGAGACGAATCACTTCTTCCAGGTTGCGCAGCTTGCCTTCGGCGCGGCGAAGTTGCAACTGATCACCGTTGCCGGCCACGGCGATTCCAGCCGAGTCATAGCCGCGGTATTCAAGCCGCCGCAGGCCCTCGATAATGATCGGAACCACCTGCTTCTTGCCGACATAGCCAACAATGCCACACATGCGGGAACTCCAGGAATTCAGTCTGCGAGGGAGCAGCGAAACTCTTCAATAACGGGGTTGGTGAGCACCTCGCGTGCGATGCGCTCCACTTCGCTTTGCGCTTCTTCGGGGCTCAATCCGCCATCCAGAGTAAGTTCGAAGTATTTCCCCTGGCGGACCTCTTCCAAACCGCGGTAGCCCATCTTCTTGAGAGCGCCGTGGATGGTCTTGCCTTGAGGATCGAGGACGCTTTTCTTAAGCGAAACGTAGACGTAGGCTTTCATGGGAATAAGAGCATTATACGGCAGGACAATCTCAGCGCTGGGGCGAACCAAAGTTCGGCCTTCCGGTAACCTGGGCTCAGCCCAATCGACCTATCTGCTCGTCGAGCTCTGCCAGGGTTTGTTCGAGGATCTTCCGGTAGCGCGGGTTCTCCGCGGCGTGGAGCTGCCCTAGAGTCCGGCTGCGGGAGAGCTTCAATCCTTCTTTGCGGGATTCGATTTCTCGTTGCTCGGGAGTCAGGCGAGGTTTGGGTTCCACCTCGGACCTGGCATCGTCTTGCTGCAGTTCAACCGACTTGCTCTCCCAACCGCGCGCCACACGAAGATTATACGACGGCCCGTCCGGCTCTCGCAGAGCTTTTGCCGCGTGGTGGAGCGATTTTCTGTGTGACTTCGGCCCCTATCAGCTCCTGTCTTCTATCCCTGTCCGACCCTGGCTTCCGGCGCGTTCGGGATTCCGTTGGGAAATACTCTGCGGAGAAAGTCTCGGGCTAAGCTTGGCGTCTCTTCGACTTCGGCTCGGCTCGGCCGTTTCCGCATTGCCGCACGGGCTCTGGCGCGGCGAACCTGACGGCTCTCCCGACGCGGCTCACTTGGGCTCGCTTCGGCCGGACTAGCCTGTCCGGCGCTGGCCGCGATCGCGTTGCTCGTCTCTCGATCTTCTTCTTCCACCTGCAGCACGAAGTCGCTGGGAAACCACTGCGGGCCGTTGATGCAAGTCTGGTCCATGGTGCTGCGGTCGATGACCACGTCGGTTGGCTTGGCTGCCTCGAAGTTTACGTTCTTCAGGTTGCAGCTTGCGGTTTGCAGCGCGTAGAGCATCAGTCCGGCGATGCGCGGCTCCATCTGTCCGCTTCCCAGCCACTGGATGACCCGCATCAGCCCGATCTGTACCGCGTTCGCGTCCTCCAACAGAGGCAACTCGAAGCCGCGCTTCGTCGACGTGTCCGC
>Ga0307479_10000076_pt1 | contig 102908 bp, 82 predicted proteins | sample atmos_gasesECM4C_FD_203743 | JGI IMG/M metagenome (GOLD analysis project Ga0307479, IMG submission 203743) | Hardwood forest soil microbial communities from Morgan-Monroe State Forest, Indiana, United States - atmos_gasesECM4C_515 | ecosystem: Environmental > Terrestrial > Soil > Temperate... | reverse complement strand
GCCGGTGCTTCCGACGCCTCCCCATCGCCATCGCGCATCTCCTTGGAAACAAGAAGATAGTACGCCTTAAGGTCGCCTCGCTCAAGCCCGGCCGGCCGCTCGACTTTCACCACGGGCTGCTAGGCCAGCCTGCACCAAGAGCTGTTTCAATCCGCGCCCCCGCGCGGGGAGCGACCTGGATGACGCCACGCACGGGTGGGCTGTCAACCTGTTTCAATCCGCGCCCGCGCGCGGGGAGCGACGCGCCGTGATCGATATGGGCCGAAGGCACGGTCTGTTTCAATCCGCGCCCCCGCGCGGGGAGCGACGCTGGCGGCGGGCCGGTCTCTACTCGCGATCTGCGTTTCAATCCGCGCCCCCGCGCGGGGAGCGACCTGGTCACGCGAAGGCTTACGGCGGAAGCAAACAGTTTCAATCCGCGCCCCCGCGCGGGGAGCGACTCACGGGCGGCTACCTGGAAGCAAGGGTGACGGGTTTCAATCCGCGCCCCCGCGCGGGGAGCGACCGCAGTGCCGCGGATGCAGCGCGCGGAGCTTAGTGTTTCAATCCGCGCCCCCGCGCGGGGAGCGACACTTCCTGAACGCCGTCACCTACAACATCAACCAGTTTCAATCCGTGCCCCCGCGCGGGGAGCGACACGACCTGGTGCAGGACGTAATCAAATTCGCCGTGTTTCAATCCGCGCCCCCGCGCGGGGAGCGACTAATTCCTCCTGCGCCTCCGGGTCGAGCGCCAGCCAGTTTCAATCCGCGCCCCTGCGCGGGGAGCGACCGAAGCCGGCACCACCACGAGCGAATACGCTGCCGTGTTTCAATCCGCGCCCCCGCGCGGGGAGCGACGCTTGTTCAGGCCGGTCACCAACTGCCCGGTCTTGTTTCAATCCGCGCCCCCGCGCGGGGAGCGACTTGCGGACGATGTCGCGGGCGATGAAGTATTCCAGCCCGTTTCAATCCGCGCCCCCGCGCGGGGAGCGACCAACTCCCGCCAGCCGAGCCAGTCGCCGGAGCGGATGTTTCAATCCGCGCCCCCGCGCGGGGAGCGACCCAGACCGTCGAGCTGCCGGAGTGGGGGTAACCGGTTTCAATCCGCGCCCCCGCGCGGGGAGCGACTACACCGCAAGCCCTCCTGCTCTCCGTGCCCATGTTTCAATCCGCGCCCCCGCGCGGGGAGCGACATCAGGTCGGCGGTTGCCACCTCAGGCTCGTGCAGGTTTCAATCCGCGCCCCCGCGCGGGGAGCGACTCGTACTCGGCCGAGATCCGCCGGCAGATCGCCTTGTTTCAATCCGCGCCCCCGCGCGGGTAGCGACTCCCAACCTCTGGTGTTTATATAAAGCAACACACGTTTCAATCCGCGCCCCCGCGCGGGGAGCGACTACCTTACATGGAGTTGCCCAACTTCATATCGATGTTTCAATCCGCGCCCCCGCGCGGGGAGCGACCATACTGCAAAATATGTATATAAAAGCAGGAATGTTTCAATCCGCGCCCCCGCGCGGGGAGCGACTGGGCACTGCTGATTCTCCGCTATGCGATATACAGTTTCAATCCGCGCCCCCGCGCGGGGAGCGACCGAGCAGAACAGCGCCCATCTACGCTTCGGCGCGTTTCAATCCGCGCCCCCGCGCGGGGAGCGACCGTCGGCACCCCGCCGGCGCATCCGGAAGCGGATGTTTCAATCCGCGCCCCCGCGCGGGGAGCGACCACTCCCACCGGTACCGCGTAGCCGGCCCGCTGGTTTCAATCCGCGCCCCTGCGCGGGGAGCGACCCGGGGCGGCGTGCTCGGCCTCGCACCTCTTCCAGTTTCAATCCGCGCCCCCGCGCGGGGAGCGACCATCTCCCCTCCCGGCAGGCGTAGACTGCCGCGAGTTTCAATCCGCGCCCCCGCGCGGGGAGCGACCAGGATGATCCACGAGCCGGAGCGGAGCATCCCGAGTTTCAATCCGCGCCCCCGCGCGGGGAGCGACCCGTCACGTTCCGTTTGGCATAGCCGCGGCCGAGGGTTTCAATCCGCGCCCCCGCGCGGGGAGCGACGGTAGGGTTCGCCGCCGAACTGCGGGTGGTTCATGTTTCAATCCGCGCCCCCGCGCGGGAAGCGACGTTTCGATCACCGATGAGAGCCGCGCGATTCTCGAGTTTCAATCCGCGCCCCCGCGCGGGGAGCGACTGCCGGCGGTCAGGCCGAGCGCGCCGGAGCTGATGTTTCAATCCGCGCCCCCGCGCGGGGAGCGACTCCCCAGGGCCAGAACCATCGCGGCTAACCGACGAGTTTCAATCCGCGCCCCCGCGCGGGGAGCGACCTGAAAATAAAAACAGCGAGATTAAAGGGATTAGAGTTTCAATCCGCGCCCCCGCGCGGGGAGCGACTTGTAGAGGATGACGATGCCGTCCTTGTCGATCGGTTTCAATCCGCGCCCCCGCGCGGGGAGCGACCATGGCCTGGGCCGCGCCACAGGACTGGATGTGTGTTTCAATCCGCGCCCCCGCGCGGGGAGCGACTCGCCGGCGGCCCATCCCTCTTCGAGTCGAGCACGAAGTTTCAATCCGCGCCCCCGCGCGGGGAGCGACCGACGCGCGCCAGATCGATCTGGTGGCGCAACTCGTTTCAATCCGCGCCCCCGCGCGGGGAGCGACTAGCCGCCTTGATGCGCCCTTCGATCTCGAGCTGTTTCAATCCGCGCCCCCGCGCGGGGAGCGACAAAGGTGTGGTAGGCTATCTCCATTGAATGAGGAGTTTCAATCCGCGCCCCCGCGCGGGGAGCGACCCCCGTAGCGCACTATGCCGAGAGTTTGGTAAAGGTTTCAATCCGCGCCCCCGCGCGGGGAGCGACTACTTCCCTAACTGCCATACTCCCTTTAGGCCCTGTTTCAATCCGCGCCCCCGCGCGGGGAGCGACGATAATAAATTTGAGCTTTATTCTCCACCACAAGGTTTCAATCCGCGCCCCCGCGCGCGGAGCGACCCTACCCAACCTAATTCTCTACTTCCTGTTGCAGAGTTTCAATCCGCGCCCCCGCGCGGGGAGCGACCATAGGCACGTAAGATTCTTACTTTGGTAATAATAGTTTCAATCCGCGCCCCCGCGCGGGGAGCGACTGCTTCACCAGGTTTTAAACCATATTGATTTAATGTTTCAATCCGCGCCCCCGCGCGGGGAGCGACCAGCCCCAGGTAGGTCGCCGCCTGCTGCGCCGTGTTTCAATCCGCGCCCCCGCGCGGGGAGCGACTCGCCGGTCCCGGTCATCGCCTCGGCTTCGAGCAAGTTTCAATCCGCGCCCCCGCGCGGGGAGCGACACGACGATGGCACCATCATCGCCTCCGGCTGCTCGTTTCAATCCGCGCCCCCGCGCGGGGAGCGACCGCTCGCCGGCTACGGCAACCGTCAGCCCGGAATAGTTTCAATCCGCGCCCCCGCGCGGGGAGCGACGGAGCGCGTCGCCAGCGAGTGCAAGGGCAAACCTGTTTCAATCCGCGCCCCCGCGCGGGGAGCGACCATCACCGAATCGATGATGCGGACGGCGCCGCCATGTTTCAATCCGCGCCCCCGCGCGGGGAGCGACCTGGCGCCGATCGACGGCATGTCTTGGTTGATGATGTTTCAATCCGCGCCCCCGCGCGGGGAGCGACCGGCCGCGACCTGGTCGTCCTCGTCGGCGCGCGGCTTGTTTCAATCCGCGCCCCCGCGCGGGGAGCGACGTGATTACCCCCTCGCGTCGCGTCCAGTTGTAGAGGTTTCAATCCGCGCCCCCGCGCGGGGAGCGACGCTGGCCGACCGCGAAGCGCCGATCGGCCGGGACGTTTCAATCCGCGCCCCCGCGCGGGGAGCGACGTCCACCCCCTCCGTCAACACCCCGACGTTGACCAGGTTTCAATCCGCGCCCCCGCGCGGGGAGCGACCTCAACTCGGGACTCACGACGGCGGGGCACGACTTGTTTCAATCCGCGCCCCCGCGCGGGGAGCGACTCGCCCGCGTCATCGGCATGCAGGCGGACGTCGGGTTTCAATCCGCGCCCCCGCGCGGGGAGCGACGCAAGCGTCCGGAACTGCGCGAGCTGCGCGGGGGTGTTTCAATCCGCGCCCCCGCGCGGGGAGCGACTTGTTGGGGTCGAGGTAGCTGTCGGAGAGGACGTGTTTCAATCCGCGCCCCCGCGCGGGGAGCGACTCGGCGAAGCCGGCGATCCTCGCCGACATCGCGCAGTTTCAATCCGCGCCCCCGCGCGGGGAGCGACTGCTCGATCCTGCCGGTCGGCAAGGGCTTCTGGGTGTTTCAATCCGCGCCCCCGCGCGGGGAGCGACCGCCTTCCTTCATTCCTTGGGGCAACCCTACCCGGTTTCAATCCGCGCCCCCGCGCGGGGAGCGACCAGATCGACCAGGGCCTGCGCGAGCCCTTGGTTCTGTTTCAATCCGCGCCCCCGCGCGGGGAGCGACGTCGAAGACGACGCGCAACGACTCGCCTGCGATCTGTTTCAATCCGCGCCCCCGCGCGGGGAGCGACGCCGGCGAGCGGGTGCGTGGAGTCGGGGAGGAACTGTTTCAATCCGCGCCCCCGCGCGGGGAGCGACATCCGCGGCATAGCCGTAGGCTTCTACCATTATGTTTCAATCCGCGCCCCCGCGCGGGGAGCGACGTCCTGGTGATCGATGACCTCGGACTCGGTCACCAGTTTCAATCCGCGCCCCCGCGCGGGGAGCGACCAAAGGCGACTCGTCACGCGGCTACTCCGCATCGTTTCAATCCGCGCCCCCGCGCGGGGAGCGACATGTTGACGGTAATCTTGAGAGCGGCCACCGTGAGTTTCAATCCGCGCCCCCGCGCGGGGAGCGACCAGCCCTCCCGCCGCGGATGCTGAGCGGCTCCAGGTTTCAATCCGCGCCCCCGCGCGGGGAGCGACTGCGCGCTCCACCTCTTCCCGACGTTGACGCCGAGAGTTTCAATCCGCGCCCCCGCGCGGGGAGCGACACGTCGCGGCGCTGACGGCTGCGGTGGCGAACCTGTTTCAATCCGCGCCCCCGCGCGGGGAGCGACTTCAGCTGCGTCACGATGGGCGACCTCGGGACATGTTTCAATCCGCGCCCCCGCGCGGGGAGCGACCACGTCCCCACCCTCTCGCCACCCTGGGTCCAGATGTTTCAATCCGCGCCCCCGCGCGGGGAGCGACATCAGGCACCGGCCGACGGCGACGGACCACGCCTGTTTCAATCCGCGCCCCCGCGCGGGGAGCGACGCGGAGCTTCAGGGCCGACCTTTCTGGCAGGTCCTGTTTCAATCCGCGCCCCCGCGCGGGGAGCGACTAACCGTTCTCGAGTTCCCGACCCGGGGCTACACGTTTCAATCCGCGCCCCCGCGCGGGGAGCGACACCGGGCGCCGCTGCACCCGCTTCGCCGGCCACGAGTTTCAATCCGCGCCCCCGCGCGGGGAGCGACTCGGCCAGGTAGGCAGCGTGCGATATCCCGTCGTAGTTTCAATCCGCGCCCCCGCGCGGGGAGCGACCCAGCTCCTCGGTGCTCGCTGAGCTGTGGAACACGTTTCAATCCGCGCCCCCGCGCGGGGAGCGACCTCTGGCGAGGGCGGCGTGCTTGACCAGAGCGAGTTTCAATCCGCGCCCCCGCGCGGGGAGCGACGAGGTGAAAGACGAGGTCGCCACCCGAGAGCTGGTTTCAATCCGCGCCCCCGCGCGGGGAGCGACCGACTCGCGGGAACGCCAATCAGGCGGGAGGTCTGGTTTCAATCCGCGCCCCCGCGCGGGGAGCGACGGAGACGCCCGGGGAGTTGCGCGCCCGCCTGATCGTTTCAATCCGCGCCCCCGCGCGGGGAGCGACCAAGCCGGCGGCATCCACGTCAATCGCGTCGAAGGTTTCAATCCGCGCCCCCGCGCGGGGAGCGACGGAGATGGCGGCAGATTCGTGCTCTTCGTTATGCTGTTTCAATCCGCGCCCCCGCGCGGGGAGCGACCAGGGAATGCCATCGCCGCACCGATCTCGTGCGGTTGTTTCAATCCGCGCCCCCGCGCGGGGAGCGACGACCTATCGAACGCGAGAACGTACAAGGAATTCTGGTTTCAATCCGCGCCCCCGCGCGGGGAGCGACGCGCGCCCGTCGTGTCGTCGCTGGCCGAGATGCTGGTTTCAATCCGCGCCCCCGCGCGGGGAGCGACTGCCGTTGGTCAGCGCGCTTGCGGCCTCTCTGTTGTTTCAATCCGCGCCCCCGCGCGGGGAGCGACGCGAGCGGCGTCTACAGTGCCTCTTCGATGGCAGGTTTCAATCCGCGCCCCCGCGCGGGGAGCGACCCTCGATGCGGGACTTCGCCACCTCTGGGATGTGTTTCAATCCGCGCCCCCGCGCGGGGAGCGACGTCGAGCCCGCCGCCAGCGCGGCCGCGCAGCTCGTTTCAATCCGCGCCCCCGCGCGGGGAGCGACTGGGGGTAACCCGAAAGCAGCACATCAAGGAGAGGTGTTTCAATCCGCGCCCCCGCGCGGGGAGCGACGCGGTCTACCACCGCTTTGCCGCTGGCGATCTCCTGTTTCAATCCGCGCCCCCGCGCGGGGAGCGACGGGGGGCCGGAGTTGTGACGATCCACAGCTTCGGGTTTCAATCCGCGCCCCCGCGCGGGGAGCGACCACCAGCTCCTGTTGAAAGTCGGAGTAGTCGTAGTTTCAATCCGCGCCCCCGCGCGGGGAGCGACCGCGCTCGCCCTAAAGCCAACGAGCACAGGATGTTAGCAGCCGCGGTCCGCGAAGTCCCGCGGCGGCTTAGAGTCAGGCGGCTGCTCTCCTGTGGCTACGCCGCCAAAGTGTCAGTTGTCAAAGAGTTGTGCTTCGCGCGAACCGCTACGGGGCGGGATCTGGCCGCTTGGGGTTCGCGGGAAGCTCACTTTCGTGCATCAGGCTCTTTCAAGCGATCAAGGGTCCATCGAGGTCGAGGACGGTCTTGATGCCAAAATGCTCGGTCTTCCGTCGCCAGTTCAGGCCCAGAAAGTAGAAGCGCAGACTGTCTTCGGTCTCCTCGTACTCCGCGAGAAGACGGTGCCGCAGCTGGGTCCACTGAGTCGTGTCCACGAGGCACTCGAAGACCGAATTTTGGACCCTCTGGCCGTAGTCGAGACAGACCTTTGCGACGCGCCGCAGGCGGCGCCGACCCTCGGGCTTGAGGGTCGATACGTCGTAGCTCACCACTACCATCATTTCCTGGCTCCTCGTTGGCAGTCGCAGTCGTTCCCACTGTTCATTTCCAGAAGAACGACGGATACTCGTCGAGATCGCGGCGCAAATAGCGGGCCAGGAGGGCAGCCTGGATGTGAGGCAACAGACCGATACTGGTCTTTTCGCCCAAGAACGGGTGAAGCACTTCATCCTGCTTCTTCTTCTGGTATGCAACCAGGACGGCCTTCCGCGTGGCGTCGTTCATCTCGACGCCACCTGTTTCGCGACGTACGAATCCCGACGGTCGGAGCTGTTGCAGGTTGATCAGCGAGAGCGCAAGCCGGTCGGCGAGATAGGCGCGAACCTCTTCCATCAGGTCCAGTGCCAGGCCTGGCCGTCCCGGCCGGTCTCGATGAAGAAAGCCGACTGCGGGATCCAGGCCCACTGATTCCAACGCCGCCTGGTAGTCGTGCCGGAGAAGAGTATACAGGAAGGACAGCAGGGCATTCACCATGTCCAGCGGGGGCCGCCGACTGCGCTCTCGGAAAGAAAAGCTGTCCTTCTGCTGAACGATAAGATGATCGAAGACCTCGAAATACGCTCGCGCCGCATTGCCCTCAATCCCACGCAGTGCATCGACCGGGAGGTCCTTCCGCAGTCCCGCCAGGGATCGCAAAAGTTGATCCGCGGCGCCCCGGATCAGCTCTGCACCGACCGCCCCCGGATGGTCACGCAACGCCCGCAGCAGGACAGTTCGGCAGTTCGCGATCTTGGCGGCCACCAGGGAGCGGACGATCTGCGAGCAAGCATCCTCCGTGTCGGCCGCGCGGTACTGCTCGCGGCGCAGCAGGACGTTACCGGTCGTCGGTCCCTGGAGCCGCGCCAAGAACCTGCCGTTCTCGGAAAGGAAGGATACTGCTACGCCGCGGTCGCCGCACAAACCCAAGAGGAACGGGCTGAAGCCCACCTGTCCGAAGCAGACGATACCCCCAAGGGTGTGAATCGGTATTCTCATCCTCGTCTCCTCCTCGACGCGGACCGCCACAGCCTCTCCATCTTTCGCCAGATACGCGCCCTGGGTGGTGATGAAGAGCGTATTGAGTAACCGCTTCAAGGCGAGCCCCCCCAAGCTTCGCCTTCGCAGGCTTCGCGTAGTACGCGGGCCAGGTACCTCCCGGCCGACCGTGCCGCCGCACCAGGCATGCATACCTCCAGAAGCGAGCACCGGTCGCACTTCGGTTCACGAATGGCCGCCGGCGTGATTCGCGAGGCTACGAGCCTATGGAGCCGCGCTGCCGTCGCCTCGGTGAGGGCACGCAAGCCTGCATCCAAGGCGATCTCCTTTCTCCTTCGCGTTTCGCCGTAAAACAGCGCGCCGATCGGCACGTCGGCACCCAGCATCTCCTCGAGACACATCGCCTGGGCGCAAAGCTGCACCTCGTCAGCTCGGTGGGCTTTGGGCCGGCCCCGCTTGTACTCAATCGGCACCACCCGCCAGTGGCCGGGTCTGCCGTCGAGGATGGCGCCGACCTGGCCTCCCGGCAGGTGGTGGAACTCGACCAGATCGGCCTTGCCGGAAAGGCCCAGTCTCAAGCTGTGCAACGGGACTCCCCGTGCGATGTGCACGTTGCCGCGCGACTCGCTCTGCCCAGCGTCGGCCCGCTCGTGGAGGTGCCGGCCTTCGGCGGTCAATGAGTTCTCGACCCATAACTGCTCGACATGAATCAGGGCGCACTGCCGCTCGCAGAACAAGAGGTGCTGGAGGGCCGAGAGCGGCAGCAGATCATCCTCGGTGAACATGGCAGCTCACAGCATCTCGTGGACGGTGACCCCTGGCGGTAGGGCTTCGCGGTCAAGCGTGACCACATAGTCCTCGAAGGCGCGTGGCGGGCGGGCGGCGTCGATTGCCCCGGTATGTACCCGCCTGAACAGCGCATGCGCCGGCGCATTGCCCAAAGGGTTTTCGTGCTCGAAGACGACGAGCTTCCTTGCCGCCATCTCACCGCGCGTCGCGGACCGGTCATTTTCGAACATGTTCATCAGCGCTTGCCAGAGGAGCGTAAGATCATCTTCTGTGAAGCCCGTATCGGCAGCGAGATAGGGGGACACGAAGCCGTGAACCTCGTAAAGCCCATAGGGTACGATTTCCTTTCGCCCCATGGTGCCCACGACCTGGCCGCTTTTCCCGATCTGGTCGTCGGCCTCGCGCTGGGTCGCCACCGCCTTGCGCGTGATCGACTGCTCAAGCGAGGCTATAGGGTCGATGGACCGCGAAAAGGTGATCTGAGTCGCGCCGCGCACCTGGCCGCAGTTGATGTCAAGGGTGAGGACTGCACCGAAGGTACGGATGTCATAGTAGGTCTGGCACATCCAGGCCCGCGCCTTCGCGACGTTCGAAAGCTTCTTCTCCTTGGATTTCTCGGCGAGGTCGAGCCCAAGGGTCAGGTAGGCGCGGCGGTGCAGCTGCTCAAGCACTCCATGCTGTTTGACGTAGATGTCGTAACCGGGAGCTGGACCTCCGCTGCTTGGGTCCGTTTTCGCTAGCAGCACGAAGTTACGGATCTTTCGTTTGAGCGCCACGTCGCTCACCAAGCCATGCCCGGTTTCCGGGTCGACACGGGGAGCGTTGCCGGCATCAGGGTCGCCATTGGGATTGCCGTTGACAACGTCGAAGAGCAGCACGAAGTCGTAGCGATGGGCGACGACGGGGCTGGAGGTGGGCATTGAGATCTCCTTCTCATTCCAAGGTACGGTTTGGGTTCGGCAACGGCGCAGCGGCTGCGTCGGCGGCCGTACGCCCGCTTCCTTCTCGGCGCTGGAAGAACGAGTGTCGTTGGTGGTGATAGCCGATGATGAAGAGCCCCTGCTGATCGAGCGGCAGGAAGCGTGGGAAACTCTGGACGGAAGCGAGTATCCGGTCGGCCTCTCCTTCAAGCCTGCGAGCTCGCCGCACGGCTGGCTCATCGCCGTCCTTGGCCTTGCGCGCGTGATGGTGGAAGTTCTTGAGCAGTCTGGGAAAGACTGCCGCCGGAGTGGCGGAGGCGGCACCGAAGTAACGGTCCACGACCGAGGCGTTGACGTCTGCGCCAAGTGCGGTAGCCTGCATCCGTTCGACAACCGCCATGAGTCTGCCAAGTAGATATCCGGGTTCGGTATTGTTCTCGTCCATGGCCTCGGTGACCTCCGGGTAAGACGTGGAGCTGCGGTGGATACGCCGGCGGCGGTTGAGCGTCGCCTTGATCAGAGCCGCTCGTGCATCGCGGCGCTCGAGGTCGCTCCAACCATTTTGGCCAATTTCGGCCCGCCAGCGCTCGAGCGCTCGTTGGAGGACAGACAAGGGATAGAGCGTGCCGCTCAAGGCGGCTCGAATGACCTCTCCAGCCAGTGCCGGCGGGACCGCCTTTTCGTCGCCACGAACAGCGAGAGACTTCATTAATGTGCGCAAGGGGAACGCCGGGCCAAGATCTTTGTCTTTCGGCTTGGGGGTGTTGCGGGCTATCGCCAGGTCCGCGAAGTGCACAGCGAGGTGTGTGGCCACCTCGGTGACGGTCGATTCGAACCAGTCGCGTACGATGGCGCGGCCTTGGGAACCGGACAGGGTCAGGGCGTAAAAGGCAGAGTTGTCATCCACTCTCGCCGGCACCCCTCGCCAGATGGAGCGATACAGCTCCTCGACCTGGCCAGGGTCGGCATCGAGCAACGCCAGGAGGAGGTTGGTGACCTCTTCCGCACCCGGACTGGCTGCCCAGAAGCAAACAGCCGTGTCTGCGCTCAGCCGCAGATGCCGCTTGGGGAGCGATTGACCTGGCTCTCGGGCGTCGGGAAATGCCGGGTCGAGCAACCGGTTGAGGGCCGTCGAGCACGCCTCCGCCGCCTCGCGGCAGATCGGGGCATTGGCGTTGCCCGTCCAGCCGTAAGACTCGAATGCATTACTGTTGAAGGAAACCAGGGCGACTCCACTTGTGCCGGCCCCAGGCAATCTCTTGATGAGCGGAAGCTTGTCGACGGGCGGTGCTAGGCGGCCTGATACCAGGCAGCGGCGCAGCTCGCTGGCATCGCCTGCAGGCAAGGCACGCAGCGACCGCCAATAATCCTTCACCGCCGGGCGAGAGCTGACCAGGCAATCTACGTCGTTCGCATAGACAAAAGCAAACAGGTCATTGCTGGCGCAACCCTCCGGCAACGCCACGGCGACGTCTCCGCCGGCGAGCTTGCCTAGGAAGTCGCAGACTGCCCGGACGCCAGGGTCCCCGGTGGCATCCAGGCATGCGTCAGCCCGGGCACGAAAGAGCGTGAAACGCGCCGCGAGCTGTTTTGCCGAGCGCCTGCCCGCTGGGTCCTGGCCCAGCGCATACTCGGCCTTGTCAACGAGAAGGTTCGCGCGGTCGCCGCTTGTGCGGCCAGGCTCGCGAGGAACCGAGAAGCTCGTGGGCCGCGGTTTGCCCGGGTTCTTTCTTTCCTCGCCGTGGGGTGCGATTGAATGGGTGCCACGAATTTGCAAGAGCGTCCCGCCGTCGTCCACCACGATCAGCCAAGGGATCGGCTTCCACTCGAAATCAGGGTCTTGCATCAGCTGCTCGCGTTGCGCCAACTGGTAGAGGGCTTGGAGGATCAAGCGGCGCCTCCTCTCGCGGGGGCGGCATCGGGGTCGTTCGGCACATGCAGGACTCCATGGTCCAGGTGAGCGGCAAAGAACAACGGTCGTCGGGACTTCGGTACGTACTCGATGTCCCAGAGCATCCATCCAAGGTCCCGGCTATCGTCGATCGGCAGGTGGTGCTCCTCCGCGACGAGCACCTCGGCCGCGTGCTCGCGACAGCCGAAGTAAGGCTGGTGAAAGTGCTGCCCCCTCCCGAGACGCCGCTGGAAGATCTCGACGAACTTGGTCGCAGTCTCCTCCGGCCCGGCACGCTGGGTCAGCTCGAGATGTGCCTCGATCAGATAGTCCACGTCGCGTAGCGCCAGGGTATTGCGCTGCGCTCGGTCATCGTCGGCAAAATATGGACGTGGCGTTCCACCGTCACGGACCAGCGCCGCCGAGGGCGCGACAGCGCGTGAGCTCACCTCGTTGCGCCTGAAAGCTATGAAGCGGATCTCCCGCAGCACGTGGATGCGCTCGATCCGCCACCGCATCGCCGGCTTCCAGAGCACGGCCTCCAGCAAGCCGCGGGCCGCTGAGGGGGTGATCACCGGATAAGAAACCCGCTCGACCTTGAGCTCCGGTCGGGTGAAGCAGGCGAGCGGACCCCGGGCTCGCATCCGGAGGGTCGGGCTTCTGGGTGGCGGCATCTCGGTTCCTCCTTGAAGCAGGCAACGGCAGCTCCACTTGGACCTAAAGAATCAGTCCCTCCGGCTCCGCCAAGGAATCGTCGTCGACGAGCAGGCCGAAGTCCGAGTGGTAGAGCCGGAAAGCCGGGCTGAGCGCATGGATCCCCTCCGCCACCATCTCCAGCGCGCCGCGACCCTGGAGTAGAGACACGTCGCGGCCGCGGATGTTGACGACGAAGGGCTGGAGCGATCGCAGAAGAAGGCGATCGGGCCCGAGGCGGCGAAGCTCCGACAGGCGGTCCTCGCTCTCGCCGAACGGCACGACCACTGGGTAGGTTTCGTCCATGATGAGCTGGAAGCGCCGCGCTACCGAGGCGAATGCAAGGCCCTGGCGCAGCGGTTGGATGCGGCGGAGGTCGAGATCCTTCGAGAAGTAGAGCCCGCGGAAATAGGCGTGGTAGACCGCGGGATCGTCGAGATCGATCTCGCCGCCGGCTCTGCGGAGCATGCTCTCGGTGATCGCCAAGCCGTCTCTCGGCGTGCCCGCCGGTGGCTGGGTTTCGGCGCGGAAAAACACCACCCTGCCTCGACCCGTGAGCCGTCCCTCGCGATTGCACCGCCCAGCAGCCTGAGCGAGGGAATCGAGGCCTCCCAAGCAGCGATAGACCACGGGAAAGTCGACATCGACGCCGGCTTCGATGAGCTGCGTGGAGATGAGCCGGCAAGGTTCATCTCCTGCCAGACGCCGCCTCACCTCGCGGATCACCTGGAGGCGGTGGGCAGGGCACATCAAGGCCGAGAGGTGGAAGCGGTCCTTCTCCGGAAGCAGCTCCGCGAGGAGGCGCGCATCGCGTCGCAGGTGAACCACCGCGAGGGCGCGCTGGTACGTCACCAGCTCTCGCGCCAGATCACCGTAGGATCGGGCCGCGCCTCCGGGAGACGGCCACTCGACCTTGGTGCGAGCGAGGTCGCGGGCCAACCGGTCCGGATCAGGGATGATCTCGGTGACACCGTCCAGACCCGCGGGTAGGCTGTTGCGTCGAGCCAGCGCCGGCTGGGTGGCGGTCGTCAGGACTACCGTGCAGCCATAGTGCCCGGTCAGTTCGCGCAGAAGCTCCAAGATTGGCAACAGGTACTCGGCAGGGAGGGTCTGGGCTTCGTCGAGCAGCAGCACCGAGCGAGCCAAGTTGTGAAGCTTGCGGCAGCGGGAGGGCGAAGCGGCGAGAAGCGACTCGAGGAGCTGGACATTGGTGGTTACGATGACAGGCGAATCCCAGTTCTCGGTGGCGAGTCGGCGCCGGATCTCGGCCTCGGAGTTCTCCACTTCAGCCGCTTTCGGGTCGAGGCCTGAATGGTGCTCAACGACGTTGAGCTCACCAAGCGCCTCGCGGTAGACGCGAGCGTTCTGCTCGATGATGCTCGTATAGGGGATGGCGACGATGACGCGCCGCAAGGCATGGCGTGTGGCGTGGCGGAGAGCGAAGGACATCGCCGACAAGGTCTTGCCCCCGCCCGTCGGCACTGTGAGGCTAAAGCAGCCTTGCGGGCCCTCGGCGGCAGCTTGGCACGCTGCCAACACCTCGGCACGCCGCTGGTTGACTTCTGTAAGCCTGCCAGCTCCGGCCACCTGGGAGGCGAGGTGGTCCAGGTAGGCATCCAGCCGCCGGCTGAGCGCTGCCAGATCGTTGCTCGTGGAAGAGGGCGGACGCCTTCGATCCGGCGTATAGAACTGCTCCGTCGCAAGTCGGTCGGCATCGACCAGGCTCGAGAAGAGAAAGCGTGTCCATAGCTCCAACGATCGCACGTCCTGAGGCCGAGAGAGGTCGATTCGCGCTGGTAGCGCCGGCAACTCCAGCGCCATGAGCCCTGCGGGCAGGAGCGCGCGCACGTCGGCCAGCGTCTCGCGATTGGTGGCGAGCCGTTCTCGAAGCGGACGGGGCCCTCCATCCGCCATATCACCGGTTGTAAGGTCTGCAAGCCCGGCATGGTGGCCAGCGATCGCGAACGCCAGCGGCAGGCCCCGGTCGGGCGACTTGGAGAACGCCAGTGCCGCCCCAAGCCCGGCGTGCTCGACAGCTTCGCCGCTTCCTCGCAGCCTGGCTTGAAACTCCGGCCGGAACTTGCCCAGGTCGTGCCACAATCCCGCCATCCGGCCCCACTCGCCAGCGCCGAAGGCACCGGCGAAGCCCTCCGCCAGCGCGGCAACCCTACGGAGGTGAGCTTCGAGGTCTTCCCACTCCGCCTCGGGGCGGCCTTGCCGGCTATGGGCATAGAACCTTTGCGTCGCCATTGGGAAACGCCGGATTCCCGCGAAGGACCTGCCTACGGCAGGTGCCTGCGCCGCGTCACTCCTCTCGCTTCCTCTTGCGCAGTTTCGACAGCATTATATCATGCTAGGGGGCGCTGCGGGTGGGCGCGCGCCAGGCTATAAGAAAATCCGTAATCACCAGCCGAATTAGCTTCGCGTGTGCCGGGTGAGCCGGCGGCGCCGGGCTCAACTGGGCGACTCTTCGCTATCGAGCTGTCGGATCAAGGAAGACAGCTGATCCATCAGCGGGGCCAGCTTGGTATCGACGATGTCCCAGATGATGTCCAGATCGATTCCGAAGTAGCCGTGAATCAAGATATCCCGCAGGCCTGCCAACTTCCGCCACTCGATGTTTGGACGCTTCGACCGAATGGCTTCCGACACTTGTTTGGCGGCCTCTCCGAGCACTTCCAGATTGCGCACCACCGCATCAACCGTTCGCGTGTCGGAGCGGAACTCGGCATACGTAAGCCCCGAGGTATAGGACGTGATCCGCTCGACCGCGACCAGCATGTCTCCCAGGTAGACTCTAAAGTCCCGGGGCATAGATGGTTTCGCTCAAGATCCTGTCGCGCAGCTGCGGCTTGAGGCCCTCGGAGGTCACCAGGTCAACACGCCGTGCGAAGAGCTTCTCGAGGAAATCTTTCAGGCCCATGTAATTGTCGAAGGTCTTTTTCCCGGGCTCGAAGTCCACCACGAAATCCATGTCGCTGCCGGGCCCGACCTGGCCACGGGCCGCGGACCCGAAGAGGCCGAGCCGGCGTACCCCCCAGGCACGAAGCCGGATCTGTTGATCGGAAAGAAGTTGGAGTATCCGTTCTCGGTCCGAGTCCATGCTGCCACCCTATCCTAAGAGAACACCCGGAACCACCAGCCGAAGAGCTTCTTGACCCTGGGGGTGAGCTTGCCGCGGCGCCAGGTGTCGGCGGCCTTCTTGATCACCTCGGCTTGAGTGGGGTAGGGATGGATGACGCCGGCGATGCTGCCCAGGCCGATGCCTTTGACCATCGCCAGGGAAAGCTCGCCCAGCATGTCGCCGGCGTGCTCGGCGACCAGGGTGGCGCCCAGGATGCGGTCGCTGCCGCGTTCCAGATGGACCCGCAAAAAGCCCTCGTCCTCGCCGTCGAGCACGGCGCGGTCGTTGTCGGCGAGGGGCACGGTGAGGCTCTCGACCTCGAGGCCGCGGTCGCGGGCGTCGCGCTCGTAGAGCCCGACGTGGGCGACCTCGGGGCTGGTATAGGTGCACCAGGGGATGGTGAGCGCGCTGGCCTTCGCCCGGCCGAAGAAGAGCGCGTTCTGGATGACCATCCGCGCCTGGGCGTCGGCGACGTGCGTGAACTGGAATGCCGACGCCACGTCGCCGCACGCGTAGATGCGCGGGTTGGCGGTGCGCAGCCGGTCGTCCACCTCGACCCCCTTCGGGGTGAAGCGGACGCCGGCAGCCTCGAGCCCCAGGCCGTCGACGTTGGGCTGGCGGCCGGTGGCGACCAGGATCTCGTCGACCCGAAGCTCCCGGCGGGCGCCGCCGCTCTCGATCGCCAGCACCTTGTCGGATCCGTCGCGCCGCACCGCGGTCACCTTGACTGCAAGCTCGAGACGCATGCCGTCGCGCGCCAGGGCCGCCGCCACCAGCGCGGCGGCGTCGGCGTCCTCGCGCGGCAGCAGTTGCCCCGACCGCCCCAGCATCGTCACCTCGCTGCCGAAACGCGCGAACGCCTGCGCCAGCTCGCAGCCGATCGGACCGCAGCCGAGGACCGCCAGGCGCCGCGGCAGCGCGGTCAGGTTGAAGATCGTCTCGTTGGTGCGGTAGCCGGCCTCCGCCAGCCCGGGGACCGGCGGCACGGCGGCGCGCGCGCCCGTGGCGATGACGGCGCGCCTGAAGCGCAGGCGCCGGCCGTCCACCTCGACGGCGTCAGGGGCGACGAAGCGCCCGTCGCCCAGGAAGACGTCGATCCCCAGCGCCCGGAAGCGCTCGGCGCCGTCGTGCGGGCTGATGCCGGCACGCAGCCGGCGCATCCGCTCCATGGCGGCGCCAAAGCTCGGCGTGCCGCCGGCCTGCGGCCCGCCGAAGCGCTCGGCGGCCTGGCGTGCTTCCTCCCAGGCGCGGGCGGCGCGCAGGATGCCCTTCGAGGGCACGCAGCCGACGTTGAGGCAGTCGCCCCCCATCAGGTGGCGCTCGACCAAGGCCACCCGCGCGCCCAGCCCGGCGGCGCCGGCCGCCGACACCAGCCCGGCCGTGCCGGCGCCCACCACCACCAGGTGATAGCGCGCCGCCGGCTGGGGGTTGGCCCAGCCTGCCGGGTGGACGTTGGCGAGCAGCGCGCGATTGTGCTCGTCGAGCGGCTCGACCGGGAACTGCATGGCCGGCCAGGTTGCCGCGGCGGCGGGGGGAGAAGCAGGGTCAGCCACGAGGAGCCTCCTGTTGCGCCGGCGGCGGCGCCGGCTCTGCCAGCTCCTGGCGCAGGGCCTTGCCGGCCAGCCGGGTGACGTAGGTGGTGACCGCCACGGTCGCCAGCAACCCCACCGCCAGCAGCGCCCAGGACACCGCCTTCGACTGGCCGCCCGCCGCCGGCCCGCCGCCGCCGGCAAAGGCAGAGGCCAGGCTGCCGGCCGCCTTGCCGTAGTAGACGTAGAGCAGCGTTCCCGGCAGCATCGCCACCGAGGCGGTGAAGTAGTCCAGGAAGCGCACCCGGGTGAGGCCCAGGGCATAGTTGAGGAGGTTGAACGGGAACACCGGCGACAACCGCAGCAGGGCCACGATCTTGAACCCTTCGCGGCCGACCGCGCGGTCGATCGCCTGGAAGCGCGGGTTGGCCGCGATCCGGCGCTCGATGCCGCGGCGCGCGACGTAACGGGAGACGAGGAAGGCCAGCGAGGCGCCGAGCGTGGCGCCTGCCAGGGTATAGACGGTGCCGTAGACCAGGCCGAACAGCGCTCCCGCCGCCAGCGTCAGCACGGCGCCCGGGGCGAAGGCGACGGTTGCCGCCGCGTAGCCCAGGATGAACACCACAGGCCCCCAGATGCCGAGGCCCTGCACCCAGGCCGCGAAGCGCTGCAGCGGCCCGACCAGGGATCGCCCCCCGAAGATCAGCGCGGCGGCGAGGACCAGCGCCGCGACGACGTAGAACACCAGGCGGACCCGTGAGGCGCGGCGACGGTCGCCGGCCTCACCGACCCTGCCACCCTTGCCCTCGCCGTCCCCGGTCAGACGGGCTGGTACGTCCGACATCCGGCTCTCCTCCCTGCCGCTGCCGACGAGCCGCGGCCCTTCGGTATGTGCGTGGCCCACGACAGGCCGCATCCAACTCACCGCTCCCTCACAGCTACGTGCCGCCGCCCCGGACGGATCGGCGGCGCGACCGGCCTCGGCGACGGCGGCGGTCGCCGCCGCGGCGCTCGCGCTGGGCCGTCGGCGCTGGCGAGGTGAGCCTTTGACGATGCCATCTTAGCGAACGTCAACGGACCGGTCGCCGTGCGCGCTGCACTGCAATTTGTGCATTGTCGTCAAGTTTATGAGATCAATACTGCGAAAATGGGCTTGCGTCAGATCCATCGAGCCCGTATAGTCTGCACATCGGTCAACAAAAGGGAGACACTGATGAAGAGAGAGGAGATCCTGAAGACTGCTGACGGGGAGAGCGTCCGGTTCATGCGGCTTCAGTTCACCGACATCCTGGGCGTGATCAAGAACGTCGAGATCCCACGCAGCCAGTTCGAGAAGGCGCTCGACGGGCAGATCCTGTTCGACGGCTCGTCGATCGAGGGATTCACGCGCATCGAGGAGTCCGACATGCTGCTGGTGCCGGACCTGAGCACCTTCCGGGTCAACCCCTGGTCCAATCCCGACGGCTCGAAGGTGGCGCGGATGATCTGCGACATCTACTCGCCCGACGGCACGCCCTTTCCGGGCTGTCCGCGGATGACGCTCAAGCGCCAGGTCGAGCGGGCTGCCAAGCACGGCTACACCATGGTGGCAGGACCCGAGGCCGAGTTCTTCCTCTTCCAGAAGGACGACAAGGGCGAGGTGCTGATCGAGACCCACGACGTCGGCGGCTACTTCGACCTGACACCGGTGGACCGCGGCGAGGAGTGCCGCCGCGACATCGTGATCGTGCTCGAGGCGATGGGCTTCGAGGTCGAGGCTGCCCATCACGAGGTGGCTCCCGGGCAGCACGAGATCGACTTCAAGTACGGCGACGCGCTGGCCACCGCCGACAACGTCACCACCTTCCGCTTCGTGGTCAAGAAGGTGGCGCAGGATCACGGCCTGCACGCCACCTTCATGCCCAAGCCGATCTTCGGGGTCAACGGCTCGGGCATGCACGTCCACCAAAGCCTGCTCACTAAGGCCGGCGAGAACGCCTTCTTCGACCCGCAGGCGCAGTGGCAGCTCTCCAAGGTGGCGCTCAGCTACATCGGCGGCATCCTCGATCATGCCGTGGCGTTCGCGGCGGTCACCAATCCGCTGGTCAACTCCTACAAGCGGTTGGTTCCCGGCTACGAGGCGCCGATCAACGTCGCCTGGTCGGAGAAGAACCGCAGCCCGCTGGTCCGGGTGCCGGCCAAGCGCCACATGTCCACCCGCTGCGAGGTGCGGATGCCGGACCCGTCCTGCAACCCCTACCTGGCGCTGGCGGTGATGCTGGCGGCCGGCCTCGACGGGCTCGAGCGCAACCTCGACCCCGGCCCGCCGGTCAACAAGAACATCTTCACCATGAGCGGCCGCGAGAAGCGGCGCCTGCGCATCGCGCAGCTGCCGGCCAATCTCAAGGAAGCGCTCGACGAGCTCGAGCAGGACGCGGTCGTCCGCGACGCCTTGGGCGGCCACATCCTCGAGCACTACCTGCGCGCCAAGCGCCAGGAGTGGGCCGACTACATCTCGCACGTCCACCCCTGGGAGCAGGACCGCTACCTCTCCGAGTACTGATCCCCGTACCACCCCCCGGTGCGCCCAGCGGCGGCCGGGACCGCGCGGCAACCGCGGTCCCGGCCGGGTGCTTGAGGACTTCGAGCGCTTGCTCGCCGCGCCGGAGAGATGATCTACTAGCGCGCCGTGTTGCCGCGCGAGCCCATTCTGCCGTTCTCCCGGCCCGAGATCGGCGAGGACGAGATTGCCGAGGTCGTGGCCTGCCTGCGATCGGGCTGGATCACCACCGGGCCGCGGGCGGCCCAGCTCGAGCGCGAGTTCGCCGCGGCGGTCGGCGCGCGCCATGCCCTGGCCTTCTCCTCCGGCACCGGGGCTCTCCATGCCACCCTGCTCGGCCTGGACCTCGCGCCCGGCGACGAGGTCGTGATGCCGGCGCTCACCTGGCCCTCGACCGCCAACATGGTGGTGGCCTGCGGCGCGGTGCCGGTGTTCGCCGACATCGACGCCTCGACCTGGAACCTGGATCCGGCGGCTCTGGCGCCGGCGCTGACCCCGCGCACCCGCCTGGTGATCCCGGTGCACTTCGCCGGCCTGCCCTGCGACCTCGACGGCCTGCGCGCGGCGCTGGCGCTGGCCGGCCGGTCCGACGTCGGCCTGGTCGAGGACGCGGCGCATGCGGCCGGCGCCTCCTACAAGGGACGGCCGATCGGCGCCGCCGCGGCCAACGGCTCGCTGGCCGCCTGCTTCTCGTTCCACCCGATCAAGAACATGACCACCGCCGAAGGCGGGATGGTGACCACCGACGACGACCGCCTGGCCGAGGCGATCAAGCTGTGGCGCTTCCACGGCGTGCAGCGCGACGCCTGGCAGGCCTACGCCGCCGCCGGGAGGGCGCCGGCGACCTACGACGTGGTGCTGCCCGGCTTCAAATACAACCTGAGCGACCTGCACGCCGCGCTGGGCCTGCACCAGCTGCGCAAGCTCCCGCGCTTCAACCGCCGGCGCGCCGAGATCGCCGCCATCTACCGCCGCGACCTGGCGGCGCTGCCGGGCTTGCAGATCCCCGGCCGCGCGCAGTACGAGTGCCGCCACCCCTGGCACCTGTTCACCGTCCTGCCGCCGAGCCGCGCGCCGTTCATGGAGCGGCTCCGCGAGCTGGGCATCGGCACCGGGCTGCACTTCGAGGCGGTGCACCTGCATGACTACTACCGCCGCCGCTTCGGCTGGCGCGAGGGCACGCTGCCGGTCGCCGAGGAGGTCTGCGCGCGCATCGTGTCGCTGCCGCTCTTCCCGGCCATGACCGACGAGGACGCCGGCGACGTGGTGCAGGCGGTGCGCCAGGCGCTCGCCGCATGACCGCCCAGGCCGCCCCGGCACTCCCGGCGCCGGCGGCGTCGATCGTCATTCCGGTCTACAACGAGGAGCCGAACCTCGAGGCGCTGTACGCCCGCCTGGGACCGGTCATGGACGGCATCGCCGGCGGCGCCGAGGCGATCTTCGTCGACGACGGCAGCGCCGACCGCTCGCTGCCGCTGCTGCGGAGGATCGCGGCGGCCGATCCGCGCGTGCGGGTGATCTCCTTCAACCGCAACTACGGACAGCACGCGGCGGTGATGGCCGGCCTCGAGGTGACCCGCGGCGAGACCGTGGTCACCTTGGACGCCGACCTGCAGAACCCGCCCGAGGACATCCCCAAGCTGCTGGCCAAGGTGGCCGAAGGCTTCGACGTCGTCGGCGGCTGGCGGGCCGACCGCAAGGACACCTGGTTCCGGCGCTGGGCGTCGCGGCAGATCAACCGCATGATGCGGCGCATCATGTCCGGCGTCGAGTTCCGCGACTACGGCTGCATGCTGCGCGCCTACTCGCGCGGCGTGGTCGAGTCGCTGCGCCGCTGCGAGGAACGCACGCCGTTCATCCCCGCCCTCGCGTGCCAGTTCGCGCGCCGCATTGCCGAGGTGCCGGTGGGGCACGCCGAGCGCGCCGCCGGCGAGTCGAAGTACTCGTTGTGGCGGCTGCTGAAGCTGCAAGCGGACCTGGTGACCGGCTTCACCTCGATGCCGCTGCGCCTGGCGACCCTGGCCGGCACGCTCATCTCGCTGCTGTCGATCGGCTTTGGCGTCTTCCTGGTCGTGCGGCGCCTGCTCCAGGGCCCCGAGGCCGAGGGCCTCTTCACCCTTTTCGCCATCCTCTTCCTGCTGGTCGGCGCCGACTTCCTGGCGCTCGGCGTGCTCGGCGAATACGTGGGCCGGATCTACGTCGAGGTGCGCCGGCGGCCCCGCAGCGTCGTCAAGGAGACGGTGAACTTTCCTGCCGCAGAGCGGGAGCCGCTCGGCGGCGGCGGGGACGGAACGGCGCGTTGAAGGTCCTCTTCCTGGGCTACAGCCAGCTGGGCTACCGCGCGGTCAAGCTGCTCCCGGAGCTGGGATGCAGCGTCGCCGCGGTGGTGACCCACCGTGACGACCCGGCCGAGAACCGCTGGTACCGCACTCCGGCGGAGGCCGCCGGCGAGCTGGGGCTGCCGCTCCACTACGCCGACGACCTGGCGGCGGCGCCGGGCGGGATCGGCGCCTTCGCCGCCCGCCTCGCCCCCGACCTGGTGCTGAGCGTCTTCTATCGCGATCTGCTGCCGGCGCCGGTGCTGGCCGCGGCGCGCCTGGCGGCGCTCAACCTGCACCCGTCCCTGCTGCCCGCCTACCGCGGGCGGGCGCCGATCAACTGGGTGCTGGTGCGCGGCGAGGCGCAGACCGGGGTGACGCTGCATCATATGATCGGACGCGCCGACGCCGGCGACGTCGTCGGTCAACGCCCGATCGCCATCGCGCCGCGCGAGACCGCCCTGTCGCTCTACCGCAAGGTGGAGGAGGAGGGTGTGCGGCTGCTGGCCGAGATGCTGCCGCGGGTCGCCGCCGGCAGCGCGCCGCGGCTGCCGCAGGACGAGTCGAAGGCCAGCATCTTCGGGCGTCGCCGGCCCGAGGACGGCCGCATCGACTGGACCTGGCCGGCGGCGCGCATCGACTGCCTGGTGCGGGCGGTGGCGCCGCCCTGGCCCGGGGCGTTCGCCGACGTCGAGGGGCAGCGGGCCTGGATCTACCGCGGCCACCCCATCGCCGGAGGCGGCCGGCCGGCCCCGGGCACCGTGTGGCGCGAGGCCGGGCGGGTGCTGATCGCCACCGGCGATGATTGGTACGAGGTCGAGGCGGCGTCAGGCATTGCCGGGGCGCCGCCGCCGGCCGATCCTTTTTCTTGACATTCTCGCGAAGGGACTTTCGAGCCATGAGAGTTTTGATCACGGGCGGCGGCGGCTTCCTCGGTTCGCACCTGGGCGATGGCCTGCTCGCGGCCGGTCACCAGGTCATGGCGCTCGACATCGCGCCGGACCTCAAGGTGCGGCACAACCTCGGCAACCCCGCCTTCCGCTACATCAAGGGATCGGTGTTCGACACCGACCTGATGGAGAGCCTGGTGGTCAAGTCCGACCTCGTCTACCACCTGGCCGCGGTGGTCGGGGTCGAGCACTACGTCGAGGACCCGTTCCACGTCCTCAACGTCAACGTCAACGGCACCCAGAACGTCCTCAAGTTCGCCCACCGCCACGACAAGCGCCTGGTCTTCGCCTCGACCTCGGAGGTCTACGGCAAGTCGCGAGACACGCCGTTCCGCGAGGACGGCGACCGGTTGCTGGGCTCGACGGAGATCGACCGCTGGTGCTACTCGACCTCGAAGGCGGTCGGCGAGCACTTCTGCTTCGCCTATGGCAAGCTGGGGCTGCCGGTGGTCATCGTGCGCTTCTTCAATGCCTACGGGCCGCGTCTCGACCGCATCGACGTCGGCCGGGTGATCACCATCTTCATGGGGCAGCTGCTGCGCGGCGAGGACCTGACGGTGATCGGCGACGGCAAGCAGACGCGCGCCTTCACCTACGTCGACGACGCGGTGCTGGCGCTGATCCGCGCCGGCACGCTGCCCGAGGCGGTGGGACGCATCTTCAACATCGGCAGCGACCGCGAGACCACCATCCTCGAGCTCGCAGAGGCCATGATCCGCGCCTGCCCCGGCACCGGCTCCAAGGTAAGGCTGGTGCGCCAGGAGGAGGTCTACGGGGAGTCCTACGAGGACATCCCGCGCCGCTTCCCCGACATCACCCGCATGCGCACCATCCTCGGCGTCGAGCCCAGGGTGCCGCTCGAGGACGGCCTGCGCCGCACCATCGAGTGGTTCCGGAGCGAGCCGGAATGGAGCCTGCGAGTGACGTGAGGCTCGCGGAGCCCGCCCGCCATCCTCATGTGCGCCGCAGATCTCTCCGCCAGCTCCGGTCACGCCGCGGGCGCCGCGAAGGCCGGAATCGCGCGCGTCGCGCTGAAGATCGACGTCGACACCTTCCGCGGCACCCGCGACGGTCTGCCGGCGCTGCTCGAGGACCTGGCGGCGGCCGGCGTCAGGGCGAGCTTCTTCTTCACCCTGGGTCCGGACAATTCCGGACGGGCCGTGCTGCGGGTCTTCCGCAAGCGCGGCTTCCTCGCCAAGATGCTGCGCACCAACGCCGCGCGCATGTACGGCTGGCGCACCGCGCTCTACGGCACCCTGCTGCCGGCCCCCGAGATCGGGCGCCGCTGCCGCGCCGCGCTGGCGGCGGTCGCTGCCGCCGGCCACGAGGTCGGCCTGCACGCCTGGGACCACGTCACCTGGCAGGACCGCTTGGACCGGCTGTCCCGCGCCGCGATCGACGCGCAGCTCGACCGCGGCATCGCCGCCTTCGAGTCGATCTTCGGCGCCCGGCCGCGCGGCTTCGCGGCCCCCGCCTGGTTCTGCACCGACGAGGCTTTCGCTGCCCTGGACGCCCGCGGCTTCGACTACCTGTCGGTCTCGCGCGGCGCGGTGCCTCCCTTCCACCCGCGGGTCGCGGGTCGCGCGCTGGCCACCCTCGAGGTCCCCACCACGCTGCCGACGCTCGACGAGGAGCTGGGCCGCGACGGCATCACGGCCGAGAGCTACGTCCACCGCCTGGTGGGCCGTTACCGCCCCGGCCATGACGAGGTCCTGACCGTCCACGCGGAAACCGAGGGGTTGGCCTACCGCGGCCTGTTCCAGGACCTGCTGCGCCGCCATCGCGAGATGGGGGTGGCGACCTGCACGGTCGGCGAGCTGGCGGCGGCGGCGCGGGGGCGCGCCCCGGCGGGGGACGTCGCCTACGGCGAGGTGCCGGGACGCGCGGGACGCTTGGTGCTGGCGGTGGCCTCATCGCTTGGCGCTGAACTGGATCTAAGTGCTCGGCCGGCCGCAAAACAGAATGCACGGTTCCCGGGCATGGACCTGCCGCGGAACAGCACGGAGGAATGACCGATGAATCTCCGCCACAGGTATCTCGTCATCGCGATCAGGACGCTCCTCGGCCTCGTCATGCTCTTCAGCGGCATCGCCGGCCTGGTTGGCGGTTTGAAAGGGGTCCCGCCGCAGCTCATGCCCACGATGCACGCGTTCTGGAGCTCCGGCATCTTCCACCTGATCAAGGTGACCGAGGTCGTCGCGGGACTGATGCTGATCCTGGGGTTCCTGCCCTGGCTCGCGGTGCTCTTCCTCGCGCCGGACGTCGTCGGCATCGTCATCTTCAACGCGCTGCTCTTCCCCGCCGCCCTGCCGATCGGCATCGCGGTCTTCGCCTTCACCGCGTACCTCGGCTACGCCTACTGGCACAAGTACCAGCAGCTCTTCACCCGCGACTGACCGCGGCGGCAGCACGGTGTGGGGCGAGGCGCTCTGGTAGGATTTGCCGGTCGCCTGGCGATCCGGATCTGCCAGCCCTTGGGAGGATTGAATGCAAGCACACCGCCCCGGTCCAGGATGGCTGCTCGGCCTCGTCGGCATGTGGAGCGCCTTGCTGCTGCAACCCACGTTGCCAGGCTGGTGCGGCGGGCCGCGGCAGCAGGACCTCCATGGCAGCTGGACGCTCAACGTGGATCTGACGGCGAGGTTGAGCAAGGACCAGCACGCCGAAGAAGGTGGCCGGGGCGGCGAGGGAGGCGGCCATCATCGCTCGGGGCTGGGCGGCATGGGACCGACGGGCGCCGCCAAGGACGGCGACCTGGGAGCGAGCGATTGGTCTCCGGCCAAGGAGCGCCACGAGGCCGACGCGCGCAAGGAGGTGGTCGCCCTCCTCGACAGCCTGACCATCGTCCAGCAGGGCAACCAGGTCACCATCACGGATCAGACCGGCCATGCCCGGGTCCTCAAGGCCGACGGCAGCAAGGTGCGCGATCAGGGTCCTGGCGGGGCCGCCCAGCTCCGTGCCAGCTGGGACCGGGACGGGTCCCTGGTGATCGAGGTGAAGCCCGACAAAGGCATCCGGCGCACCGAAACCTACCTCGTCTCGCACGACGGCAAGCACCTCTACCTGACCGTGGCCATCACGGGTCAGCAGGAGCCGGTCCTGCGCGCCTACGACCTGACGCCGGCACCGGCCGCGCCTGCTGCCCCAGCCGCGCCTGGTACGACCGGCTAGCCGCCGCTCACGGTGGCGGACAACGGCGACCGGAGCGATCTGCGCAGCGCCCGCCCGGCCGGCACCAGCGTGGCCAGGAGCGCCACCAGGGCGAGCACCGCGATCACCGCCGCGAAGACCGCCGGGTCGTGCGGCTCGACCAGGAAGAGAGCCCCGCCGAGGAGCCGCGAGGCCGCCCAGGCCGCCGGCAGGCCGCAGCCCAGCCCCAACCCCAGCTGCACCAGCGCCTGGCGCACCAGCATCGCCAGGATGTCGCGCCGGCCGGCACCGAGCGCCATGCGGATGCCGATCTCCTGCGTGCGGCGCTCGACCGCCAGCGCGATGACGCCGTAGATGCCGACCGCGGCAAGGAGCAGGGCGGTGAGCCCGAAAGACGAGAACAAGCCGCCGAAGACCCGGGTGCCGGCGTGGTCGTCGTCCAGGATCCGATCCATGGTCTGGACGAAGTAGATGGGGGTGTCCCGGTCGAGCGCGGCCACCGCGGCGCGCGCCGCCGCCGCCAGCGCCAGGGGCGGCGCAGCCGTACGCAGGGCGAAGCTCAGGCGCTCCGGGCCGCGCTGCGATACCGGCAGGTAGAAGCCCTCGGGCCGGCGGTCCAGCAGCCCGTCCATCTTCAGGTCCGGAGCCACCCCGACGACCGTCCGCCAGCTCTCCGCCGCTTCGCGCGCCAGCCGCAGGCGCTTGCCGAGCGGGTCCTGCCCCGGCCATTCCCGGCGGGCCAGGCTCCGGTTGACGATCACGACCGGCAGCGCGGCCGCGGTGTCGAGCGGCCCGAAGTCGCGGCCGGCCAGGAGCGGCGCGCCGTAGGCCGCGAACAGGCCGGGGCTGACCGCGACCGCATGGGCCAGCGGCTGGCCGGCCGCTCCCGCGTCGAGGTGTCCCTCCACCGCGTAGGGCGCGCTGCCGCCGCCGCTGCCGGGCAGGGTCTCGGCCCCGGCCGCCGCCTGCACGCCGGGCAGCGCCGCCAGCCGGCCGAGCAGCCTGCCGTAGAAGGCGGCGCGGTCGGCCGGCCGTGGCACCCTTTGGGGGAAGACCGCGACGCGGAACGTCAGGATGCCGTGGCGCGCAAAGCCGAGCTGGACGGTCTGGGCCTTGATCACGCTCTTGACCATCAACCCCATTCCCACCAGCAGGACGCAGGAGAGCGCCAGCTCGGCCACCACCACCGCCTGGTTGAACCAGCCGAGCCGCCGGCTGGTCGTGCCCCGTCCTTCGTCCCTGAGCGCCTGGTCGATGTCGGTCCGCGAAGCGTGCAGCGCCGGCGCCAACCCCGACACCAGGCCGGCCGTCAAGGTGGCGGCGAGGGTGACCAGCAGCGCCGCCGGATCGAGCACGACGCGGTCCCAAAATGGCGGGCTCATGGCGACGAGGCCGCGGTTGAAGGCGGCGATCCCCAACCCCGCCAGTCCCAGCCCGAGCGCCGCTCCGGCGCTCGCCAGGAGCATGCTCTCGGCCAGCATCTGCGCCACGATCCGCGCCCGGCCCGCTCCCATCGCGGTGCGGACCGCGATCTCGCGGCCACGCTGCGCGGCACGCGCCATCCCCAGGCTGGCGACGTTGCAGCAGGCGATCAGCAGCACCGACAGGACGGCCCCCAGCATGGAGAGCAAGGCGACCCTGACCGGCGAGCCGACCGCGAACTCGACGTAGGGTCGCACCATGACGCCGAGGCCGGCATTGGTCCGCGGATGTTCCAGCTCGATCGCCCGGGCAATCGCCGTCATCTCCGCTTGCGCCTGCCGCAGCGCGACCCCGCGCCGCAGCCGCCCCAGCACCACCACCGGGTCACCCTGGCCGCGCGCCGTCGCTGCCAGGTCGTGGGTCACCGGCGTCCACACCTCTTCCTCGCGCGGGAACAGGAAGCCCTCGGGCATCACGCCGACGACGGTTGCGGGCTGCCCATTCAGCCGGATCGCCCGGCCGGCGATCGCCGGGTCGCCGCCGAACCGGTCCCGCCATACGCGCCAGCCCACCAGGGCGACCGGCTGGGCGCCAGGCAACTCGTCGCGCCGCGTGAAGCCGCGGCCGAGGACCGGCGCGACCCGCAGCAACCGCAACACGTCCGCGCTCATGGCGCTCGCGTTGAGGCGCACGGCGCCGTCCTTGCCGGTCAGCGTGGCGGTGCCGATGTCGAAGGCCCCAAGCCCTTCGAACGAGCGCTGGCGGCTCGCCCAGTCGGCGAGGTCGTGGAGATCGACCGGCGACCCGTTCATGCCGCGGGCAGGGTTCTCGTAGCCGAGCAGCATGAGGCGGTCGGAGTCGGGAAACGGCAGCCCGCGCAGCAAGAGGCCGTCGACGATGCTGAAGGTGGCGGTGGTGAGCCCGAGGCCGAGACCCAGGGCGAGCAGCGACGCCGCGGCGTGGGTGGGATGCCTGCGGAGCATGCGGAGAGCGAAGAGCAAGTCGCGCGAGAGCCAGCTCATCCATTCCTCCTGCCAGCGGCGACGACGTAGGGTGACGCCTTGGTCGGGGTTTCATCGTAGACGATGCCGAGCCTTGCCCGCAGCGGCGCCGGCAGGCTGCGCCAGGCCTCCTGCGACAGGACCAGCCGGCCCGCCGGCCGCGCGCCGAGGAAGTCGGCCAGCTCGGCGGGGCCGGCGAGCGCCGCGACCTGCCGGTCGAGGTCGAACCCGACGATGCCCACAACGGTTTCGCTGGGGCGGTAGGCGGCGACCGGACCGCTGCCGGGGTCGAGGCGGGCGATGGCGGCGGTGAGGTCGTGGGGGTTCTTGAGCGGATCGACCGCGTTCTTGACCGCCGTCTGGTAGACCAGCGCCAGCGCCAGGTAGGGAAGGACCAGCCAGGGGCCGGTCGGGGTGGTGCCGCGGCGCAGGTCCCGCGCCAGGCGGAGCAGGAGCGCCGCCGCGCCGGCGCCGGCAACGACGCCGGCGGCCGCCAGCCGGCCGCCGGTCAGCTCGGCCCGCAGCGGCTCGACCGGGAAGGCGTGGAAGGCCCCATGCGCGGCCGCCCAGGCAGCCGTCCAGAGCGCGGGCGGCAGCAGCGCCGCCAGGACGAGCAGGAGCAGGGCGGCCGGCCGATCCCAGCGTGAACGCGGGGCGCCGCGCCCCAGGCGATCGAGCCACAGGCCGACGGGAACGGCGATCGCGGGCAGCAGGGGCACCAGGTAGAGCGCGCGCTTGCTGGCGGCCAGCGACAGCAGCAGGACCCCGATGACGAAACAGGCGACGAGGAGGCGGCGTCCCCGGTCGGCGGGGCCGGCCGGGGCGAGGCCATCCGGCGGGCTCCCGCGGTCCCCGCTGCCCCGGCCGTCCCGGCTGCCCCCGCCGTCCCGGCTGTCCCCGCCGTCCCGGCCGTCCCCGCCGTCCCGGCGGCCGCGGAGCACGGCCGGCAGCGCCAGCGTCCAGGGGAAGCAGGCGGCGGCGCCGGCCGGCAGGTAGTACCAGAAAGGCTGCCGGTGGCCGTAGGCGCGGCCGGCCTCGGTCGCGAGCAGGCGGCCGACGGTGTTGCCGACCAGGCACTCGCGCAGCGCCGGCCAGCCGCCCTCGCGCAGCAGGGCGAGCGCCCACGGCAGCACGATCGCCGCGAACAGCGGCACGCCGGCGAGGGCCAGCGGCGCCAGCAGCCGCACCGTCTCCCGGAGACCCGCGATACGGGCGCCGGCGAAGGTGCCGCCGCCGCTGCCCGCCATCGACGTCTGGCCGGCGGCGCCGCCGCTGCCCGCCAGCGACGCCTGGCCGGCGCCGCCGCCGGTCCCGCGCCAGGCGGCCGCCAGCAGGTACAGGATCGGCGGCCCCAGGGCGAGGCCGATCCCGACGATCCCCTTGGCGAGGAAGGCGAGCGGCACGGCCACGGCGATCAGCAGGTAGGCGCCCCGGGGCGTTCGCCCGGCGGCCGGGGGCAGGCCGCCGCCCGCCGCTGCCCGCGGGCGCCCGGTGACCAGGACGACGAACCCGGCGTAGGCCAGCGTGACCATCAGCACCAGCGCCGGATCGACGATGGCGCGGCCCATGTCCTCCCCGTACTCGGCGGCGCTCGCCAGCGCGCCGGCGGCCAGCCAGCCGGCGCGCCGCCCCCCGAGCCGGCTGCCGAGGGCGAAGGCGACGAGCAGGGTGAGCGTCCCGAAGAGCGCGGACGGCGCCCGCGCCGCGGCGTCCGAGACGCCGAGCGCCTGGAAGGCGGCCGCCTGCGCCCACCAGGCGAGGGGCGGTTTTTCGAGGAAGGGTCGGCCGTTGAGGCGCGGCACCGCCAGGTCGCCGCTCGCCCACATCGCCTTGCCGATCGCCGCGTCGCGCGGTTCGTCGGGCGTCCACAGGGAGTGCGAGCCGATACCGGCGAACGACACCGCCGCGGCGGCAAGGACCACGCCGGCCGCCCCGGCCAGCCGTCCCAGGACCGCTCGCCTCGCCGGCCTCGCGGGCTCGCCGCCGGTTTGCGCTGCCTGGCCGCCTGACACGCGCGCACTCTAGCAGGCTAGCACCGAGGCGCGGGCGCGCCCCCGCGACGCGCTCGGATGACAAGGGCATCCCGCCGAGATAAGGTTCGGCCCGCACATCATGGCTGACGACGTCGACACCGGGCTCCACGTCACCGCGGGATCTGTGGCGGCGGCCGGCACGGCGCCATCCTCCTCCTCCTCCTCGCTCTCCTCGCTCTCGACGCTCTCAACGGTGGGGTCCGCGGCCGGCGTCGCCGCTGCCGATGCGGCGGGCGACGGGCGGTGGCGCCGTTTCGCCGTCGCCGGCTACGCGCTGCACCTGTTCACCGTCTTCGCCCTGGCGCTGTCGAACATCCTGCTCGCCCTGACACTGGCGCTCGCGCCGCGCGCCCTGGCGCAACGGCGCGTGCGCTGGGCGGTGCTCGAGCCGGTGCTGCTGCCGATGGGCTTCTACCTGGTCTTCCTCACCGCCTCGATCCTGCTGTCGTACGACGTGCGCACGAGCCTCTTCAGCTTCGGCGAGACCTTCGCCATGGCCACGCTCTACCTGGGGCCCGGCCTGGTGCGCGGCGAACGCGAGCTGCGGCGCCTGATCGACGGCATGATCGCGGTGGCGGCGGTCCTGGCCCTGCGCGGCCTGCTGCAATACCTGTGGGTCAGCTTCGGCGAGCTCGATCAGCGCATCCGCGGGCCGTTCTCGCACTACATGACGTTCTCGGGCGTGCTGCTGATCTGCGACGTCCTGCTGGTGACGCAGATGGTGTGCGGGCGGGCGGCGCGCAGCCCCTGGCGCTGGGGCGCCCTGGCGCTCATCAACGCGGCGCTGGTCGGCACCATGACCCGGGGCGCCTGGGTGGCGCTGGGCGGCGCGCTGCTCTGCCTGCTCGTCGTCGCCGGCCGCCGCGGCGGGAGCGCCGCGGCCGGCGCGGCCGGCGGCGCCGGGCGGGGCGATGCCAGGCCGCATCGCGCCTTGCGCTACGCGGCGATCTGCGCGCTGGCGCTGCTGACGATCTTCCTGGTGGCGCCGGCATCGGTGCTGCGCCGCGCCACCTCGATCTTCGACCTGCGCGATCCCTCGAACTACGACCGCCTGTGCATGCTCGACGCCGGCCTGCACATGATCGCCGAGCGGCCGTTCGTCGGCCTTGGGCCCGACATGGTGGATCACCGCTACGAGATCTACCGCCACCCGACGGCGCCGCGCTACTGGGTGCCGCACCTGCACAACAGCTTCCTCGAGATCGCCGCCGAACGCGGCCTGCCCTCGCTCGCGGCCTACCTGTGGATGATGCTCGCCGGGGTGCGGCTGGCCCTGCGCCGTTACCGGGACGAGGGCGGGCCGGCGGGACCGCGCGCCGAGCTCTACCTGGGCAGCGTCCTGGCGCTGCTCGCCTTCAACGTCGCCGGCCTGTTCGAGAACAACTGGGGCGACGCGGAGGTCAAGCGCCTGGCGCTCTTCGCCCTGATGATCCCGTTCTGCCTGGCCCTGGCGGATGCCGAGGGCGCTGCCGGTCAGGGTGGCCATGCCGCCTCTCCCTGAACGGTCGTCGCACGGGCACGGGCACCTGTCGCAACGCACGGCCGAGCGGTTGATCTGGACCGCCTTCGCCGCCGGCCTGGTGCTCGCGGCGGTGATGGTGGCGCGCAGCCAGGTCGGCGGCGATCAGCTCAACCTGCTGGCGCGCGGCTGGCTGCTGGCGGCGCGCCGGCAGATGGTCTGGTTCGGCAATCCCCTGTCCACGGGCGGCAAGGCCCCGGGAGGCGTCACCAGCCTGCTGGTCGGCCTGCCGCTCCTGCTGTGGCGCGACCACCGCGCCGCCACGGCGCTTCTGGCGCTCTGCCACGTGGCGGCCTACCTGGTGCTGGACCGCACCCTGGTCCGGATCGTCACGCCCTGGGAGCGGCTGGCGTTCGTCGTCCTCTACTGGCTGAGCCCCTGGCAGCTCTACTTCGGGACCTTCCTGTGGAATCCCAACTACAGCTTCCTGGGCGGCGCCCTGCACCTGGCGACCGCCTGGCGGCTGCGGCGCGGGCCGCGCTTCGCCGCCTCGGCGATTCACGCCGCGACGCTCGCGCTGGCGCTCCAGATCCATCCCTCGTTCCTGCTGCTGCTGGCGGCGTCGGCGCTGCTGTGGTGGCGCGGTTACCTGCGGCCGCATGCCGGCGGGGTGGCGCTGGGTGCGCTGGTGGGCGTGCTGCCGCTGCTCCCCTGGGCCTGGCAGGTCTTCACGCACCCGGTCCTGCTCGCCGAGGTGCACAAGGGCTTCCCCGGCCGCGGCGTCGTCTACTCGCTGCCGCGCGGCATCCTCTACTGGCTGCGCTACTCGTCGCTCTCGCTGGCCGGCCGGAGCGGGCTCTTCGATTTCACCGAGGCGTTCGGCGCCGCCGCGGACCGCCGCCTGAGCCCCTTCTTCCGGGCTCTGACCGAGGGCGTCGGCCCGGCGACCGTGGTGCTGCCGCTGCTCGCCAACCTGTGGCTGTGGCGGCGCTGGCGCCGGCGCCTCCGGCCTCACGGCGGGCCGCCGGCGCAGCCGCCCGCCGCTCTGCCCGGGGCGGCCAGCCGCGGCGAGCGCCTCGCCCGTCTCCTGCGACTGCCGCGGCTCCCGCGGCTCCCAGAAACCGCCACGGGCCGCGACTGGCTCAAGGGCTACGTCGTCCTGACCTTCCTTGCCGCGGCGGCGATCTATGCCCTGTCGCCCACCACCATGATGTACTGGCAGGGCCTCTGCCTCTTCCACGCCGCCGTCCTGCCGCTCACCCTGTACGCCGGGCTGCTCCTGCGCACCCGTTTCGCCGCGCGGGTGCTGGCCGGCGCCGCGGCCTACGTCGTCCTCGAGCTGCTGCTGGCGCTGGGCATCGCCTTCGGCACTCCCGACTACCGCTGCCGCGGCCTCGAGACCGTGGTCTTCCCGCTGCTGGGAGATTCGCCGATGTTCCACGAGCTGCACATCCAGGACACCTGCCCTTGGCCGCTCGGCGACCCCCACGGCTGGTGGCCCGACGTGCTGCCGCGCCCCGGCGCCGGCCAGGCGCCTGCCGGCCCGCCGCCGGTCACGCCTCCTGATGCTCGGGGCGGAGCAGGTCGAGGACCGTCTTGACCGGGGCGAAGGTCGAGCTCGGCACCTCGACGAAGACCGTGTTCCAGCCGGCCATCGCGCCGTTCCACAGGCCGGGGCGCTCGAGGGCCCGCAGCGGCTGGCCCTCGTGCGACTTGGCGGCGATGAAGACGGTCGCCGGATCGACGAAGCGGTCGAGGTCGTAGGGCCTGCCGGCACGGTCGTGCAGGGAGCAGGCGATGTCCACCGGGTTGAAATGGGTCGAGGCGGCGAGCGCCCTCTGCTGGTCGGGCTCGGGGCCGATCTGGGAGGTCTCGACGATCTGCAGCGAGACCTCGCCGCCCGGGGCCTCGACCCAGAAGGGCCCGCCGCCCGGGTCGCCGGTGTTGCGCACCACGCCGGCGACCCGCAACGGCCGGTCGAGGGCTGCGATGAGCCGGTGGCGCCGCTCGGCGGCGCTGGCCGTGGCGAACGACGGCGGCAGCGGCCGCGACAGCTCGTGCTCGACGAAGCGGCGGGCCTCGTCGAGCAGATCCTCGTCGGGAAGGTCGGAGTCGAGCCCGTCGAGCAGGCGGCAGGCGCGCTCCCGGTAGGCTGCCAGGGCGCCGCCAAGCAGCTTCTTCCAGCGGGTGAGCTCCGGTTTCAGGCGGTCCTGCACCACGTTGTCGATGTTCTTGAGCAGCACGATGCCGGCACCCTCGTCGGCCAGCTGCTGCAGGTTGCCGAGCAGCGCGCCGTGCCCGCCGGGACGGAACAGCAGCGAGCCGTCGGCCAGCCGGAAGGGCCGGTGCTCCGGGTCGACGGCCAGGGTGTCCGTCGAGCGTCGCTGGCGGGAGAAGCCGACCTCGAAGCGGCAGCCCAGGCGCCGCGCCAGCGCCGCGCCCCGGTCCGCCAGCAGCGCCCGGAAGCCGGCCTCGTGGTGCGGCGACACGGTGAAATGCAGGCGGCAGACGCCGCCGCGGTCCCGCGCGTAGTCCGCCGCCTCGACCAGGTGCTCCTCGAAAGACGTGCGCGGCCCGTCGGGGTAGCGATGAAAGAGGATCAGCCCCTTGGGGAGCTCGGCATATCCGAGTCCCTTGCCGGTCAGCAGGCAGGACAGCACGGTGCGCTGCTCCGCGGGTGTCAGGCTCCGCATGCCGGCACCGGCGCCGGTGCCGGTCGCGGGGACGAGGCGGACGCCGTGGGTGGCGGCGGCCGCCGCCAGCTCCTCGAAGAAGGCGAAACGCGGCAGCTCGGCGAAGAAGGTCTCGACCTCCACGGCGGCGGCCGCCTTCCCCTCGCCCGCGTGTCCGGCCGCGCCTTCCAGCGGGTCGAGGCGCTCGAGGAGCGGCTTGAACATCCGCGACGCTGCGCCCGAGGCGGGCACCAGCTTGTGGATGCGGCCAGCCGCCGCCGCGGCCTCGCAGCGCGCCGTCAGCCCGGGCTCGTCGTCGGGGAGGATGGCGCGGATGCCGTCGCCCAGGGTGCACGGGCGGAGAACTCGCGTGTAGGGCGGCGGATTGCGAAACAGCTCGACGTGGCGCAGCGCCTCCTCGGGCGAGATGCCCAGGCGCTCCATCTGGTCGAGGTCGCGCTCGCCGAAGAGGCGCGGTTCGGTCATCGCGGTACGGCGGCCGGGGTCAGCGTTCCGCTACGATCCCGCGCCGGATTTCGCCAGCAGCCCGCGGTAGGGGGCCAGGCGCGGCCGCAGCTCGGCGAGCCGCGGCCAGGTGCGGTCGCGGTCGTTGAGCGCCGGGTCTGCCAGCGGCCACCGGATGCCCACCTGCGGATCGTCCCACGCCAGGCCGATCTCGTCCGGCCGGTCGTAGAGCTCGGTGCACTTGTACTCCACGTGGGCGGTGTCGCTCAACACCAGGAAGCCGTGCGCGCATCCCGGCGGCACGTAGAGCTGCCGGAAGTTGTCCTGCGACAGCACCTCGGACACCCACTGGCCGAACGCCGGCGAGTCCGGCCGCAGGTCCACCGCGACGTCGAAGACCTCGCCGGTCACGGCCCGCACCAGCTTGCCCTGCGGATGCTCGAGCTGCGCGTGCATGCCGCGCAGGATGCCGCGCGCCGCCGAGAAGGAGTGGTTGTCCTGCACGAACTCGCCGGGCAGGCCGTGCTCCTGGAACTTGCGGCGGTGGAAGGTCTCCAGGAAGAAGCCGCGCGGATCGCGGAAGACGTCCAGCTCGATCAGCGCGACGCCGGGGATCCGGGTGGCGGTGATCTTCACGTGGGAGTGCCCAGGCCAAGGCGCTCCCGGCGATACCGATCGGCCTGCACGGCCTCGCACCAGGGGCGGTGATCCAGGTACCAGCGAACCGTGGCGGCTATCCCGGCCTCGAAGTCGTACCTCGGCTTCCAGGCGAGCTCGGTCCGGGCCTTCCTGTCGTCGATGGCATAGCGCCGGTCGTGCCCGGGGCGGTCGGCGACGAAGGTCTTCAGGTCCCTGTAGGCATGGACGCCGCGCGCCGCCAGCGCCGGGTTGCCGGCGGCCGGCAGCTCGCGCTCCAGCACGTCGCAAAGCGTGTCGACGATCTGCAGGTTGGTGCGCTCGCTGCGTCCGCCGAGGTTGTACTTCTCGCCCGGCCGGCCCTGGCGCAGGGCGGCGAGCAGGCCGCGGCAGTGGTCTTCGACGTGCAGCCAGTCGCGCACGTTGCCGCCGTCGCCGTAGATGGGGAGCCGTTGCCCCTCGACGGCGTTGAGCACCATCAGCGGGACCAGCTTCTCGGGATACTGGTAAGGCCCGTAGTTGTTCGAGCAGTTGGTGATCAGGGCGGCCAGCCCGTAGGTCTCGCGGTAGGCCCGCACCAGGTGGTCGGCGCCGGCCTTCGACGCGGCATAGGGCGAGTTCGGCGCATAGGGCGTGGTCTCGCTGAAGGCGCCCTGCGGACCCAGGCTGCCGTAGACCTCGTCGGTCGAGACGTGCAGGAAGCGGCAGCCGTCGCTTGCGGCCTGGTGATGGCGCGCCGCGTCGAGCAGCTCGAAGGTGCCGACGAGGTTGGTCTGGATGAAGGCGCTGGGGTCGTCGATCGAGCGGTCGACGTGGCTTTCGGCGGCGAAGTTCACCACCGCCGACGGCCGCTGCTCGGCGAAGGCGCGGCGCACCTCGGCACGGTCGGCGATGTCGCCGGCGATGAACCGGAAGCGCGGGTTGTCCGCGACGTCGGCCAGGTTCTCGAGGCTGCCGGCGTAGGTGAGCTTGTCGAGCACGATCACCCGGGCGTCGGTCTCGGCGAGGACCAGCCGCACGAAGTTGCAACCGATGAAGCCGGCGCCGCCGGTGACCAGGATCGTGTGCATGGGCTTGATCGCGCCGTGCGTCAGCGGGCGGTGCGGCGCGGAGGGAGCGGCTCCGCCGGCGCGGAGTATATACAATCGCCCCGGTTCGAGCGTCCGCCCCGATCCCATCCCCTTTCCAGGAGGCCATCGTGACCCCATTGCAAGCCGTCGTGCTGTCGCTGGTCCAGGCGGTGACCGAGTTCCTGCCGATCAGCTCGTCCGGCCACCTCATCCTGGTGCCGTACTTCCTCGGCTGGCCGGACCAGGGCCTGTCGTTCGACGTCGCCGCCCACGTCGGCACCATGCTGGCCGTCGTCGCCTACTTCCGCGGCGACCTGGTCGACCTGGTGACCGGCTTCTTCAGCGGCGCGCCGGGGCGCCACGACTTCGATCCGCGCCGGCTGGGCTGGGCCCTGGTGGTGGGCACCATCCCGGCCGCCCTGGCGGGGCTGGCCCTCGAGTCGACCATCGAGGCCCATTTGCGCTCGCCGGCACTGATCGCCTGCACCACCCTGTTCTTCGGCCTGGTGCTGCTGGTGGCCGACCGCGTGGGACGCCAGCAGCGCGACCTCGCCAGCTTGGGCGTCGGCGCGGCGCTGATCATCGGCCTGGCACAGGCGCTGGCCCTGGTGCCGGGGACCTCGCGCTCGGGCATCACGATCACCGCCGCGCTGCTGCTCGGGTTCACGCGGCCGGCGGCGGCCCGCTTCGCCTTCCTGCTCTTCATCCCGGTCGGCATCCTGGCCGGCGGCCACGACTTTCTGAAACTGTGGCGTGCCGGCGAGCTGTGGAGCCAGATCACTCCCATCCTGATCGCGATTGTGGTCTCGGGAGCGGCCGGGTACCTGGTCATCGGCTGGTTACTGGATTGGCTGCGCCGCAAGCCTTTGACGGTCTTTGCGGTCTATCGCGTAGTGCTGGCGATCGTCATCGCGGTGACGCTCCTGGTGAGGCGGTAGCGCCTCGAACCGCCGTCCCGGCGTCGCGAAAACCTGGTAGTACCGGGGAGGGGTTTAGGAGTTATTTTCCATATTGACAACAATCAATAAGTCGGGGTAGCCTGCGACTGCGGGGAGGCAAAGCTCCTCCTCTCATCCCTCCCGAAAAGGAGCGCCTAGCGGCGCTCCTCTTTTTATGTGCGGCCCCGCAGGGCAAGGACGGAAGGGTGCCTACGGAGCGCCGAGCACCGCTTGCTTGAAGTCTTCGCCGGGACCCGGGTGCGGTCCTATCCAGGTGGCCAGGACGGCGTCGGAGACTGGCTTTCCTGGAATCGTTGCCTTGACCTTGCCGTTGACCTCGACCCGGGTCCCCTGGCCGGGCTGGTAGGTCAGCACCATCTCGTGCCCCTTCGGGATGTCCTCCATCGCGCCGCAGAGCGCCTTGAAGCCTGCCTTGACCTCGGCCGTCGCGTTCGGCGTGTTGTCGGCGAGCCCCTCCTCCCAGGCGTCGCACATCTGCTTGGCGCTGACGCTGAAGAGGAAGTGAAAGGCCATGCGCCGGGGAGCGTCGGCGGCCAGGACCTTGGCGGGCGAGCGCTCCTTGGCGGGCAGGTAGAGCCCGGCGACGTATACTTTGATCACGAACTTCTTGCGCAGCCCCATGCCGTTCAGCACCAGGGCCTGCCCGCCGGCATCGATCTTGTCGGGCATGGTCGCGTCCGCCAGCGTCCCGGCGCCGGCGGGCGCCGCGGCCAGCGCGGACAGGGCCAGGGTGGTGGTGAGGAGACCGCCGAGCAGCAGCTTTCGCATTGCGAGTCCTCCCGCTGAGAAGGGGTCGGTAGGGACGGGGCGCCTGTCGCCAGATCGCCTGAGAGTCTAGCCCAATCGGCCCCCGGGCACGGCATGGCGGTGCCGCGCGGCCCTGTCGGCGCACGGCCGGCCGGGCAACCCGGTCCCCGGCCTCGCGTATCACCCTGCTGAATGGGGCGGCCGCCGCGGCCCCGGATCTGAGATGATGCCGACCGATGCCGAGCTGGTGGCGAGCGCCCTGCGTGGCTCCGAGGAAGCGTTCCGCGAGCTGGTGGTACGCTTCGAGCGCCCGGTCTACGCTCTCATCCTGCGCATGGTCCGCGAACCCGAGACGGCGGAGGACCTGGCGCAGGAGGTTTTCGTCAAGGCGTTCCGGCGCCTGTCTTCCTATGATCCGCGACGCAAGTTCGCGAGCTGGCTGTTCAAGGTCGCCCACAACGCCACCATCGACCACCTGCGGCGCTCCGAGCTCGACACCGTGCCGCTGGCGGCGGAGCAGGAGGACGGCGAAGGCGGGCTCCTTGCGGTGCTCGCCGATGCCGCCGCCGAGAGCCCCGCGGCGGCGGCCGAACGGCGCGACATGGCGCGGGCGCTCGAGCGCGCCATCGCCGGCCTGCGGTCCGAGTACCGTGAAGCGGTGCTGCTGCGCTACGTCGAGGGGCTGGCGTACCAGGAGATCTGCGAGGTGCTGGCGCTGCCCATCGGCACCGTCAAGACCAACCTCCACCGTGCCCGCAAGGAGCTGGCGGATGCCATGCGAGCCGCGGGTTGGGCACCCGCCGCCGGCCGGACGGCGCCGGTTGCCGAAACTCCCCGGGGCGGCCAGCCGTAGGGTGGCTTGCGCAGGAGAGTGACGAGAACGTGACGACGATGCCGCCTACCCAACCGCCGCCCGACGCCCTGGCCCGCTGGCTCGCCGCCGAGAGCTCAGGCTTCGACGACGCCGCCGAAGCGGCGCTGGCCGAGCTGCTCGTCGAGCTGCCGCGGCCGGTGCCGCCGGCCGGCTTCGCCGAGCGGGTGATGGCGCAGGCCCTGCCGGCGTCGCGCCGCCGCCAGCTGGCGCGGCGGACATGGAGGTGGTGCGCGGCGCTGGGTCCGGCGGTGGCCACGGCGACGCTGCTCCTGCTGTATCCGGTCTGGCTGCCGGCGGTGGCCCCGGCGATCTCCACCCTGCTGCGGGCGGCGAGCATCGCCCGCTGGCTGAAGGCCGGCATCGAGGCGGTCACCGCCGCCGGCCAGGGACTGGCCCTTTTGGCCAGCGTCGCCGACAAGCTGTTGCTCTTGTTCAGGGCGGTGGCCGAGCCCCTGGCCAGCCCGTCGGTGGCGATCCTGGCCGGCGCCGGCCTGCTGGTGTCCGTCGTCGCCCTGCGCCTGCTCTACGACCTGGCCCAACGTGACAGGAGGTGGGTCCATGCAGACCCCATCTGATTCTTTTGCCCGCGCCGGCCAAGGTGCGGCGCGCGCTTTCCCTGCCTTCGCGGGCCGGGTCCGGCCCTTGCTCCTGGCACTGGCTCTCGCTCCGGCCCTGACTCTCTCGTGGCCCGCCTCCGCCCCGGCGCAGCCGCCGTCGCGGCCGTCCCGGTCGGCGACCGCCGCCGGACCCACGGCCGAGGCCCGCCGCGAGCTGCGCCAGGCCATCGAGCGGCTCTACCAGGTCACCGGCGTCCACAACGGCGTGCTGCTCAAGCCGCGCAATCCGCGCGAGGGGATCCGCGAAGTCGAGGTCAGCGGCGACTCGATCCTGGTCAACGGCACCCGGGTGATTCCCGAGGTGGTGCGCGAGTGGCTCCGCGATGCCGGTGCCTCCCAGTTGCTGCAGCTGCTCGAGCTTGCGCCCGCCGACCGCCAGGCCCTGTTCGACCTGCCGCGCGACGTGGCGGCCGTGCCCGCCTCCCCGGCTCCCTCGGGCGTGCCGGCCGGTCCCGGCTCCGGCCGCGAAGCTGCGTCGCTGCCGCCCATCCCCCAGGTATCGCCCATCCCCCAGGCCTCGTCCACGCCTCCGACGTCGCCGATGCCGCCGACGCCCCCAACGCCCCCAACGCCCCCGACACCGCCGGCAGGCGCGGAGGCTCCCGAGCCGCCGGAGCCTCCCGAACCGCCGCCTGCGCCGCCTCCGGCGGTGAACTCCGGCAGCCGCGTCAGGGTCGGCGGCCCGGTGACCGTCGGCAAGAACGAGGTCGCCGAGGAGGTGCTGGCGATCGGCGGCGGCGTGCACATCGAGGGCGAGGTGAACCGCGACGTCTCGGCGGTCGGCGGCTCGGTGCGGGTCAACGGCCGGGTCGGCGGCAACGTCAAGGCGTTCGGCGGCAGCGTCCACCTCGGTCCGCACTCGGTGGTGATGGGCGACGTGGCGGCGGTTGGCGGCACGGTGGTGCGTGCGCCCGGTTCGCAGGTCCACGGCAACCTGTCCGACGTCGGCAAGCTGAGTCCCTGGGGGGACGAAGACCTCGACGACGGCATGCTGCTGCTGGCGCCGGTCGGCCACTCGCTGCGCATGTTCTGGTCCATGGCGCTGCTGGTGCTGCTGCTGCTGGCCGTGACGCTGGTGGTGCTGCTGGCGCCGGGCGCCCTCGAACAGGTGCGGGCGCGGGTCGCCAGGGAACCGTTGACGGTCCTGGTGGGAGGGCTGCTGGGCGAGTTCCTGGCCGGCCCGGCCCTGGGAGTGCTGACCGTGGTGCTGGTGATCTCGATCATCGGCTGTCTCCTCCTGGTGCTGGTGCCGTTCCTGGTGGTGGCGCTGCTGATCGCGGCGCTGGTGGGTTTCGCCGGCGTCGCCTACCAGGCGGGGAGGGTGCTGGAAAACAGGTTCAGCCGGCACTTCGGCGGCCCCTACATGACCACCATGATCGGCGTGGTGGCCATCGAGCTGCCCACGCTCATCAGCGACCTGCTGGCCATTCCGGGCGGCTTCCTGCACGTGTTCGCGAGGATGTTCTGGCTCCTCGGCTTCGCCGTCCGCTTCCTGGCCTGGACGATGGGCTTCGGCGCCGCGATCATGGCCGCCTTCGCCAACCGGCCGCAGCGCTTCCGCCGCCAGAACCCGCCGGGGCCGGCCGTCCAGGCGCCGAACCCGCCTCCGGCCCCACTCGCCCCCCCGCCGGCCGCCGCCCCCCCCGGCGTGCCGCCCTCGACGGCGGAGCGCTGAGGCAGCCGGCCGCCGCCCCTCAGCGCCCGGCTTCGCGCTTCGCGGGCACGACCGGCAGCACCAGTGCCGACGGGTGCTCGGGATCGTGAAAGACGGCGTTGGCGGCGACGGCCTCCAGGCGGTTGGCGCCGAGCGGTTCGCCGGTGTTCGGATTGACGTCGAAACGGGGGAAGTTGCTGCCGGCGACATCGAGCCGGATGCGGTGTCCCCGCTTGAACACCATGGAGGTCGGATACATCTCGACGGTGATGGGATAGACCTTCCCCGGCGTCAGGAGCTTGGGCGTGCGCAACGAATCGCGGTAGCGGGCGCGGATGATGCCGTCGTTGACGTTGAGGTCGAAGCCGGAGGGGAAGTCCGCGCTCGGCGGGTAGACGTCCACCAGCTTCGCCGTGAAGTCGGTGTCCACGGCGTCCGACGAGGCGTAGAGGTGGACGAGCAGCGTGCCGGTGACCTCGACGTCCTCGCGCAGCGGTCCGGTCTGGAAGACGAGGACGTCCCGGCGGGCGGAGAGCGGGCGCGCATCCTCGCACGTCCAGACGGTTGGCCGGCAGCGCTGATCCATGACGCCGTTGCTGGCCAGGGTCCCCTCGGACGAGAGGTTGCCGCCGAGCGTGGGGACGGGGTGGCGCGGGTCGGCGAGGAAGCGCGAGGGGCCCGCCCCGCCCGGCAGCGGCCTGTCGGTCGAGAGGGTCCCGTCGCCGTGCAGGTAATAGGCCGTCGCGACCGCCCGTGCCAGCGGCCAGTCGTCCTCGTCGCGCCAGGAGCCGCCCACGAAGATGCGGCCTGCCGGCGTCTTGTGGCCGTCTCCTCCTCCCATGACGAAGATCCGCACCGGCGGCTCGGCGTCCACGCCGTTGCGGACACCCTTGAGCCAGCGGTCGAGCCAGCGCCGGTTGAGGTCGAGCCAGCTGACCGCCGCCGCCGGCCCGAAGTCGGCCTCGCCGGCAAAGCTCCTCTCCTCGCCGCCGTGGGTCCACGGGCCGATGATCAGCCGCTGCGGGCTGTGCTTCGCCTTGCGCAGCGCCGGGTAGCTGAGGGTGGCCACCGGCCCCGACCAGGAGTCGTACCAGCCGGTGACGTGGCAGGTGGGGACGTCCTTGTGCTCCTGCAGGTGGTCGACGACGCTGACGCCCGAGTCGCGCCAGAAGCCGTCGTAATCCGCATGGGTCATGGCGGCGATCAGCCAGTCCTCGTATTCGGGGATCAGCTTGAGCGGCGTCGTGCCGCGCCGGAGCGGCAATCCCTTCGCATAGTCGTGCACCTGTTTCGAGAGCTCGACGAGGGCGGTGCGGGTGGCCGGGTCGGCGCTCTCCGGGCTGCCATCCGGGCCGACGAGCTGCATGACCCAGTTGAGCATCCGCAGCTCGAGAGCGCCGTCGTGGCGGATTCCCCACCTGCCGGGATTGGACAGGGCGTACGTCGGCACCATGGCGGTCAGGGCGGGCGCGCCGGACAGCGCCATGGCATGCTGGGTGCCGCCGGTGTAGGAGCCGCCCACCATGCCGAGATGGCCGTCGCACCAGGGTTGAGCGGCGATCCAGGCGGCGGTGTCATAGCCGTCCGGGACCTCGGCGGCGAACCCGTGCCAGGTGCCCTCCGAGTGGTAGCGGCCGCGGACGTCCTGCACGATCGCGACGTAGCCGAGGCGCGCGAAGAACGGCGCCCAGTCGCCGTCGCCCTTGCCGTATGGCGTGCGCTCGAGCACGACCGGGAACCTGCCGGCGAGCGGCACGCCGTTGGCGGCGGGACGGTAGACGTCGGTCGCCAGGCGGACGCCGTCGCGCATCGCGACCATGACGTCCTTGCTGATGGCGACCTCCAGCGGCGGCGACGGCGGCTGCTGCCGCGCGGCGGCGCGCGGCGCCCACGACCCGGGCAGCGATGACATCGCGAGCAGCGCGAGCAATGCTGACAGCGCGGGCAGCGAGGGCAGCGAGGGCAGCGGCAGCCGAGCGAGCCGTGCGAGCCGTGCGAGCAGCGGACGTAGGGGCATCGGCAGGTTCCTCCTGGTGGACTAGGGTTCTAGCTGGGCCGGGGCGCCCAGCCGCTCGGCCAGGCGGCTGAAGCGCCGGTGGACCCGGCGGTTGGCGACCGCGGTGGCGAGCGCCTTGGTCTCGCCCACCAGCACCGCCAGCCGCCGGGCGCGGGTGATGCCGGTGTAGAGCAGGTTGCGCTGCAACATCACGTAGTGCTGGGAGTGCAGGGGGATGACGACGCACGGGTATTCGCTGCCCTGCGCCTTGTGGATGGAGCAGGCGTAGGCCAGCGCCAGCTCGTCGATCGCCGCCAGCTCGTAGACGACGTCGCGGCCGTCGAAGGCCACGTGCAGCCGCTGCTCCTCGTCGTCGACCGCGGCGACCCGCCCGATGTCGCCGTTCCAGACCTCGAGGTCGTAGTTGTTGCGGACCTGCATGACCTTGTCGCCGACGCGCAGGGTGTGGCCGCCGCGGGTGAGGCTGCGGCCGTGGGGATTGAGCGTCTCGCGCAGCACGGCATTGAGGTTGGCCGACCCCAGCAGGCCGCGTTTCATCGGCGTCAGCACCTGGACCTGCTCGAGCGGATCGAGGCCGAAGCGGGCCGGGATGCGCCGCGTCACCAGCTGGACCAGGGTGCGCAGGGCCTCCTCGGGGTCGCGGCGCTCGACGAAGAAGAAGTCGCCCTCCTTGTCGATCGATTCGAGCACCGGCATCTGGCCGCTCTGCACCCGGTGCGCGTTGACCACGATCAGGCTGCGCTCGGCCTGGCGGAAGATCTCCTTGAGCCGCACCACCTCGACCGCCTGCGAGCGGATCAGGTCGGCGAGGATCTGGCCGGGCCCCACCGAGGGCAGCTGATCGACGTCGCCCACCAGCACCAGGCGGCCGTCGTCGGGCACGGCCCGCAGCAGGTGGAAGGCCAGCACCGTGTCGATCATCGACGCCTCGTCGACGATCAGCAGGTCGCAGGCGAGCGGCCGCTCGCGGTTGCGGTCGAACCCGCGGCTCTTGGGATTGAACTCAAGCAGGCGATGGATGGTGCTGGCGCTGCCGCCCGTCGCCTCGGCCAGTCGCTTGGCCGCCCGGCCGGTCGGGGCGGCGAGCAGCACGCGCTGCCCCTTGCGCGTCAGGATCTTGACCAGCCCGCGCACCAGCGTCGTCTTGCCGGTGCCGGGGCCGCCGGTGATCACCAGCAGCTTGCGGGTGAGACCGGCGCGGATCGCCTGGCGCTGCTCGCGCGCCAGCACCACGCTCTCGCCGGTCTCGAACCAGGCGAGGGCGCGCTCGAGGTCGATCTCGAGCGGCAGCGACCGCTGGGCCAGGAGCGCCCGCACCCTGGCCGCCACCCCGGCCTCGGCGGCGTGCAGCGGCTTGAGGTAGACCGCCTGCTCGCCGGCGTCGCCGCCGTCCGCGGCAGCCTCGGAGAGCAACCCCTCGACCACCACCTGGTCGGCGGCGGCGAGCGCCGTCACCGCGTCTTCCACCGGCCGGGGGCCGGCGCCCAGCAGGCGGTCGGCCTCCTCGATCAGCCGGGCGCGGGGAAGATAGAGATGGCCGCGGTCGGCGGCCTCGCCCAGCACGTGCAGCGCCCCGGCCTCGAGGCGCTGCGGAGCGGTGCGCGAGATGCCGAGCGACTCGGCGATGCGGTCGGCGGTCGCGAAGCCGATGCCGTGGACGTCGACCGCCAGCCGGTACGGATTTTCGCGCACCCAGCGCGCCGCCGCGCTGCCGTAGATCTTGTAGATCTTGATCGCGTAGCTGGTCGAGACGCCGTGCGACTGCAGGAAGATCATCACCTCTTTGATCTCCCGCTGCTCGTCCCAGGCGCGGCGGATGTCGGCGCTGCGCTTGGGACCGATCCCCTCGACGTCCTTCAGCCGCTGCGGCTGGTTCTCGATCACCTCCAGGGTGTCGAGGCCGAAGGCCGCCACCAGGCGCCCGGCCATGACCTTGCCGATGCCGTGGATCAGCCCGGAGCCCAGGTAGCGTTCGATGCCCTTGACGGTCGCCGGCACCACCGTGGCGTACGAGGAGACGCGGAACTGCCGGCCGTGGCGGGGGTCGTCGATCCAGGAGCCGGTCAGGCGCAGGCTCTCGCCGGGCTGCACCCCCAGCAGGTTGCCCACCGCGGTGACCGGCTCGCGCGCCCCGGCGACCGTCAGGCGCACCACGCTCCAGGCGTTTTCCTCGTTGGCGTACACGACCCGTTCGAGGGTGCCTTCGAGCACCTCGGCGCCGTTCGGGAGCGGGCGTTCGGTCGGCTGCATCGGTCTCCATCCTATCGGGACTTGGGAGGAATGTGCCAAAATGACGCCGATGACTGCAATGGAACGTCCCCTGGTCCTGGTGATCGACGATGAAACCGGCTCGCGCGAGTCGATGGCCATCGCCATCGAGAAGGCCGGCTACGCGGTGCGCACCTTCGACGACGCACGCAACGCGCTCGAGTTCCTGGAAGAGAATGACGGAGCCCGGCTGGCGATCTGCGACCTCCGCATGCCCGGCATGGACGGCATCGCCTTCCTCAACGAGGTGCGCGAACGCCGCTACGACCTGCGCCTGGTCCTGGTGACCGGCTACGGCTCGATCGAGTCGGCGGTGGAGGCGATGCGGGTGGGCGCCGACGACTACCTGACCAAGCCGGTCGACCTCTACGAGCTGCGCCAGCGCGTCAGCAACCTGATCGAGAAAGAGCAGCTCAAGGAGGAGGTCACGAACCTCCGCGAGATGCTCGACAAGCGCTACGGCTTCGAGAGCATCGTCGGCCGCTCGGCGCCGATGGAGAAGCTGTTCGAGCAGATGAAGCTGGTGGCCCCGACGCGCTCGAGCGTGCTGATCGTCGGCGAGAGCGGCACCGGCAAGGAGCTGGTGGCCAACGCGCTGCACCGCGCCAGCCCGCGCCGCAACGAGCGCATCCTGGCGATCAACTGCGGCGCCATCCCCAGCGACATCCTGGAGAGCGAGCTGTTCGGCCACGAGCGCGGCGCCTTCACCGGCGCGGTGACGCGCAAGATCGGCAAGTTCGAGCTGGCTCACCGCGGCTCGCTGTTCCTCGACGAGATCAGCGAGCTGTACCCCGAGCTGCAGGTCAAGCTGCTGCGCGTGCTCGAGGAGCGGCAGGTGATGCGGGTGGGGGGCAGCGAGCTGATCGACGTCGATTTCCGGCTCATCGCCGCCACCAACCGCGACCTCGAAAAAGAGGTGGCCGACGGGCGCTTTCGCGAGGACCTGTACTACCGGTTGAAGGTGGTGACGCTGCGCATCCCGCCGCTGCGCGAGCGGCCGAGCGACATCCCGCCGCTGCTCGAGCACTTCCTGGTGCAGTTCTGCCAGGAGCACGGCAAGCCGCCCAAGGTGCTCTCGTCCGAGACGCTCGAGCTGCTGAGCCGCTACGCCTGGCCCGGCAACGTCCGCGAGCTCAAGAACGTGATGGAGTCGGTCGTGATCTTCCACCAGGAGGGCGAGGTCACGGTCGGGGACCTGCCGCCCGAGGTCCGTGATTCCTCGACGCTCTCGACCGCCGGCGCGCCCGTGCAATCCGTCGTCGGCGGGCCGCGCACCATGGCCGAGATCGAGCGCCAGGCGATCCTCGAAACCCTGGGACGCACCGGCGGCCACCGGGCGCGCGCCGCCGACCTCCTCGGCATCGGCCTGCGCACGCTGCAACGCAAGCTCAAGGAATACAAGGACGAGGGTTTCATCCAGGATTGATGCACCCGTCCACTGGCGATTTGGGATGATCTGATGATGGAGGAGCTTTGAATGGAGCTACCTGCCGAGGTTCTGATTCACAACGAGATCATGAGCTTCAAGGGCATCACGGGCACGCTCATCACGATCAGCCCCGACGGCTACTACGAGGTCAACACCCTGTTTGGCGAGCAGTCGCACCGCACCCTGTTCCCGATCCAGGGCACGGTGCTCATCGCCCGCGAGCCCGAGGAGACGCTGCGCCCCGACCTCGAGATCGAGCGCTGATCCGATGCCCGCGGCGTCTGCGGTAAGGCTCTCGGTCAACGTCGATCACGTGGCGACGCTGCGCCAGGCGCGCCGCGCTCCCTACCCGGACCCGGTCGAGGCCGCGCGCATGGCCGAGGACGCGGGGGCGTCCGGCATCACCGTCCATCTGCGCGGCGACCGCCGCCACATCCAGGACGCGGACGTCCAGCGGCTGCGCACCAGCGTGCGCGGCAAGCTCAACCTCGAGATGTCGGTCGCCGTCGAGATGCTGCAGGTGGCGGGCGCCGTGCGGCCCGACCAGGTGACCCTGGTGCCGGAGCGGCCGGACGAGGTCACCACCGAGGGCGGGCTGGACCTGGCGCACCAGTTCGGGCACGTGGCGGCGGCGGCCGAGCGGCTGGCGCGGGGAGGTATCGCGGTGTCGGCGTTCGTGGACCCCGATCCCGGCGGGATCGAGGCCCTCGCCGCTATCGCCCGCAACGGGGGCGGCGGCCCGGGGAAGCGTCCCGGCCTGCCGCTGACCATCGCCGGCGTCGAGCTCAACACCGACTCCTACACGCGGGCGACGCTCATCGGCGGCGAGATGGTCGAGCGCGAGCTCGCCAAGGTCCGCGCCGCGGCGGCGGTGGCGTTGGCGTGCGGCTTCCGCCTGTACGCCGGCCACGGCCTCACCACCGCCAACGTCGGTCCCATCGCCGCCCTCCCCGGCATGGAGGAGCTCAACATCGGCCACGCCCTGATCGCGCGCGCCGTGCTCGTCGGCATCCCCGCCGCGGTCAAGGAGATGCTGGCGGCAATGGCGGGCTGATGCCGATATCCAGAACGTGCCCCCCCCGCACTAGACCGAGCGCGACATCAGCTCGGCCACGGCGCGGTTGAAGCGCGCCGAGTCGGGCAGCTCGGAGCCCTCGGCCAGCAGGCCATAGCCCAGCAGCAGCTCGGCGTACTCGGCGATCATCGGGTCGTCGGCGCTGCGGTCGAAGTGCTCCTTGAGGCCGGTCAGGATGCGGTGGCCGGGATTGAGCTCCATGATGCGGCGCTGCTTGGGGCCGCCGCCCTTGCCCTTCTGCAGCAGCTTTTCGAGCTGCGGGCTGTAGTCGTGCTCGGCGCCGACCAGGCAGACCGGCGAAGCGGTGAGGCGGCTGGTGAGGCGCACCTGCTTGACGTGCTCGTCGAGCTTTTTCTGCAGCAGCTCGAGCAGCGGCTTGAGCTCTTCCTCCTTGGCCTTGAGCGTCTCCTCGGCCTGCTTCTTCTCCTCGTCGCTGCCGACCGAGACCGTGCCCTTGCCCACCGACTTCATCTTCTTGCCGGCGTACTCGTGGAGTGATTGGGTGAGCAGCTCGTCGACCGTATCGACCAGGTACAGCACCTCGTAGCCCTTCTCCTTGAGCGCCTCGAGGTGCGGCGAGTTCTCGACCTGCGCACGCGACTCGCCGGTGAGGTAGAAAATCTCGTTCTGGCCTTCCTTGAGCCGCGCCACGTAGTCCTTCAGGGTCGTGAGCTTGGTGGGATCGTTCGACGACTCGAAGAGCAGCAGCTCGAGCAGGCGGTCCTTGTTCTCGTAGTCGGCGCTGACGCCTTCCTTGATGGCGCGGCCGAACTCCTTCCAGAACTTGAGGTAGTTTTCGTCTTCCTTCTCGCGCATCTCGTCCAGGACGTCGAGCACCTTCTTGGTCAGCCCCTTGCGCATCGTCGTGATGTGGCGGTCCTGCTGCAGCATCTCGCGCGAGACGTTCAGCGACAGGTCGGGCGAGTCGACGACGCCGCGCACGAAGCGCAGGTACTGAGGGAGCAGGTCCTCGCACTTCTCGAGGATCTGGATGCGCTTGACGTAGAGCTGCAGGCCCGGCTTCGAGGCCACGTAATAGAGGTCATAGGGCGCCTGCGCCGGAACGAACAGCAGCGCCTGGTACTCGATCCGGCCCTCCGCCTTGAAGGAGATCACCTTCAGCGGCTCGGTCCAGTCGTGCGCGATGTGCCGGTAGAACTCGTTGTACTGCTCGGCGGTCACCTCCGACTGCGGCCGGGTCCAGATCGGCTTCATGGTGTTGAGGACCTTTTCCTCCAAGGGCATCTTCGGCTTCTCGCCGGTCTCCTTCTCCTTGGCGAGGTCCTCGATCTCGGGGTCCTTCTCGGCGGTGAGGATGATCGGGTAGGACACGAAATCCGAGTAGCGCCGGACGATGCGGCTGATCACCCAGCGGTCGCTCCAGTCCTCGACGCCGTTGTCGCGGTCCTCGGGCTTGAGGTGGAGGGTGATCGAGGTGCCGCGGGCAGGCAGGTTTTCGGCCTCGACGTCGGAGACCTGGTAGGTGCCGTCGCCGGTGGACTCCCAGCGGGTGGCGGCGGCCTCGCCGGCGCGGCGGGTGACGAGCTCGACGCGGTCGGCGGCCATGAACGACGAGTAGAAGCCGACGCCGAACTGGCCGATCAGCTCGGCGATGGTCTGCTTCGACTCGCCCGCTTTCAGGCGGTCGACCAGCTCGCGGGTGCCCGACTTGGCGATGGTGCCGATGTTGGCGACCACCTCGTCGCGGTTCATGCCGATGCCGTTGTCGCGGACGGTGACGGTGCGCTTCTCGCGGTCGGCCTCGATGCGGATCTCGAGCTTCTCGTCGCCGCCCATCAGCTCGGGCTGGGTGACGGCCTCGAAGCGCAGGCGGTCGAGGGCGTCGGAGGCGTTGGAGATCAGCTCGCGCAGGAAGATCTCTTTGTTCGAGTACAGCGAGTGGATCATGATGTCCAGCAGCTGCTTGGTCTCGGCTTGGAACGGCAGGGTCTCGGCGGGAGCCGTAGTGGTGGTCATGGGTTCTCCTTCTCCTCTTCCCTTCTTGCTTGCTGCGATCGTAGTTCTTTAGTTCCGTAGACGTTACGTGGAACGGGCTGCCCGGGAAGAAACTTCCCGCTGGCAGCCGGGGTGCGCTGAGGCGCCAGAATGCGGCGCTAAAGAGATCGTCAACCAGCGCGGAGGATATATTAGTCTAAGCCGCGCAGATCATCAAGTCTCCGACCTCTCCACATCTGCTATAGGTGCGCTCAATCCTTGCAGCGTGACAGGGAGCGAGGCTCGGCCGGAGCGGCGAAGGGGCCGGCGGTCCCGGGAAGCGGGGAGCGCTGTCCGGCGGCGAGCGGCGAAGGGCCGGCGGTCCCGGGAAGCGGGGAGCGCTGTCCGGCGGCGAGCGGCGAAGGGCCGGCGGTCCCGGGAAGCGGGGAGCGCTGTCCGGCCGGACCGCGGTAACGGAGCCCGCGGGTCCGCTTGGCGACCTAACGGCTCGCTGGGGGGTTTGCCGCGATCGTGGTCCGTGCCTCGCCGCTTAGAGTCGCCAAGCGGGCCCGCGGACTCCAACGCGGGCCTGCGTAATCTTCGGCGGTGGGTCATCTCTCCGGCGACCAGGGCATGCCACCAAGCTTTCCTGGTCGGGGGCGTCGTGCATCGGCGAGCGGTCATAAGATGCGGAGTCTATGGCTGCTGGGACGGAGGGGTGGATGTTGACCAGGAGATCAGGCTTGGGCGGCGGTAGATGACGGCGGAGGCGGGCGATCCGGGCAACGACCTGATCCGGCAGGAGGCGCCTGGGCTCTGGCGGGCGCTGTCGGAGCTGGGGCGGCGGGTGCGGCAGCCGGAGGACTTCCTGCCCCAGCAATCGGCCGAGGCCCGAGGCAAGCCCTTCAATGCCACCATCGGCCAGATCACCGACGGCCATGGCCACGCGGTCGAGCTGCCGGCGCTGGGCGCGGTCCTGGGGGCGCTGGCGCCGGCGGAGCGCAGCCGGGCCCTGCTCTACTCGCCGCTCGAAGGGTTGCCGGACCTGCGGCAGCGCTGGCGCGAGCGGCAGCGGCGAGGATGGCCCGCCGGCACGCCTTCGTCGCTGCCGTTGGTCACCACCGGCCCGGGCCTGGCGCGGCAGGTGCTGGCGGAGATCTTCGCCGAGGAGGGCCGGACGGTGTTGCTGCCGTCCGGGATCGAGGGAGCGCGCGAGCTGTTCGAGCTGCGCCGCGGCGCTCGGGTGCACGAGCTGCCGGCAATGGGTGGCGTCGGGGGTGCGCTCGCACGCGTGGCGGAGGACTTGCCTGCCGGCGAACCGCTCGTGGTGGTCGTAGCCGGCGGTGACGATCAGGGCGCCGGAACCAATCCGGCTGCCCTGCGGGAGGGCCTGACCGCGGCCGCGGCGACTCGGCCGGTGGTCGTGTTAGTTGAAGACGGACCTGGCGCGGACGGGGCCGAGGAAGGGGACGGGGCCGACGAGGGGAGCGCCACTGCCGATGCCCTTTTCGCGGAGCTTGCCGTCTGGCGGGCTGCGACGGAGAAAGGTTCGCTTTCGTCGGGCGGCGATAGAAGCGGCGCAGGATCTGGGAAGCCGCATCCGGTGCCTGGGCAGCGGAATGGAGCTGGCGCCCTGGTGCCCTTCCGGATCGAAGGCACCGCCAAGCTCGGCTTCCCGGGGTCCGGGCTCGGGTTCCTGACGCTCCCCTACGAGCCCGATAGCCGCCTGGCTCAAGAGCTCGAAAAGAAGGTGAAGATGCTGCTGCGCGCCGCCGCCGGTTCGCCCCCGGCCCTTACCCAGGTGCTGCTGCTGGCCGCGCTGGGGGAGTGATGGACGAGCCAAGGCTCGCGAGGGGTGGGGGAGTAACGGTAGGGCGTGGGCCTCGCCGCCGACCTTTTCATCCCTGGAAGGAGGTTTTTTCCGATGAAGTTAGGGACCACGAACTGGCGGTGGGCAGCGCTCCTGGCCCTCCCGCTCCTCTTCCCGGGCCACGGCGCTTCGCAGCCGGCCGGAAGCCTTCAGGCTCCGGGCGCCGCTGGCGCCGCCGACCCCGCGGGCCGGCGCCAGGCCCTGCTGCAGGTGGAGGAGGAGTGGCTGGGGGCGCGGGATGCGGCGACACTCGAACGCATCCTTGGCGACGACTTCGTCCATCCCGTGCCGCAAGGCTACTTCCTGAGCAAGGCGGAGCACATCGCCTGGTTCGTCAAGCATCTCCCCCCGCCAGGCCTGTCGCAGCGCTTCGAGAACCTGCGGACCCGCATCTACGGGACGATCGGCATCGTCAACGGAGAGGTGGTCGCGAACCAGGCCGGCGGTCAGGTGCAGAGGACCCTCTTCACCGATGTCTTGGTCTGGCGAAGTGGCCGCTGGCAGGCGGTCAATTCGCAGGAGAACGCGGTCGAGGCTTCGCTTCGCTGACGGTAGGACGCAAGGGGGGACATCGATGGACTACGTGAACCTGGGCCGCACCGGACTCAAGGTCTCCCGCATCTGCCTTGGCTGCATGAGCTACGGCAGCCGCGAATGGCGCGACTGGGTGCTGCCGGAAGAGGAGAGCCGCCCGTTCATTCGCCGGGCCCTCGAGCTGGGCATCAACTTCTTCGATACCGCCGACATGTACTCGCGGGGCGCCAGCGAGGAGGTGCTGGGCCGGGCGCTCGGCGACTTCGCCGAACGCGACCAGGTGGTCATCGCCACCAAGGTCTTCTATCCGACCGGCGACGGCCCCAACGACCGCGGCCTGTCGCGCAAGCACATCCTCGCCGCGATCGACGGCTCGCTGCGCCGCCTCGGCACCGATTACGTCGACCTCTACCAGATCCACCGCTGGGACACCGTGACGCCGATCGAGGAGACGCTGGAAGCCCTCAACGACGTGGTGCGCTCCGGCAAGGCCCGCTACCTGGGCGCCTCGAGCATGTACGCCTGGCAGCTCGCCAAGTCGCTCCACCTCGCCGAGCGGCGCGGCCTCTGCCGCTTCGTGTCGATGCAGAACCATTACAACCTGGTCTACCGCGAGGAGGAACGGGAGATGCTGCCGCTGTGCCGCGAGGAGGGGCTCGGGGTGATCCCCTGGAGCCCCCTGGCGCGGGGCTTCCTGGCCGGCAGCCGGCGCCGCGGCGAGGGCTTCGGCGACACGCGCCGCGCCCACAGCGACGACTTCGCCCAGAAGATGTATTACCAGGACTCGGACTTCGACGTCGTGGAGCGGGTGGTCGAGGTGGCCGCCCGCCACGGCGCGCGGCCCGCCCAGATCGCCCTTGCGTGGCTGCTGCACCAGCCAGGCGTCACCTCTCCGATCATTGGCGCCACCAGTCTCGAGCACCTCGAGGACGCGGTGGCGGCGCTCGGCATCCGCCTCGGCCAGGGTGACCTTGCCGCCCTGGCCGAACCCTACCGGCCGCACCCGCTGCTGGGCTTCCGTCAGCAGCAGGGCTAGAGCTTCACCGGCTGTAGCTTTCCGCGCCCTGGAAATGCAGCGAAACGTAGGGCTCGTCTCCGATCACCCAGCTGTCGTGAGGCACCGGCGGAATGTAGAACAGCGAACCGGCCGCAAGCTCCATCTGCGTGCCGTCGCTCATCGCCACGACGGCGCGGCCGGAGATCACCATCCCCACGTGCTCCACCTCGCAGAGCTCCGTTGCGGCCAGGGGACGGACGTGCGTCGACCATCGCCACCCCGGCTCGTAGCTGGCGCGGCCGATGGTGAGCCCTCCGAGCCGCACGGTCTCGAAGCGGCCCTTTTCAAAGGTGCGGGTCTCGTCGGGGTGCTCGAAGCGCTTGAGAATGACCTCGGTCGTCATCGGTCCTCCTCCTTCACGGGGACCAGCAGCTCGCTGCGCATCAGGCTCACCGCCTGGCCGGCGAGGTGGACGCGGTCGCCGGCGACGCGGACCCGTAGCGTCCCGCCGCGCGGCGATGCCTGGAAGGCGGCGAGCTCCGTCTTGCCGAGCTTGGCGGCCCAGTAGGGTCCGAGCGCGCAGTGAGCCGAGCCCGTCACCTGGTCCTCGTAGATTCCCATGGCCGGAGCAAAGAATCGGGAGACGAAGTCGTAGCCGGCCGTCGAACCCGCGCCGGCGGGACCACGGGAACCGGTGGCGCGGGCGGTGACGATCACCCCGCGAGCAGGCGCCAACACCGCCGGAAGCCGCTGGAAGTCCGGCGCGATGGCACGCACGGCGCGCTCGTCGGCGACCTCGACGAGGACATGAAGGCGGTTGCGGCCGATCCAGCGTGGCGTCACTCCCAGGGCCTCTGCCAGCCCTGGCCGGTCTTCCTCCATGGCGACTTCCGCCGGGAAATCGAGCTCGATCCATCCTGCCGCGAGCTGGCGGGCATACAACGCCCCGCTCGCGGTCAGGAACCGGATTGGCTCGCCCGGCCGCGCCCTGGCGCTCTGCCACAGGACGTGTGCGCTCGCCAGGGTGGCGTGGCCGCACAGCTGGGACTCCCCGCGCACGCCGAACCAGCGCAGGCGGAAGCTGTCCGCCGCGCCCTCGCTGGCGACGAACGCGGTCATGGGCAGATTGAGCTCCTTGGCCAGGGAATGCATCCAGGAGTCGTCGCGCGGCTGCGGCAGCAGGCAGACGGCGGCCGGGTTGCCGGCGAAAGGCAGGTCTGTGAATGCGTCCACGTGGTAGAGGTCCATGATGCCGATTCTCCTTGAAAAAGGGGCCAGGTTTGACTGGGTACCTGATTGTAGTAGTACAATTATGGGCTCTGTCTGTCAGGGATGACACTAGACCCGACGAGAAACGTTCGTCAAGTAGTACAATAGGCTATGACAATGTGGAAGCCCTGGTTGGCAGGTTCCTCGGGTCCTCTGTACCGCAGGGTGGCCCTGGCCCTGCAGGAGGACATCTCGGCCGGACGCCTGCCGGCAGGCGCGCGCCTGCCCACCCATCGCGAGCTGGCTCGCGCCCTGAAGACCACGGTCGTGACGGCCAGCCGCGCCTATCGCGAGGCCGCCGACCGCGGCCTGGTGCGAGGAGACGTCGGACGCGGAACCTTCGTGGCGCCCGCTGCCGCCGGCGGCGCGTCCCCACCGGCCGCCCCGGACCTCGTCGAGCTGACCGCCAACTTCGTGTCGGTCCGCAGCGGCCTCCCCGATCCCCCGAGGCAGGCGTCCGCCGGGGGCCGCCAGTTCTGGGAGGAGCTGGAGCGGCGCTACCCCCCTGGCGGCAGTCCCGAGCACCGCAGCGCCGGCGCCGCCTGGGTGCGGCGAGGCTCCTGGGCGCCCCGTGCGGCGGAGGTCGTGGTCACCAGTGGCGCGCAGCACGCGATTCTGGTCGCCCTGGCAGCGCTGGCGCGCCCGGGCGACGTCGTGTACGCGGAGGCCCTGACCTACCCGGGGATCAAGGCCGCCGTGCGCACCCTGGGGCTCGCGCTCCGAGCGGTGGCCATCGACGAGCAGGGCCTGGTGCCCGCGGCGCTTGCCGAGCAGTGCGCAGGCCAGCGGGGTGGCGTGGTCTTCTGCCAGCCGTCGCTGCACAACCCGACCTCGGCGGTCATGTCCGAAGCGCGAAGGCAAGAGCTGGTGGCCTTGGCCCGGCAGCGCGAGATGATGGTGATCGAGGACGCCGCCTACGAGTTCATGCTGCCCGACCCGCCGCCGGCGCTCGCGGCGCTCGCTCCCGAGCGCACCTGCTACATCGTCAGCTGCGGGAAGGCGTTCGTCCCGGGGCTGCGCGTCGGCTACCTGGTCTCACCCGAGCAGCTGGTTCCGAGGCTGCAGGCCGAGGTCGCCGCGACCGGCCTGGTCGCCGCGCCCACCCTCCTCGACCTGGCCACCCGCTGGATCGTCGATGGCTCGGCCGGCGGCATTGCGGCAGCCAAGCGGCAGGAAGCGCGGCGCCGCCAGGAGATCGCCAGGGCGGTGCTCGGCGGCTCGAGGTACGCCTCCCATCCGGCCAGCAGCCATTTATGGTTGACCCTGCCTGCTCCCTGGCGCGTCGAGCCCTTTGTCGAGGAAGCGCGCCGGCGCGGAGTGGCGGTCAACCCGGCAGCCCCCTTCGCCATCGATGCCGCCACGGTCCCCGCCGCCGTCCGCATCTGCCTGGGACCGGTCGTCGAGCGCGACCTGCTCGCCGAGGCCCTCTCCCGCATCGCGCAGATCCTCGCGGCGCCCCCGCCCCCGGAGGAGCCCGTGGTCTGAGGGTCGCCCGCGGGTCAGCTCAGCGGGTCAGCTCAGCGGGTCAGCTCAGTTGAGGGAATCCCAGGAGCAGGAACCGCCGCCGCAGCAGGCCCCGGTGCCGCAATCGGGTGCCTCGCAAGCGGACATCGACTCGGACGAGCCGCCGCCGGTGGCGAAGGTAGAGAACTGCTTGTCGAGCGCCGCCGCGCCGCAGCCGGTGCAGGCCAATCCCTCGGCGCCCTCGCCGAGCCGCTGCAGGACCTCGAACTGGTTGCCGCAATCGCGGCAGCGATATTCATAGAGGGGCATGATCGATCCTCCTGGCGCCTGGTCAGGCAGCACCATCGTACACCTGCCGGATTCGATCCGACATCCGGTGCTTTTCGCCCCTGAATTTCGCTCGACCCTCTTGACAAGCTTTTTCGGGCTCCTGTGCGGAAATTCTCAGGTCTGCGCTGGAAGGGCATTCGGCTGGCCCGTGGAGGGGCGCAGGGGCCCGTTCTCGCGGCGAGCCTCCTGGACCCCTTCGGCGACCGCCGATCGGCGCTGCCGCGGCCGCCAATGAGCTGAAAAATCATGGGTTTACAATGGCCGGCAGGGGGAGGAAAGATGATCATCGGCGAACCGGTGCACGAGGCAGGTCACGATATCCCGGCGACGGTTGGCGGCGCAGATTTCGCGCAGCTCGAGGCGCTCGGCGAGCGCATCGCCGAGCTGGCGGCGCAGATCTCGGCCGCCACCTATGAGCTGCTGGCAATGCTGCGCGACTTCGACGAGCGTGCCGGATGGAACAGCGGGTTCCATTCATGTGCGCACTGGTTGTGCTGGCGGGTGGGGCTCGACCTTGGCGCGGCGCGCGAGAAGGTGCGCGTGGCGCGCGCGCTCGGCGCCTTGCCGCTGCTCTCGGCGGCCATGCGCCGCGGCGAGGTCTCCTACTCGAAGGTTCGCGCCCTCACCCGCATTGCCACGCCGGCCAACGAGCAGGAGCTGCTGCGATTCGCGCGTGCGGGAACCGCCGCTCACGTCGAGCGGCTGGTGCGGGGCATGCGGCGCGTCGACCGGATCGCCGCGGGGGATGACGAGAAGCGCCGTCACGCAGCGCGGTACCTGCGGGCCTACACCGACGAGGACGGCATGGTGGTGCTGACGGGGCGCCTCGCGCCAGAAGCTGGCGCGGCGTTGCTGCGTGCCCTGGACGCCGGTGCCGAGGCACTCTACGGGCCACGGCGCGGCCAGCCGCCAGGCGCCGCGCAGGAGCACGAGGCAATGGCAGAGGAGACTTCTGCGGAGCAACGCCGCGCGGATGCCCTGGGCCTGGTGGCCGAGAGCGCCCTCGCCTCGGGCCTCGATCCCGGCAGTCGTGGCGACCGCTACCAGGTGGTGGTGCACGTGGATGCCGAGGTGCTGGCGGCAGGCGCCGAGGGCGGTTCGTCCTGGCTCGCGGACGGCACTCACGTTTCCGCGGAAACGTCCAGGCGGCTGGCCTGCGACTCGGCGCGGGTGGTGATGCGGCACGCCGCGGACGGCCAGGTGCTCGACATCGGCCGCCGCACCCGCGCCATCTCGCCCGGCCTGCGCCGCGCCCTCGAGCATCGCGACGGCGGCTGCCGCTTCCCGGGTTGCGGCAGGAGGTTGTGCGACGCCCACCACGTGAAACCCTGGGCCGATGGCGGCTCGACCAGCCTCGCCAACACGCTGCTGCTCTGCCGCCGCCACCATCGCGCCGTGCACGAGGAGGGATTCTCGATGGAGCTGGCGCCCAACGGCGAGGCGCGCTTCTATCGACCCGACGGCCGGCCGCTCGCGGAGGCGCCGGCGCTGCCGCTGCCGCTGCCGACGGCGGAACCCGTCACTGCTCTGATGGCGCGACTCGAATGCCAGGGGGTGGCCGTGGATGGCCGCGCCACGCTGCCCGATTGGTGGGGTGGGCCAGTCGACTATGCCTGGGAGATCGATTGGCTGCGGTCACAGCGGTCGCACGGCGGCCGGTGCCCGGCATCCGCCGCCGGGTGACGGCTCGGCTCATTTGATCTCGTGGGAGGAGCGCACGCTAGATCGACCGTGCCCGCAAGTGCGCTGGCGCGCGCTCGACTTGCGGGAGGTGGCCAGTGGCTGCACGATCCCATCCTCACCCGGCGGTGGCCGAGTGGCTGCACGATCCCTTCCTCACCCGGCGGTGGCGCCGATCTCCACCTTGACCGCGGCGCGGCCCAGGTAGACCTCGTCGCCGGATTCGAGGCGGACGCCGCGGCGATCGTGGCGGCTGACCTCGATCGAGCGGCCGGCACGGAAGAGGAGGGTGCCCGAGGCGCTGCCTTCGTCCCGCACCCAGTAGGCGTTGGTATCGGGGTCCCAGGCGATGCGGGCGTGCTCGCGGGAGACCGTCTGCTCGATCTCGCCCTCTTCGAGGAAGGCCACGTCGTTGCGCCGCTGGACCCTGCCGCCGGCGTCGAGGACCTCCTCGAGGCGCCCCAGGAAAATGCGGTCGGCGGCGAAGTCGTAGGCGTCCCGCAGCGCCTTGCCCTTGAGGACGGCGAGGCGGAGGAGCGGCCGGACGGCGCGCGCCGGCGGCTTGACCTCCCCTTGGGCTGCCTTGCGGAAAGCGATGGCATAGCGGCGGTCGCCGAACTCGGGACCGCCCTGCTCGGTCACCTCGACCGGGACCGTGAGACCTTCCGGGAAGCGGGCGCCGGCTGCCTTCAGACGCTCCCTGACCTCGCGCTCCAGGTCCCATCCTTCGTGAGCGATGGCCTGCAGGCGCGACGTCTCCTCGGGCGCCGAGGCCAGCAGCCTGACCTCCACCCGGTCGAAGGGGAAGACCCGCCGGCCGCCGCCGACCGCCACCACCTGCGCCTCGACGTCCTCGAGCAAGGCACGGTGGATCTCGACCGGCTCGGTGCCGGCCACCCAGGGCCTTCCCCATTGCCGGAGCTTCTCGAGCATGCGGTCAAGGCTCATTTCACCGTCCCTCCGTTGCCGCTCTCCTGCAGGAGTCCCAGCGCCGCCGCGCGGCGCACGATCTCGCCGGCCGCCGGCGCCGCCAGCCGGCCGCCGTAGCCGCCGTGCTCGACGATCACCGCCACCGCGATACGCCGGCCGGCGGCTCCGGCAGGCGCGAAGCCAATGAACCACGAGTGCGACTTCTTGTCCTGGACCTCGGCGGTGCCGGTCTTGCCGGCCATCGGCGGCTGCACGCCGGAAAGGAAGGCCGCGGCCGTGCCCTCGGTCACCACCCCGCGCATGGCACGGGCGATGATGTCGGTCGCGGCAGCGTCGAGCACCTGCATGGCCGGTGCGGTGCTCGCCGCCGTTGCTGCCGCCGGCGCCGCATTCGCCGCCGCCGCCGCATTCGCCGCCGCCGCCGTCGCTGTAGTCGCCGCCGCCGTATTCGCTGTAGTCGCTGCCGCCGTATTCGCCGTATTCGCCGCCGCCGCCGTCGCCGTATTCGCCGTTGCCGCATTCGCCGTCACCGCATTCGCCGCCGCCGCCCCCGGGCGCCGCGCGCCCTCCTCGGCCTGGATCCAGCGCACCTCCGGCATGCGCCCGCGGTCCGCCACGGTCGCCGCGACCCGCGCCATCTGCAGCGGCGTGGCGATCACCTGGCCCTGCCCGTAGGCCGCCTGGGCGAGGGCGCTGTCGAGCGCCCGCGCGGTGTTGGGCCGGGCCATCGGGATGCCAAAGATCTGTGCCGTCTGGAGCAGCGCCTCGGCCCCTACTCCATAGACGGCGAGCTGGGCGAAATAGGCGTTGCACGAGCGGCGGATCCCTTTGTCGAGGGCCACCGTGCCGTGCGGCGTCGTCACCGTCGGATCGTCGCGCACCAGGCGCCCGCGCACGCGGTTGCCTGCTCGGCCGTCGGGCAGCAGCTTGCACTCGAAAGTCCTGGTCGCTAGCCCGGGGTCCTTGCGCAGGGCGGCGAACGCGGTCACCACCTTGAAGGTCGAGCCGGGAGGGTAGATGCCGTAACGCGCGCGATCCACCAGCGTTCCCCCGGGGCCGCCGGCGCCGGCCGAAACCCAGCCGGCGCGGGCCGCCGCCGCCGGCGCCGTATCGACCGGGAGGCGCGGCGGGAACGGGTAGGAGGCGGCGGCGAGGAGATCGCCGCTTTCGGCGTCGAGCACCACGGCGGCGGCGCCGAAGCCGGCCTGGGCGGCGTGCTTGGCCAGGATCTCCTCGGCCGCCAGCTCGAGCCGCACGTCCACGGTGAGCCTGACGGTGCGGTCGCGCCCCAGGATCTTCTGGACCTCCGGATGCTCCGGCTCGTAGCGGTGGCGGAGCAGGGGCACGAGATCGCGGTAGTCGACCACCACCTGCGGCGCCTCGGTCCCGTCCTGCTGCCGCACCCGGATGACGCCGGCGTAATCGTCGTAACCCTGCAGGCGGACCCGGGCGTCGCGCTCGGCGAACGAGGTGTTGTGGGCGGTCCAGTTGACCCGGTTGCGCAGGTCGCCGAGCAGGTGGAAGGTCTTCCCGCCGAAGGGATAGACGCGGATGCGCCGGTCCGGTGCGGCCCCGGCCAGGTCGGCGGGGGCGGCCCCGAGCTTCAGGAGCTGCTCGCGCTGCCGGTCGATCTCGTCCGGATCGCTGCTCGCGAGGAGGACGCCGCCGCGGTCCACGATCGAGCCGCGGGGGATGGTGGCGGCGATGGCGGCCAGCCGCGGGTTGTACTGGACGCGGCGGACGCCGTCGCCCTGCAGCACCACGGCGCCGCGCGTCAGGTAGCTGTCCGCGCGGACCAGCTGGAAGTCGGCCAGGCGCCACAGGCACAGGGCGAGGAAGATGCCGAGGCCCACGCCGACCCAGCGGGCGCCGCCGAGCAGCGGCCGCACCGCCGCCGGCGAGGCGCCGCGGGCGGAGACGCCGGCCAGGATCCCGGCCACCAGGAAGTTGGCGAGCATGGCCGAGCGCCCCGAGGAAAGGAAAGGCGAGGTGACGCCGGAAAGCGGCAGCAGGTCGAGCACGCCGCCGCTGATCAGGGCGGTCTCCAGCGCCAGGAGCAGGGTGAAGCCGAGAGCGAGGAAGAAACCGTACGCGCTCCCGGACCGCCGCGCCGCGCGCAGCCCGCGCTGCACCAGCAGCGCGTACAGGCCGGCCACCGCCAGCAGGCCGAAGAAGCCGAGCTGCTCGCCGAGCGCGGAGAGCACCATGTCGGTGTGCGCCTCGGGCACCAGGCCCGGCTCGCCGAGGCCCATGCCGGTGCCGGTCACCCCGCCCGCCGCCACCGACCAGATGGCCTGTGCAAGGTGGTCGCCGCCGCGGAACCAGGTGTCCCAGGGAGCGAGCCACATGCCGATGCGCTGGCCCACGGTGCGCGGGTAGTGAAGCTGGTAGCCGGCGAAGAAGGCCAGCGCCACGAGCGCCGCGCCGAGCAGGGCCATGCCGGACCGGCCGCGGGCCACCGAGAAGAGGATCAGGAACAGGCAGGCCAGCACCAGCGCCGGCCCCAGATCCTTCTGCAGGAAGAAGAAGAAGAGCACCAGGCCGATGGCGACCAGCGGCGGCAGCACGTATTCGAGGCGCGGCATCGGCAGGAGCCGCCCGATGCCCGGCAGCCGCACCCGCCGCTCGTGCACCTCGCGCAGCAGCTCCCAGCGGTCGGCGAAATAGCCGGCGAGGAACAGCGCGATGAGGATCTTGATCAGCTCGACCGGCTGGAAGCCGAGGAAGTTGACCTTGGCGTCGCTCACCCCGGGACCGCCGCCGAAAACGATCAGCAAGGCGGACAGCAGGGTGGCGAGCCCCAGCGTCCAGGCACCGCGGCGCGGCAGCGCGGTGCGCTCGAGGTCGACCAGCGCGCCGAGCACGAAGAGGCCGCAGCCGGCGAGCACTCCCTGGGCGAACCGGGAGTGGAGCGGCAGGTCCCGCAGCGGATCGCGCAGGCTCGCCATGAGCACGAAGCCCAGGCCGCAGAACAGCAGCAGCACGGGCAGCAGGATCTCGTCCCCCTGGAAGCGCCGGAAGCGCAGGACCAGGTGAGCGGCGGCGAAGCCGGCGAGCAGCAGGGCGGCGCCGAGCAGGAACGAGATGCGGTACTGCGCGGCGGTGCGCACCACGACCTGGGGCTTGAGCTGGCGCAGCTCGGCGGGAGACAGCAGCGCCACCGTGTCGCGCCCCGACGCGGCCAGCCGCGCCGCCAGGCCCGGCAGGCGCAGGCGCTCGACCTCCGCCGCCGTGACCCGCAGCCGCCCCAGCTCCCCGACGTTGCCGGCCGCAGCCTCCGCCAGGCGCTGCCGGATGCGGTCGGCGACGAAGGCGCGCTCCTGGCTGCTGGGCAGGAAGGAGAGCAGCGGCAGCAGCTCGCCCGAGCTCGTCACGGTGTTGAGATCGACGAGCTCGCGCCGGGCGAGCCGGGCGTCGAGGTCGGCCAGGGGCCGCGAGACGGTGAGCCAGGTCAGGACCATGGCGAACGCCACGACGCCGCCGGACAGCGCGAGCAGCAGCGCCTCGCGCCCGCGCCGGCCCTCGCCGGGAAGGCCCGCGATGCGAGCCCCCGGGGCGGGCCGGCTGGTGCGCTCGGCGGCGCGGCTCAAGGTGACGCCCATCCGTTCTCCTTACGGTTTTCTCGCCCGGCCGTTGCAACGGCCGCCGGGCCGCCGGGCCCCGCAGCGGGCCGGCCAGGGACCCGAGCTAATTGCCGCCGGGCTGCCGGAACTCCCGGGTCAGCGCCCGGCCGAGCCGCTCCCAGAAGCCTGCCGGATGCCGCTGCGTAAGCCGCGCCTCGATCGCTTCGAGGTGCGATTCCGCCTCCTCGCGGTTGCTGGCGGCGGCGGCGAAGCCCGGGATGTCGGCGTAGGTCTGGACCGCCTGCTCCAGGTCGTCGCGCGCCTGCTTGAGCAGGTCGATCTCGGCGGCTCCGCGCGCGCGGTAGGCGCGCGCCTCGAGCGCCAGGCCGCGCATGCGGAAGGCGTCGGCGAGCATCGCCTTTTCGCGCCGGCCGAGCTGGTATCCCCGGTGCGTCAGCTCGTCGAGCGTCTTCTGCAGGGCGTCGAGATCGAACAGGTCGTAAGCGTAGATCCGGGCCAGGCCAAGATAGGGGTCGGGCCAGTTGGGGTCCAGGCGCGAGGCTTCCTGGAAGTCCGCGACGGCGTCGCGGCTCAGCGCCACGGACCGCTGGCGATCGCCCTTGCCGCGCGCGGCGAGCGATTCGAGGCGGTCGAGGTGGGCCCGGGTGTAGAGCATCCGCGCCCGGATGCCGCGGTCGCGCGGGGCGATCTGGGCAGCGGCATGGAGGTAGCGATAGGCGGTCTCCCAGCCGCGCTGGCTGGTCGTCGGGTCGTCGCCGTGGTAGCTGTCGAGGATGCGCGCGGCGGCGCCGGTGAGCGACCGCTGCAGCTCCTCGCCGACGCCGAAGAGGTCGGTCGAGAGCCAGCTCCAGCCGGCGGCCTCATCGTAGCGCGCGACGATCGAGTCCAGATCGGGATGCGCCTCGGCCAGGTCGCGCCGCAGCTGCTTGGCCTGGTTCCAGGCCCACAGCTGCGAGGCGCCGAAGACGAGCAGGACGGCGACCACGAGCAGCATCAGCAGGCGGCGGACGCGGCGCCGGGCGCGCGGGGGCACCGCCACGGGCAGGACCGCCGCCGCCGCTTGCGCCCCGGTGGCCGCCGGTCCGTTGCTCGCGGCCGCCGCGAGATCTCCAGGGCCGGGGCCGGCCACGCCTGCCTCGTCCGGGGCAGCCGGCCCGCCGGTGCGCCGGGTGTCTTGCAGCGCCGGGCCGGCGGCGGCCAGGCCAAGGGGGCCCGTGGCGCGGTCGGTGCGGCGCGTGGCCTCGGCGGCGCGGAGCTCCTCGGGCGACAGCGGGCGACTGGTGCGCCGGGTGGTGTGCAGGTCGGCGCCGGCGCCGCCGGCGGCCGCTTCCAGGTCCGGCAGCGGCCGGCCGTCGCGCAGGGCCAGCAGGTCGGCCTTGAGCTCCGCCGCGGTCTGGTAGCGCCGGCCCACCTCGAAGGCCAGCGACTTGTCGACGACGTGGGAGAGCCCCGGCGAGCAGGCGGCGGGCAGCGGCAGCGGCGGCACCCCATGACGGATGGCCTGCTCCAGCTCCTCGGGGGTGTTGCCCGGGAAGGGCCGCCGCCCCGACACCATCGTCGCGAGGACCACGCCGACGGCCCACAGATCGGAGTGGCGATCCACCACGCCGCGCTCGAGGCGCTCGGGCGGCGTATAGGGCAGGCTGCCGAACAGGTTGACGGTGAAGCGCCGCGTCTGGGTGAGGTGCTTGGCGATCCCGAAGTCGAGCACGCGCACCCGGTCCTGGTCCTGGAGGCGGATGTTCTCGGGCTTGATGTCGCCGTGGACGATGCCGAGGATGCGCCTGCCGCCGACCTCGGCCGAGAACTCGTGACAGACCTCGAGCATCGATACCAGCTCGAGGGCGATGCCGACCGCCCGCGCCTCCGGCAACGCGCCGCGCGCCAGCACCTCGGACAGGTCGGCCCCGGCCACGTACTCCATCGCCACCCAGAAGAAGTCGCTGTCCTGGCCCTGCTCGTAGACCGCCGCCACCTGCGGCGCCACCGTGGCCAGCTGCGCCTGCAGCGAGAGCCCGTTCTTTTCCGCCTCCAGCATCTCCGGGTCGGTCTTGGCGGTGCGCACCACCTTGAGCGCCACCAGCCGCTCCTGCATCGGGTCCCAGCTGAGCAGGACATCGCCGATCGCGCCCCGGCCCAGGAAGTCCCTGACCTCGAAGCGGCCGACCGTCTGCTGCTGGCCGAGCAGGGGGAGGCTCAAGGCCGCCTCCGGGCGCGGGACGCTGCCGCGGCGGCCGTGCCGGAGGGCGGGGCCGCGCCGGCCGGGGCCGGGGCCGGGCTGGCGCCGCCGGCGACCCGCACCGCCTGCTCGCGCGTCGCCGCGCCGAAGCTGTTCCAGCGGAACACCTCCTCGATCCGCTCCGGCCCCGGCAGCACCACGCCGGCGCCGCCGTTGCCCTCGATGCGGTTGCCGGCGAGGAGCGGCGCGGCGGCGCTCCGCACCTCGATCCCCGCTGCCGGCGCGCCGGGCCGGGTGCCGTTGCCGGCGACCAGGTTCGACAGCAGCCGCGGCGCGGCGTCGCCATCCACGACGATGCCGGGGCCGGCATTGTGGTGGACGTAGCAGTAGCGCACCGTCGAACGGTCGGCGCCGCGGCTCTCGATGCCCGGGCCGGCGGCGCCCGTGACCTCGACCTCCTCGACCACGACCTCGGAGCCGTCCAGAAGCACGCCGCCGGCGAGCGCCTCCCGCGGCGCGCCGGCGATCCGGAACCCTGCCAGCCGCGCGCCGCGGACCGCCGCGGCGGTGACCGCGGGGGCGCCGGCGCCGGGCGGCGGCAGCAGCGTGGCCCCGCGCGGGACGCGGCTCACGACGCTCACGCCGCTGCGCAGGGCGATGCGTTCACGATACTGGCCGGGAGCGACCTCGATCGTCTCGCCGGGACGGGCCCGCGCCAGCGCTTCGCCGATGGTGGCAAGGCCGCCGTCGCCGGTGCCGACGACGAGGACGCCGCCGGGGGTGCCGGCGCCCCCGCTCCCGGGGAGATGCCCGCCGAGGCCATGCAGCCAGCTCATCAGCGGCTCGCGGTAGCGGTAGGCGGCGAAGGCGGCGAGCAGCAGCAGCGCCACGATCAGCAGGGACTTGCCGAGCTGCGCCGGCAGCGACCCTGGCAGCCGCCCGCCGGCGCTGGACCGGGCCCAGGCCGCGCCGCCGCGGCCTCCCGCGGCCGCCGCCCCACGGCCGGCAGAGGCGGGTGCCTTCCGCGACGCATCGCCGGGCGGCCGGCCGGCCCCGGTCCCGCCCGGCTCCCGGATGCCGCCGCCGGACTCCCGGAGGCCGCCGCCGGGCTCCCGGAGGCCGCCGCCGGTGCCGGCGCCGCCTCCACCGCTGCCGGCCCCTCGATCGCCGCCGCCGCCCCGTCCCGCCCTGCCCCGGCCGTCCCTGCCGGTGCCGTCCCGCCGCCGGCGCACCGCCTCCGCGAAGCGCTCGCCCTCGACCAGCACCGCCGAGACGTTGTCCTTGCCGCCGGCGGCGTTGGCGCGTTCGATCAGGGCGCGCACGGCGGCGCGCGGCGAAGCGGCGTTGCGCTCCACGGTCTCCAGGATCTCCTGCGACGGCAGCATGTCGGAGAGGCCGTCGCTGCACAGCAGCAACGCCCCGCCGGCGTCGAACGGCACCTCGAGCACGTCGATCCAGCGCGCATCGTCCGGCTCGTGCGGTCCCGAGCCGACGTCGCGGAAGATCTCGTTGCGCCGCGGGTGGCGCATCGCTTCGAGCTCGGAGATATCGCCGGCGTCCTCGCGGGCCCCCACCGGCGAGTGGTCGGGGGTGACCTTCCTGATCTCTCCCGGGGCCAGCGCGTAGAGGCGGCTGTCGCCCACCTGGCCGACCGTGACCTTGGCGCCGTCGAGCACGGCGACGGTGAGGACGCAGGACATGCCGGCGAGCCTCGCGTCGGCCCTGGCGCGCTCGAAGATCTGCCGGTTGGCGAGGGCGATCGCCTCGCGCACCAGGCGCGCGGAATCGGTCGTGCGCCGGGAGAGGCGGGCGCGCAGCACCTCGAGCGCGGTCTCGGCGGCGACCTCGCCGGCCGACTCGCCGCCGACGCCGTCGATGACGGCGAAGATCCCCAGGTCGGGCTCGCACAGCACCCGGTCCTCGTTGTTCGACCGCTCGCGGCCCGGATCGGTCGCCGCCGCCGCCTGCGGTGAGCGCGTCCTGCTCATGGCCGTCCCCTGGCCCGCCCCGGCCAAGCTAATCCCTTCGCCGCCGTTCGGCGAGCACGGCCCAGGCGAGGACCGCCACGGCGGCGCAGAGCGCGCCCAGCAGCGGCAGGCGAGCGAGGAACAGGCCGGTCAAGGCCTGCCGGTCCTCTCGAAGTCGAGGAAGACGATGGCGGCCAGGCCGATGCGGGCGCGGTCGGGAAGGTCGGTCCAGCGGTCGAGGTCGCGCTCGGCCTCGCCCGAGCCCTCGAGGCTGGACGGCAGCGGCTTGCCGTTGACCGTGGTGCCGAGCTTGGAGAGGTCCTTGATGCGGAACGCGCCGCTCTCAGGCACCCGGCGCAGGCGCGCATGCTCGCGCGAGACGTCCAGCGAGGTCTCGAGCCGCAGGTCGACCCAGACGTCGGGGGCATCGCGGCCGATGACGATCTCGTCCTTGACCACCCAGAACTCCCCCTGCCCCGAATCGTCCTTGTAGGCGATGCGCGCGTAGGCGGTCGAGGTGTCCGCGGTCTCGCGGTGAGTGGTGCTGCGGCCCAGCCGGCGGGTGGTCGAGATGCGGTGGGTGGGTGCGCCCGAGCCGTAGCCGACGGCCGGCCGCTGCGCGAATTCGGAAACCACCTGGATGTCGCCGGGCTCCAGGGCGCCGTTGGGGTCCTCCTGGAAGCGGATGAACCAGCGCCCCTCGGCGGAGATGAAGCGCGGCGCCGGCCGGCCCCTGCCGCTGCCGGCGACGGTGCCCGTGGCGGCGCCGAGGCCCTCGCCGCCGCCGTCCCCCCCGCCGGTCCGGTCATGGCTCTTCCGGCGCAGGGAGCGCAGGGGCGCGAGCAGCCGGTCGGCGGCCGGCGCGGCGCCGCGGTTGAGCCGCACCAGCTCCCGCTCGAGCAGCTCCCTGGCCTCGGCCTCCAGCTCGCCGAAGAGGGTGCGCAGCCGCTCGTAGTCGGCGCTATGCAGGTAGACCTGGTAGAGGCTGGGCGCGATGGTCTTGGTGACCAGCGGCTCCAGGCTGCTGCGCATGTTTTCCGCCACGGCCAGGATGACGTCCCGGCCGCTGGCGCGCTCTTGGGTCAAGATACCCTCCCCGACCCGCGCCGGCGGCGCGGATGGTCCTCAAGTATATCCGGAGCCCCGTTCGGCCAGCGGGCATCCTGGCATGAGGTCGCCGGGCCTGCATCTCGGAGCTCGCGTATCGCCTTGACTACGGCTGCCGGCGGCGGTAGGTTTCCGTCCGGCAACTGGCTGCTGGCAGACCAAGGCGGATTCAATGGAACGAGAAGCAGAAGGCTCGGCAACCGGCCTGAACCAGGAGATGAGATGGCGTTTCCGGGCCTGCTCGTACTTGTTCAACCTGGGAGGGATATGGTTCTTTGTCGGGACCATGCTCAATCTGTTGCTGCGCTTTTTGCCGTCGCGGGCAGTGCATGAGGAGTCTTTCATCTTCGCGTTCGTCATCACCTTCATTGGGTTCGGCATATTCTCCGCTGCTTTCGCCCTGTCGCGGGCGATCTATCGCTGCCCGGTTTGCGACAAGCCTTTGGCCCGCATCGATCGATACAACTGCGGCAGGTGCGGCACGAAAATCCGCGACCTCCCGGCAAGCAAGTAGCAAGTAGGAAGCAGACTCTTATTGCAAGGTGAACGCCGGCCGCAGGCTCATCCGGCCGGTCCCTCGGCGCGAGCCCGCGCCACAGCGAGCAGCAGCTTGCCGCGGTTCTCGCCGCGGAACAGCTTGAGCAGCGCGTCGGGGAAGGTCTCGAGGCCCCCGACGATGTCCTCGCGCGACCTGAGCTTGCCGGCGGCCATCCAGCCGGCCATCTCGCGCGCCGCCTCGGCGAAGCGGTCGGCGTAGTCGAGCACCACCATGCCCTTCATGCTGGCGCGCTGGACCAGCAGCGCCAGGTAGTTGGCGGGGCCCTGGACCGGCTCGGTGCGGTTGTACTGGGAGACCGCGCCGCAGATGACAACGCGGGCGCCGCGCGCCAGCCGGGTGAGCGCGGCGTCCAGGATGTCGCCGCCGACGTTGTCGAAGTAGATGTCGAGGCCCTGGGGGCAGTGCCGCCGCAGCGCCTCCTTGACGTCCTCGGCCCGGTAATCGATCGCGGCGTCGAAGCCGAGCTCCTCCACGATGAAGCGGCACTTCCGGGGGCCGCCGGCGATGCCGACCGCGCGGCAACCTTTCAGCTTGGCGATCTGTCCCACCACCATGCCGACGGCGCCCGCCGCGGAAGAGACGACGACGGTGTCGCCGGCCTTCAGCTGGCCGGTGTCGAGCAGACCGAAGTAGGCGGTCATGCCGGTCGGTCCGAGGACGCTCAGGTAGACCGGCAGCGGCGCGAGGCGGGGATCGACCTTGGTCACCCCCTTGCCGGGGAAGGTCGCATATTCCTGCACCCCGAAGGCGCCGGTGACGAGATCGCCGGGCGCGGACCCGGGATGGCGGGACGAGAGCACGCGGCCGGCGCCGTAGGCGCGCATCACCGCGCCGATCTCGACCGGCGGCACGTAGGACTTGCCCTCGTTCATCCAGCCGCGCATCGCCGGATCGAGCGAGATGTACAGCACCTCGACCAGGATCTCGCCCTCGCCGGGCTCGCGCACGGGTTCGGCGCCATAGGTCCAGTCGGAGCGCCGCGGCAGCCCGACCGGGCGGCTGGCGAGCCGGAAGCAGTGGTTGACGAGGGTCATCGGGCCGATGCCGCGGGCGGCGCGTCAGCGCAGCCAGTCTTCGAGCTGGACGCGGCCGGCGGTGGCCGCGTCGCGGTACTTGACGATCACCGGGGTGTGAAGGGAGAGCCCCCATTCGGGGCCCTTGCCGCGGCTCACCGCCCGCGAGCCGGGGACCACCACGGCACCGGCGGGGATCACCAGCGGACCGTCTTCGGCAGCGCCAAGGATGCGCTCGCGCACCAGGTCGTAGACCGGCGTCGAGCGGGTGAGGATGGTGCCGGCGCCGAGCACGGCTCCCTTTTGGACGACCGTCCCCTCGTAGACGCCGCAGTTGCCGCCGACCAGCACGTCGTCCTCGACGATGACCGGCAGCGCGCCGATCGGCTCGAGCACGCCGCCCAGCTGGGCCGCCGCCGAGAGGTGGACCCGCCGTCCGACCTGGGCGCAGCTGCCGACCAGCGCGTGCGAATCGATCATCGAGCCGTCGCCGACGTAGGCGCCGGCATTGATGTACATGGGCGGCATGCAGGTGACGCCGCGGCCGAGGAAGACGCCGTCGCGGATCGCCGAACCCCCGGGCACGAGGCGCACGCCGCCGGCGGGCTCGATGCGGCGCAGCGGATAGGTGTCCTTGTCGCAGAACGGCAGGCGCGGACCGTCGCTCGCTCCCACCGTCAGGTCGATGATGCGTCCGAGCCGGAAGCCGAGCAGCAGCCCCTGCTTGACCCAGGGGTTGACCCGCCAGCCCCAGCGCGACGCCGGGTCGGGCTCGGCGGCCCGCGCCTCGCCGCGGTCGAGCGCGTCGCGGAAGCGGGCCAGCAGCGCGTAGTGCTCCGGCTCCGCCGCGGCCGGCGGATCGCCGAACAGACGCTCGACGCGGTCGCGCAGTGCGGCGAGATCGCCGCCGTCGCCCGCGGCAGGGGCAGGACCGGCCATGCGCCCGCGGCGGCTCAGTCCGCCTTGGCCGCCGCCGTCGCCATCATCCCGAGGCCGGCGAGCACGGTTTCGATGCGCGCCAGGCTTTCGGGACGCGGTGGCACGGCGGGCAGCCGGTACACCGGCTCGATCAGTCCCAGGATGCCGAGCGCCGCCTTCACCGGGCCGGGGTTGGACTCGATGAACATCGCCTCCATCAGGTGCTGCAGCTGCCGCTGCAACGCCCGCGCGCCGGCGAAGTTGCCGTCCAGGGCGAGATCGGTGAGCCGCGCCATCTCGCCCGGAACCACGTTCGAGACGACGGAGATGATGCCGGTGCCGCCCAGCGCCACGACCGGGATGGTCACCGCGTCGTCGCCGCTCAGCACCGCGAAGCTGTCCGGCACCTGGACGAACAGCGACGCGATCTGGGAGATGTTGCCGGACGCCTCCTTGACCGCCACCACGCGCTCGATCCTGGCCAGGCGGGCGAGCGTCGCCGGCTCGACGTTGGTGCCGGTGCGTCCGGGCACGTTGTAGACCACGATCGGCAGCCGGGTGGCGGCGGCGACCTCGCGGTAGTGGGCGACCAGCCCTTCGGGAGTGGGCTTGTTGTAGGGCGGCGTGACCGTCAGCAGGCCGTCGGCGCCGAGCCGCTCGACGTCGCGGGCGAGCGCCACGACGGCGCGGGTGTCGCTGCCGCCGGCGCCGGCGACCACCGGCACCTTGCCCTTGGCCTCTTCGACGGTGATCTCGACCACCCGCAGGTGCTCGGCGCGGCTGAGCGTCGGGTTTTCGCCGGTCGAGCCGCAGGGCACCAGGAAGTGGATGCCGGCGTCGATCTGGCGTCGCACCAGGCGCCGCAGCGCCTCCTCGTCAAGGGAGAGGTCGCGCCGGAACGGCGTGACCAGGGCGGTACCACAACCTCGAAACATGGTGTCACCTCCACCAGTGATGGTCCTGCGTCTCGCCGGCTCCCATGCCGCCCGCCCCCTTACCCGGAGCGGATCACGTCCTCCCAGACCTCGCTCCACTCGAAGACTCCCTGCCGGCCGAGCATCCAGCGGGCGGCGCGCAAGGCGCCGACGGCGAATCCGGCGCGGTTGCGGGCCTGGTGCTCGAGGCGGATGGTATCAGCCTCGGAGTCGAAGCCGACCACGTGCGTGCCGGGGACGTGGCCGGCGCGGTTGCTGGCCGCATCCACGTCCTGGGCGTAGCCGGCCTGCCGCAGCACCCGGCGCAGCTCGCGCAGCGTGCCCGACGGCGCGTCGCGCTTGCGGCGATGATGGATCTCGTAGAGCCACGGATCGTAGTCGGCGTCGGCGGCGAGCAGCTGCGCGGCCGCCGCCACGACGCGGTAGAACACCTGCACCCCGACCGAGAAGTTGGCGCCGTGGACCAGCCCGGCGTGATGCGCCGCCACCGTCTCCCGCACGCGCAGCAGCTGGTCGGCCCAGCCGGTGGCGCCGACCACCATGGCGATGCCGAGCGGCGCCAGGCGCTCGACGTTTTCGGGCACCGCGGCGGCGACGGAGAAATCGATCGCCGCTTCGATGCCGCGCAGCCGCTCGGCATCGAGCGGGACGCCGGCGCGGCGGTCCGCGCCGCTGTAGCGCAGCGCCACCTCGAAGCCGTGCTGGGGCGCCAGCTGCTCGACCAGCCGGCCCATGGCGCCGTAGCCGATGATGGCGAGCCGGTTCATCTCCACCATCATAAGTGCTGCGGCGGGCCTCCCGGGCTATCGTCTCCCGGCCCCTCGAAGAGCCGGCGGTGGAGCTCGACGACGGCCGCCGGCAGGTCCTCGGTCTCGACCAGGCAGCGCACCGCGGGAGCGGCGGCGCCGGCGACGACCAGGCGCGGCTGATGCTCCCGCGCCGCCGCCAGCACGCGGGCGACCAGCTCCTCGTCGCCGGCGAAATCCTCCGTCACCACGGACACCACGGCGCGCCCGTGCAGCACGCCGACCTCGCCGGCGGCGGCCAGCTCCTGCCGCGCTTCCGCCAGCCGGTCCCGGTGGTCGAGCGCCAGGTCGGCGCCGTCGCCGTCGAGCTGCAGCAGCAGAAGCGCGGGCTGCATGCGTGCGATGGCCGCCAGCACCCTGGCGGCGAAACCCTCCCCTGGCGACGACGGGCCCCGGGAAACGTGCAGCAGGTGGTCGTTCGGCCGCCAGGCCAGCGACCTGACCGCCGGTGGCGCGCCGGCGCCGCGCCTGCCGATGAGCGTGCCGCCGCCGGCGCGCCCGTCGAGCGAGTTGAGGACGCGGATGGGCACGCCGGCGCGGGCGGCCGGGCCGAGCGTGCCGTGGTGCGGCTTCTTCGTTCCGGAGCAGGCGAGCTCGAGCGATTCGGCGAACGACAGGGCGGGGACGAGACGCGCTCCCGGCACCAGCCGCGGGTCGCCGGTGAGGATGCCGTCCACGTCGGTCCAGATCTGTATCTCGGCGGCGCGGAGCGCGGCGCCGACGATGGCGGCCGAGAAATCGGAGCCCTCCTTGCCCAGCGTCGTGACCACTCCGTCGCGGGTCGCGCCGATGTAGCCGCCGACGACCGGCACCGCGCCGCGCTCGACGACCGGCAGCATCGCCGCCCGCAACCGCTCTCCCGTCTCCTCGTAGAGCGGCTGGGCGCGGGTGAAGGTGGCGTCGGTCACCAGCACCTGCCGGGCGTCGATCCAGGAGGCCGGGACGCCGCGGCCCGGGAGCGCCATCGCCAGGATCTGGCTCGCCAGCACCTCGCCCCAGGCGGCAGCGGCGTCGGCGTCGCGCGGCGTCAGCCGGCGCTCCCGCGCCAGCCGCACCAGCAGAGCGTGCAGCTCGCCGAAGGAGGCTTCGAGGACCGCCGCGAGCTCGGAAAGGCCTGCCTTGGGCACCGCCGCCTCCCCGGCGCGGCGGTGGAAGGCATGGACCTCGTCGCTGCCGGCGAGCGCCGACGCCAGGTCGCCGGCGGCGGCGGCCTCCGCGGCGTCGAGCAGCCGGCGAGTGGTCTTGGCCATCGCCGAGACCACCACCACCGGCCGCGCCGCCAGGCGGGCGCGAAGGATGGCCGCCACGCGTGCGATGCCCGCCGCGCCATCGACCGAGCTGCCGCCGAACTTGCAGACGATCACCCGCGGAGTCTACGCCAGGCCCTCCCGCGCACCGCGGCGTGCCAGAATCGGCGCGGCGGGCCATCGGCGATCCGGAGCCTGGCGGCGCGGCGGGCTCGCCGGCAGGGGACGGACGGTGGCATGATGCCGAGGCGGGGCGGGCGTGGGGCCGGCCGCCGGCACGGCAGGAGGACGGCAAGGTGGAAACGCGGCGCATCGGCAGCCTGGAGGTCTCGGCGGTGGGCCTCGGCTGCAACAACTTCGGGTGGCGCCTCGACCGCGAAGGCACGCGCTCGGTGGTCGCGGCGGCGCTCGACGCGGGCATCAACTTCTTCGACACCGCCGACATGTACGGCGAGACGCGGAGCGAGCAGTACCTAGGCGAGGCGCTGGGCTCCCGGCGCGGCGAGGTGATCGTCGCCACCAAGTTCGGCTGGCGCCTCGACGACCAGCGGTATGGCGCCCGGCCCGACTACGTGCGCCGCGCGGCCGAGGACAGCCTGAGGCGGCTGGGCACCGACCGCATCGACCTCTACCAGCTGCACCGGCCGGACCCCGAAACGCCGATCGCGCAGACGCTCGGCGCCCTCGACGAGCTGGTGCGCAGCGGCAAGGTGCGCGAGATCGGCTGTTCGGGCTTCTCGGCGGCGCAGCTGCGCGAGGCGCAAGCCGCGGTGCACGGCGGCGCCGCCCGCTTCGTCAGCGTGCAGAACGAGTACAGCCTGCTGCACCGCGAGCCCGAGCGCGAGGTCCTGGCCGAATGCGAGCGCCAGGGTCTCGCGTTCCTGCCGTACTTCCCGCTCGCCGGCGGCGTCCTCACCGGCAAGTACCGCCGCGGCCAGCCCGATCCCGCCGGCACCCGGCTGACCGCGAAGCCGGGCGCCGGCGGCCGGTTCCTCAGCGATCGCAACCGCGAGGTGGCCGAGGCGCTGGCCGAGCTCGCGGCGGCCCGCGGCCGCTCCCTCCTGGATCTGGCGTTCTCGTGGCTCCTCGGCCATGGCGTCGTCTCGTCGGTGATCGCCGGCGCCATGACGCCGGAGCAGGTGCGGGCCAATACCGGCGCCGCCGGCTGGCAGCTCACGGCGGCCGACCTCGCCGAGATCGACCGGCTGGCGCCGCCGCTCACGGATTGAGCCTGGCGTCGATGGCTTGCCCGCCCATGCGCGCATGAAGATCCCCGCCGCTCTCGCCTGCGCTTTCGCCGCCGTCGCCGCCGCCGCCGGGGTCGCCGGGGTCGGCGGAGGCATCGCGGCGGCCGCGGCGGCGCCGCCGGTCGTGGGGCAGGAAGCGGCGCCGGCGCGCGAATATGCCGTGCGCCTGACCCGCGCGGCGGCCGCCGGCGAGAAGCGGCTGGCGGTCGGCTCGCTGAGCACCGACGACCATCTGTCCGGAACCAAGTCCGGCGAGCGCAGCGACGAACGGCAGACCTCGATCATCCGCTACGTGGTCGCGGCCGAGATCGAGGAGGTGAGCCCCAAGGGCAACGCGCTGCGGGCGACGATCACGGTCCGCCGGCTGGTCAAGGAGAGCGGCGGGGTCAGCCTCGAGCTGGCCAAGCCCGGGGCGGTCATCACCGCGCGGCTGGCCGGCCGCGAACGGATCTTCGAGCTGCTGGGCGCGCGGCTCGCCCCGGACCTGCAACAGGCCCTGGCGGCGGCGGTGCCGCTGCGCGCCGACGACGAGTCGACCGACGACGACCTCTTCGGGACCGCGCAGCGGCGGCGGGTGGGCGAGAGCTGGCCCGCCAACACCCAGCTCTTCGCCGGCTCCGGCGCGGCGAGCGTGACCTTCGACCCCCGCAACGTGACCGGCACGGTCACCCTGGCGGGGGTCAAGCCTGCCGGCGGCCAGCCCTGCCTGGAAGTGCGGTGGAAGCTCGAGGCCCGCCACGGCACCTGGAAGCCCGGCAGCCTGCCGCCGGGGTTTGCCGGGACCAACAGCTCGATGTCGGTCGCCGGTTCGGCGCTGGTGCCGGTCGACACGGCGCTGCCGGCGGCGGGCCGGGACGCCTCGCTCGCGCTGGTCGCCGACATCAGCGGCGAGAGCGCCGGCGGCGCCACCGCGAGCCTGCACCACGAGCTGCGCCAGGCCCTCCACCTCGAGCTTTCGAAGGTCCCCTGATCGAGGCATGCGGCCGAAACCGCCGGCACGCCGGCGCGTATCTCGACTGGAGTGATACCGGGAGATCGATCCATGCGTAGAGCCGTTCTTTCCGTCCCGCGTGCGGCCATGGTGCTGCCGGCGATCCTGGCGGCGCTGGCCGCGTCCGCCGGCATGTCCGCCAGCGCTGCCGCCGGCGTCTCCGCGCCCGCGACGGCCGCTGCGCCCGCCGCCGCCGCGCCCGCGCCCGCCGCCGCGCCGGCCAGGCGTCCGGCGCGGCTCGCGCCCTGCCGGCTCGAAGGCATCGACGAGGAGCTGCGCTGCGGCACCTACCAGGTCTGGGAGGACCGGGAGGCGCGGCGCGGCCGCAAGATCTCGCTCAACATCGTGGTTCTGCCGGCGCTCGGTCCCGATCCGGCCCCCGACGCGGTCGTCTTCTTCAGCGGCGGGCCGGGAGAGGCGGCGACCCAGGCCGGCCGCTCCCTGGTGGACGACAGGGAGCTGCGCCGGCACCGCGACGTCCTGCTCGTCGACCAGCGCGGCACCGGCAGGTCCAACCCGCTCAACTGCGATTTCTACGGCCCGGGCTCGCACGCCACCGGCGCCGACCCGCGGCTGCTGGCGGGCGAGCTCTTTCCGCCGGCGGCCGTCCGCCAGTGCCGCGACCGTCTCGAGCAGGTGGCCGATCTGAGGCTCTACACCACGGCGCTCGCCATGGACGACGTCGACGAGGTGCGCGCCTGGCTCGGCTATCCGCGGGTGGACCTGTTCGGCGGCTCCTACGGCACCCGCGCCGCCCAGGTGTACCTCCGCCGCCACCCCGGCGTGGTGCGCTGCGCAGTGCTCGACGGCGTGGCGCCGGTCGACGAGGTGCTGCCGCTGCACCACGCCTACGCCGGCAAGCGGGCGGTCGATCTGCTGCTGGCCGAGTGCGCCGCCGACGCCGCGTGCCACGCCGCCTACCCGAATCTCGCCGCCGAGCTGCGGGCGGTGATGGAGCGCGTCGACCGCGGCGTCGCGGTGCGTCTCCCGGACCCGAGGTCGGGGGGCACCTTCACCGTCAAGCCCGACCGCGGCCTGGTCGCCGAGGGCCTCCGCTTCCTGACCTACGACACCGGCGCCCGCCGGCTGCCGCTGGCGGTCCACATGGCCTACCAGGGGGACATGGCGCAGCTCGTCGCCATCGCGCTCGACCGCCGCGCCATCATCGACCGCAGCCTGTCCATGGGCATGCTGTTCTCGGTGACCTGTGCCGAGGACCTGCCGTTCATCTCCGATGCCGCGGCGGCGCAGGCGACCGCCGGCACGCTGCTCGGCGACTACCGCATCCGCGAGCAGAAGCGGGCCTGTGCCGAGTGGCCGCGCGGCAGCATTCCCGCCGACGCCCACCAGCTCGTGCGCTCCGCGGTGCCGGTGCTGCTGCTGTCAGGCGAGCGCGATCCGGTGACGCCGCCCGAGTTCGGCCAGCGCGTCGCCAGCCAGCTGCCCAACAGCCTGCACGTCGTCTTCCCGCACAGCGGCCATGGCGCCGAAGGGCCCTGCGCCCGCGGCATCGTCGATCGGTTCCTCGCGCGAGCCTCGGTCAAGGGGCTCGACGTGTCCTGTGCCGCGAAGACGCCGCCGCCCCGTTTCGTCGTGAAGGTGCCGGTCGTGGTAACGCTCGATCCGCGCCTGCTCGACGCCTGCGCCGGCAGCTACGCGTTGCCGGGCTTCGTCGTGACGCTGGCACGCCTCGGCGATCATCTCGTCGCGAAGGTGCCCGACAGCGCCGACGTCGAGCTTTTCGCCGACGCCCGGGATCACTTCTTCTCCAAGTCGGAAGACATCGAGTTGCGGGTCGTGCGCGACGCCGGCGGTGCCGTGGTTGCGGTCGTGTTCAAGGACGGCGACGAGGAATTCCGCGGCAAGCGCGCCCGCTGAGGCGCCCGCCGAGGGCGGCCGCGTTGCCGAAGGCGCCGGCGCTGCCGAGGGCGGCCCGCGACGCCGGACCCGGGGCGCTCAGTGCGCCCAGATCCTGGCCGGGTCCTGCTCGAACGGGTAGACGTGCACCATCCAGCCGAAGATGACCGGGTGGAAGACGCCGCCGCTGGCCGCGCAATCGGCCGCCGTGGCGATCGAGCCCGCGAACCCGAACCGCCGCCAGTCGGAGGTGGCGTAGGCGGACTTCGGCGGCAGGCAGATGTTGACGTGCTCGTGCCACGCCGCGACCGAAAGGGGGACCCGCTCGTCGAGCTGGGCCTCGTCGAAGCCGCGCGGCGCCGTGTACATGGCGCCGACCAGCTCGAAGCCGCCGCCGGCCGTGGGCTTGTAGAGCAGCGAGGTGGGGCGGGCGGGGTCGAACCTGGAGTGCGCCGCCAGGGCGTTGGTCCAGTTGGTGAAGTGGTAGATGCGCTGCTTCAGGTTGGGCAGGTACTCGACGAACCCGTCCGCTTCGGCGGCCTTGACGTCGCGGTACCTGCCGATCGCGCCGCGCAGCGTCTGGACGATGGCATCGGCCCGGCCCAGGTCCGCCGCGCTGCGCGGGCGCGGCGCGGTCATTTTCATATGCGGCCCCATGTCCATGTGCTCATGGTCCATGGCGCCGTCGGCGGCGCCGGCGCCCTCCGTCCCCTGCATCCCGGGCATCGAGGACATGTCGTGGCCGGCATGCCCGGCATGCCCGGCCTGGGCGGCGCCGGTGGCCTGGGCGTCTCCCGGACCCTGGGTGGCGCCCTGCCGGCCCAAGGCAGCCGTCGCCGCCACCGCCAGGGTGGCGCAGAGCGCGAGCACGAGAACGAGATGGCGGCGCATGGTCATGCTGTGAATCCTCCCTGCCGTGGAACACCGCTCGGTGCGCCGTCTTGCGGGGAGCCGGACGGTCGCGACTTCGCATCCCATGGCGTCAGAGCAGGCCCTCGCTGGCCATCAGCTCGGCGTTGAGGACCGCCGCGCCGGCGGCGCCGCGCAGCACGTTGTGCGACAGCGCCACCAGCTTGTAGTGGAGGACCGGGCACTCGCGCACGCGGCCGACGGCGGTGGCCATGCCGCGTTCGAGGCCGGCGTCCTTGCGGGTCTGCGGGCGATCGGGCGCCTCGAGCAGGTGGATGGGGTGGAGCGGCGCGGACGGCAGGCGGCGCTCCTGCGGCAGGCCGCTGAAGCCGGCCAGGGCGGCGAGCAGCTCGGCGCGCTCGGGGCGCGCGGCGAACTCGATGCTCGCCGCCACCAGGTGGCCGTCGACGGCGGCCACCCGGTTGCAGGCGGCGCTGACCGTGAACGGGAGCGGCCGTATCTCCTCGCCCTGCAGCACGCCGAGGATCTTCTGCGGCTCGCTCTCGACCTTCGGCTCCTCGCCGCCGATGTACGGGATGACGCTGCCCAGGACGTCGAGCGACGGCACCCCCGGGTAGCCCGCCCCCGAGACCGCCTGCAGGGTGGTCACCAGGACGCGGGTGATGCCGAAGCGCCGCAACGGCGCCAGCGCCATCACCAGCACCATCGCGGCGCAGTTGGGATTGGTCACGATCGCCCCCTCCCAGGCGCGGCGGCGGCGCTGCGCCGGCAGCAGCCCGAGGTGCTCGGGGTTGATCTCGGGCACCAGCAGCGGCACGTCGGCGGCCATCCGGAAGTGGCTGGAATTGGAGATCACCAGGTGACCGCCGGCGGCAAAGGCAGCCTCCACCTCGGCGGCCTGGGCGCCGCTCATCGACGAGAAGACGATCCGCGGCCCGCGCCCCGGCACGCACTCCTCGACCGCCAGCTCGGCGAGGCGGGGAGGCGGCGAGCCCTCGAGCTGCCAGGCGGTGGCCTCGGCGTAGCGCTTGCCGGCGCTGCGGTCGCTCGCCGCCAGCCAGCGCAGCTCGAACCAGGGATGGTCGGCCAGCAGCTGCACGAAGCGCTGCCCCACCGTGCCGGTGGCTCCGAGGACCCCGACCTCGATCTTCCCGCCCTCGCCACCCGCGCCGCGTGCGCCGCGTGCGCCGTGGGAGCTGCCGCTGCCGTCCATGGCTCTCTTGCCCTCCTCCGCTCTCTCCATGCTATGCGACCCGCGCGCCGCCGCCGGGGGCGCCGCCGGCGCCGCTGCCCGCCGCCTGCCGCGCCGCCGCCGCCTCGCGCAGCAGCCGGCGCACCAGCTCGGCGTAGAGGTCGGCGGCGGCCACCAGCTGGCTCTTGGCCACTCGCTCTCCGGGGGTGTGGGCGTGATGGATGCTCCCCGGCCCGAGCAGGAGCGGCTCGCCCCAGGCGGTGAGCCGCGGGATGTCGGTCGTGTACCTGACGACCGTGGTGGCGAAATCCGGCAGGGCGCGCAGCGCGACCGCCGGCACCTCGCGCACCGCGGCCACCCGTGCCGGCGCCAGCGCCGCGATCAGGTCGGCGCGCAGGCGGGTGGTGTCCCCGACCGTGCGCACCATCACCTCCGCCCGCGCCTGGTCGGCGACGACGTTGGCGGCGCGGCCGCCCGCCAGGGTGCCGATGTTGAGGGTGGTTTCGCCGAGCGCCGGCGAGGTGGGCAGCGTCACGGCGCGCAGCCGGGCCAGCGCCGCGAGCAGGCGGTCGATGGCCGAGTCGCCGAGCTCGGGATAGGCCGAATGGGCGGCCCGGCCGTCGGCCTCGACCGCCAGGTACAGCGCGCCCTTCGAGCCCAGCGCCAGGCAATTCTCGGTCGGCTCGCCGTCGATCAGGTAGCGGGCGCCCCTGGGATCGCGGTTGGCGGCCTGGGCGCCGGCGCTGTCGGTCTCCTCGCCCACCACCAGCAGGATGCCGAAGCCGCGCACCCTCTCGGCCAGCAGCCGCGAGGCGGCGGCGAGCATGGCGGCGATGGCCCCCTTGGCATCGCAGGCGCCGCGGCCGTGGATCTCGGCGTCGTCCTCCGTGGAAGGGAAGAACGGCGGCACGGTGTCCATGTGGGTCGAAAGCACCACCACCGGCTCGCCCCAGGCGGCCAGGAGGTTGAAGCGGTCGGCCGCGACCGGCAGGCGCTCGACCGAGCCGCCGCTGCCCGCGGCGAGGGCCCGCAGCCGCAGCTCGAGCAGCTCGCCCACCGCGCGCTCGCGGCCGGTGACCGAGTCGACGTCCACCAGCTCGCGGGTCAGGCAGAAGATCTCGGCCGGAGTCATGGGCGAGGTAGTTTATCGCGTACCATACGCCCCATGATCGCGATCGACCTTGCCGGCAAGCGGGCATTGGTGATGGGAGTGGCGAACGCGCGCAGCCTGGGCTGGGCGATCGCCGAGCGGCTGCACGCGGCCGGCGCGCAACTCGCCTTCAGCTACCAGGGGGAGCGGCTGCGCGGCGAGCTCGAGAAGCTCACCCGCGACCTGCCCGGCAGCAGGATCTACGACTGCGACGTGCGCAACGAGGCCGACCTCGCCGCGATGTTCGCCGATCTTCAGGCGGTCTGGGGCAGCCTGGATTACCTGGTGCATGCGATCGCCTTCGCGCCGCGGGCGGCGATGGATGGCCGCTACCTGGACACCACCCGCGAGGACTGGCTGGCCGCGCTCGAGATCTCGGCCTACTCGCTGGTGGCGGTGGCGCGCGGCGCCGAGCCGCTGCTGGCCAGGGGCGGCGGCATCGTCACCCTCACTTACTATGCCGCGGAGAAGGTGGTGCCGCGGTACAACGTGATGGGCATCGCCAAGAGCGCGCTCGAAGCCAGCGTGCGTTACCTGGCCTACGAGCTCGGCCGGCGCGGCGTGCGGGTCAACGCGGTCTCGGCCGGTCCGGCCCGCACCGTCGCCGCGCGCAGCATTCCCGGCTTCCTCAAGATGTACAACAAGGTGGCAGGCATCGCGCCGCTGGGGCGCAACGTCACCCACGAGGAGATCGGCAACCTCGGCCTGTACCTCCTCTCGCCGCTCGCCGCCGGCATCACCGGCGAGACCGTCTACGTCGATGCGGGCTTCCACGTCATGGGCATGGAGCTGGGGGACGACGAGAAGGCGGAGCCCCGCGCCGGTGGGGCGCCGGACGGCAAGACGGACACGCGCGCCGGCGGGACGCCGGGTTGACGGCCGTGGCCGGGCCTCCCGCCCTCAACGCCCTGATCCTGGCAGGCGGTAGCGGCACCCGGTTCTGGCCGCTGTCGCGGCGGCGCCGGCCGAAGCAGCTGCTCGCCCTGGAAGGGGAGGACAGCCTGCTGCGCGCGACCGTCGCCCGCCTGGCGCCGCTGGTGCCGCCGCGGGCGATCTGGGTGTGCACCACCCGCGAGCTTGCCGCGGCGGTGCGGAGCGAGCTGCCGGAGGTGCCGCCGGAGCAGGTGCTGATCGAGCCCGAGGGGCGCAATACCGCGCCGGCGATCGGCTGGTCGGTGCGGTCGATGCCCCAAGCGGTGCGCGGCGGCGTGGTGGCGGTGCTGCCCGCCGACCATCGCGTCGGCGAGCCGGAGCGCTTCCGCGAGGTCCTCGCGGCGGCGGCGCGGGTGGTGGCCGCGGAGGACCGGGTGATGACGCTCGGCGTGACGCCGCGGTGGGCCGAGACCGGTTATGGCTACCTGGAGCTGGATGCGGACGGGGAGCCGGGCGCCGAGCCAGCGGAGCGGCGGGAGGGGCGGGAGCAGCAGGAGCAGAGGGAACAGCGGGAGCAGCGGGAGCACGAGATGCGCGAGATGCAGGAAGTGCGGCGGGTGCGGCGCTTCGTCGAGAAGCCGAGCCCCGAGGACGCGGCGCGCTTCCTGGTCTCGGGACGCTACCTGTGGAACGCCGGCATCTTCGTGTTCCGCGGCAGCCGCCTGCTCGAGCTGCTGGCCTGCCACGAGCCGGAGCTCGCGCGCGGGCTCGAGCAGATCGCCGCCGCCCCCGGACGCCTGGCGGAGCTCTACCCCCTGCTGCCGGCGCGCTCCATCGACTACGCGGTGATGGAGAAGCTCGACTCCCTGGTCACCCTGCCACTCGACTGCGGGTGGAGCGACCTGGGGTCGTGGGGAGCGCTCGAGGAGCTGCTGCCGGCCGACGCGCTGGGCAACACCGGGCGCGGCGACCGCCTGGCGCTCGACGCCACCGGCAACCTGCTGTTCTCGGAATCCGGCACCATCGCCGTGCTCGGCGTCGACGACCTGATCGTGGTGCGCACCGGCGACGCCGTGCTGGTGATGCCCAAGAGCCGCTCCCAGGAGGTGCGGAGGCTGGTCCAGGCGCTTGCCGGCCGGGGGCGCGAGGAGCTGCTCTGATCCAGCCGCTGGTGGTGTCCGCGGCGGCCGGCGACTACGGGTTGGACCAGCTCTCGGCGCCCCTGCGGCTCGCCGATCTCGCGCCCGGCGGCCGGGAGTGGGAGGTCGAGATCGGCTTTGGCAAGGGGCGTTACCTGCTGCGCCGCTGCCAGGAGCACCCGGAGCGGAGCTTCGCCGGCATCGAGCAGGTCGCCGAGTACCATCGCCTGTTCGTCAGCCGTGCGCGCCGGCGGGGGCTGCGCAACTGGCTGGCGCTGCGGGGGGAGGCGCTGTACCTCCTGTCCTCGGTGCTGCCGCGCGCCTTCGCGGCGGCGGTGCACGTCTACTTTCCCGATCCGTGGCCCAAGGCGCGCCACCACAAACGGCGCCTGTTCGATCCCGAGACCGTGGACCTGGTGATCGGACTGCTCGCGCCTGCCGGCCGGCTCTACTTCGCCACCGACTTCCTGGATTACGGCGAGCTGGTGCTCGAGCTGCTGGCGGGTTACCCGGGCCTGGCGGTGGCCCGCCGCGAAGGGCCGTGGGACGAGGGCCCGCGCACCAACTACGAGGCCAAGTACATGGCGATGGGGCGGCCGATCCTGCGCCTGGAAGCCCGCGTGGAGGCGCCGGCGGCGCTGCACCCGAGCGGCCGCGCGGCGCTGCTGGCGGCGACCTGCGCCGGTGGGATCCCGCCGCCCGCGGTGCCGCTCCTCGCGCCCGCAGGAAATGCCGGCAAGGCGGGTTCCAGCGAGTGAGGAGGTCACGACCATGACCACGCATCGCAACAGACTCGCAAAGCTGACCCTGATCGCAAGCTTCGTATTGCTGCTGTCCTCGGCGGTTTCCGCGTTCGCCGGTGTCGCCGTCGGTTTCGGAATCAACGTCGGTTTCGGTCCGCCGGCCGTGCCGGTCGCGCGTGAGGTGGTGGGTCCCTGCCCGGGTCCCGGCTACGCCTGGGTTGGCGGTCACTGGGGCTGGTATCCGGCCTATGGCTATCGCTGGGTCGGCGGCGCCTGGCTGCGGCCGCCCTACCCGCGCGCTGTCTGGGTAGGGCCGCGCTACTACGCAGGTCCACGCGGCCGGTTCTTCTACCACGGTTATTGGAGGCGCTGATAGGCCGGAGTTCCACCCCCGCCGCCGCGGATGCGGTGATATCCTCGGCGGCGGGAGCCCGTTTTGCTCAAGCGACTTTCCGCCCTCTGGCCCTACCTTTCCCGTTACCGCCGCAAGCTCTCTCTCGGATTGCTGGCGATCGTCGGCACGGTCGCCCTTGGCCTCGCCAGCCCGCTGCTGCTCGGCAACGCGGTCGACGCCCTGCGCACCGAGATCGGCCGCTCGACGCTGCTCGGATACGCCGGGCTGATCGTCGGCGTCACGTTGCTGCAGGGAGTGTTCGGCTTCACCCAGCGCATGATCCTGGTGGGGATGAGCCGGGACATCGAGTTCGACCTGCGCAACGACTATCTTTCGAGCCTCGAGCGGCAGCCGCCGGGCTTCTTCCACGACCATCCCACCGGCGATCTGATGGCCCGCGCCACCAACGACCTGCAGGCGGTGCGCATGGTCTGCGGGCCGGCCATCATGTACGCCGCCAACACCGTTTTGGGCGGCACCGGCGCGGTCATCTTCATGCTGCGCATCCACCCCGGGCTGGCGGTCATCGCCCTGCTCGCGATGCCGCTGGTGGCGCTCACCACCAAGCTCTTCGGCGAGCGCATTCACGTCCTCTTCGAGCGCGTCCAGGAGCAGTTCGCGGACTTCACCACGCGGGCGCAGGAGAACCTGGCGGGCGTGCGGGTGGTGCGGGCCTACGCCCGCGAGGAGCATGAGCAGGCCGACTTCCGCCGCCTCAACCAGGCGTACGTGGACGGCAACCGGTCCCTCATCGGCTGGACGGTGAGCTTCCACCCGCTGCTGCAGACCCTCATCGGCCTGGCCGCCGCCGCGGTGCTGTGGTACGGCGGGTCGCTGGTCCTGCACGGCCGCATCTCGATCGGCCAGTTCGTCACCTTCAACTTCTTCCTCGCCAAGCTGGTGTGGCCGATGATCGCGCTCGGCTGGGTGATCAACCTGGCGCAGCGCGCGGCGGCGTCCCTCGCCCGCATCCGCACCGTCCTCGAGACCGTCCCGGCGATCCGCGACGAGGCGCCGCTCGGCGACGTGCCGGAGCTGCGCGGCGAGGTGGCGATGCGCGGGCTCACGTTCTCCTATCGCCCGGACCTGCCGCCGGTCTTGCGCGGCATCGAGCTGCGGGTGGCGGCGGGCCAGACGGTGGCGCTGGTCGGGCGCACCGGCGCCGGCAAGAGCACGCTGCTGTCGCTCGTCCCGCGCCTCCTCGACCCGCCGCCCGGGACCCTTGCCGTGGACGGCATCGACGTCCGCCGCCTGCCCCTGGCCCAGCTGCGCGCGGGCATCGGCATGGTGCCGCAGGAGACCTTCCTCTTCTCGACCACCCTGCACGAGAACATCGCCCTGGGCGTTCCGGACGCCAGCCGCGACGAGGTGGCCGAGGCGGCGCGGCTGGCCGGCCTCGAGCTGGACCTGGCGGGCTTCCCCCAGGGGCTGGACACCGTGGTCGGGGAGCGCGGGCTGACCCTGTCCGGCGGCCAGAAGCAGCGGGTCGCCCTGGCGCGGGCGCTCCTGCGGCAGCCGCGCATCCTGCTGCTCGACGACTGCCTGTCGGCGGTCGACACCCAGACCGAAGAGACGATCCTGGGCAACCTGCGCCGGGTGTTCGTCGGGCGGACGGTCTTCCTGGTCTCGCACCGCATCTCGACCGTCAAGGACGCCGACCTCATCCTGGTGCTCGACGGCGGCGAGGTGCTCGAGCGCGGCACGCACGCGCAGCTGCTCGCGGCGGGCGGCCTCTACGCCGACCTTCACGCCCGCCAGCTGCTCGAGGAAGAGCTCGCCGCCGTCTAACAGGCTGCTGAAAAAGCCCGTGCGCCGCGTTGCGAGCGCCGCGGGGCCGGATGCCAGGCGCCGCGACGCAGGCGATGCCCCGACATCGTCGAGGAGCGGCAACGCCGCAGACGGCCCCGCGCCGCCGCAACCCGCAGGGCGTAGCGCGGTGTGCGGGATTTTTCAGCAGCCTGCTGGGCTTGCCGTCGTGTAGAGAAGCTGCCGTCAGCGGCGCGCGGCAGCCAGCCGAAACGCGGCCATCTCCTGGCCGTTGCGCACCAGCAGGACGTCGCCGACCAGCACCGGATGGTTCCAGGTCTTGCCCTTGAGCGCCGGGAAGCGCGCGACCTCCGTGAACCGATCGGGCGCCGCCCTGACCAGCGCCAGCTCACCCTCCTCGGACACCACCAGCAGCAGGTCCTGATCGGGCAGCAGGACGAGCTGGCCGTTGCCGTAGCGTCCGCCCTCCCACCTGCGCGCCCCGTCCGCGAGGTCGATGCACGCGAGGGTGCTGCCATCGAAACCGAAGGCATGGCCGCGGTGCACGACGAAGTCGTTGAAGTAGGGACTCAGCCCGTCCGACGTCCAGCGCTGCCGGACGGTCCAGCCGCCGGCGCCGCGCGCGGGCCGGATGCGGCGCATGCCGATCCCGCCGGCGGCGCCGCTGGTGCTGATCAGCACGTCGCCGTCCGCGATCAGCGCCGGCTGCACGATGGTGAAGCCTGCCCACGGGTGCTCCCAAAGCAGCGCGCCGCTGGCCGGTGCGACGCTCGTCGCGCCGGCGGCGCTCAGCAGCAGGATCTGCGGGACGCCGTCGATCGTCGCTCGCTGCGGCGAGCTGTAGCTCATGCCATGGGCGGGGCCGGACCAGCGGGGAGCGCCGGTGGCGAGGTCGTAGGCGACGAGCCTGCCGGTGGCGGCGACGACGACGAGGTCGTCGATCACCAGCGGCGAGCTCGCGAAGCCCCACATCGGGACCTTCGTGCCGGTGTCGGACGCCACGTTGCGCGACCATGCGACGGCGCCGTTGCCGGCGTCGAGCGCGTTGAGGATGCCGGTGGCGCCGAAGGTGTAGACGCGGCCGCCGGCCAGGGTCGGCGTCGCGCGCGGACCGGCGCCGCCATTCGACTCCCAGAAGCGGACCGCGTAGCGGTGTTGCCACACCGGCAGGCCGGAGGCCAGCTGGTAGCAGGAGACGACCTCGTCGTCGCCGCGCTGCTCCTGGGTGTAGAGGAGGCCGCCGGCGACCGCGAAGGACGACCAGCCCGGTCCGATCGGCCGGCGCCACAGCTCGGCCGGCGGCGACTGCGACCAGTCGGTGGCGATCCGCGCGCCGTGCGCGACGCCGTCGCGGTCGGGCCCGCGAAAGCCGGGCCATTCCGCATGTCGTGCCGCTGCCCCCGGCGCCGCGACGGGTGCCGCCGGCACGGCGCCGCCTTGGGACAGGAGCCGCTGCTCGGGCGTCTTCGTCCAGCGCCAGGCGAGCTGCGCATGACCGGAGCCGGTGATGCCGTCGGTGCGCAACAGCGTCCACACCGCGCACGCCAGCAGCACGGCCGCGGCCATCGAGGCGAACCGGAGGCCGCCGGCAAGGCGGCGGCTGGCCACGGCCCAGGCGACGAAAGCGACGCAGAGCACCGGGATGGCGTAGACCAGGAACATCATCCCCATCATCCCGGTGGCGATCGAGACGTGGATGAGGCGCGAGGTCACGGCGAGCGCAACGATTGCCAGGGCGAGCCCGCCCAGGCGTTCGGTCCAGGGGGCCCGGCTGAAGAACAGCCACCACACGAGGATCGCCAGCGCGCCGGCAAGCGCGCCGATCATCCCGATGGCAGTGGCCCCGGGCAGGAAGAGTGGGATGACGAACCGCAGCACGCACAGCAGCACCGCGGCGACGACGCCGGGCCACAGCCGGAGCGGCAGCCGCGGGGACGGTGCAGCGGTCTGTGGGTCGGACATGTTGGTGTGCCCGGTCTCCGATCTCCAACCGACGGGTCGTACGAGGTCTGCTGCCATGCTACTCGCGTCGGACCTGCTGTCAAGCCTGCAGGGCCGCGGGCAGGAGCCGCGGGCGGGGCCGGACCCCGCGGGACGTCCGGACCCTGCGGACCCTGCGGAGCCAGCGGACCCTGCGGACCCTGGGGATGGATGCGCGGCGCCGTCGCTCCGGGTAGAATCGGCGTGGACACCTGCCTGCCCCGCATCCCGGACAGCCAAGCCAGAGGAGACTGCATGCGACGACACTCGTTCGGAAGGCCCTCGACGTGGCCGCTGGGCCTGACGTTCCAGATCCCGATCGCCGCGATTGCCGGCCTGCTGCTGGCGGCCGCCGGCTGTTCCTCGGCGGCGCCGCCGCCGCCCCCCGCCGCCGCCGTGAAGGCGGAGCTGCGCTACACGTTCCAGCTCGCCGGCAACCGCGCCGGCCTGGCGACGGCGAAGGCGAGCGAGGATGGCGCCTGGACGTTCGGCTTCGAGTTCAACGACCGCGGCCGCGGCCCCAAGCTCACCAGCCGGCTGGCGCTCGACCGCCGCGGCCTGCCGGTGCGCGAGGATGTCTCGGGCGTCGACTACTTCAAGAACCAGGTCGGCGAGCACTTCGAATGGACCGAGGGCAAGGCGAGCTGGAAGAACTCGGCCGAGCAAGGGCAGCGCGACGTGGGTGGGCGGGCCTTCTATGTCGCCATGCAGGGCACGCCGTTCGATACCTGGCTGCTCGCCCGGGCGTTGCTGGCGGCCGGCGGCAGGCTCGCGCTGCTGCCGGAAGGCGAGGCCAGGATCGAGAAGGTGACCTCGGCCCTCGCCCAGGGACCGGGGTTCGCGCGGTCGGTCAACCTCTATGCCATCTCGGGGCTCGGCCTCGAGCCGACCTACGTCTGGCTGGACGACCAGGAAGGAATGTTCGCGCTCCGCGACGGCTGGTTGGCGACCGTCCTCGAAGGCTGGGAGGGGGCGCTGGACGCCCTCGCCAAGGCCCAGGACCAGGTGATCGCGGCGCGCGACCGGCAGCAGGCGGCACGCCTGGCGCGGCGGCCGGGCGACCGGCTGGTGATCCGCAACGCCCGGCTGTTCGATCCCGCAACCATGACCAGCCGCCCGGGCACCACGGTGACCGTGGCCGGCGACCGCATCGAGAAGGTGGAGAACGATCGCGACGCGGTGATTCCCGGCGGGGCCGAGGTGGTGGACGCCAACGGCAAGGCGCTGCTACCCGGGCTGTGGGACTGCCACGTCCACCTGACGCCGCTCGACGGGCGGTTGCACCTCGCGGCCGGGGTCACCACCGTGCGCGACATGGCCAACGACATCGACAGCCTGCAGGACATGCGCCGCCGCTGGGAGAGCGGCGAGGCCATCGGGCCGCGGGTCCTGATGGCAGGGTTCATCGACAGCCCGGGGCCGTACGCCGGCCCCTCGAAGGTGCTGGTGACGACCCGCGACGAGGCACTGGCGGCGGTCGACCGCTACCAGCAGCTGGGCTACGTGCAGATCAAGCTCTACAGCTCCCTGGACACCAAGCTGGTGCCGCCGATCATCGCGCGCGCCCACCAGCTCGGCCTGCGGCTGTCGGGCCACATCCCCAACGGCATGATCGCCGAGCAGGCGGTCGAGGCCGGCTTCGACGAGATCCAGCACGTCAACTTCCTGCTGCTCAACTTCATCCCCGGCGTCGACACGCGCACGCCGCAGCGCTTCGTCGCCGTGGCCGAGCACGCGCCGGACCTGGACCTGGGCTCGCCGGAGGTGCGGAACTTCCTGGCGCTGCTCAAGCGGCGGCAGATCGACATCGACCCGACGCTCAACATCTTCGAAGGGATGTTCACCGCCCGCCCCGGCGTCATGCCCGAGGGCTGGGCGGAGGTGGCCGACCGGCTGCCGCCGCAGATGCGCCGCGAGCTGCTGGCGGAGGGCGGCCTGCCGGTCCCGCCCGGCAAGGACGAGCGGTACCGCAAGGCTTTCAAGGTGAGCATGGCGATGGTCAAGGCGCTGTACGACAACGGCGTGCCGATCGTCGCCGGGACGGACTCCGTCGCCGGGTTCGGCCTGCACCGCGAGCTCGAGCTGTACGTGGCGGCGGGCATCCCGGCGCCGGTGGCGCTGTTCGACGCGACGCTGGGGCCGGCGCGGATCATGAAGCGGGACAAGGACCTGGGCTCGATCGTGCCCGGCAAGCTCGCCGACCTGATCCTGGTCGACGGCGACCCGGCGGCGCGGATCTCCGACATCCGCCGGGTGGTGCTCACGGTCAAGGGCGGCGTCGTCTACGACCCCGCCGAGATCTACAGGTCGATGGGGGTGAAGCCGGCGGTGTAGCCGCAGCCGTCCACGGCCTGGCTGGGCCTGGCTCGGCCCGGCGCCGGTCCGGCGCGCCCGGCCGCCGCGTCACGCCCAGGGCCGGCGGCAACGGCCCGTAGAGATACTGGTGTGGCGGCGGCAGGTGCTTGGCTGCTATGAGCAGTGACCTGGACCTGTGGCAGGCCGTGCTGCCCGCGGACCCTAGACCTGGTCGGCCAGCGCCGCCTGCACGGCCGCGGACGGCTGGGCGGCCCCCAGCTCTCCCTCCCAGCGCGCGATGACGGCGGTCGCGAGACAGTTGCCGAGGACGTTGAGAGCCGTGCGCCCCATGTCCATCAGCGCATCGATGCCGAGCAGCAGGAAGATCGGCGCGGTCGGCAGCTGGAAGGCGGCGGCGGTGGCCATCAGCACCACCAGGCCGGCGCGCGGCACGCCGGCCACCCCCTTGCTGGTGAGCATCAGGGTGAACAGCATCAGCAGCTGCTGGCCGAAGCCGAGCTTCATGCCGGCGGCCTGCGCCACGAAGATCGAGGCCAGCGAGACGTAGAGCGCGGAGCCGTCGAGGTTGAAGCTGTAGCCGGTCGGTATCACGAAGGCGACGATCGGGCGCGGCACCCCCATGCCCTCCATCGCCTCCATGGCGCGCGGCAGGGCCGCCTCGGAGCTGGTGGTGGCGAAGGCGATCGACACCGGCTCGGCGACGGCGCGCAGGAAGCGCCGGATGGGGATGCGCGCCAGCAACGCCACCGGCAGCAGCACCAGCAGCAGGAACGCGAAGATCGAGGCGTAGAGCGTCAGCAGCAGCTGTGACAGGTTGACCAGCACGCCCAGGCCGCTGTTGCCGACGGTGTAGGCGACCGCCGCGCCGACGCCGATCGGGGCGAAGAGCATCACGATGTTGGTGAGCTTGAACATCGTCTCACTCAGGCTCTCCGCGAACTGCAGCATCGGCCGCCGGCGCTCCTCGGAGAGCATCGCCAGGGCGATGCCGAAGAGAATGCTGAAGACGACGATCTGCAGCACCTGGCCATCGGCCACCGCCTTGGCGATGTTCTCGGGGAAGGCGTGGAGCAGCATGTCGCCGGGCGTCAGGCGCGGCGCCTTGATCTCTTCGCCGGCGGGCGGCGGCGGGACGTGGACGCCCTCGCCCGCCCGGCTGAGGTTGATCGCCGCGAGGCCGATGAGCAGCGCCAGGGTGGTGACTACCTCGAAGTAGATCAGCGCCTTGACTCCCATGCGGCCGACCTTGCGCAGGTCGGTGTGGCCGGCGATGCCGACCACGAGAGTGGCGAACAGCAGCGGTCCGATGACGGTCTTGATGAGGCGCAGGAAGATCTGGCCGAGGACGCCCAGGCTGGTGGCGAAGCGGGGGGCGTCGTAGCCGAGCTCGGCGCCCGCCACCATGCACACCAGCATCCAGGTGGTCAGCGAGCGGCGCATCGCCGCGTAGATCGACAGGCCGGTGATAGCCGTCCAGCGTGCGGCCGCCAGGGTGGCGCCGGGCAGCGCCAGGAGGCCGGCGGCGGAGAGCGCCGAGACGAGGGCCGCCAGGGCCAGTGCTACGAGCGCCGCCGCCAGGACCCGCCCGCGGCCGCTCATCGCGGCCGCGTCAACCCACCTCCGGTACCGCCGCCGCCGCCGGTACCGGCACCGCCACCGCCGCCGCCGGTGCCGCCGCCGCCGGTGCCGCCGCCGGCGTCCGTGCGGTCCGCGCCGTCAGCCTGCGCCCGCGGCGGCGCCCAGCGATGAAAGAAGGTCACCATCTCGGCGACCGAGAGCAGGGTGCTGGCATTGCGGAACTCGCCGTCGCGCTGCGCGGCGACCACCGAGCCGTCCGGCTCGAGAACCGCCACCGCGGGGATGCCGCTGCCGACGGTCATGCCGCAGGACCGCATGATGTCGAGGTTGCGGTCGCGGTTGCCCACCGAGACGTGGACGACGACGAACCCGGGCTCGAGGATCGGCGTCACCAGGCGATGGCCGAGCGCCTTCTTGAAGGCGTGGCAGTCGGGGCACCAGTCGGAACCGAAGACCACGGCGACCCGCTTGCCTTCCCGCGCCGCCAGCCGGCGGGCGGCGTCGATCTCGGCATGGGCGTCTGCTTGCGGCTGCCTGGTTTCCATGGACGCCCATTGTGCCATCAGTCGGTGCCGGCCGTGCCCCCTCCGGGCCCGCGGACCGCGAGGAAGCGCAGCAGTTGCTCGCGCAGGGCCGTCTGGTCGGGCATGGCCGGGTAGCCGAGGGGCCGGTCGAAGGGCGCGCCGGGAGCGAAGCCGATGCGGCGGAGGGCCGCGGTGACGGCCGCGGCGGGCGACTGCACGTGGGCGGTGGGCGTCAGGCCGAGCTCCGGCTGGCCGACCAGGAAGTCCCAGGCGGCGAGCAGCACCACCGGCACGCCGAGCTTCCACGCCAGCGCGATCTCGGAAAGCGTCCCCGGCCCGCCGCGCAGGGCGATCAGCACGTCCGAGGTGCAGGCGTTGACGTAGTTGCGGCCATTGCCCAGGCCGGTGTACAGCGCGCAATCGACGAAAGGGTTGGGCCCGCCCTCGCCCGGGGTGTAGGGCAGGACGCCGATGACGCCGCCGCCGCCCTCGTGCGCCCCGCGCGCCGCCGCCGTCATCACGCCGCCGCGGCCGCCGCACAGCAGCAAGGCGCCCGCCTCGGCGAGCCGCCGGCCGAGCTCGCGCGCCAGCTCGCAGGTGGCGGCATCGGCTGCGCCGCCGCCCATCACGCCGACGATCGGTCTGCGGAGCATGAGGGTCCGGGGAGAGGGGGAACGGCGGGCGAGCTCCGGGTCAGAAGGAAGCGGTCATCGCCGCTCCGTGCCTGCCGCCGGGGCCGATCAGCGGCGCGAAGCCGACCCGCGCGCGCAGCCGGTTGTTGATGTGCACCACCGTGCGGCCGACGTGAAAGCCGATCAGCGCTCCGGCCAGCGTATCGGAAACCCAGTGGCCGTTTTCCCGCACACGCCCCCAGGCGGTGATGGCCGCCGTGGTGTAGGACAGGAGCTCGACCCAGGGATTGGGATATTGCGTCGAGATCACGGACGCCACGGCGAACGCCTGGGTCGCCTCGCCCGACGGGAACGATACCTTGAGCGAGAAGGGGTGAAAATTGTAGGCGCCCTGGTTGGCGTTGGGCCGGTTGCGGCCGATCACCACCTTGAGGAACGGCGAGATCAGCCCGCCCGCGATGCCGCTGGCGAAGAGGCCGTCGAGCGTGGTCTCCTGGGCCCGCTTGTCGTGCGCCAAAAGGCCGCCCAGGTAGAAGCCCCCGAGGACCTCGAACGAGCCGTAGTTGCCGAAGGTCCTGAAGTCCTTGGCCAGGTTGTCGGCGAACGTGCTCTTGGGGCGCCGCACGTCGCGCTGCAGGCTCTCGTCCACGGCGCCGACGCCGACGATCGCGGCGACCTCGGTCCCGAAGAGCGCCCACTCGGCCGCGTGCCAGTGCTCCGGCGACCTGAAGACCTCGCGGACGTCGACGATCAGCAGCTTCGCCGCGGTCATGCCGGCGCTGACGCCGTCGTGCGGCTGCATGGGTGGGGATTGCTCGGGCGGCGGGGGTGGCGGGGACGGGGGATTGTCGGCGCCGGGCGGCGGTTGGGTGGCGGTGTCCGGTGGCTGGGCGGCTGGCTCCGGTGGCTGGGCGGCTGGCTCCGGGGGCTGGGCGGCTGACTCCGGGGGCTGGGCGGCTGACTCCGGTGGCTGGTTGGCGCCGGCCGGCTCTTGTTGTGGGAGCGCGGATTCGGGTGGCTGGGTCGTGCCCGGCGGCGGCGGGGTGCCGGTGTCCGGTGGCGGTGCGGTGGCGCCCTGCGACGCGACGCCCGAATCCGGCGGCGCAGCCGTGGGCTCCGGCTGCGGGGGCGTGGTCGTTTGCGCGGTGGCGGCCGCGGGCGCGGCGATCTGCTGCGCCGCGACGAGCGGCGGCGCCGCTCCGCCGAGAACCGCCAGCCAGCCGGCAAGAAAGGCGGTCAGCGGACCGAGCAGGCGGGGGTTGCGACGGGGTCCTTCTCCTCGCTGTGGCATCGCAGTCTGCCTCTCATCTTTCGCGTTGTGCGCGCGTTCGCGGCGGTGGTGCGGCACCGCCTCATGGCTTCGCCGTCGCTCAGAAAGCCGTCTGGAGCGTCACCCCTTGCGCGTGGGGTGCGACCAAGGGCGCGACGTTCACCCGCGTGCGCAGACGATTGTTGAGGTGCACCACGGCGCGGCCGACGGTGGTGCCGATCAACGCCCCAAATGCCACGTCGGAGGCCCAGTGACCGTCCTCGCGCATGCGCGCGAACGCGACCAGGGAGGCCGTGCCGTAGCAGGCGATCTCGACCCACAGGTGCGGGTATTGCGCCGCGATCACCGAGCCTGCCGCGAAGGCCTCCGTGGACTCGCCTGACGGGAACGAGGCGTTGCCGCTGAAGGGATGGAAATCGTAGACGCCCTTGTGCGTGGCCGGGCGGCTGCGGCCGGCGATCTCCTTGATGCCGGTGGTGATCACCCCACCGGCAAGGATGCTGGCGAACAGGCCGTCGACCGCGGTTTCCTGGGCCTTGACGTCGGAGCCTAGGCGGCCGCCGACGTAGAAGAGGCCGAGCACGCCGAAGGCGGCGTAGTTGCCGAAGTACCGGAAGTCGTTGGACAGGGTGGTTTCCAGCGGAGCGTCGCCGCGCAGCGCCTCGGTGCGCAGGTGCTTGTCCGCCAGGGTGAGCGCCGCGGCACCTGCCACCCCCACCCCGAAGACCGTCCAGTCATGGCCAGTCCAGTTTGCCGGCGCGGTCAGGATGTCGCGGGCATCGACGGCGAACAGCTTCCAGACCGGCATGCCGGCGGTGACGCTCTCGGTGGCCGCGGCTTGGGGGACGCTCCGCGTTGCCGGCGAGAAAGCGTTCCCGGCCTCTCCTCCGAGCGGCGGAGCGGCGGCGCTGCCGCCATCCGATGCCGGCAAGGCCGGCTGGAGCTGACCGTCTGCCTGCGCCGACGGTGGTGGCGGTGGCGATGGCGATGGCGTGGCGGCGTTGCCGGCCTCCTGGCCGGCCGTGTCTGTGGTTGCCGGCGCCGTGGTCTGATCGCCGGCCGGCGCGGCAGCTTGCTCGCTGGCCGCTGCCGCGGGTGCCGCGAGGGGCTTCTGGGCCAAGGCGGTGTGCACAGCTCCACAGGCCAGGAAGGCGATGGCCGCCAGGCCATGGACCGAGGTCAGGGGGCACATCCGACGGCGGATTCTGCAACGGTGCGTTTCGACAGGCTGGATCATCGCGCCACTTCCTCCCGGCTGGTGTCCCGCTAGGGACACTGGGCCGTCCCAAGGACGCCGCCAGACCCGGCTGCAAGATCCGGACCCGTCAGGAGCGGGCGCGCTGCCAGAACAGGAGCGCCGTCACCACGAAGCCGATGACCACCACGGCGGTGCGGGCCTTCTCCTTGCCGATGACCTGGGCAAGGCGGGCGCCGCCGTAGCCGCCGGCGATCGAGCCGGCCATCATCAGCAGCGCCACCGGCCAGACGACGGCGCCGCGCAGGATGAAGTAGGCCGCGGCGACGCTGTTGATGCAGAAGCCGAAGAAGTTCTTGAGGCCATTCATCGCGAAGATGTTGGTCAGCCCCAGGAAGCCCAGCACCGCCAGCATCAGGATGCCGATGGCGGCGCCGAAGTAGCCGCCGTAGATCGAGATGCAGAACTGGAAGAAGATGGCGGAGACCCAGCGCGCCCGCGACAGCCGCAGGCTGGGCGCACTTTCGGTCTCGGCGGCGGGCGGACGATCGGCCGCCGTCCTGCCGGCTCGGCGCCGGGCCAGGAACCCTTGCCAGATGAACAGCAGGGTGGCGAACAGCACCAGCAGCGGGGCCAGGTTGGCGAAGACCTTTTCCGGCGTCGCCACCAACAGCACCGAGCCGATGCCGCCGCCGATGATGCTTGGCACCAGCAGCGTCTTCAACCATTCCTTGTGGGTGCCGACCTGCTTGCCGTAGCCGGCCATGCTGGCGGCCATGCCTGGCAGCAAGGCCACTGTCGAGGTGGCATTGGCGATGATCGCCGGCTGGCCCAGGAACACCAGGGTCGGGAAGGTGATGATGGTGCCGCCGCCGGCCAGGGCATTTATCAACCCGCCGGTGGCGGCCGCCGCCAGCATGATCGCCACGTGGGCAGCGGTCATCGCGACGCGGCCCGGGGCGCCACGGCGCGGAGCGAAACCGCCCGCGGCGACGCGGCAAAGTGACCGGCAGGCATTGCGGTCGAAGCCTTCATCACACCTCCTTCGCCGGGTTGACCCGAGGCTCCGGGGCCGCCGGGCTCATGGAGGGTGAATGGTAGCTCACTCGGGTGCCGTGGGCGCTCCGCTGGTAAAGGCGGGGTCCTGGCCCGGCATGCGCCATCCCACCTCCTCGACCTGCTGCATGCCGCCGAAGTCAAGGCGCCCGCCGCCGCACAACGGAGATTCTTTTCTTTTCTAGCCTGCCTCCAGCACCAGGCCGACGGCGGCGGTCAGCTGCTTCCAGGCACTTTCCTCGTCCGCGAGCTGCTTGCGGCCGGCGTCGGTGAGCTCGTAGTACTTGGCGCGCCGGTTGTTCTCCGACTCTCCCCAGCGGGCCCGGATCCAGCCGCGCCGCTCGAGGCGGTGCAGCGCCGGATACAGGGAACCCTGGCGAACCTGCAGGGCTTCGCGGGAGATCTGCTGGATCCGCTCGGAGATCGCCCACCCGTGCTGGGCGCTGAGGGTCAGGGTCTTGAGGATGAGCAGGTCCAGGGTGCCCTGCGGGAGCTCGATCTTCTGGCCAGGCATGCAGTCCCCCCTTCGACTTCGACAGGGAGGCAGGATATCGGCGTTCCTGTCGAAGTGCAAGGGGACCTGGCTGGCCGGGCTGGCCCGAGCCCGGCCCGGGGGGCTCTCAGCGGAAGTCATGGCTGGGCACGGCCAGCATCTCCTCGATCGCCCAGAACCTTTCTCCCCGCACCGAGATGCTGCCGTCGCGTTTTTGCAGCACTCCCTCGACGACCAGGCCCGGCGAGCCGACGATCAGCCGGCGATGCTGCTGCAGGAGATCGGGGGAGACGATCGCCTGCGACATACCGGTCTCGTCCTCGAGAGTGAGGAAGAGCAGCCCCTTGGCGGTGCCGGGTCGCTGGCGGACGATGACCGCGCCCGCGGTGCGAACGAGATCGCCGTGGCGGTAGCGGGCGAGGTCGGCGGCGGTGACGATGCCGCGCCGGCGCAGCTGCTCCCGGCGGTAGGAGAGCGGATGGGGGCCGAGCGTCATCTGGGTGCCGCCGAAGTCGGCCTGGGTCTCCTCGGCCGGGGTCATCTCCGGCAGGGGTGACGGCTCCGTTTCGGGCAGCTCCGCGAGCAGCGGGCCGGCGGGGCGGACCAGGCGGGCCGTCTGCCAGAGCGCTCCCCGGCGGCTCAGCCCGAAGCAGGCAAGGGCGCCGATGCTGGCCAGGGTTTCGACCTCGCCGGCCGACAGGGCACAGCGGCTGGTGAAATCGGCGAGATCGGCGAAAGGCTCGCGCGCCTGCTCCTCCTCGACGACCAGGCCGGAACGGGAGCGCAGGCCGTGCACGAAGCGCAGCCCCAGGCGGATGGCGCCTGGCGGCCGCGGAGTGGCCGGGTCTCTACCCGCCGTCCGGTCTTCCCATCGGCATCGCCAGCCGGACCTTTGGACGTCGATCGGCCGGATCTCGACGCCGTGCCGCTGGGCGTCGCGGACCAGGGTCGCGGGGTGGTAGAAGCCCATCGGCCAGGCATTGAGGATGCCGAGATAGAAGGCGGTCGGGTGGTAGGCCTTGAGATAGGCGCTGGCATAAGCGATGAGGGCGAAGCTGGCGGCGTGGGATTCCGGGAAGCCGTAGAGGGCGAACGAGGTGATGCCCTGGACGATGCCTTCCTGCGCCTCGCCGGTGATGCCGCGCGCCTCCATGCCCGAGCGCAGCCTGGCCTCGATCGCCCGCATGCGCTCGACCGAGCGCTTGAACCCCATCGCCCGGCGCAGCTCCTCGGCCTCGCCGCCGGTGAAGCCGGCCGCCACCATGGCGATGCGCAGCAGCTGCTCCTGGAAGATCGGCACGCCCAGGGTGCGCGCCAGGATCGGCTCGAGGCTCGGATGCGGATAGGTCACCGGCTGCCGGCCGGCGCGCCGCTCGAAGTAGGGGTTGGTCATGTTGCCGGCGATCGGTCCCGGGCGGATGATCGCCACCTGGATCACCAGGTCGTAGAAGTGATGGGGGTTGTTGCGGGGCAGGGAGGACATCTGCGCCCGGCTCTCCACCTGGAAGACGCCCACCGTGTCGGCCTCGCGCAGCATCTTGTAGACCACCGGATCGTCCGGCGGCAGGTGGGCGAGATCGACCCGGACCCCTTCGCGGGCATGGATGGTGGGCACCATGTCCTCGATCGCGCTGAGCATGCCGAGCCCCAGCAGGTCCACCTTGATGATGCCGAGATCGGCGCAGTCGTCCTTGTCCCACTGCACCACGACCCGTCCCGGCATGGCCGCCGGCTCGAGCGGCACGATCTCGTCGAGGCGTCCGGCGGCGAGGACCATGCCGCCCGAGTGCTGGCCGAGGTGGCGGGGCAGGTCGTGGATGCGGTGCCAGATCTCGGCGAAGCGCTGGATGCGCGGTTCGTCGGGGTCGAAGCCGGCGGCGCCGAGCTCGGCCACGAACGACTTGGGGTCGCCGCGGGCGAGGTCGTAGGTGAAGCTGCCGAGCTGGCTGGCGAGCTTGTCGATCTGCTCGGCGGAATATCCGAAAACCTTCGCCACCTCGCGGGTGGCCGAGCGGTCGCGGTAGGTGATGACGTTGGCGGTCATCGCCGCGCCGTGCGGGCCATGGCGCTGGTAGACGTGCTGGATGACCCGCTCGCGCTGGTCGCCCGAGGGCAGGTCGAGGTCGATGTCCGGCCATTCGCCGCGTTCCTCGGAGAGGAAGCGCTCGAACAGCAGGTCCATCTTCACCGGGTCGACGGCGGTGATCGACAGCGCATAGCAGACCGCGCTGTTGGCCGCCGAGCCGCGCCCCTGCGCCAGGATGCCGTTTTCCAGGCAGAAGCGGACGATGTCCCAGACGATCAGGAAGTACCCGGCCAGGTCGAGCTTCTCGATCAGGTCCAGCTCCTTCTGGATCTGGGCCTGGGCCTTGGCGCTGAGCGGCCGGAAGCGTGCCCGCGCCCCGTTCCAGGTGACATGGCGCAGGTAGGAGGGCGGGGTCTCGCCGGGCGGCAGGGGATAGGCCGGGAAGCGGTATCCGAGGTCCGCCAGGGTGAAGTCCAGCCGTTCCGCCAGCTCCCCCGTGGCCGCGATCGCTTCCGGCAGGTCGGCGAACAGCAGCCGCATCTCCGCCGCCCCCTTGAGGTGCCGTTCGCGGTGGCATTCCAGCAGGCGCCCGGCCGCGTCGAGGGTCGTGTGGCAGCGGATCGCCGTCAGCACGTCTTCCAGCGCCTTGTCCTCGGCGCGCGCATACCGCACCCCGTTGCTGGCCACCAGGGGCAGCCGCATCCCCTGGGCCAGATCGACGAGCGCCCGGTTCCGGTGCTCCTCCTCCCGGAGCCGGTGCCGTTGCAGCTCCACGTGCAGCCGTCCCGGAAAGATCGCCGCCATCCGCCCCATCAGCTTGCGGGCCGCGTCCATCCCGCCGGCCCGCAGGGCCCGGGCCAGCGGTCCCTCCATCCCCCCGGTCAGGCAATGAAGTCCCGCCGAGTGCTCCGCGATCAGCTCCCAGGAAGCCCGGGCCTCCCCCTTCATCCGCCCCGCCGCCGCCGCCGAGAGCAGCCGGCAGAGATTTCGGTACCCGGTCCGGCTCTCGACCAGCAGGGTCACGCGAGGAGCGAGGTCGTCCGACCCCGGGTCGTCCTCGCCCAGGGCGCCCAGGCCCGGAGCGCCCGGGGGGGCGAGCGCGCCCTGAGGCGATCGGTGGTCGGCCGCCGAACGGGTTCGAGGCCGCCCTTTCCGGCCGCCTCTGCCTCGGCCTTGTTCCCGGGCCGGCAGGGAGGGGTCCGCCGCGTTGACCAGGGGAACGGCCGCCGTTGACCAGGCAGGAGGTTCCGGTACCAGTCCCAGGGGGCCCCGCTTCCCGGCCCGCCGAAGAACTTCGCGAAGGCCGCGGGTGCCCTCGCCCCAGGCGAAGAAAGCTTCCGGCGAGAGCACCACTTCCGCCCCCACCAGGGCCCGGACCCCCGTGCGCCGGGCCGCCTGGTAGAACCGAGGGGCCCCATAGACCCCGTTCACGTCCACGAGGGCCATCGCCGGCAGCTCCACCGCCGCCGCCCGCTCCATCAAGTCTTCGGGCAGGGAAGCGCCCCGCAGGAAGGAGAAAGCCGAGGCCCCGTGGAGCTCCACATAAGGGGGAGGGGGGGCCGGGCGGCGCCGCTGTCGCCGGCCGGCCTTCGCCGTCGCTTTGGTGAGGTCCGAGCCGGGGCCTGGGATCAGGTTCATGGCCTTCTTGTCTCGTTTCCCCAAGCAATCCTGGGCTCGCGCCCTTGGCTTGGAGTCTCCGGTCGCTGTCTTTACCTGCTCCCGAATCCAGGAGAGGATCCTAAGATTGTAGGCGGTATTGAGGCGTAAGTAAAGATAGTACCAAGCGCGGCAAGTGCGGGCGTGAAGCAGTAGCCGCTGAGGTCAAATCCGACCGCGCCAGAACCCTGGGCGCCGGCTGGCATGGGCTACTGCCCAGACGACACACTCGCCAGCCCGAAGCTCGAAGATCAGAGCGTAGGGAAAACGATGAAGAAATAGCTTTCGCAGAACGTGCCCGTGTCGGGATCCTGCGCGCGTGCCCGGAAGCTCTTTCGCAGCAGCCCGCTCGACATAGGCTTCTACTTCCAGACGAAATTCGTCGCCGAGGGCCGGCCGCGCGGCTTCGTAGTAAGCGGTCGCCTCGAGAAGCTCCTGCCGGGCAGCTGGATGGAAGCGAACGCGTGCGGTCAACGGCGCTTCACAACCTGCGCCACGTCGGCCTTGACGTCATTCCAGTCCAAGAGTTGGACCTCCCCCCGATCCACCTGCGCGATGCGTCGTCCGACCTCGGCGTCCCAGGCCGCCTCGACCCCCTCCTCGGGAGTGCCATCAAGGCTGGCGATCAGCTCGGCAGCAATCCGAGCGCGGTCCTCGCTGGGCAGCTTTAGAGCGGAGTCAAGAAGGGCCTCTGCGGAGATGCTCATGCCCTCATTCTAAGCCCTTCGCGAAGTCCCATGGCCACAGGTGCCAGCCGGCCAGTCCGGCATGATGCCGGATGGATCGGTCGTCCACGTCCGCATGCCCCGAATCTCTCAGCAACCTGAAGCGACGCCCATGGCAAGCGAACGACCCAGAAGTCCTGCCTTGCATTCAACCCAGGCGTCGCTGAAGCCGGTCTGCGGCCCAGTGAGCCAAACGCCCACGTGCCACATCAGAGAATTCGCGGCCGCTTTCCGGGTTCGCGTAGTCAGGAAGCCGATTGAGGTTCCTCCGGACCTCGGGTGCCGTTGCAGCTCCACGTGCAGCCGGCCCGGGAAGATCGCCGCCATCCGCCCCATCAGCTTGCCGGCCGCGTCCATCCCGCCGGCCCGCAGGGCCCGGGCCAGGGGTCCCCTCCATCCCCCCCGTCAGGCAATGAAGTCCCGCCGAGTGCTCCGCGATCAGCTCCCAGGAAGCCCGGGCCTCCCCCTTCATCCGTCCCGCCGCCGAGAGCAGCCGGCAGAGGTTTCGGTACCCGGTCCGGCTCTCAACAGCAGGGTCACGAGAGGAGCGAGGTCGTCCGACCCCGAGTCGTCCTCGCCCAAGGCGCCCAGGCCCGGAGCGCCCGGGGGGGCGAGCGCGCCCTGAGACGATCGGTGGTCGGCCGCCGAACGGGTTCGAGGTCGCACATTCCGGCCGCCTCTGCCTCGGCCTTGTTCCCGGGCCGGCAGGGAGTGTCCGCCGCGTTGACTAGGGGAACGGCCGCCGTTGACCAGGCAGGAGGTTCCGGTACCAGTCCCAGGGGTCCCCGCTTTCCGGCCCGCCGAAGAACTTCGCGAAGGCCGCGGGTCCCCTCGCCCCAGGCGAAGAAAGCTTCCGGCGAGAGCACCACTTCCGCCCCCACCAGGGCCCGGACCCCCGTCCGCCGGGCCGCCTGGTAGAACCGAGGGGCTCCATAGACCCCGTTTACGTCCACGAGGGCCATCGCCGGCAACTCCACCGCCGCCGCCCGCTCCATCAAGTCTTCGGGCAGGGAAGCGCCCCTCAGGAAGGAGAAAGCCGAAGGCCCATGAAGCTCCACATAAGGGGGAGGGGGGGCGGCGCCGCTGTCGCCGGCCTGGGAGGACCGTTCCTCCCGTCACCCACGAAGCGGCCCCCCGGCGAAGGCAGCCATTCTGAGTCGATAGTTGACAAGAAATAACATATACGCTAGTGTTTTTTTATATAACTTAAGGAGGTGGGCAATGACGAGCCGTCTGTCCTTGTTCTTGGTGGCGCTGGCATTGGTGGTGGCTGCTCCGACGGCCCCTGAGGCGATCGGTGCCAAATCGAGCGGTGTGCTCGGAGTCTGTTGCCGGCTGAATAGACCCGCTGCTATTCGGTGAAGATCGCGGATTGCCGCCGGTTCTCGGAGTCCGTGGAGCTGCTGGCGGCGCAGAAGCGCTCTCGGAGGTCGAGGTAGCTGGGATCAGGCG